>Ga0196976_1001561_pt1 | contig 10194 bp, 9 predicted proteins | sample S3v_513CmetaG_FD_148644 | JGI IMG/M metagenome (GOLD analysis project Ga0196976, IMG submission 148644) | Soil microbial communities from Anza Borrego desert, Southern California, United States - S3+v_5-13C | ecosystem: Environmental > Terrestrial > Soil > Desert | place: USA: California...
AACCTGCTCCTCGGCGAGCGGACCGCCGAGCTCATCAAGATGGGCATCGGCACCGCGTACCCCACCGACGAGGAGCTGACGATGGACGTGAAGGGGCGCGACCTCGTCGCCGGCGTCCCGCGCACGCTCACCGTGACGTCGTCCGAGATCCGCGAGTCGATCTCCGAGCCGGTGAACGGGATCGTCGAGGCCGTGAAGGTGACGCTCGAGCGGACCCCGCCCGAGCTCGCCGGCGACATCGCCGACCGCGGCATCGTCCTCGCCGGCGGCGGTGCGCTCCTCAAGAACCTCGACGTGCTGCTCCGCGAGGAGACCGGCCTGCCCGTGTTCCTCGCCGAGGATCCGCTCTCCTCCGTCGTCGTCGGCGCGGGGAAGGCGCTCGAGGAGCTGGACATCCTGAAGCAGGTCACCGCGCACGCGTAGAGAAGAGGCGAGAAGCCGGGTTCGGCTCCGGGACCGGGTACGGTTTGCGGGTACGGAGCCGGGTAGCGGTTCACGGGATCGATCCCGTCCCCGACGCGGCGTACCCGCCCCCGCCAACGCACCCGCTCCCGGTCCCGCTCCCGGCCGTTTCGCCGTGACACCCCTCCGGATCCGCCGCGCCCTCCCCTCCGACGCCCTCGCCTGCGCCGCGATCATGCGCGCGGCGATCCGCGCGCTCCCGCCCGTCATCCACCCGCCCCGCGCCCTCGCGGCCTGGGCGAGCCTCCCGCCCCTCTATCACCGCTGGGCGATGGGTCCCGGCGGCGAGACGTACCTCGTCGCCGCGCGCGCCGGTCGCGTCCTCGGCTACGCCGCGCTCCGGGGCGGCGAGCTGACGGCGGTCTTCGTCCGCCCTCGCGCCCAAGGCGCGGGCATCGGCCGCGCGCTCGTCCGCGCCGCCGCAGCCCGCGCGCGCCGGGCCGGTGCGCGTTCGCTCCGCGTCCTCGCCGCCCGCGCCGCGGTCGACTTCTACGCGGCCCTCGGCTTCCGCGGCCGGGCGCGCGAACGCGTCCCGCTGCCGGGCGGCCTCGCGCTGGACTCCGTCCGGATGCGGCTCGTGCTCCCGCCCTAGATCCGCCCGCACGGCCGGCGGAACGGGCATCGCTTGCACGCCTCGCGCGCGGGGGGGCGGGGGAACGCCTCCTCCACCGCGACGTTCTTCACGGGATCGGCGAGCAGCCCGCGCATCTCGGCGATCGACGACCGCATCGACGCCTGGCAGGCCTCGAGCGCCGCCGCGTCGGCCGCGACCGGCACCACCTCGCCGCCGGGGACGCCGTTCGGCACGAGGTAGACGAGCCCGCCGCGGACCTCCTCCGGCGCGACGGCCCACTTCCGCTGGGCGTAGAGCGCGTAGATGCCCACCTGCGTGTGATCGACCCCGCGCTCCTTGCCGGTCTTCCAGTCGAGGATGTGGACCCGCCCCTCCGCGTCGCGGTAGGCGAAGTCCACCGCCACCCAGATCTTGGTCCCCTCGAACTCCCACGAGTCGAGCTCGTCCACCGAGAGCCACGCGTCGCGCGGCACGCGCCGGAGCTCCTCCAGCACGGGGCTCGCGTAGAACGCCCGGAGGCTCCCCTCGATGACCTGCTCGTACAGCCGCTTCCAGTCGGCGTCGGGCACCACCTCGCCGTACTCGTGCTCGACGAGCCCGACGATCTGGGACGGCTCGCGCCAGTAGCTCTTCTCGCGCGACCAGGCCCACTCCGAGCGAGCCCGCGTCCGGGTCCGCTCGAGCGTCTTCTCGAGCGGCCAGAAGCTCCCGGTGGCCTTCGCGGCCTGGAGCATCCGCTTGAGCGTCCCGTGGACCACCGAGCCCGCCCACTGCCACCGGGACGAGAGCTTCTTCAGGACGTACAGCTCGCGCACCGCCGTCCCGTGCTCCGCCTCCCAGCCGCCCCAGCTCGCGTAATACGTGTAGAAGTAGGCCCGCCGGCACTCGGCGAACCGCTCGTGGCGGGACTTCGACCAGGAGAACTCGTTCTCGAGCTCGGCCATGCACCGGGGCGGGCGTCCCGGAGGGGCCGGGCACCAGCTCGGCCGAGTGTAGCGCGGACGCCTGACAGCCCGGACTCCCACCGGCGCGGCGAACCGCCGTGCGCTACACTGCCTCCCCGCCGCGGGCGGCCGCGCAGAATCCTTGCGGGCTCGCGTGGCTCCGACGAGGAGAGGCCTGTCATGACCCGCACCGCCGCCGTCCTGTCCGCGCTCGCCCTCTCGCTCGCGTCCGGACCCGCGCTCGCCGCGCCCTCGCAGAAGGCGCAGGACCGGATCCCGCCCGGCCTCGTCGACGGGGCCGCGGCGCGCCAGCTCGTCGCCGACGGCGTGAAGGTCGTGGACGTCCGCACCCCCGAGGAGTTCGCCTCGGGCCACGTCCCCGGCGCGGTGAACATCCCGTACGACCAGATGCCGGCCCGCGCCGGCGAGCTCGGCCCGCCCTCGACGCCCGTCCTCGTCTACTGCCGGAGCGGTCGCCGCTCGGGCGTCGCCGCCCAGACGCTCCGGGAGAAGGGGTACACGCGCCTCTGGGATCTCCAGGCGTACGATCGCTGGGTCGCTTCCGGGTCGAAGGGCAAGTAGGCGCCCGCGGCGCATGCGCCGCCGGGCCGGCGTGCCCAGCGTTTCTTCCATGCCCCCGCACGACGATCCCGACGACCTCGACTTCGGTCCGGACGACACGCAGCTCCACGCGTCGGAGCCCGACGAGCCGGAGCTGGGCTCGAGCGACCCCGACGAAGGCGAGCTGACCGCCCGGCCCTCGGCCCGGGCCCAGAGCGCCTTCGAGGACGACGACGACCGGCTCGTCCCGTCGAGCAACATCGGCGGGGCCGCGCCCACGATCCGCGGCCGCGACTCGGGCGGCGACCTCCCCGGCCCCGAGGACGACCTCGCGAACCTCGCCGAGCCCGAGCCGCCGACGGCGGCCGAGGTCGACGGCCTCTCGGTCCGCGGCGAGGACGAGATCGTCCCGACCATGGGCCGGGACGATCCGCAGCCGTGAGCGAAACGGCGTCAACCTGAACGGTCAGGGGTGGGGGCCCCTGCGAAGCAGGGGGAGGGGCAGAGCCCCTCGGCGCTGGGTCGCGCGCAAGCCCGAAGGGCGCAGCGCGCCGGGACCCAGCGTAGCAGGGGTGGGGCCCCAGGAGCTTTGCTCCTGGGGCGGGGGCGCAGCCCCCGTGTGATCAACGAGATCGTCCCGACCATGGGCCGGGACGATCCGCAGCCGTGAGCTAGGGAGCGGGCGGAGCGACCACCCCCACCGGGCCCGCCGGCCGCGGCGGCTTCACCGCCGGCTTGCGGGGCAGGAGCGGGTTGCGCGTCCGGTCGAGCTCCACCTTCCCGACCGGCACGGACGCGAGCTGCGGCTCCACCACCCCCCGCGCGCCGACGACGACGAGCGTGAGCCGCTGCGGGTCGAGGTACTTCCGCGCGACGCGCTGGACGTCGGCGGGGGTCACCTGCTCCACCTCGCGCGCGTACGTCCCCCAGTAGTCGTCCGGGAGCCCGTGCACCGCGAGCACCGCGAGCTGCCCGGCGATGCCGCCGACGCTCGAGAACCGCCCCGGCAGCGAGCGGACGATGCCGTTCTTCGCCTCCGCGAGCTCCTCGGCCGGGACCGGCTCGTCGCGCATGCGCTGCAGCTCGCCGAGGAGATCCTGGAGCGCCGCGCCGGTCACCTCGGCCTTCACGCTCCCGCGGACGACGCTCGCGCCGGCGAGCCGGCGCGCGTCGGCGCCGGCGCCCACGCCGTACGTGTAGCCCTTCTCCTCCCGGAGCTTCCGGAACAGGCGCGAGGACATCCCGCCGCCGAGGACCTCGAACAGCACTGTCGCCTCGACGTAGTCCTCGGAGCGCCGGTCGAGCCCGGGGAGGCCGAGGGCGAGGTACGACTGCGGCGCCCCGGGCTTGTCGATGAGGAGGGTCCGGTGCGGCGCGGCCGGCGCGCGCGGCGGGAGGGGCGCCGCGGCCTTGCCCTTCGCCCACGGCCCGAGCGTCTTCTCGAGGAGCGGCCGGAGATCGGCCTCACTGACGTCGCCGACCACCACGAGCTCGGCGTTCGCGGGCACCCAGTACTGCGCGTGGAACCGCGCGAGGTCGCGCCGCCGCGTGCGCTCCACCGCGGCCTCGGTGCCGAGGAGCGGGTGGCCGTACGGGTGGTTCCCCCAGAACAGCGAGACGAACGCCCGCGACGCCACCATGGCCGGCTGGTCGCGCTGCTGGAGCAGCGTCACGCGCCGCTCGTCCTGGACCCGCTCGAAGTCGGCCGGCGGGAAGGCCGGGTTCCGGGCCACGTCGGCGAACAGCTCGAGGAACGCCGGGAGGTGCTCGGACAGCGTCGCGCCGCCGAGGTGGGCCGAGTCGGGCGCCGCCGCGGCGTTGATCGACGCGCCGAGAAAGCCGAGCGCGTCCGAGAGCTGCGTCGCGGTGCGGCTCTTCGTCCCCTCGGTGAGCATGTCGGCGGTGAAGCTCGCGAGCCCCGGCAGGTCGGCCGGGTCGCGCGCCGCGCCGGCGTCCACCACGAGGTCGAAGGCGACGATGGGGAGCCGCCGCTGCTCGACCAGCCGCACGCGCAGCCCGTTCGCGAGGGTGAAGTGGCGCTGAGCCGGGAGGGCGAGCGGGGGGTTCGGGCCGAGCGCGGGCGGCTGCGAGCGGTCCACCGCGGGCGCGGCGGTCGCCGCGGGCGGCGCCGGGGACGGCTCGGTGCGGGGCGCGTCGGCCGCGGGCCCCTGCGGCTCGGTGGGCTTCGGCGGCCGCGGGTGCGAGCAGGAGAAGAGGGCGAGGGCCGCGGCGAGCGCGGCGAGGCGGGTCGAGATCTTCACTGGGCACCTCCGGCGGGCGCGGACGCGGTGGGGCCGCCGGTTCCGGCGGGCACGACCTGCACGACCACGCGGGCGTCCTTCTTGAGCCACGTCCGCGCCGCCGCGGAGACGTCGGCGGGGGTGAGCTTGCGGTACCGCTCGAGGTCGCGCTCCAGGTACCCGGGGTCGCCGGTCCGCACGTAGTACCGGGCCAGCGTCGCCGCCCGGCCGCCGAACCCGCCCACGGGCTCCAGGGCGAAGATCGCGCCCGACTCGATCTTGTTCCGGGCCCGCTCGAACTCCTCCTTCGTCGGCGGCGTCGCGGCGATACGAGCCAGCTCCTCGTCGATCGCCTTCTCGAGCCGCTCGAGCGTCACGCCGGGCTTGGGCGTCGCCTCGACGAGGAAGGCGCTCGCGTACACCATGCTCCACTGGCCGGTGTCGATGTCCTGCGCGATCCGCTCCCGCATCTCGAGCCGCTCGACGAGCCGCGCGCTCTTGCCGTCGGAGAGGATCTGCGAGAGCACGTCGAGCGCCGCGTCCCCCTCGGCGAAGACCTTGGGCGTCTGCCAGGCCAGGTAGAGCCGCGGGAGCTGGACCCGATCCTCCATCGTGACCCGCTTCTCGGCCGTGAGCGGGACCGGCACGGGCACGCTCCGGACCGGGCGGGCCCGGCTCGGGATGGGGCCGAACCACTTCTGGACGAGGGCCTTCGCCTCGGCGACGTCGAAGTCTCCGGCGATGGAGAGCACCGCGTTCTCCGGGCCGTACCAGCGGAGGAAGAACTCGCGCACGTCCTCGAGGGTCGCGCGCTCCAGGTCCTCGTGCGAGCCGATGGGGAGCCAGTGGTACGGGAACTCGGGGTTCCAGAGGTTGGCCATCACCCGGTCGATCGCGAGGCCGTACGGGCGCATCTCGTAGTTCTGCCGCCGCTCGTTCCGGACCACGTCACGCTGGTTGTCGAGCTTCGCCTGGTCGATGACGGGGAGGAGCCAGCCCATCCGCTCGGACTCGACGTACAGGAGCTGGCTGAGCGCGTTCGCGGGGCCGACCTCCCAGTACACGGTCGCGTCCTGCGAGGTGCCGCCGTTGTTGTCCGCGCCGGCCGCGGTGAGCAGCCGGTCGGCCATGCCCTTGGGCAGGTGGGCCGTGCCCTGGAACATGAGGTGCTCGAAGAGGTGGGCGAACCCGGTGCGCTGGGGCTTCTCGTCCTTCGAGCCGACGTCGTACTCGACGTGAACGGCGACGAGCGGGACGGTCCGGTCCTGGTGGAGGATGACGGTGAGCCCGTTCTCGAGGCGGTAGAGCTCGTACTCGAGCTTCGGCGTCTCGCGCCCGGCGGCGGCCGGTACGGGCGGGGCGATCGCGAGCAGCGGGGCGAGGAGCGCGACGGATCGGAGGGACATGGCGGGCTGCGTTATAAGGGTGCCGACCGCCGCCGTCACGCGACGAGTGGCACCCGCCCGCCGACAGCGAGGCAACCCCTGCGCCGTTTCCGGACGTGCGGCCCGTTCCGGGCCGCCAGCGTGGGTCCCACCGCGGGTGCACCCCCCCCATGGCCCGGCCCGGAGGCAGGCGGCCGTTGCACCCCACGCTCATCGGGGTATCCTCGGGGCTGCATCCTTCGCTCGGGGAGCCGATGCGCATCCTGGTCGCCGAGGACGACACAGCGGTCGCGAAGCTCTACGCCGCCTACGCGCAGAGCCGCGGCCACTCCGTGCTCTTCGCCCGCGACGGCGCGGAGACCTTGGTCGTGGCCGCGTCGGAGCTCCCGGACCTCATCCTGCTCGACGTCTCGATGCCCAAGCTCGACGGCCGCGACGCGCTCCAGCAGCTCAAGGCGAGCCCGAAGACCGCCGGGATCCCGGTGCTCGTCATCTCCGCCTTCGGCGGGGACCAGTCGCTCCGCGACCTGCTCCTCGAGCTGGGCGCGTTCGACGTGATGGAGAAGCCGGTGGACCTGCAGATCGCCTTCAACAAGGCGGAGCGGGTCGTCGAGGAGCGGCAGACCGCGTAGTTCGTCCTCGCGGTTCATTCCGGTCCGCGCGCGGCGGACTGGCTGCACCGCTTGGGCGCCTGCGCCGACGGTCGGCGCAGCGGCGGAGTCGGCCGTCCGCTGAGGGCGTTGCTTGTGGCGGCTCGGCTGCGAGAGCGTTCTTGCGACACTTCCCCCAGAGTTCTCGCCCAACACGAACGAAGCCGCAGCCGAGCCGCCAAAGCAACGCCCACAGGCGACCGGCCGGGCCCGGCGGAGCGAGCCGACCATCAGCGCAGGCGCCGGACGCGATCTGACGTGGAACGCGCGCGGCCCGGACCGAACGCGCGCGCCGCCGACTGTCCGAAGCCGGCCACCCGCGAGCGAAGCGAGCGGAGGTGGCCGGCAAGTTTCGGCGGCGCGCCCGCCGGATCACCTCCGGCACGCGCGCGCCCTACAACCGCCTGTGGGCGCCGAGCATCTACCTGGTCGGCGAGCCCGGCGGGCCCGGACGGGCGCCCACGGCAACGCGCCCCAAGGCGAGGCGTACGGACAGCAAATGCGACGCTCGCCCTTGGACAAGCGCAGGGCGAGCGGACTTCCAGAATCCGCTGCAAGCGCGAACCGTCAGCGCCCCGGCTCGATGCGCATGCCCTTGGGGATGATGACGATGCCGCTGTCGCTGACGTGGAACTGGCGGCGGTCCTTCTCGAGGTCGTAGCCGATGACCGTGCCGGCGGGGATGTCCACGTGCTTGTCCACGATCGTCCGGCGGATCTTGCAGTGGCGGCCGATGTTCACGTTCTCGAAGACGATCGAGTCCTCGATGGTCGCGTAGCTGTTCACGCGGACCTTGGGCGAGATGATCGAGTGGTGGACGTCGCCGCCGGAGATGATGCAGCCCTCGGAGATGAGCGAGTCGGTGGCGCGGCCGATGCGGCCCTCGCTCTCCAGGCGGAACACGAACTTGGCCGGCGGGTAGTTGTACTGGACCGTGTAGATGGGCCAGTCGTAGTTGTAGAGCGAGAAGACCGGGTCGACCGCCACGAGGTCCATGTTGGCCTGGTAGTACGCGTCCAGGCTCCCCACGTCGCGCCAGTAGCCGCGCTCGCGGGCCGACTGGCCCGGCACGACGTTGGTCGCGAAGTCGTACACGTAGACCTTCTTCCGCTGGTACATCGACGCGACGATCGACTTGCCGAAGTCGTGGGCGCTGTTCGGATCGCCCGCGTCGCGGACGATCTCCTGGACCAGCGCCTCCGTGGTGAAGAGATAGTTGCCCATCGAGGCGAGGCAGCGGGTCGGGTCGCCCGGCATCGTCTTCGGGTTCGCCTTCGGCTTCTCGACGAACCCGATCATCCGGTTCTCGGAGTCGACCTCGATGATGCCGAACTCGCTCGCCTCCTGGACCGGCACCGGGATCGCCGCGACCGTGAGGTCGGCCTTCCGGTCGAGGTGGTAGTCGAGCATCTGCCGGACGTCCATCCGGTAGATGTTGTCGGCGCCGAAGACGAAGAGGTAGTCGGGCTCCTCGTCGGTGATGATGTTGAGGTTCTGGTAGATCGCGTCGGCCGAGCCGGAGAACCACCGCGGGCCGACGCGCATCTGCGCGGGCACGATCTCCACGTACTGGCCGAGCAGCGCCGTGAGGCGCCACGCCCGCTGGATGTGCGTGTTGAGGGACTCGGACTTGTACTGCACCAGCACCTTCATCTTGAAGAAGCCGGAGTTCGCCAGGTTCGACAGGACGAAGTCGATGATCCGGTAGCGGCCCCCGAAGGGCACGGCGGGCTTCGCCCGCTCGCGGGTGAGGGGGTCGAGGCGGCGCCCCTCCCCGCCGGCCAGGATCATGGCGAGCACGTTCATTCGATGACTCCGGGTGACATGCGTGAGCCCCCCGCCCGATGCTACGCACCGTCAGGGGCGGGGGCAAGGAACCAGGCGACGCGGGGCGCGGCCGCCATCGCACTCGATCGCAGAGTACGTCACGCCGGCGGTGGGGTCGCAACCAGCCTTCCGGGGCTCCCCAAGCAAGGCCGGAAGTTGCTCGCCCGGACCGCGCCCGCACGAGCGCCGCTCAGCCGGAGCGCGTCGCGGGCCGAAGCGCGGGCGCGTGCGCCGCCTCGTGCGCGAGCAGCCACCGCTTGCGCTCGACCCCGCCGCCGTAGCCCCCGAGCCGGCCGCCCGCGCTCACGACGCGGTGGCACGGCACCAGGATCGCGATCGGGTTCTCGTGGTTTGCGCCGCCGACGGCCCGCGCGCCGCCGCCGACCCCGATCGCCCGGCCGATCTCGCCGTACGTGCGCACCTCGCCCCAGGGGATCGCGAGGAGCGCCGTCCAGACGCTCCGCTGGAACGTGGTGCCCCGCAGGTCGAGCACCGGCAGGCGGGGCGGGTGGCCGGCGAAGTAATCGGTGAGCGCCTCCTCGGCCGCCGCCAGGTGCGCCCGCGCGCGCGCGGAGACCCCGGCCTGCGCGGCCCCGGCGCCGTCGAAGGCGATGCCGAGGACGCCCTCGTCTCCCGCCTCCACCGTGAGCGGACCGAGGGGCGAACGGAACCGGAGGCGGGCGGTCATGCCGGACCCACCCCGCGCGCCTCCGCCGCGCCGGCGGCGGCGAACCGCGCGCGGACCTCCGCGATCTCGGCGTTCACCTGCCGGAGGAGGTCCGCCTTCTCGCGGAACGGCAGGAAGGCGCTCTTGAACCCCTGGACGACCAGCGTGCAGAGATCGTCGAGCGAGAAGCTCATCTCGCGGTGCGCGATGAGGAGCTCCTTCGTGCAGGTGGTGTCCGTGATGAGCCGGTTGTCGGTGTTCACCGAGACGCGCAGGCCGAAGTCGAAGAAGAACTTGAGCGGGTGGCTCGCGAACGAGCTCACGGTGCCGGTCTGGACGTTCGACGACGGGCACATCTCGAGCGGGATCCGGTGGTCGTTGAGGTAGTTGAGGAGCTCGCCGTTCTCGCGCAGGCGCACGCCGTGCCCGATGCGGTGGGCGCCGCAGACGTGGACCGCCTGCGCGATCGACTCCGGACCGAACGCCTCGCCCGCGTGGATCGTCACATTCACGTTGTTGTCGTGGATGAGCTGGACCGCCTCCCGGTGGCGGCGCGCCGGGTGGCCCTCCTCGGCGCCGGCGAGATCGAAGCCGACGACGCCCTTGCCCTTGTACGCGACGGCGAGCTCGGCGAGGCGGACGGAGGTCTGCGGATCGGTGTGGCGCATCCCGCAGACGATCACGTTGGAGCGGATCCCCGTCTCCCGCCTCGCGTCGCGGAGGCCGAGGAGCACGGCGTCGATGATCGTGGTGGACTTGAGCCCCTCGCGCGTGTGCAGCACGGGCGCGTAGCGGACCTCGAGGTACCGGACGTTCTCGGCGGCGCAGTCGATCGCGAGCTCGTACGCCGCGCGGTAGAGCGCCTCCTCCGTCTGGAGGACGGC
>Ga0196976_1001562_pt1 | contig 10193 bp, 8 predicted proteins | sample S3v_513CmetaG_FD_148644 | JGI IMG/M metagenome (GOLD analysis project Ga0196976, IMG submission 148644) | Soil microbial communities from Anza Borrego desert, Southern California, United States - S3+v_5-13C | ecosystem: Environmental > Terrestrial > Soil > Desert | place: USA: California...
GGCGGGTCGAACGCCCTCCCGCTCAGCGCCCCACCCCCGCGAACCCGAGCTTCCTGCGGAGCCCCGAGAGCGCGCGGCATCCCAGCCGGAGCTCCTCCTCCAGCTCGGGGCCGATGCTCCGCCCCGCCGCGACCAGCTCGCGGGCGCTCCTCAGGAGGCGGCGATACGGCGCCGCCATGCGCTCGAAGGTGGCGGTCCGGTCGGCGTCCTGCGCGCTGGAGTCGCCCGGAGCGCCGGCCTCGGCGCAGCGCTCCAGCGCGTCCAGGTCCTTCAGGGTCAGCACGGCTCCCTCCTCACGTTTTCCCGGCGCTCGCGCGCCCTCCCCGCCCGCCGTCAAGACGCGGCACGGTCGCGCTCCCTGCGATGGATCGTCGAGACGTCGATCCCCAGGATCTCCGCCGCGCGGGTCTTGTTCCCGCCGCAGCGCTGGACCACCCACGCGATGTACAGGTCCTCGAGCTCCCGGAGCTTCACCACGCGCTCCATGGCGACCTCGAGCGGGAACGGACCGGACGCGAGGTGGGCGGCGTACCGCTCCAGCGCGTCGAGCCCGACCTCCTCGACCTCGCAGAGGATGACGAGGCGCTCGATCAGGTTCTCGAGCTCCCGCACGTTGCCCGGCCAGTGGTACGCCTGGAGCCGCTCGAGGACCTCGGCCGAGATCCGCCGCGCCCTGGACGCGGGGTTGCGCCGCCGCGCCTGCGCGACGAACGTCTCGACGAGCGCCGGGACGTCGTCCCGCCGCTCGCGGAGGGGCGGGACGGCGATCGAGACCACGTTCAGCCGGAAGAAGAGGTCCGACCGGAACTGGCCCGCCGCCACCCGCCGCTCGAGATCCTGGTTCGTGGCGGCGACGACGCGGACGTCGACGCGCCGGACCGCGTCGGAGCCGACGGCCCGGACCTGACCGTCCTGCAGGACCCGCAGCATCTTCGCCTGCAGCGCCGGCGACATGTCGCCGATCTCGTCGAGGAACAGCGTGCCGCCGTCGGACTCGGCGAAGAGCCCGCGGCGCGCGGCGGTCGCCCCGGAGAAGGCGCCCCGCGTGTGCCCGAACAGCTCGCTCTCGAGCAGCGACTCGGGGATCGCGGTGCAGTTCACCGCCACGAACGGCTGCTCCCGGCGGGCGCTGCCGGCGTGCAGGGCGCGGGCGACGAGCTCCTTCCCCGTCCCGCTCTCGCCCGTGATGAGCACGGGCGCCGCCGACGGGGCGACGCGCGCGACCATCTCGCCGAGCGCGCGCATCGGCGCGCTGGCCCCGATCATCTCCCCGGCCCGCGCGAGCTCGACGGCCCGGCGGAGGACCTCGTTGGCGCTGCGCACCCGCCGGTCCTCCAGCGCGCGCTGCACGAAGACGATGACCTCGCCGAGCTGGAACGGCTTCGTGAGGTAGTGGTACGCGCCGCGCTTGATCGCCTCGATCGCGGTCTCGATGGCGCCGAACGCGGTCATGACGATCACGGGGAGCTCAGGGTCCACCTCGTGCACTCCCGCGAGGACGTCGAACCCGTCCACCTCCTCCATCCGCAGGTCGGTGATCACGAGGTCGGGCACCTCGGCGCGGACGCGCGCCAGCGCGTCCTTCCCGCCGCCGGCGCACTCGACCACGAACCCCGCGTCCTCGAGCCGGTCGGCGAGCAAGCGCGACATCTCCTCGTGGTCATCCACCACCAAGATGCGCGCGCCCTTCTGGCCGCTCATCACGCTGCTCCTTTCCCGTGGTCGCGAGCGGCCAGACGACCCGCACGCGCGTTCCCCGCCCCACCGCGCTCTCGAGGTCGATCTCGCCGCCGTGGTTCCGGACGATCTGCAGGGCCACCGTGAGCCCCAGCCCGGTGCCCTTCCCCCGCTTCTTCGTCGTGAAGAACGGGTCGAACACGCGGTGGCGGAGGTCCGCCGGGATGCCGGCGCCGTGGTCCACCACCTCCAGGAGGCACGCCCCCGGCCGCCCGTCGGCCCGGATCGCGACCCGCCCGCCCGCCGCGCTCGCGTGGAGCGCGTTGAGCACCAGATTCACGAGCACCTGCTTGAGCTGATCGCGGTTCGCCGCGAGCGGCGGGAGCGCCCGCGGGACCTCCACGCCGATCGAGAGCTTCCGCTTCCTCGCCTCGAACGAGAGCAGGTCCGCGACCTCCTCGGCCACCTCCGCGAGGACGACGGCCCCGCCCACCTCGCGGGACGTGCGCGAGAAGTCGAGGAGCTCGCGGATGGTGCGCGAGATCCGGTCGATCTCCTCCACGATCACGCGCGCGCTCTCGCCCTGAGGGTGCCCGGGCCCGAGCCGCTGCACGAGCAGCTCGGCGCGCCCGCGCATCACGCCGAGCGGCGTGCCCACCTCGTGCGCGATCCCCGCGGCGAGCCCGCCGACGGTGGCGAGCTTCTCCGCCCGGAGGAGCTGCGAGGAGAGCGCGCGCAGCTCGGTGACGTCCTCGAGCACCACCAGCAGGCTCAGGTCCGCGGTGGGGTGGTCGAGCGGCACCGCGTGGACCGTGAAGAAGGTCCCCGACGGCCCCAGCGCGAGCGGCGGCTCGAGGACCCGGCGCACCGCGCCCGCAGCGCGGGCCTCGCGGACGAGCGCGCGGAGCGCCTGGAGCGTCTCGGGCGCGGCCTCGGGCAGCGCCTCCTCCAGCGTGCGCCCGGGCCCTGCCAACGGGAGCTTCTCGCGCGCGGCGCGGTTCGCGCCGGAGATCCCGTCCTGCTCGTCGAGGGCCAGCACACCCACCGGCGCGTTCTCGAGGATCTTCTCCGCCTGCGCGCGGAGGTGGGCGACCTGCTCCGCGGTGCGGAGCCGCTCCCGCACCGCGATCGTCCGGCGGGCGTTCAGGACGAGGTACGCGGCCAGGGCGCCGAAGGCCGCCGCCAGGGTCAGCGCGAGCGCGACCGTCCGCTGGAGGATCGCGCGCTCCTGCGCCTCGAGCGGCGCGGTGGAGTCGAGGAGCGCCGCCGACCAGTGCCCCGCGTCCGGCGTCCGGATCGGCGCGTACACCGCGACGGCGTCGGCGGACCCCATCCCCAGCGCGTCCGCCTCCTCACCCGGGATGACGCGCGTCCCGCTGTGGCCGGCGCGCATGCGCTCCCGGACGTCGGCGAGCGCCGGAGGGGGCGTCCCGCCGTCGAGGGCGGCCAGGATGGCAGAGTCGGTGAGCGGGGTCGTCCGCCCGTACGGGCCGAACAGCACCAGCTTCGAGGCTTCGCCGGGGGCGACGACGCGGAGCCGCTCGAACCACGTCCGCTGATCCACGAGCACGACCAGCGCGCCCTCCGGCCTTCCGTCACGCGCGAAGGGCGTCGCGAACGCGCGGAGCCACGGCGCCGACGCGTCCCCGAGCGGCTCGGAGATGGCCATGCCCTGGCGCTCCACCGCCTTCCGCGCGGTCGCGGCGAGCGCCCGCCGGAGCGCGGTCCGCCCCGCCCGCTGCGCGCCGTGGGGCGTCCCGACGACGAGCCGCTCCTGGCCCTCGCCCTCGTACACGGCGATGAGGACGTACGAGGGTACCACGGCGAGGAGCGCCTCCAGCTCGCGCCGCTCTCCGCGCGGCGACTCCGGCGTGCTGACGAGCCGCGCGGCGAACTCGAGGTGCTGGCCCATGGCCGCCAGCTCCGACTCGATCTCGCGGATGGCGATCCGGAGCCGCGAGAGGTGCTCGTCCCCGAACGCCGCCACGAGGTCGGCGCGATCGCGCCGGGCCGCCTGGACGGCGAGCACCCCCACGACCGTCGTGACGGCGGCGGCGGACGCCACGGCGATCCACGTCCCGCGGTTCATCATCCCCTCACCGTACCGCCAGGACGCGCTCGAGGCCCTCGAGATCGCCCGCGAGCCCCTGCGCCTTGCGCCGGGCCCGGATGAGGCGTCGCAGCAGCTCGTCGATTCCGGCCTGGTCGGGGAGGTAGGCGTGCGCCCCCGTCCGCGCGGTCCTCCCCACGCGGACGCCGAGCGCGACGCCCGGGGCCCGGAAGGCGTCCTCGTCGGTCCGATCGTCGCCGACGAACACCGCCGCGGCGCGGCCGGTCCGGGCCAGCAGCGCCTGCACCGCCTCTCCCTTGTTCGGCGACGCGGCCGGGGCCGCGGTCACGACCGCCCGGCCCGGCACCACGCGGGCGTCCGGGAGCGCCGAGAGCGCCGCGGTGATCGCCCGCCGCGCGCTCGCGCGAGACGGCGCGTGCCGGTAGTGCACGGAGAGCGAGAAGCCGTTGTCCTCGACGACGACGCCGGGGAGCGACTCGATCGGCGCCCGGATGGCGTCGCGCCAGGCGGCCACCCGGCGCCGCACCGCGAGGTCGAGCGGGCCGAACCCCGCCTCCGCGCCGTGGCTCCCCACGATCGCGACGAGCGGCACGCGGGCGACGCGCGCCGCGACGTCCGCGCGCGAACGCCCGGAGATGACCGCGGTGGGATAGAGGAGCGCCGCGACCCGGAGCAGGGCGCAGGTGCGATCCCGCATGCGGGCCGCTGGAGGGTCGGGCACGATCGGCGCGAGCGTGCCGTCGAAGTCGAACGCGAGGAGCACGTCCTCCCGCGCCAGCTGGTCCAGCCTCGCCTCCCAGTTCGGATCCAGGATGCTCTTCACGCGCCCACCTCGTCCACGGCATGGATTCCCAGCGCGAGCCGGCTGCTCAGCCGGTCGCGCGCGCGCAGCTTGCCCGCCTCCGACAGCATCCGCCCCGCCCACCGGTAGACGTTGAACTCGCTCACCTGCGCACGGAGCGCGCGCATCCGCTCCGCCTGCTCGGCGGGCGGCATCTCGAGCGCCGTGAACAGGGCGGCGCTCGCCTCCTCGAGGTCGTACGGGTTGACGAGCAGCGCCTCCGCGAGCTCGCGCGCGGCGCCGGTGAACCGGCTCAGGACCAGCACCCCGCGCTCGTCGTCACGGGCGGCGACGTACTCCTTCGCGACGAGGTTCATCCCGTCGTGGAGCGAGCTCACGTAGCAGAGATCGGCGGCGCGCATGTAGCGGAACACCGCCGCCGCGTCGTGGTGCGCCCGCAGGAGGACCACCGGCCGCCAGGTCCCGCGCGCGAACCGCTCGTCGATCCGGCGGGCGAGGGCCTCGACCTGCTCGTCGAGCCTGCGGTACTCGGGGATGAGCGTGCGGCTCGGGGCGCCGAGCTGCACGAACGTGAACTTGCCCTGGAGCTGCGGGAACCGCTCCAGCGCGCGCTCCACCGCGAGCAGCCGCTCCTCGATGCCCTTCGTGTAGTCGAGGCGGTCCACGCCGATCCCGAGCCGCGCGTCCGGCGCGAGCCCGAGCTCGGCGAACACCGCGCGCCGGCACTCCGCGACCGGCGGCGCCGCCTGCGCCGCGCCGTTCGGCCACTCGATCGAGATCGGATAGGGCCGGACCAGGCACTCGTGCCCGCGGTACACGACCGACATCCGCTCGCGATCGATGCGGGCCTCGAGGAACCGGTCGACGCCCTCGAGGAAGTTGTTGCAGTGCTGCTGCGTGTGGAACCCGACGATGCTCGATCCGAGCAGCCCGTCGAGGAGCTCCCGCGCCCAGGGACAGACCCCGAGCCGCTCCGCGTGCGGCCACGGAATGTGCCAGAAGGTGATCACCGTCGCCCGCGGGAGCCGCCGGCGGACGTGCGCTGGGGCGAGCGCGAAGTGGTAGTCCTGGATGAGGACGATGGGATCCGCGCCCTCCGCCTCGTCCCGGACCCCGTCCGCGAACTTCGCGTTGACGGCGTCGTACTGGCGCCAGTCCGCGGCCCGGAACGCGGGGCGCGTGTAGACCTGGTGGCAGAGCGGCCAGAGCCCCTCGTTCGAGAAGCCGTAGTAGTACCCGCGCTCCTCCTCCTGGCTCAGCCACACGCGGCGGAGCGAGTAGGACTCCTCGCCCGGCGGCACGAGCACGCGGTCCTCGCGGTTCACGACCGCGCGATCCGCGCTGCCGCTCCCGTGGGCGATCCAGACGCCGGAGCACGCCCGGAGCACCGGCTCGAGCGCGGTGACGAGGCCGCTCGCGGGCCGGAGCACCGCGAGGGAGCCGTCCTTCGCGCGCTGGTGCACGTACGGCTCGCGGTTCGCGACCACGATGACGCTGTCGCCGTGCAGGGTCTCGCGCAGGACGTGCTGGAGCCGCTCGGGCGTCCACTTGCCCCCGGCGCCCCGCTCGCTCGCCGCCTCGGCGAGGGCGTCGCGGATGTCGGAGAGGAGCGGCGTGAAGCGTGGCGCCACCCGGCTGCGCGTCCACCCGCTCGGGCGGCCGAGCGAGATGAGCCGCCGCATCTCCTCCGTCCAGCTCGTCCAGCTCAGGCGCCGCATGAACAGGGCCGCCAGGGATGCGAGGACGGACACGACCACGAACACGATCATGGTGAAGCGGCGCATGGAGGCCTCGCGCCGCGCGACGAAGCTCAGGTCGTGCACCACGACGAGGTTCGCGACCACCCGCTCCTCGTCCCGGAGCGGCGTGACCGACAGGTGCACGAGCCCGTCGCCGAGGTCCTGGAACACCTCGAGCGGCTCTACCCGGTCCGGGCCGAACTCGCCGGGCCTGCGCTCCGCGATCTGCTCGCACGCGTACGAGGCCGGGAGCGTGTCGGTGCGCGCGAGCGTCCGCATCTGCGGCGAGCAGAGCGACGCGGCCATGGCCCGATCGTCGCGGCTGAGCTCGTCGAGCAAGGCCGAGAACCGGCGCCGCTCGTTCGTCTTCACGTGCGCGACCAGGCTCTCCCGCGCGCCGCTGGCCGCGAGCCGCGCCCGCGCCGACACGTCGCGCATGAACCAGCTCCGGGTCGTGTCGTTGACGAGCGCCGTCGCGCCCCAGGCGAGGGCGCCCAGGACGGCCAGGAGCGGGAGGAGCACTCGAACCATCTTCACCTCGGGCGGCGTTGCTTCTTGCCAGTGCGACCCTGGCACCGTGCAAGGGTCCCGGCGGAGCGGGGGCGTTTTCCCGGCGGATCGCGGGCCGACACGGGAGGGCACTGCACGAACCCGGCCGGACGCGGGACGCCGGCGCCGGAAGGGCCCCCGTCACCCTCCCGTCCGTCGCCCCCCGCCCCGACCCGGAGTCCAGCGGCACTCGGCCGCAGAACGGATGTTTCACCGGGGGCTCACGGGTACGCGGCGGTGCGCGCGTCCGCCGACCAGACCACCGCCATCACCGAGGACGTCCCCTCGCTCGCCGAGATCGCCACGGCCGACCAGGCCTTCACGGCCATGCGGCTCCACACGTATCGCGGCATCGTCGCCGTGGTCCGCGGCGACGTGAGCGATCGCGAGGCGGCCTGGAAGCGCGTCGAGAGCGCCCGCGCGCGGGTCGAGAATGCGTTTCAGGCGTTCGAGGCCCTCCCCCGGAGCGCGGCGGAGGCGGAGCTCTACGCGCCGCTGCCGCAGCTCTTCCGGGAGTATCTCACCGGGAGCGCGGCCGTCTGGGAGCTCAGCCGCGCCGGAGATGCGACGCCGCGCGCCACGAGGGCGGGTTCCGCCGCATCGTCCAGGGGATGAACGAGACGCTCGACGCCGTCGTCGGGCCGCTCACCGCGGCGGCGCGCCAGGTGGACGGGATCGCCCGCGGAGAGATCCGGCCGCCGATCGCGACGCCCTTCCGCGGTGACTTCGAGCTCCTGCGCGCCAACGTGAACGCCTGCGGGTCGGCGGTGCAGGCGCTCGTCGCGGACGCGGAGCGCCTGGTCCAGGCGGCGGCGCAGGGACGGCTCTCCACGCGCGCCGACCCGGGGGGTGCACCGCGGCGACTTCCGGCGCGTCGTGGAGGGGTTCAACGCCGCGCTGGACGCCGTCCTCGCGACCGCCTCGTGGGCCGGCGACTACGGCCGGCTGCGGGACGGCCTGAACGGCTGCGTCGAGGCGGTGAACCGCCTCGTCCAGCGCGCTCCTCCAGGTCGCGGCCTCCGTCGAGGCGGCGGCGGCGGGCCAGGGCACGACGGCGGTGCACGAGCTCGAGAGCACCACGGGCCGGGTCCGGCAGTCCGCCGAGGGCACGGGCCAGATCATCCGGGACGTCTCGGACATCGCCTTCCAGACGAACCTCCTCGCGCTCAACGCGGCCGTAGAGGCCGCGCGGGCCGGCGAGGCGGGCCGCGGGTTCGCCGTCGTCGCCGAGGAGGTCCGCTCGCTGGCGCTCCGCGCGAAGGACGCGGCCGCGCGGACGGAGGCGGCCGGGGCGCAGGCCGAGGGGATCGGCCAGGTGGAGAAGGCGATCGCCGAGATGGACAAGGTCACCCAGCAGAACGCCGCGAGCGCGGAGGAGTCCTCCTCGGCGGCGAGCGAGCTCTCCGGGCAGTCCGAGGAGCTCGCGTCGATGGTGGCGAGCTTCCAGCTCGATCGGCACGGGCCCGGGCCGCGCGACGAGGTCGCCCGGCGCCGGGGCGGACCACAGCGGTGATCGCCGGGTTCTGACGGGCGCTGGCTCCGCGTCGAAGAGGCACGCCGGGGTCGGCCCGGGGTATGCCTCTTCGGGGTCGGCCCCGACGGGCTTCTTTCCCGTCGCGCGTGGCTCGATCGATCCTCTCCGGACCTCGCCGCTCCTCCAGGGTCCCGCGGCCGACGTCGACGCGAACTCGAACCAGCTGTCGGCGTCGGATGGCGCGCGGCTCCTGGCAGCCGCACACGAGCTCGCCGCCGCGCGCGCGCTCGCGCACGTGATGGAGCGCGCGCGGCGGGCGGCGCGCGACCTCACGGGCGCCGACGGCGTCACGTTCGTCCTCCGCGAGGGCGACCTCGCCCACTACGCCGACGAGGAGGCGATCGCGCCGCTGTGGAAGGGGTGCCGCTTCCCGATCGGCGCGTGCATCTCGGGCTGGGCGATGGTCCACCGGCAGACCGTGGTGGTGGAGGACGTGTTCCTCGACCCGCGGATCCCCCACGAGGTGTACCGCCCCACGTTCGTGAAGAGCCTCGCCATGGTGCCGGTCGGCGTCGAGGAGCCCGTCGCGGCGCTCGGCGCGTACTGGGCGCGCGCGCACCGCGCGACCGCGCGCGAGCTCCGGCTCCTCGAGAGCCTCGCCGGGTTCGCGGCGCTGGCCCTCGCGAACGAGGCGCTCGTGCGCGAGCTCCGGGAGGCGCTCGCCGCGCGCGAGGACTTCATCACCCTGGCCGCGCACGAGCTCCGGACGCCGCTCGCCGCGCTCACCCTGACCCTGCACGGCGCCGCCCGACCGCGCGAGCGCGCGCCGGACGAGGAGCTGGCGTCGCTGCGCCGGCGGCTGGGACGGGCGGAGCGGCACGCGGAGCGCCTCGCGAAGCTCGTGGATCAGCTCCTGGACGCCCGGCGGGTCCCCGCCGAGATCCCGCTCCAGCGCGAGCGGCTCGACCTCGCGGCGCTCGCGGCGACCGCGGCCGCGGCCCTGGACGCGGACGGCCGCGTGGCGGTCCAGCGCGCCGGGCCCGTGGAGGGGAGCTGGGACGCCGCCCGCCTCCAGCAGGTCGTCGAGAACCTCGTCTCGAACGCCCTCAAGTTCGGCCCGGGCGAGCGCGTCGAGGTCGAGGTCTCCCGCGAAGGCGCGCAGGCGCTCCTCTCCGTGGCGGATCGAGGACCTGGGATCGCGCCGGAGGACCGGGAGAGGATCTTCGGGAAGTACGAGCGCGCAGTCTCGACCCGGAACTTCGGCGGCCTCGGGCTCGGCCTGTGGATCGTGCGCCAGAACGTGGAGGCCCACGGCGGCACGATCCACGTCGAGAGCCGGCCCGGCGGAGGATCCCGCTTCGTCGTCCTGCTGCCGTGTGACATGGACAACGTCGCCTCGCTCCGCGATGCGCACGCCGGTCGCGCGCGCGCACAGGGCTGACGTCGGTCGAAGCTGCGGAGGGCCGAACCTGCCGCCGCGGGTCCCTGCTCACCCCGGTGTCGCGCCGCTCCTGCGGCGAACGCAGAAACGCGGCGCTTCTCCACGAGGATTGGTCCCACCGGCGCAGGCACGCCCGCTGCACTCTCCTGGCTCGGGACAACGCCGCACCGAGGCCAAACGTCATGCAAGCAGGGGAGTTCATCCAGGATCCGCGCCGGTCGATGCGCGCACAGGCGACCTGCCACGCCGAGGTCGTCACCGCCGCAGACCGCTTCACGGCCGTCACGGAGGACGTGAGCGCTCAGGGCTGCCGGCTCGTCACCCCGCGCCCCCTGCGGCCCGGTGAACGGGTCCAGCTCGCGCTCGGCCACGCCGGGCTCTCCCGCCGGCTCACGGCGGCGGGCCACGTGGCTTGGGCGGTGGTGGCCGGCGGGCGCTCC
>Ga0196976_1001563_pt1 | contig 10187 bp, 7 predicted proteins | sample S3v_513CmetaG_FD_148644 | JGI IMG/M metagenome (GOLD analysis project Ga0196976, IMG submission 148644) | Soil microbial communities from Anza Borrego desert, Southern California, United States - S3+v_5-13C | ecosystem: Environmental > Terrestrial > Soil > Desert | place: USA: California...
TGGGCGGCATCCTGCCGGGGCTGATCCTGTCGGCGGCCTTCGTCGTCTACATCATGGTGCGGGCCACCACGAACCCGCAGCTCGCGCCGGCCGCGAAGCTCGAGGAGCACCATGGGGCCGACAAGTACCTGCCCTTCATCAAGTACGTCGTGCCGCTCGTGTCGATCTTCGCCGTCGTCGTCGCCTCCATCACGGCAGGCTGGGCGACGCCGACGGAGTCGGCGGCGATCGGCGCCTTCGCCACGCTCGTGCTCGCCCTCGCCTACCGGGCGCTCACGTTGCGCGCGCTGCGCGACGCCCTGCTCGGCACGGTGGCGATCTCCGGCATGATCCTTTTCATCATCGTCGGCGCCACCACGTTCGCGCAGATCCTGAGCTTCTCCGGCGCAAGCAACGGCCTGGTGCAGGCCATCACCGGCTTCGGGCTCTCGCCGATGGCGATCGTCGCCCTCATGATGCTTTTCCTCGTCTTCCTCGGCGTGTTCGTGGACCAGGTGAGCATGATGCTGATCACGCTGCCGATCTTCATGCCGATCGTCGAGCGCCTCGCCATCGACCCGGTCTGGTTCGGCGTCATGTTCCTGATCTGCATGCAGCTCGGCCTGCTGCTGCCGCCGCACGGCCTGCTCCTCATGACGATGAAGGGCGTCGCGCCGCCCTCGGTCACCATGGCGGACATTTTCCGCGCGGTCACGCCCTACGTGGCGATCAGCCTGCTCGTACTCGCGCTGGTCTTCACAGTGCCGGGAATCGCGGTGTGGCTGCCGGCACTGCTCGGATGAAAGGCTAGACGGTGGAAAGATCGTTCAAGGAAGAAGTCGGCAAGCTCAAGCTCGGGGAAGGCGGGACCTTCCACGGCGAGGGCATCCTCGCGGTGACCAAGGCGTTGCTGCAGTCGGGCGTCGCCTACGTGGGCGGCTACCAGGGCGCGCCGGTGTCGCACATGATGGACGTGCTCAACGACGCGCGCGAGATCCTCGATGAGCTCGGCATCCACGTCGAGGCCAACGCCAACGAGGCCGGGGCCGCGGCGATGCTCGGCGCCTCGATCAACTACCCGATCCGCGGCGCGGTGACGTTCAAGTCCACCGTCGGCACCAACGTCGCCTCGGACGCGCTCTCCAACGTCGCCTCGGCCGGGGTGAAGGGCGGCGCGCTCATCATCCTGGGGGAGGACTACGGCGAAGGCTCCTCGATCATCCAGGAGCGCAGCCACGCCTTCGCCATGAAGTCGCAGATCTGGCTCCTCGACCCGAGGCCCAACCTGCCTAAGCTCGTCGACACGGTGGAGAAGGCCTTCGAGCTTTCCGAGGCGTCGAGCACGCCGGTGATGCTCGAGATGCGCATCCGCGCATGCCACGTGCATGGCGCGTTTGCGACCAAGAGCAACGTCGCGGGGCTGATCAACAAGAAGCTGCCGCTCGGCGACCCCGACTTCGACTACAGCCGCATCTGCCTGCCTCCCGCGACGTACGCGCAGGAGAAGCACAAGATCGACGTGCGCTGGCCCGCGGCGGTCGCCTTCATCAGAGACAACGGCCTGAACGAAGTGTTCGAGGGCGAAAGAAAGGAGCTCGGCATCATCTGCCAGGGCGGGATGTACAACGCCGTCATCCGCGCGCTGCAGCTCCTCGGCCTCGCCGACGCCTTCGGCGCGTCGAGGATCCCGATCTACTGCCTCAACGTCACCTACCCGCTGATCCCGGACGAGATCACGCGCTTTTGTTCCACCAAGGAGCGGGTGCTGGTCGTGGAGGAAGGGCAACCTGCGTACATCGAGGAGGCGATCCTCGCCACGCTGCGCCGGGCGGAGGTGAATGCGGTCAAGGTGCACGGCAAGGACGTCCTGCCGCTCGCCGGCGAGTACACCGGCGAAGTGATGCTGAGAGGTCTTTCAAAGTTCCTGAACCGCGAAAATCGCATTCAGGAAGTGCAGGCATTGAAGAGCAAAGCCGCGGAGCTCCTCGGGCCCGGCCTGCCGGTGCGCCCGCCGGGGTTCTGCGTCGGCTGCCCCGAGCGGCCGGTCTTCTCGGCGATGAAGGTGATGGAGAAGGAGACCGGCAAGGTGCACCTGTCCGCCGACATCGGCTGCCACCTCTTCTCCACGTTGCCGCCGTTCAACCTCGGCAACACGGTGCTGGGCTACGGGCTCGGGCTCGCGTCCAACTCGGCGGTGAACGCGATGTTTGGCAAGCGCACGCTCACCGTTATGGGCGACGGCGGGTTCTGGCATAACGGCCTGACGACCGGTATCGCCAATACCGTCTTCAACAGGAACGACGGCGTGCTGGTGATCATGAAGAACGGGTACTCGTCCGCCACCGGCACGCAGGAGCTGCCTTCCTCCCCGCAGCACAGCGACAGCAAGGCCGCGGAGATGAGCATGGAACGCGCGCTGGCGGGCATCGGCGTCGGCTGGGTGAAGACCGTCGACAACTACCGCGTCGGCGCGGTCGCGAAGACGCTGCGCGAGGCGATGGACTCCGACTACGCCGGGCTCAAGGTGATCATCGCCGAGGGCGAATGCCAGCTCGAGCGCCAGCGCAAGCTGCGGCCGGTCGTGGCCGAGAAGCTGAAGAAGGGCGAAAGGCACGTCCGCGTCAAGTACGGCGTCGACGAGGACACGTGCACCGGCGATCACTCGTGCATCCGCCTTTCCGGCTGCCCGACGCTCACGGTGAAGGACAACCCGGACCCGCTGCGCCGCGACCCCGTCGCCACCGTCATCGACGGCTGCGTGGGCTGCGGCCTGTGCGGCGAGAACGCGCATGCCGCGACGCTGTGCCCCTCCTTCTATCGCGCGGAAGTCATCCAGAACCCCACCTGGTGGGACAGGCTGTGGAACGGCAGTTCACCAAGGAAATAGAGTCCCTGCGGCTCGGCGACGGCGAGACCTTCCACGGCGAAGGCATCCTCGCCGTGACGAAGGCGCTCCTGCAGTCCGGCGTCTCGTATGTCGGCGGCTACCAGGGCGCGCCGGTCTCGCACCTCCTCGACGTCATGGTGCAGGCGCGGGAGTACCTCGACACGCTCGGCGTGCACGTCGAGGCGTGCACCAACGAGGCGGCCGCGGCGGCGATGCTCGGCGCGTCGGTGAACTACCCGGCGCGCGGCGCGGTGACGTGGAAGTCGATCGTCGGCACCAACATTGCCTCCGACGCGCTCTCCTACCTCTCGAGCTCCGGGGTACTGGGCGGCGCGCTAATCGTCGTCGGCGAGGACTACGGCGAAGGCGCGAGCGTCGCGCTCGAGCGCACGCACGCCTTCGCGATGAAGTCCTCGATGTGGCTCCTCGACCCGCGGCCCAACCACCGCACCATCGTCGACATGGTGGAGAAGGCGTTCCAGCTCTCGGAAGCCTCCAGCACGCCGGTGATGATGGAGCTGCGAATCCGCGCCTGCCATGTGCGGGGTTCTTTTGTTGCAAAGGCAAATCGCGCGCCTGCGGTCTCGACGCGCCGCCGGCTGGACGGCCCGCCGAGTGAATTCGTCTACGACCGGCTCGCCCACCCGCCGGCCACCTTCCGCCACGAGAAGCTGAAGGCCGAGGTCCGCCTTCCGGCGGCGCGCAAGTTCGTGGCCGAGCACAAGCTCAACGAGGTGTTCGACGGACCGGAATCTTCCCTCGGCATCGTCGTGCAGGGCGGCCTGTACAACGGCCTCGTCAACGCACTGCGCCTCGCCGGGCTGGCCGACGCCTTCGGCAGCTCGCGCATTCCCATCTACGCCCTCAATGTCGTGTATCCGCTCGTGCCCGAAGAAGTGGCGGCGTTTTGCGCCGGCAAGAAGGCGGTGCTCGTCGTCGAGGAAGGTCAACCGGAGTTCATCGAGCAGGAGATCGCCACGATCCTGCGCCGGGCCGGCGTTCAAACGCCGCTGCACGGCAAGGATTTCCTCCAGGCCGCCGGTGAGTACACGAGCGAGGTGCTCGTGCGCGGCCTGACGACGCTCGTGTCGCAATACGCGCCGCACGTGGAGAATTCTTCTGGAGAAGCTTTTCTGCAGGCCGCCCTGCAGGTCAAGAAGACTGCGGCGGAAACGCTCGGCGCGATGCCGCCGCGGCCGCCGGGGTTCTGCGTCGGTTGCCCGGAGCGCCCGGTCTTCTCGGCGATGAAGCTCGTGGCCCAGGACATCGGCCGGCCGCACGTCTCGATGGACATCGGCTGCCATTCCTTCGCCTCCTTCGAGCCGTTCTCGCAGGGCAACACGGTGCTCGGCTACGGCATGAGCCTCGCCTCGTCCGCGGCGGTCGGCCCGATGTCGGCGAAGCGCCCGGTCGCGGTGATGGGCGACGGCGGGTTCTGGCACAACGGGCTGCTCTCGGGCGTGGCCTCGCGCCTGCTGAATGAAGGCGACGGCGTGCTCGTCATCATGAAGAACGGCTACTCGTCGGCCACCGGCACGCAGGAGATCGTTTCCTCGCCGAAGAAGGCGGACCACTCCATCGAGGACGCGCTGAAGGGCCTCGGCGTGAAGTGGCAGCGCACCGTGCACACCTACGAGGTGGAGGAAGTCGCGAAGACCTACAAGGAAGCCATGACCTCGGACTACCCGGGCCTGAAGGTCATCGTCGCCGAAGGCGAATGCCAGCTCGAGCGGCAACGCAGGTTGCGACCCGTCGTCTCGGAGAAATTGAAGAATGGGAAAAGGCAAGTCCGGGTGAAGTACGGCGTCGATGAAGACACCTGCACGGGCGACCACTCGTGCATCCGGCTCTCCGGCTGCCCGACGCTGACCGTGAAGGACAACCCCGACCCGCTGCGCCGCGACCCCGTCGCCACGGTCATCGACGGCTGCGTGGGCTGCGGCCTGTGCGGGGAGAACGCCCACGCGGCCACCCTCTGCCCTTCCTTCTACCGGGCCGAAGTCATCCAGAACCCGACGGTTTTCGACCGCCTGCTCTTCTCCGTGAGAAAACTTTTCCAATGATCCCTGAAAGACCGATCACCATCCTCATCGCCGCCCTCGGCGGCGAAGGCGGCGGCGTGATGGCCGACTGGCTGATGGAGGCCGCGCGCGAGAGCGGCTTCCCTGCGCAGGCGACTTCCATCCCCGGCGTCGCGCAGCGCACCGGCGCCACGACGTACTACCTCGAGATCTTCCCTGCCGAGCGCAGGACGCTCGGCGGCCGGGAGCCGGTGATGTCGCTCACGCCGAGCCCGGGCAACGTGGACATCATGGTCGCCTCCGAGCTGATCGAGGCCGGGCGCGCGATGCAGAACGGCTACGTCAGCCCGGAGCGCACCACCCTCATCGCCTCGACGCACCGCATCTACGCGACCGTCGAGAAGATGCAGATGGGCGACGGCCGCTTCGAGAGCGAGCGCGTGGTCGAGGCGGCGCGCCAGCTCGCCCGCCACGCGGTGCTCTTCGACATGCGCGAGCTCGCGCAGCAGAGCGGCACGGTGATCAACGCGGTGCTCTTCGGCGCGATGGCCGGCAGCGGCGTGCTGCCGCTGCCCCGCGAAGCCTGCGAGCGCGCGATCCGCGAAGGCGGCCGCGGCGCCGAGGCGAGCCTGCGTGGCTTCGCCGCCGGCTTCGACATCGCCGCGGGCGCGAAGGCCCCGCCTCAGCCGCCGGCAAAGCCCAAGCGCGCCACCACGCTGCAGGAGGTGCTGGACACCGCCGTTTCCCGGCTGAAGGACTACCAGGGCGAGCGTTACGCGAAGCTCTTCGAAGAGCGGCTGAAGCCGTTTCTCCGCGACGAGGCGCTGGCGGCGGAAGTGGGCCGGCACCTCGCGGTGTGGATGAGCTACGAGGACATCATCCGCGTCGCCGACCTCAAGACGCGCGCCTCGCGCTTCGAGCGCGTGCGCCGCGAGGTGAATGCGAAGCCGGGGGAACCGGTCGTGGTGATCGACTACCTGAAGCCCGGCGTCGAGGAATTCGCCTCGGTGCTGCCGGCGGCGCTCGGCCGGCGCCTGGTGGACTGGGCGACGCGCCGCGGCAAGCTCGACGCATACAACGTCGGCATGCACGTCAAGACCTCGGGCGTGTTCGGCTGGCTCCTCGTGCGATCGCTCGCGGGCCTGCGCTTCTGGCGGCCGTTCAGCTACCGATACCAGGAAGAGCAGAAGCTCATCGAGCGCTGGCTCGGCCACGTCGCCGAGGCGGCGAAGCGCGACCGCGCGCTCGCCCTCGAGATCGCCGAATGCGCGCGCCTCGTGAAGGGCTACGGCGAGACGCACCGGCGCGGCAAGGGCAACTTCCTCGCCATCGTCGACGCGCTGGTCGAGAACCCTCCCACCGCGGACCCCCGCGAGCAGGCGAAGGCGATCCGCAAGGCCCGCGAGGCCGCGCTCGCGGACCCGGAAGCCAAGGCGCTCGGCAAGGAGCTCGGCAAGCCCGTGGTCTGGCTGAAACCGGTTTCTTCGTAGAATCGCGGCCATGGCGAGCGTCCCGAAGGCCCCCGGCCGCGCAGAGCTTTACCGGCGCATGGACCGGCACAACCTGACCCCGTTGTGGGAGGTGCTGCACGCGCTCATCCCGAACGAGCCGGTCACGCCGTGCAAGCCCGCGCTCTGGAAGTACTCGGAGGTCCGGCCCTACCTGATGGAGGCGGGCCGGCTGATCACCGCGCGCGAGGCCGTGCGCCGCGTGCTCATCCTCGAGAACCCCGGCATGCGCGGCGAATCCTGCATCACGCAGAGCCTGTACGCCGGCCTGCAGCTCATCCTGCCGGGCGAGATCGCGCCGAGCCACCGTCATACGCAGTCGGCGCTGCGCTTCGTGGTCGAGGGAAGCGGCGCCTACACCGCCGTGGACGGCGAGCGCACCACCATGCACCCGGGCGACTTCATCATCACCCCGTCGTGGACCTGGCACGACCATGGCAATCCGGAAGAACAGCGCGCTGCGGAGCCGGTGGTGTGGCTCGACGGCCTCGACATCCGCATGGTGCAGGCCTTCGGCGCGCAGTTCCAGGAGGTGTATCCCGAGGAGGTGCAGCCGGTGACGCGCGGCGAAGGCGCCTCCGGCGCGCGCTTCGGCTCGAACCTCGCGCCGCTCGGCGCGGTGTCGCCCTTCGGCAAGACCTCGCCGATCTTCAACTATCCCTACGCGAGGAGCCGCGAAACGCTCGCGCGCCTCGCCAGGGAAGGCGATCCCGACGCCTGCCACGGCTGGAAGATGCAGTTCATCAACCCGCTGACCGGCGGCGCGGCGATGCCGACCATCGGCGCGTTCATCCAGCTCCTCCCGAAGGGCTTCCGCAGCGCGCCGTACCGGGCCACCGACGGCACGGTGTTCTGCGTCGTCGAGGGAACCGGACGCGCGCGCGTCGGCGGCGAGACCTTCGCCTTCGAGCCGCGCGACGTGTTCGTCGTGCCCTCGTGGCAGCCGCTGGTGCTCGAGGCCGACGGCGAGTGCGTGCTCTTCTCGTTCTCGGACCGCCCGCCGCAACAGGCGCTCGGCCTGTGGCGCGAGCGGCGCGGATAGCCAGGGGAGAACCGATGAACGCACCCGACAACGCCGCGCTTTCGCGCGAGTACAACAACCGCGAGCTCGTTCCCGACCACGGCGACTATTTCGCCCGCTGGAAGGAGGCGTCCGAGCGCGCGCGCAACACCATGGCCTGCAAGCTCGACCTGCGCTATGGCGAGGCGCCCGGAGAGACGATCGACCTCTTCCCGGCGCGCAAGGGCGACGGCACGTGCATGCTCTTCATCCACGGCGGCTACTGGCGCTCCCTCGACAAGGCGGACTTCTCGTACCTCGCGCCGGTTTGGGTGGATTCCGGCGTCTCGCTCGCGGTCGTCAACTACGACCTGTGCCCGAAGGTCGGCATCGAGGAGATCGTGCGGCAGATGCTGCGCGCGAGCCGCTGGCTCTGGCTGCACGCCGAGGACTACGGCATGGACCAGGACCGGCTGTACGTGTCCGGGCACTCGGCCGGCGGGCACCTCACCGCGATGATGATGGCGGCGGTCTTCCCCGTGTTCGACCGGCGCCTGCCGAAGGACCTCTTCAAGGGCGGCCTCGCGATCAGCGGCATCTACGACATGCGCCCGCTGACCCACGTCGATTTCCTGCAGCAGGACCTGCGCCTCGACGAGGACTCGGCGTGGCGCCTCTCGCCGGCGTTCCTGCCGCCCGCCACGCGCGCGCCGCTCGCCACCTGCGTCGGCGGCGACGAGTCGGGCGAGTTCCGGCGCCAGAACGCGCTTCTCGGCGAGCGCTGGAAGAACGTGCTCGCCGCGAACATCCCGATGCCGGGCCGCAACCATTTCTCCGTGATGGACGCCCTCGCGGAGCCCTCGAGCGCCCTCTTCAAGGGCGCGCGGCGCCTCATGAAACTGGACCAATGAACCAATACCTGCAGCCCGCAAGCTACATCGACAGCGCCGATCCCGCCGTCATCGCTTTCGCACGCAAGAACGTCTCGGGGCAGTCTGAGATTGAAAGGGCCGTGTCGCTCTACTACGCCGTGCGCGACGAGGTGCGCTACAACCCGTTCCTCGACTTCTCCGACCCGGAAGTCTTCCGCGCATCCTCGGTCCTCGAGCGCGGCGAGGGATTCTGCATCGGCAAGGCGGCGCTGCTGGCGGCCGCCGCGCGCGTCGCCGGCATCCCGGCGCGCGTCGGCTTCGCCGACGTGAAGAACCACCTCACGACGCCGAAGCTCGCGGAGACGATGGGCTCGGACCTCTTCATCTACCACGGCTACACCGACCTGCACCTGGAAGGAAAATGGGTGAAGGCGACGCCCGCGTTCAATCTCGCGCTGTGCCGCAAGTTCCGCGTCAAGCCGCTCGAGTTCGACGGCCGAAGCGACTCGATCTTCCATCCCTTCGACGAGGACGACCGGCGGCACATGGAGTACCTCGCCGACCGCGGCCGCTTCGCCGACGTGCCGGTGGAGGAAATCCAGGAGGCGTTCCGCGAGGCGTATCCGCGCTTCTACTCGCTGGGCGCGGCGGCCGCCCGGGAAACCTTCGGCTGAAGGCGCTCCTGGAGGAGAGCTTCCGCGCGGCGGTGGCCGCCGCCGATCCGCTCGCCATCCTCAAGCCGCACCTGCCCGGGCCGCCGCGCGGCCGCACCTTCGTCGCCGCCGCGGGCAAGGCCGCCGCGTCGATGGCGCTCGCCGTGGAGGGCGCCTGGCCTGCCGGCGCGCCGCTCGACGGGCTCGCCATCACGCGCTACGGCCATGGCTTGCCGACGCAGCGCATCCGCGTCGTGGAAGCCGGCCATCCCGTCCCCGACGAGGCCGGCGAGCAGGCGGCGCGCGGGATCCTGGAGGGCGCCCGGTCGCTCGGCGAGGACGACCTCCTGCTCGCGCTCATCTCCGGCGGCGGCTCCAGCCTCCTCTCTCTGCCGGCGCCGGGCCTCGAGATGGCGAAGCTGAAGGCGCTGACGCGCGAGCTGCTGAAAAGCGGCGCGGCGATCCAGGACATGAACACGGTGCGCAAGCACCTGTCCGCCATCCAGGGCGGGCGGCTCGCCGCGGCGACGCGCGCCCGCGTGCTCGCCCTCGTCATCTCGGACGTCACCGGCGACGACCCGACGCACATCGCCTCGGGCCCGTGCGCGCCCGATCCGACGACGGTGGAGGACGCGCGCGCCGTGCTCGCGCGCTTCGGCATCGCCTTCGACGGCCCCTTCTCCGAGACGCCGAAGCCCGGCGACCCGCTCTTCTCGCGCGTCGAGAACCGCGTCGTCGCCACGGCGCACCGCTCGCTCGAGGCGGGGGCGCGCGTCTTCGCGGCCCGCGGCATCGCGCCCGTGATCCTCGGCGACACCATCACGGGCGAAGCGACCGAGGTGGCCAAGGTCATGGCGGCGCTGGTGCGGGAGATCCGGCACCATGGCGCGCCGTTCCAGGCGCCGGTCGCGCTCATCTCTGGCGGCGAATGCACGGTGACGGTCAAGGGGGACGGCGGGCGCGGCGGGCGCTGCTCCGAGTTCCTGCTCTCGCTCGGCGTCGAGCTCGACGGCATGCGCGACGTTGCGGCGCTCGCAGCCGACACCGACGGCATCGACGGCTCGGAGGACAACGCCGGCGCCTTCCTCCTGCCGGACTCGCTTCAGCGTGGCCGAAAAGAAGGCCTCGCGGCCCGCGCCCTGCTCGCTCGCAACGACAGCTATGGGTTCTTTTCCGCGATCGGCGACCTCCTTGTCACGGGCCCCACGCGGACCAACGTCAATGACTACCGGGCGATTCTGATACAGGCCTGAAAATGAAAGGCCCG
>Ga0196976_1001564_pt1 | contig 10184 bp, 8 predicted proteins | sample S3v_513CmetaG_FD_148644 | JGI IMG/M metagenome (GOLD analysis project Ga0196976, IMG submission 148644) | Soil microbial communities from Anza Borrego desert, Southern California, United States - S3+v_5-13C | ecosystem: Environmental > Terrestrial > Soil > Desert | place: USA: California...
CTCGTTCAGGGCCCGGGCGATGCGCGGGTCCAACGCTGCCGGAAAGTCGGCATACCGGGCCGGAACAGGCGGGAGGGTCTGCCAGGCCGTCAGATTCGCCTTCAGGCCTGAGTCGCTCTGCAGCTTATCGATCAACTGTTCGAGGTTCATAGCTTACATCAAAACCTCCCGCGGGTGTACAATTCGAAAGGGAGTTCCAGAGACAGGGGATATGAGAAATGGCAATGGATTTGCTGGCCTTCGGGCCGCATCCGGACGACGTGGAGCTGGGCATGGGCGGAACCCTCGCCCGGCAGGCCGCGGCCGGCTATCAGACGGCGATTATCGATCTGACCCGGGGCGAAATGGGCTCCAACGGCACGCCTGCCCAGCGGGTGGCCGAGGGGGAGGCGGCGGCAGCGATTCTGGGCTGCGCCTGGCGGCGCAACCTCGCCCTGCCCGACCGGGGCCTGGATTGCCGCGACCCCGAGCAGCTGCGCAAGGTCGTGGACGCTATCCGGCTGGTCCGGCCCACCGTAGCGGCCATCAACTGGGGCGTGGACAGGCACCCGGACCATGGCGCCGCCTGCCGGCTGTTGGAAGAGGCGCTCTTCACGGCAGGGCTCCGGCGCTACGAAACGGAGCATGAGGCCTATCGCCCGGCCAAAGTGGTCTATTACTTCATCAACGACGAGGCGGAACCCTCCTTCTATGTTGACATAACGGAGTTTCGGGCAAAAAAAAGCGAAAGCGTGTTCGCTCACCGCTCGCAGTTTCAGGTTCCCGAAGGCGGCGTGGAGACCCGGCTCAATCGCGCCGGGGGCCTGCCTTACCTGGTGGAGAGCCGGGACCGTCTCTTTGGGGCGAAGGCGGGCGTCCAATATGCGGAAGGCTTCGTATTCAAACAGCCGCGGCTGGTGGCGGATCTCATCAGCATATAGAGGGGGCCGGGCACGTGCGGATCGGCATCGTTTGTTACCCGAGCGTTGGCGGCAGCGGCATCGTCGCGACCGAACTGGCCAAGCAACTGGCCAGGCGTGGCCACGAAATGCACATCATCTCATCCGAAATTCCCTTCCGGCTCCATGAGTTCTGGGAGAACATCTACTTTCACCAGGTCGAAACGCCGGCCTACCCGCTCTTCAAGGAGCCGCCGTATCTGCTGACGCTGGCCAACAAACTGGTGGAGATTCACCGGCAGGTCGGCCTGGATATCATCCACGCCCACTACGCCGTCCCCCATGCCACGGCGGCCTATCTGGCCCGGGAGATGATCGGCCCCGGCGGCCCCAAGATCGTCACCACGCTGCACGGGACAGATATCACCCTGATGGGCGCTGACCCGTCCTTCGCGGAGATCATCGCCTTCTCCATCAATCAGTCCGACGCCGTCACAGCCGTCTCCCGGTCGCTCCGGGCTGATACCTACAAGAATCTGCGGGTCAATCGCGAGATTGACGTGATCTATAATTTCCTGGAATGCTCCGAGTGGCGCCAGGTCGAAACGGCGGGCATGTGCGGCCGTCTGGCCCGCTGCGGTGAGAAGATCATCGCCCACATGTCCAACTTCCGCAAGATCAAGCGGGTCGACGATGTGGTCAGGACGTTTGCCTACATCGCCCGGGCGATGCCCTCCCGCCTGATCATGATCGGCGACGGCCCGGAGATGTCCGCCTGCTGCAATCTGGTGCAGGAGCTAGGCCTGCGGGACCGGGTGCTCTTTATGGGCAACCAGGAGCAGGTGGTGCCGCTCCTTTCGGTGGCCGATCTCTTCCTGCTGCCGTCCGCCCAGGAGTCCTTCGGACTGGCAGCCCTGGAGGCGATGGCCTGCGGGGCGCCCGTCATCTCGTCGGATGCGGGTGGCCTGCCGGAAGTGGTGGTCGATGGTGAAACGGGCTTCCTCTGCGGCGTCGGCGATGTGGAGGGCATGGCTTCCCGGGCGATCCGCCTGCTGAGCGATCCGGTGCAGCATCAGGAGTTCAGCGATGCCGCCGTGCGCCGGGTGCGGACGACGTTCTGCTCTTCGGCGATCATTCCCCAGTATGAAGATCTGTACCGGCGGGTGCTGGGCGTCAGGGACGAGTTCCCGGTCTATCCCAACGTGGGTGACTGAGCAGGCATATGAGCAGGGACCGCGGGTAACCGCGGTCCTTTTTCGCACCTTGAAACTGCAGTTACTTGAAACATCGTCATCCTGTGCTAAAATGTTATAAACTAGTAACGTATCCGCTTACTTATGGAAGGGGAGGTCTCTTGATGCGGGGAGGATCCAGCATTCGGATGGCGACCGCGGCGATGTTAGCTTTGGTGCTGGTGCTCACTGGCATCCCGGTCTCTGCTGCAACCGCCTTTACCTGGAGCGAAACCAAGACCGTGCCCGTGGGTGACACAGGTATGATGGAACCCGGCCTCTCGTTTCAGACCGGGCGCCTGGGCGCCTGGAGCCTGGACAACGACCTGGAAGTGGAGCAGAATCTCCCGGACGTCTATCTGACCTCGCCCCGGGGCGGCTTCCTCGATCTGGGGGAAGTGCCGTTCGATCAGGTGCCGCCCCTGGATGGCGACTATAAAGAGAAGGTCCCCGCTGTGGCAGGCCACGTCTATCTGTATATCAACCAGGACCTGCTGATGGCCAAGTTCCAGGTGGTCCGGGTGGCCAAGGGCCCGGCGCAGATGTCCCTGCCGACCGTCACCCTGCAGTATGCCACGGGCGTACTGAATGCCAGCCAGGAAGTACCGGACGCGTCCACGTGGAAGCCGACGGAGCCCACCCCGAATCCTGCGCCGAACCCCGCTCCGACCCCGACCCCGGCCCCGACCCCGGCGCCCGCCGGGTGCGGCGCCCAGCCCCACGCCACGGCGCCCACCTGTGTGAAGGCCGAGGTCAACGCCCAGGGGCAGGTCGTTCTCACCTGGACGGCGCCTGCGCAGGGCGCCCCGAAGGGCTACTACGTCTACCGGGGCAGCACGGCCTCCTTCGCCCTGGAGACCCCGCTCTCTGACTTTCCGGCCATGACGGCCTCCTTTACCGACCTGACAGCCAAAACCGGCGCCAGCTACTACTATGTGGTGGTTGCGGTGGACGGCGGCGGCCGGTCGGAGGCGCTGGCCTTCACGGTCACCCCGTACACCCCGCCCACGCCGCCGTCAGTCACCCCCAAGGTGATCCGGTTCACCCGCGACAGCTTTGCCGCCTACGTCGACGGCGCCCAGAAAAGCCTCGACGTGGCGCCGCAGCTAATCGGCGAGCGCATGATGGTCCCTCTGCGCTTCCTGGGCGAGGCGCTGGGCGCCACCATCGAGTTTGACGGCGCCACCTCCCGCATCACCTACACCCTGGGTGACCGCAAGCTGATCCTCTGGGTGGATATGCCGGAAGCGCTGCTCAATGGCGAGACCAAGAAGATGGACGTGCCCCCGACCCTGGTCAACAACCGGACGCTGATCCCCCTGCGGTTCGTCAGCGAGAACCTGGGCGCCAGTGTGGCGTTCGACAGTGCCACCTGGACAGCGACGATCACCTACCCGGGCGACACCGCCGCACCGCAGCCCGGCCCGGCGCCGGCACCGGTGCCCCAGCCCGAGCCACAACCCCAGCCGGAGCCCCAGCCCGAGCCCGAGCAGCCGGTCTCCGCACCCGTCCCCTTCGGCCTCTACAGCCTGCGCGTCCCCGGCGGCACCTACCCCCTGTCGAACGGCGTCATCGTAGCCGGACCCGGCGCCCCGACAACGAGTTGGATTCTGGTCTCCTCCGACGGGACCTATCTGTGGAACAGCACGTGGGACGGCAAGGCGATCGAGGGCACCTGGCGGCTCCAGGACGGCCTCCTGATCATCGAGCATGGCCAGGAGGGCAAGGACTGGGCCATGGATCGCACGGTTCCGGCCCAGGGCGTGGACGACGACGTGAACCTGTATGGCAGCACGCATTACTACGGCGAGCTGGTAGCCCCCGAATAGAGACGCTCAGAGCCCTGCGTCGCAAGCGATGCAGGGCTCTGCCAGTAATTGTTTACATTTTGTTTACGGCTGGACCCCGGAATTCGTCATACGCGTGTCGTATTCTCTTCTTGCGGGTTTAAAGCAAACCATTGGAAGAAAGAAGGGAATGCCATGCGCCTCGGCCGGTTCACTGCCCCCCGCGCCTGGTATGGCGCTACCTTCCTGATCGCAGCCGTTTTCGTGACAGGGTGTGCCGCTGTGAACGGTACGGAACCGATCACCGGCACCATCGCTGCCCCGGTCGAGCCGGCTGCCCCGGCTGTGCAGGCGGTTATCCCGGCAGGCCCGTCGACGCCTGCGAAGGCGCCGGCGTCGGATCTGTCGCCGCTGCGCAGGCAACTTGTGGAATACCTGAGTGATCAGGACGGCACCTATGGCGTTTATATCGTTGACCTTGCGACAGGCAAGGGCGTGGGCGTAAACAGCGACAAGGTCTTCCCGGCGGCAAGCACATTCAAGCTGCCCATGTCGCTCTACATTCTCGATCAGGTTGCCAAAGGCAAGGCCAGTCTGGACGAGAAGATTACCTACAGCGAATCCGATTACGAAGAAGGGACCGGGACGCTGCAGGACTGGATTGGCGAGGGCGATGCCCTGAAAGTCCGGGAGCTGATCGAACTGGCGATCACACAGAGCGACAACATCGCCACGCAGATGCTGCTCCGGCGGTTCGGCGTGACGAACGTCTACGACTACATGCATGCGCTCGGCGGCCAGGTGACCCATTACGACGAGGGTGTAATCGGCACGACGCCCAAGGAGATGGCCGCCTACATGCGCTCGGCGCAGGGCAGCAGTGTGCTGAAGGACCCCAAGCTCCGGCAGTTCCTGATCCGCTCCCTGGAGCAGACCGCCTTCGAGGACCGCACGGCCGCAGGCGTGCCGGATGGCATCAAGGTGGCCCACAAAATCGGTACCCTGCCTAACGTGGTCAACGACGTGGCCCTGGTGGAGGCGCCCGGCCATCCCTTCATTATTTCGGCCTTCAGCGTCGATGTGGATGACGAAGTGGCGCCGGCGGTGATCACCGAGGTGACCCGCAAGGTGTACGATTATCTCACGGAAAGCTAGCGAGAAGAAACCCCCACTGCCCGGGCTCCGGGCGGCGGGGGTTCTGTGGTTATGATTTGGCGACCTCGCCGGTCATCGGGCTGAGCTTTTGGAACCAGGTCTGAAACTGGCTGCGGGCCGCGTCGCCGACGAACCCGAGAACGAAGAGCTGTGTGTACTGGGAGAAGGGCTCGGCGCCCAGGATCATGGTGCGGTTCTCCCCCTGGTTCACCTGCCAGAGGCTGATCAGGACGAAGAGGCCAATCTTGAACATGCCGGAGAGAATCTGATTGTTCATGCGTTGCCGCTTCGCGGCATTCATGTCGGTTCTTGATACCAGTGAGAGGAAACCGGAGAGTCCCGGGAAGAGGCCTCCTGACAGCAACTCGCGCCCCCCCACTGGAGGCGGGGTCAGCCTTTTGGAGGCAGCCGGCGGGACCGAAGTCGCAGCAGTCTGGGCTTTGCCAGAGTTCGTCATACTAGACTTCTGCGGTGACGTGGCGATCGGGGGGGCTAATGCCACATCGACTCTGGCGCTGAGTTCTTCGTACGTCCGGTAATACCCGCTGTCAACTTCATCGCGAAGATCGTTGTACTTCTTGCTGTTGCTGCCTTTCAGCTTGGTCAGCTCGTCCCGCCACTCGGCAATCTTTTGGTGGTGATCGACCATATCCTCGACCAGGTCAATCAGGCAGTCAGCGGTATACAGATCATTGCGGGAGATCTTCTCTTCGGCAGCCAGCAGCACATCTTCCACAATCGGGACATCATGGATCTTCCGTTGCGTGCAAATTTTCAGCGTGCGGGTGCGCCGTTCCTCCAGGCGGGCACTCTTGCCCAGCACCCACGACGCCACGCCAGCCACGAGGAACCCCAGGAAGATAAACCCGGAACCATACAGAGCGTTGTACTTGGTCGTCAGGGTTACGGGCACCTCAAGGTCAGTGGGCAGCGCATCCGACCTGATCAGCACCTTCCCGGCATAGACGCCCGGACCCGGCGGTTTTGCGGGCAGTCTGAGCCGGAGGGTGGTGGGCAGCCCGGTTTCGGCAGGCTGACACTGCTCCCCGCAATCGAGAGCGATCTGTTCAGGGAGCAGTGGCTTCTGACCGGAGACCTTCCGATCCACGATGCCATAGCTCACCTTGGCGCCCGCGGGCCAGCCCGGTGTGGGCGTCAGGGTGATCACCGCATTTTCGAGATCGCCCGGTCGGAGCCATGGAATATAACCCCACGGCCTGGGGAGATAGGCCAGGCTGGGCTCCAGGCTGTCCGCCGTCAGGGCTGGTTTTCCCCAGACCTGGATCCGCAGCGGGATCTCCCGGGGCAGCACGGACGCGTCGCCGGTCAGCCGCAGGGTCGTGGTGTAAATCCCCGGTGCGGGGATGTTCTTCACCTGCACCAGGAAGGTGCCGGCGTCTCCGGCGGCAGTTGCGCCGGACTGAGCAGCCTGTGACTGTACGGTGATATCGCCGGCACTGATCATGGCGCCGCCCTGGAGCGGGACCGCATCGCCGACCGCGGCAAACTGAAGCCCCCCGGCCATGCCGCCCTGGGTCCGGACCGAAAAGGCCCCGGAAACGGTCTTGGTATCCGGCAGATATGCGGCCACGCAGAGCGTCCCGTCGGGAACGCCCAGATTCTTGCACGCAGCGGTCGGGGGGAACTCGAGTGTCGGGGCGTCGCCGTCGGCACGGACGGTGATCGAAAGCCGCATCAGGTCAGCCTGCCCCCAGTCATTCTCGCCGACGGGGCGTTCGACCTTGATCCAGGCAGTCCCCGCATAGGTGCTGCCCGGTCGGGCGCCGAGTACCCGGACCATCACATCAACCGTCTGGTTCGCCTCGACTTCCAGCGACAGCGGGCCGGTGCCGTCGCCAAACTTCAGATGCGGAGCGGCCTGCTGGGCGCCCGCCGTTGTGAACAGGGCCGTGTCGTCCGGGAAGGTGATCTTGAGGTGTTCTTTGCCGCTCAAGGCAATGGGGCGCCTCACAATCATGCGTGTCTCGCCGGCGACCCCTGCCGGTTCGGGCACACCGCGCAGATCGAGGGGAATCTCGCCCCCATCGACTGGACTGATATGTACGGGTTCTGCCTCAGTCGCAGCGGCGATTGCCGGAAAGAGAGTCCCCGACATGCTTATCAAGCAGGTAAGGAGAATCATGCCCACCCAACGCATCTGACCACCTCCTATACCGATAATCTTATACATTTCATAATCACTTGTACATACAATTTGATTGAATTGCGGGAATACAGGCAGAGCGAGATTCTCCTTTCAGGAGAAGGAAGTGGACAAGTCTGGCCTTTCCCGGTAAGATAAGTAATGATAAGCGGAAGTTGCCGCCGCGCCTGAGAGCGCGGCGTTTCAGTTATGTTTAATGAGGAGCGTGTGCGGGTTGGCGCAGTTTGTTCCCGGCGCCCAGGTGGCCGGACAGGAGATCAAGGTGGGCTTCATCTCACTGGGCTGTCCGAAAAACCTGGTGGACAGCGAATCGATGATCGGCCTGCTGCAAAATACGGGCTACACCATTACAAACCGCAAGGACGAGGCCGACGTACTGGTCGTCAACACCTGCGGCTTTATTGATGCTGCCAAAAAAGAGTCCATCGATTCGATCCTCGAGGCGGGTCAGGAGAAGATCAACGGCAAATGCCGGGCCCTGGTGGTGGCGGGCTGCATGGTGCCCCGGTACGGCCACGAACTGATGGCCGAAATCCCGGAAGTCGATGCCCTGGTCGGCACGGCGGACTACCCGCGCATCGGCGAAGTGATCTCGGGGATTCTGGCCGGCCAGAAAGTAGAGCAGATCAGCGATCCGGATGCGATTACGGACTGGAACTTCGAGCGGGTCCTGGCCACGCCGGGGTATACCGCCTACCTGAAAATTGCCGAAGGGTGCGACTGCGCCTGCGCGTTCTGCTCCATTCCCATCATGCGGGGCAAGCACCGGAGCCGGTCGGTGGAGTCGGTCATCGACGAGGCGACGCGCCTGGGCGCCATGGGCGTCAAGGAGTTGATCGTCATCTCGCAGGATACGACCGCCTACGGCACCGACCTGTACGGGCGCCCCAGCCTCGCCATGCTGCTCAAGCGGCTGACGGCGGTGGAGGGCATCCGCTGGATTCGCGTCCACTACAGCTACCCGACCCGCATTACTGATGAACTGATCGACGTCATGGCGACGGAACCGAAGATCGCCAAATACCTGGACATGCCACTGCAGCACGGTTCCAACAAAATGCTGCGGATCATGAACCGCCCCGCCAACGCTGATGGCTACGTGAAGGTAATCCGGAAGCTGCGGGAGCGGATGCCCGCGATCTGCCTGCGCTCGACCTTTATTGCCGGGCATCCCGGGGAGCTCCCTGAAGATTTCGAGGTGCTACTAGACTTCTTGAAGACCTGCGAATTCGACCACGTGGGCGTCTTTGCTTACAGCCAGGAGGAGGATACCCCCTCCGGGCAGATGGAGCAACTGCCGGAAGAAGTGCGGGCCCGCCGGCGGGATGCCGCCATGGCCGTGCAGTCGGAGATTGCCGCCCGGCGCAACGGCGCCCAGGTTGGCAAGACGCTCGAAGTGCTGGTGGAAGGCCGGGCCACCCGGGGCCAGGGCTGGTATGTGGGCCGGTCCTACCGGCAGAGCCCGGGCATCGACGGCGTCGTGCTCTTCCAGGCAGCGCCGGGGGCGGATTATAAGCCCGGCGACTTCGTGCCGGTGGCGATCACCGGCGTGAAGGAGTATGATCTGGTGGGACAGGCAGCGGGCGCTATCGCCGAGCCGGCCGACGACCTGATCCTCCCCGTCATTGCTGTGAACCGTCATCAGTAGAGGTGCTGCACCCATGAAGACCATCGCCGCCCGCATGCTCGATCAGATGAAGATCGCCTACGAACTCCGGGAGTATGAGTGGAACGAGGACGAGCTTGATGCGGTCACCGTTGCCCGCAAGGTCGGGCTGCCGCCGGAGCAGGTCTTCAAGACGCTGGTAACCCAGGGGGACAAGACCGGCGTCCTGGTCGCCTGCATACCGGGCGATGCCGAACTGGATTTGAAGGCGCTTGCCACCGTCAGCGGCAACAAGAAAGTCGACATGGTGCCGGTCAAGGAGATTCAGGGCCTGACCGGGTATATCCGGGGCGGCGTCTCGCCGCTGGGCATGAAGAAGCAGTACCCGTTCTACCTCGACGAAACCGCCGAGATCATTGACGTGATCTCCATTTCCGCCGGTCAGCGTGGCCTGCAGATGCTGCTGTCGGGGCCGGACCTGATCCGGGCGACCGGGGCGAAGCTGGTGCCGCTGACCAAGTGAATCAAACGGCTCCCCCTGCGCTACTTGGCGGGGGGAGCCGTACGCTTAGTCTGAGAAGAGGGCCGCCACCGGAACTTGCAGTCCGGGCAGCACGTGAGAGGTGAGGAGTGACTCACCGGGGAAGACGCACCACGTTTCGAGGCTAGTGTCCTGGCGGATGAGCACCGCTATCGACGTTGCGGCGGGATCCGCAATCCAGTACTCCCGGACGCCATATTCGCTGTACAGTTGGCGCTTGACCAGTTGGTCGCGGCTGGAGGTTGAGGGGGAGAGGACCTCCACGACCAGGTCGGGCGCCCCGTGGATGCCGCCCTGGGGGTCGATGATGCCGACTCGGTCTTTGGTGACGGGCGGTCGGCGCCGGTGTCATCAGCAACTCCCCCTCGATCACCTCATACCGCTTGTCATCCGGCAACTGTTTATACTCCTCGTATGTGAACCGTGAACCGACATGGGCTACCCCCCTTTCTGTTGGCCTGTTTTCAGTATAGGGCGACGGTTAAAGCGGAGTCAACTTCACCGCCCGCGGCAACGATTTTGCTTTTCGCCAAAATATTTTTGAATACGTTCGAACAAATAGGCGTGCCAAACCGTATTGGGTATAGAACATTCCAGTACGCCGGGAGGTGCTGCCCGATGTTAGCGACAGGAAACCGGGTTGTAGTTGATCTGGATACCCAGCTCCGGCTGACCGCCACCCTGCTCAAGAAGCGGGAGCGGGAGATTCTGGCCCACCATAATGTGACCCCGCCGCAGTACGAAGCCCTTTTGACCCTGCGGGAGTTCGGCGCCCTGACCATGGGTGAGCTCTGCACGAAGATGTTCCTGGCCTGCAGTAC
>Ga0196976_1001565_pt1 | contig 10170 bp, 10 predicted proteins | sample S3v_513CmetaG_FD_148644 | JGI IMG/M metagenome (GOLD analysis project Ga0196976, IMG submission 148644) | Soil microbial communities from Anza Borrego desert, Southern California, United States - S3+v_5-13C | ecosystem: Environmental > Terrestrial > Soil > Desert | place: USA: California...
ATAGCTTCCACATCGATCCGGCGCCCCCAGTGCTGCGGTATTGCCCTACAGCACATTGCGATTCCTTACGACAGCCGAAACTTCCTGCTAGTGCGCACCAACCCGGGCCCGACCCCCGCCCAGGCGGGGCAGGAACATCCCTGTACGCTCACGGTACAGCACATACTCCTGGCCGAACTCCTGCTCCATGTCCTGCTCTTCCCGCCGGGCGAGCCGGTAGTACATGAACAGAATCAGTGGGAACATGATCAGCAGCGGTACTGTCGCCCATTCACAGAGCATCGCCAGACTCAGGCAGAAGACGCCCGTGTACTGCGGATGCCGAATGTAAGCGTAAATCCCCTCAGTCACCAGTCTGCCCGTGCCGTCTTCCTTGACCCAGTAGTGCTTGTGAATGTCACGCCAGCCCAGGAAGATCAGTGCGAAGCCCAGCAGTCCGAAGAAGATCGTGCCCAGAATGCCGTTCGCCCCGATGTAAGGCTCCAGGGTGTGGCCCCACAGAATCCCCTCGGGCAGCTGATACCCAAAGACCGCACTGACCAGATACATGCCGAACGGAATCCCATGCATTTCGATGGCAAAGGCGACGATGAAGGCCAGAAATGCGCTCTTCGGCTTCCAGCTCATCTTGCGATAGAACGGCATGAACAGCAGGGTCACGCCGTACAGCACCACCCAGCATGCCACGACACCCCAAAGACCGTAATGACTCCAAATGTTATCCTCAGCCTGCATCAAAAGTCCCTCCTCAATTCGTAAGCGCCAGCACCGCTTCCAGGGGGAGCCCCAGATCGCGGATCTTGGCGAGAATGCCGTGCAGTGCCGCCTGGTCGGGAACGGGGCCGGTCAGCAGGGTGTACCCGCCGGGAATCGGCGTCATCGTCAGCCCTTCAAACCAGCAGGACCGCCGGGGGCTAATCTCCCCCTGCACCAGGAATGCGTAAGTCTGTCCGTCCATGCAGCTCACCTCCGTCTGACTCTGTTTTACCAGAGCGACGGATGGGCCGACGCCCTCACGGGGGAGGGTTTTCCGGCAAAAAAACCACCCCCTCCTTTCGAAGGGGGCGGCCATCAAAGCAACTGCAGTTCCCTGGCCCGGGCAGCCGCCTGGGTCCGGCTGTGAACGCCCAGCTTGTCGAAGACGTTGCGCACGTGCCATTTGGCTGTCGTCACGCTGATGAAGAGCCGGGCCGCGATCTCCTCGTTGGAAAGCCCGGCGGCAAGCAGCCGCAGCAACTCCAGTTCCCGCTCGGTCAGGTGCTCGCCGAGGCCGGTCGCTGCTGGCACAGGCGCCCCCCGCCGGGGCTCCGCCCCCAGCAAGCGGTCCACGAAGTTCGGCGCCGCCGCCCGCACCGCCGGGAGCAGCCTGACCACCGCCGGCCCTTCATCCAGAAAGAGCCGGATGTACTCCTCAGGCGCCGCCAGTTGCACCGCCCGCTCCAGGTAAGCGAGCTCACCCAGAGCAACCGCCTGCAAAATGTAGACGGTGATCAGCCGGCGCACGTGGCCGAAGTGGCGGGCCTGCTCCTCTATCTGAGTGAGGGCGCCGGCCGCCTCAGACGGGCGCCCGGTCGCCAGGTAATACCGGGCCAGGATCAGGTGCGGCGCATCGTTCCAGGGCGCCGCCGTGCGGCTGAAACCGGGCTGCTCGGCCCAGCGGGCGACGGTCTCGAGCTCCCCGCTGCGGAGCAGGATCTCCATTTCGACAGCAGATGCGTCTCGGGCGGACGTGGCGACGCCGGCCCGGGCGAATAGCTCCTGCGCCCGGCGCAGCTCGTCCAGGGCGCCCTCGGCGTCGCCTTCCGCCATGCGCAGGCGGGCCAGCAGCACTGCGGCGTCGCCGGCCACGTGCATCTCAAAGCCGATGCGCCGGCACATCTCCAGGCCGGTCGTGATCAGTTCCCGGGCCTCGTGCAGGCGGTCGCAGTCGTAGAGCAAGGCGCCGTACTCGATCAGTACCATGCCCGTCACCGGTAGATGCCGGCCCGCCTGGTCCACGTGGGGGCGGAGCCCTTCCACGCACAGCGCTTCCGCCTCCCGTCTGCGGCCGAACGTGTTCAGCAGAATCACCAGGTCCATCAGGGCCGTCATGGCCACAAACGTCTGGCCATGCTGCCGGGCCAATTCGTATGCCTCCCGGAAATAGGGCTCGGTCGCCCGGCCGCCGTCCTGCGCCGACAAAATGTTCCCGTACGCCAGCGTGGCCGCACTCCGGCAAATGGCATCATCCGCCGGAATCACACGCAAAGCTTCCCCGGCAATCTCCAGCGCCAGGGGCGATCGCCCGAAGCCGGCGACCCAGGCCTGCACGCACAGCATCCGCCCGCGCAGCCGGTCAGACGCCGTATCCTTCAGCACTTCCGCCACCTGGTCGATCAACACGGCGGCGGCTGCGATCTGGCCGGAACTGAACAGCGCCCACAGCCTGTGGACGGCCAATTCCGGGTCCCCGGCGATCTCCGCCTCCGGCAGGGCGCCCAGCCAGCTCAGCAGCGTCCGCACATCGCCGGCCTGCAGCAGCCCGTCAGCGCAGCGGCGGACGAGCCTGGCCGCCTGCCCCGGCGCCCGGCCCAGCAGGTAGTGGCGCAGCGCCGCCCCCGGCTGGTTATTCTGCTCGAGCCAGGCCGCCGCCCGCAGATAGAGCGGCAGTCTCTCCGCCTCGGTCAGTTCCGAGCGGAGCACGTCGCGGAAGAGATGATGATACCGATACCACTCCCGATGGTCATCCAGCGGCACCAGAAACAGGTTCGCCTGCTCCAGCCCGGCCAGGGTGGCCCGGCTCTCCGTCCCACCCGTCACGGCGTCACACAAAGGCGCCGACAGCCTGTCCAGAATGGCCGTCTGGCAGAGGAAGTCCCGCACCGCCGGGCTCTGTTCCCGCAGCACTTCGTCGGCCAGATAATCGATGATGTACCGGTGGCTGCCGCTGAAGTTCTGCACAAAGGCCCGGGCCGCATCCGGCCCCCGCCCCTGCAGCGACAGGCCTGCCAACTGCAGCCCCGCCACCCAGCCTTCCGTCCGGGTCTCCAGGGCGGCCACGTCAGCCTCAGGCAGTTCGACTTTCATGGTGCTGCGCAGGAACTCGCCCGCCTCAGCGGCGGTAAACCGTAGCTCACCTGCCCGAATCTCCGTCACTTCGCCCCGGGCCCGCCATCGGGCCACCGGCAGGGGCGGGTCTGACCGGGTCGCGATCACCATGTGCAGGGCTGCGGGCGCCCGGTCCAGCATGGCCTGCACCATCCGGTGCACTCCCTGCGCTTCAATCAGGTGGTAATCATCGAGAACCAGAATGATCGGCTCGGCCAGCCCGTCCAGATCGTTGATCAGATACGTCGCCAGCGACTCGGCGGGAATCGCCTGCGGCACGCGCAGCAGGCTGGCGGCAGTCTCGCAGGCGCAGTCGCCCGCGACCTTGCGCAGAGCGGCAATCAGGCACGCGGCCAGGCGGCCCGGGTCATTCTCCCCCTCGTCCAGGGAGACCCAGGTAAAAGGGCGCCCCAGCCCATGCAGCCAGGTGCTCAGCAAGGTGGTCTTGCCGTATCCTGCCGGGGCTTCCACCAGCGTCAGCCGGCGCCCTGCCTGCAGGCCTTCATCGAGACGCTCCAGCAAGCGACGCCGCATCACAACGGCTGGCCCCAGCCGTGGTGCATGCAGCTTCGTGGTGGCGATGGGCAGCATCCGTAATTCCCCCCATTCCGTCAGAAATGGGTTCTCACTGTATCGGAAAACTCCTGCAATGGAAAGACGGCCCCCGTCATATTGACGGAGGCCGTCCGGGTCACACGCCGCCAAGTCGGGCTGGCGAGGCCGAATTTTACACGCCGCCCCAGCCGCCGAGGCCGGCGGCACCGAAGCCAGCGCCACCGAAGCCGGCGTTGCCAGGATAGGCTGCAATCCCCGGAATACCGGCAGTGGTCGGGTAGGCGGAGGGGACCGTTGCAACGGTCGTCACGGGCACGGCATATTCATACACACGGTAAACGGTGGCGTTGGCAGCCGGATATGAGGCTGCGCCGGAAGTGATCGCAAGGTCACTGACACCAGCCTGTGCCCCGATAAAGGGCGAATAGGCCGCGACAGGCGCAAATTTTCCGAAAAACACCCGAACTCACCTTCCCACGATGTAATGTGGCATGGGTCAATCACCCACGTTGCCCCATTCTATGAGAAGGGCGCCATAAGGGAACCTAGTAAATCCGTGGCGGCCCGCACCAATCGCTGCACCTGCTCGTCCGCCGGCTGGCTGAAAACCTCCCGGGGGGTGCCGGTCTGCACAGTTCCGCCATTCATCAGCACCGAGACCCGGTCCGCCAGGGGCGGAATTTCGGCAAAATCGTGGGTGACGAAAAGCGTCGTCACCCCGCCCTCCCGCAGCACCCGCCGCAGGTCCTGCAGAATTGCAGACCGGGTCAGCACGTCCAGGGCGACGAAGGGCTCATCCAGGAAGAGCATGCGGGGCCTGAGCGCCATGGCCCGGGCCAGGCTGACCCGTTGGGCCTCGCCGCCCGACAGGGCCCGGGAGGGGCGCTTCGCCAGGTCCGCCACGCCGAACATGGCCAGCGACTCCGCCACCCGGCTGCGAATCTCGCTGTCGGCCACGCCCCGGAGCCGCAGGCCCAGGGCGACGTTCTCGTAAACCGAGCCTTCCACCAGCAAGGGGCGCTGAAAGACCACGGCCATCTGGCGGCGCAGGGCCAGCGCCTCCTCCGGGAGGCGGGGCGCCCGGCCGTCGAACTCATAACCCATCTCTGCGGGAAGCAAGAGTGCCAGGGCCTGCAGCAGGGTCGACTTGCCCGACCCGTTCGGCCCGATCACCGCCAGCACCTCGCCTGCTTTCACGGCAAATTCAGGCACATCCAGCACCAGCCGCCGCTCCCGGGTCACCCGCAGCCCCGAGGCCTGAATCATTATCGCATCACCCATGGCTGCCTCCCCCGCTGTTGCAGCAAAGTCAGGCTGAGGGTCACAGCGTAGGCCAGGAGCAGCAGCACGATGCTGATCCCGATTGCCAGGTTGTAGTTGCCCTTGGAGACCTCCATCACCGTGGCGGTGGTCAGCACCCGGGTCTGGCCCGGAATATTGCCGCCCACCATGGTCGAGGCGCCCACCTCTGAGACCACGGCCCCGAACCCGGCGATCACCGCGGCCAGAATCGAGAGGCGCGCTTCGCGTACCAGCAGGCGATAGAGCTGCCAGCGCGAGGCGCCCAGGGCGGTCAGTTGCATCGCCAGCTGCGGATCCAACTGGCCGATGCCCGCCAACGTGAATCCGGCGATCACGGGCGCCGCGATCACTGTCTGTGCGATCACCATTGCCGCGGGCGTGTACATGAGCTGCAGGAAGCCCAGAGGCCCGGACCGCCACAGGAAGATGCTGACCCACAGCCCCACCACCACCGGCGGCAACGCCATGCCGGTGTTGACCAGGCTGATCAGCACCCGGCGCCCGGGAAAGCGGGTCAGGGCCAGCAGCACGCCCGCCGGCACGCCCAGGAGCACGCTGATCAGTGTCGCCAAACCGGAAACCCGGAGCGTGAGAAAAGTGATCCGCCACGTCTCCGGGTCGCCTGAAAACAGCAGATGCACCGCTGCCTTCACACCTTGCCAGATCGCTTCCAAGGCTACCTACCTACTTTATTGCGGTGAGTTGCTCTTCCGTCTTGCCGCCATCTGCAAAAAAGAGCGGCTGACCGTACTTGTCGGCGCCTAACTTGCCAATCGCCCCCTGCCCTTCCGTGGACAGCAGGAAGCCGTGAAAGGCCCGGGCGCCCTCGGCGTTTACCTTGCTGTACCTGGCCGGGTTGACCAGCATGACGTGGTAAATGTTCAGCAGCGAAGCATCACCTTCCAGAACGATCTCAAGGCTGAGGTTCTTCCGGACGGTCAGGTAGGTGGCCCGATCGGTCAGGGTGTAGCCGTTCTTTTCATTGGCCACGTTCAGCGTCTGGCCCATGCCCTGGCCGGTCTGCTGGTACCACTTACCCTCGTTCTTCACGCCCGCTGCCTTCCACAGACTCAGTTCCTTCTTGTGGGTCCCCGAGTCGTCCCCCCGGGAGATGAAGGGCACCTGCGCACCGGCAATCTTCTTCATTGCGTCCGCGGCGGCCTTGGTCCCTTTCACAAGCGCCGGGTCATTCTTCGGTCCGACGATCACGAAATCGTTGTGAGCCACCAACTTCCGCTCGATGGCAAAGCCGGCGTCAACCAACTTCTTCTCATCCGCCGGGGCGTGGACGAGCAGCACGTCCGCCTCGCCCTTCTCGCCCATGGCCAGGGCCTGGCCCGTGCCTACGGCGATGGTCTTGACCCTATAGCCGGACTGCTTTTCAAACAGGGGCACCAGCACGTCCAGCAGGCCGCTGTCTTGGGTGGAGGTGGTCGTGGCCAGAATCACGTCTACGTTTGACGGCTTTCCGCCGCACCCGGCCATCAGAACCGCCACCACCAACAGCAGCACAAGTCGCCTCATCTGCCCGCCTCCTGCGTTATGCTACACAAAGCATAACGCCTGCCAAGGAAAAGGGTCAACCCCCAACCGGAAAGAAGAGGGGCTCACCGAACCGCTCCACACCAAACCGGGAAATCACGTCCTGCCCACCGGCGCCCGTGGCCCAGGCCACAAACCGGAGCGCTGCTGCATGCTGCAGGCGCAGGTACCGCTCCGGGCTGACCGGAATCAGGGCAAACTCGTTGCGCAGCAGCGGGTCGCCCGCCAGGAGCACTGCGTGGCTGAGTCCTTCCGCCCGAGCCGCCAGGTAGGTCGCCCGGTCCACCAGCACATACGCCTCGCTTGCCTCGGCATAACGAAGAGTCGCCATGCTGCCCATGGAACCCCGCGGGCAGACGCGATACCAGGGCGCCCCGGGCACCACGCCCGCCGCCGCCCAGACTTCCAGTTCCTTGACATGGGTCCCCGACCGGTCGCCCCGCGTGGCGAACGCAACCCCGGCCGCTGCACAGCGCCGGAAGGCCTCCGCCGCCGTCCCCGCCTCTCCCGCGCCCGCCGGGTCCGCCGCCGGCCCCAGCAGCAGAAACTCGTTGCGCATCAGCGGATGGCGCCCGGTCCCGAACCCGGCGGCCATAAACTCCGCCTCCAGGGCCGGGGCATGGGTCAGCACGGCCTCCGCCCGCCCGTCCCGGGCGATGCTGAGCGCCTGCCCGCTGCCCGCCGCCACATGGCGGATGAGCAGACCCGTCTCCTGGTAGAACGCCTCCTCCAGCGCTGCCACCACGCCAGACTCCACCGGCCCGATGGTACTGGCCAGCAGCAGCGGGGCGCCCCCCGCCGGCTCATCCTCGCCCTGAAAGACCGTCTGGGCATCGGCCGCGACCCGGGCCCGGAAGCGGTCGTAGTCGGCCAGCAGGGCCAGTGCCCCCTCAGTCAGCGCCGAGCCGCCGCCCTCGGCGCCGCCCACCCGCTTTTGCAGGAGCGGGGCGCCCAACTGGGCCTCCGCCGCCTTGAGTAGCCCCCAGCCATGCCGGTACGACATCTTCAGCTCCGCTGCCGCCCGGTTGATGGAGCCGCACCGCTGCACGGCCCGCAGCAACTCGCAAATGCGGTCGGCAGGAAGGTCTCCGCCCAGCTCCAGCAGCACCTTGTAGCCCACACCGTCACCACCCTTACAGACGCCGAAGGAACGAATCGGGGTTGTTCAGGAAATCACGGGTCACCTGGACATGCTCCAGATCGGCATAGGCCACCCGGCGCACGGGTGTATCATCGCACGAGTATATGGCGGCGCCCGGAAAGGCCATCAGAATCGGTGAATGGGTCGCCATAATGAACTGGCACTCCTGCTCCACCATCTCCCGCATCATGGCGATCAGCGCCAACTGGCGGGTGGGCGACAGGGGCGCCTCCGGTTCGTCCAGAATGTAAAAGCCCCGCGGCGTGAACCGGGCCTGGAACAACTGCAGAAAGCTCTCCCCGTGGGAGCGGGCGTGCAGATCCTGCCCGTAGCGCTTCTCCATGGCGCCCAGCGACTTGACGAACACGCCACGGGCCAGTTGCCGGGCTAAAACCGAGCGGTCTGCGTACGCCTCATCAGTCGCCTGCAAGTTCGCCAGCATCTCGGCCCGCAGATCGTTCATGCGGTTGCAGAACGCGAAGAAATCCTCCGCACGCAGAAAGAACCCCCGGTGGGTCCGCTTCTGCCAGCCCAGCCGCAGGCACCGGGCCAGGTCCCGGGCATGGACCAGGGTCCGGTCCGTCACCAGGCTCTCCGACCCGATGCCCACGCAGCCCGCGGCCACGGCCAACGCTTCCAGCAGCGTTGACTTGCCGCTCCCGTTCTCGCCCACCAGAATCGTGACGGGCGCCTCCAGGGCCAGCGACTCCAGCGACCGGACCAGCGGAATCGAAAACGGATACTCCCCGGCCCTCGCCTCGGGCGCCACGTAGCGAACGGAAGAGAGATGCACCATCGCTAGCCGATCCGCCTTCCTTCCGTATAGACGACAACGTGCTTGGGGCTGCGGGCATAGCCAACCAGATCCATCCCCAGGTGGCGGGCCAGGCGCACCGCCTGGTCCGTGGCTGCCGTCAGCGAAGCAGCCACCGCAATGCGGGCCCGGCCCAGCTTGCTGGCCGCTTCATACGAGATCCGGCCCGAGGTGACCGCAACACAGCGCTCATACTGCCAGCCTGCCCGCAGGGCGGCCCCGATCGCCTTGTCCATGGCGTTGTGGCGCCCCACGTCTTCGCGAATTAGCATCGCCCCGCTGTCCGTATCGACCAGGGCCGCAGCATGAACGCCCCCGGTCTCGGCATAGAGCGGGCAGTTGGCCTGCATCTGCTTGACCCAGTTGATCAACTGGTCGGTGGTCGCCGAAAGCTCATGAGCGACAGGCCGGAGCAGCATCGCGTCCTTCAGGGAAGAGAATGTGACGCCCTTGCCGCAGCCAGCCGTCAGATAGCGCTGGCGCCGGCCCGGGGCCGCCTCGCCGCCCGCCGCCAGTTCCACCCAGACAAGCCCCCGGTCCTCCTCCACCGTCAGCCGGCGGATATCGGCCATGCCCTGGATCAGTCCTTCGCCATACAGGAAACCGGCGGCCCAGTCCTCCAGGTCGCCGGGCGTACATTGCAGGGTCATCAGCTCCTCGTCGCCGAGGTAAAGCGTAACCGGCCGCTCAACAGGCATGACCGGGGTGTTGTTTTCCATGTCGGTGGGCCTCCTTTAGTATTAGCCACAGATATTCTCTGTGCCTCGCTGAGTCCCTGCCCGCTTCGCACGTGGAGAATGGTACTGGAATTAACGGGGGCGTATGTCTGATAAGCGACTTTACGGAGCACCCGAGTTGGGCTGCCACGGCAGAGTAGCTTCGGAGACTAATTCATTGTCTCTTCCCGCCCATATGTAGGCTCCTCGCCGCCTCACTTGCCGGTTTTTTAATGCTCGGCGGCCACCGTAGCTTAAAGAAATCACCAAGTGCGGAGTGGGCGGGGGCACCCACCTGGGCTACCAGCGGGTCACCGCCAGGCTGGGCGCCAGAAGGCCTGGGGCACTAGGCTTCTCCCGACGGGGTAGCTTCAGAGACCAAGTCATTGTCTCTTCCTGCCCGCACGTGGGCTCCACGCCGCCCTGCTTGCGGGCTTTTTAACGCCCGGCGTCCAATTTGCCTCAAAAAAATTCGCAAGGTTGGCCCCGGCCCCACCGCCTATCAGATTAAGGGCCCACACTTTCACACAACAACAGCGCCGGCAACCCACAGGTCGCCGGCGCCAATTACCTTTAGAACGCAGCAATCACCGCGCCGCTGTACTTCTCGTCGATGAACTTCTTGACCTCGGGCGACTGAAGGACCTTCAGCAGCGTCTTGATCTCCGCCCGGGCCTCATCGCCCCTCCGCACCGCGATAATGTTGGCGTAAGGGTTGTTGGTCGGCGACTCCAGGGCCAGGGTCTTCGCATCCAGCTTCAGGTTCTTCTTGGCCTCCAGGTAGTAGTTGCCGTTGATCACCGCAGCATCCGCATCCTGCAGGGTCCGCGGCAGCTGCTCGGCGTCCAGTTGCTTGATCTGCAGCTTCTTGGCATTCTCCGTGATATCGCTCGGCGTCGCCTTCACACCCACGCCGTCCTTGATCTTGATCAGCCCAGCCGTCGCCAGCAGGTTCAGCGCCCGGCCCCCGTTGGTCGCATCCGCCGGAATGGTGATCACAGCGCCGTCCTTGA
>Ga0196976_1001566_pt1 | contig 10158 bp, 10 predicted proteins | sample S3v_513CmetaG_FD_148644 | JGI IMG/M metagenome (GOLD analysis project Ga0196976, IMG submission 148644) | Soil microbial communities from Anza Borrego desert, Southern California, United States - S3+v_5-13C | ecosystem: Environmental > Terrestrial > Soil > Desert | place: USA: California...
AACAGTGTGGCAATCTCTTTGCTGCCTTCAGGCTCTCTAAATTGCGGTGATGCCGCGCCCCTGGTTCAAACCGCTGTTCAAGCCGTAAGACACGGGTGTTACGTGTGTCGCTACCTGCCGAGTCGTGCGAGATGCAGAGGAAACTCATATGAACTTTCGTCTGCACTACTGCAGCGACGGCGCACTAAGCATCTTCTATTCGTACCGGGCTTGCACGCGAAACTCGGACCAGCAACTGCTGACGCTCACTCTCAACCGCGTATCCCAAATTCACCGCCAAAGCGCAAGGAGCCGTATCAGGGCGGTTTTCGGGAAGGCTCACTCGCTTCGGCCTATCGGGTTAGAAGAATCGTTGCCTGTTTCGATCACCTCGTGAGAGTTCAAAACCTGCCCTTGCAACGGGCTATCGTTCTGCTGTCGCAGTGTCGGATTTGGAGGAGTTGATTGAGCAAGATTCTTCTCGTCGATGATGATCCCGCGTTACTAGCGTACTTGCGGGCTATCTTGGAGGTTAACGCCTACAGGGTAGAGACCGCATCGAGTGGATCCGAAGCCATCAGCCTTGTGGCCCGTGGGCTCGCTCCAGACCTCGTTGTCCTGGACTGGATGATGCCGGGGCTCGATGGCTTGCAGACACTGCAACACCTTCTCGCCATTCGCCCTACGCTGAAAATCATCATGCTCTCGTCAGCAACCGAACCCAACAAAGTCGTCAGCGCGATGCGCCTCGGCGCACACGACTACATCCCCAAGTCGTGCGCCGAAGAAGAATTACTCAGCGCCATCGAAAACTCGCTGCATCCCTCGACGCACATCGCCGACACTCCCGCAATCTGCGAAGAAGTTGGCGACGGTCAGGTGCTCGTTGCGGCGGGACAGAAAATGTTCGCGATTCGCGCGCAGGCCACCCAGATCGCTAAGATCAACGTTCCGGTTCTGATACTCGGAGAGAGCGGCGTCGGCAAAGAAGTGGTCGCACGGCTCATCCACCAGCTTTCGCCGCGCGCACACCGCACCTTTTTAAAGATCAACTGCGCGGCACTGCCTGCGGATTTGTTGGAGAGCGAACTGTTCGGCTATGAAGCGGGCGCGTTCACGGGTGCGCTACGAGCCAAACCTGGCAAATTCGAACTCTGTAACCACGGGACAATCCTGCTCGATGAAATCGGAGAGATGCCGCCGGCGCTCCAGGCCAAACTCTTGCACGTGCTCCAAGACCAGCAGTTTTCCAGGCTGGGTGGGCGATCCGTCGTTTCCGTGGATGTCCGTATCATGGCCGCCACCAACATCAACGTGCAGCAGGCAATTGCCACCAAGCGTTTGCGTGAGGACCTGTACTATCGCCTGAATGCCTTCACGCTCCAGATTCCTCCGCTTCGTGAGCGGCGGGAGGAGATTCCGTGGCTGCTGCAGCATTTCATGACGAAAATGGCTGAGCGATTCCAAAAGCCGGCTCTGCCCTTTTCCCAAGCCCTCATCGAAGCCTGCATTCAATATCACTGGCCCGGAAACCTTCGGGAACTGGAGAACGTGGTCAAGAGATATCTCATCCTCGGAGATGCAGAGCAGATCAACGCCGAACTGCGCAGCCACACCCGTGCCGCCGCGCCATCAACGGCCTTAGGCCGGCATCGAGGGGCGCCGTCCGATCTGAAGGCCATGGTTCGCGGGCTGAAGGACGAAGCTGAGGCAGAGGTGATTGCTCGCACTCTTCGCGAAACGAACTGGAACCGCAAGGAAGCGGCCCGGTTATTGAACATCAGCTACAAAGCGTTGCTTTACAAGATCCGGCAGTACAACCTGGCGCCCGATGAAAACGAACACGCGTTGCGAAGCGCGGCGTAACAGGCGGGGTACGATCCTAAAAGAACTTGGGAAATGCAAAAGGGGCGCTCAAGAAAACCTCTGGCCGAAGTCATTCTCGAGAGCGCCCCTTATGCGCGCCACTTCGTCTGCTACGGGTTATTGCAATGGTCATGCCAATCGGGAGCCAGGAAAATCAATAACTTCGGCGTGCTACAGGCGGCGGAGAGCAACGAAGCGAGTATTAATTCCAACGGCGCGAGAAATTCTTACGCTGAAAGTTCGATTGTGAGCGCAATCCGCTGAACAGAGTCTTTACCGCGATACACCCATTTGCTATTATCTGTTTGCGACGTAAGCGCGCGCGCCCTTAGCTCAGTTGGATAGAGCGTCTGGCTACGAACCAGAAGGTCGGGTGTTCGAATCACTCAGGGCGCGCCATTTCTTTTCCCGGCCCACGCACCTGTAGCTCAATTGGACAGAGCATCAGACTTCGGATCTGAGGGTTGGGAGTTCGAGTCTCTCCAGGTGCGCCACGCTCCTTCGGAGTAGACCGTAGACCCTCCCCAAACCAGCATTAAGCCGCCGTTTGCTTCGGTTCCAGCGGCAGCGAAGCGTCTCGCCACGCATAGTAACCCCCACGCAATGCCCACGCGTCATATCCTTTTGCCCTGAGTTGCTGCGCCAAACTGGCGCTGGAGTGTTCCTCGACTCAGGTACAGTACGCGATAAGAGGCCTGTCTCTCGGAAGTTCGTCTATCTTGGGATCCGCACCGTCCGCAGGGACGCGGATTGCACCGGGAATCTTCTGCGTAGCTTCAGACCACTCCTTGTCATTCCGAGCGTCAAGGAAAACTGCTTCTCCTCTATCGAACTTCTCATGCGCCTCAGGGACGCTTATCCGCAGCGATGGCATTAGTACCTCCACTTAGGTTTAGGAAGGTCCTTTCGGTTCCCGGCGATGCCCCAACTCGGCACTACAATGGCCTGAAGGGGTGCTCGCAGATGTTCCGGGTTCTACTGCTCTCGATGATGGTGTTCTCCGCCTGCACGCTCCCACTTCCTGCCCAAGACGGCCCTCTGAGCGAACAGCACAAGCCGTCCGAACCTTCAGATGGATTTCAGTGGAAGTCAGCACTGAAGCAATCCGGAATCCTGCTCGGGACCGTTCACGTTGCGAACATAGGCAATTACCGGGTTCCAGGCGGCGATTTCTTCCCGCGTTACTTCGAGTCAGTCGGGCGAGTACGTTTGGGAACGTGGGGCGACGGTGATTCCGATCGAATCAACTATCTCGGACATCCTGCGATGGGTGCCGTCGCTGGTTTCATACAGGTCCAGAATGACCCGACCGGGCGAGCACAGGCTTTCGGCTCGCCCGGTTACTGGAAGAGCCGCGCGCGTGCGACGGCATGGGCAGCGGCCTTTGCCGCTCAATGGGAGATAGGCCCCGTCAGTGAAGCCTCACTCGGGAACTACGGCATAAGTAGTTGGCGTAAACACAACGGAGACATGACAAACGGAACAGGTGCCGTGGATTTCGTAATGACGCCGGTCGGCGGCGCTGTCTGGATCCTCACCGAGGACGCCATAGATGAGTACGTCGTGCGAAGGCTGGATCGCGTCAGTGGAAATCGGGCATGGCGGCTCGGCGTTTCACTGCTGAACCCCGCACGAAGCGCAGCCAATCTACTCCGCTTAAAAGCACCCTGGTACCGGGATCGCCCGAGGTGACAATCGGTGGACGATGCGGATTTCACCATCAGGTGCCGCTCCAAAATACAAGAGCGGCTCCGCTATGGGAACCGCTCGATAAAGCCATTTGATTCTTTGCGCCTATGCCCTCTTGTGGCACTCCATGCATTTCATGGCCGGCTTTTTGCCTGCTGCAGCTTCTTTCTTATGGCAGTCGATACAGACGCCCGCCGTGGCCGCAGGATTGTGGAATGCAGCCCTCACGTTGGTCTTCATCGGGGCGGCAACGGTCGCGGTGTGGCACGCACGGCACGACTGGTGTGGCGAGGCCAGCGCTTTCTCCGGCTTCGACGCGTGGTGGCAAACGTCGCACTTGAATGCGGCGTGTTTCTTGTGATCGAGCTTCACGTCGCCGTTCTTGGCCGGCAAAGTTACGGTGTCCGGAGCCTTCTCGGCGGCTGCAATAACTCCAACAACTGCAAAAAGGAATGCGAATGTAAGGACAACTGCCGTGTACTTCCTCACGACGCCCCTCCTGTTCCTTGACCTTCCCTCAGCGTTCTGTGGAAGTGGTTTGTACAGCCTGCGGATTATACAAAAGTGAGGAACTTTGGTCAGTGAAGAACCTGTGTTCTCACGCTTGCGCACCGCTGGCCCTGTCTCGCTGACAGCATGAACCCTGCATGACATCCAGAGTTTCGGGTTGGAAGAGGAACGGGTTACTTCGTCTTGCTGCTGAGGTCCAGTGCGCTGATCTCAGCTTCGTGTTCCTTGATGAACTTAATATTCGCCGGATTGACGTAGGGGGGCCGCTTGCCGCCCTGCTGCTCAACATACATGGCCATACCCGAGGAAAGTATCGTCATTGGCAGCAGGACGTAGTCGCGCGGGGTCAGTCCCGCGGCGCGGATCATGTTCGAAATCTTGGGGAAGCGTTCCAGCGTAGTAACCGTTTCGGTCAGCGACTTCCCGGCAACCTCTGACCTCAGGGCCTCCACCTCGCGACGAAGCACCAGATCTTTTTTGCTCGCCTCGATGGTCCGCAAGAGTCGCGCATAGCGTTTCACTTTGTCCATCGTTAATACATAGTCGCGGATGGCTGCCTGGTCAGGCTGTAGTCTCGCGTCGCTCGCCGGGCCTTGGTTCCTTGGCTGTTGTCCCATGGCGATGACGATTCCGCCTGCGACCATGCACATGGCAAGCACTAACGTGAGCAGTTGGGTGCGCGTAAGTGTCATCTCTACCTGTCTGCTGAGCCCGTCCGGAGGAGTGCTTACTCAAGGCATTCGATTCGTGGCAGCTCACAAAGGTGGCCAAACAGGTTCTTCAGAGAACGACCCGAGTGTTCAAAATTGTTCTACTACGCGTGTGTGATAATCGCCTTCATGGTTGCGCTCCTCACACCGGCATTCAGCACCGTGGTGGTTATTGCCACCGGCAATAAGGGCAAGTTGCGGGACTTCGCAGCGGCCGCCAGGCCCTTCGGAATAAGTGTGCACGGATTGCCGGATTTCGCTTCCCTGCCGCCCGCCGTGGAGAATGCCCCGACTTTCGAGGCGAATGCCGCCAAAAAGGCCGAGTACTACAGCCAGTTCGCGCCCGGCCGATTGGTGCTTGCCGACGATTCCGGACTGGCGGTGGACGCTCTCGGCGGCGCACCCGGAGTCCACTCCGCCCGCTACGCCTTGGCTGACGAACATCAAACCGAGGATGAGCGAGCTCTTCCGCACGAAAATTCGCCTGATTCGGACAACAACGCGAAACTGCTCCGCGAGATGCGCGATGTCTCCGATCCAGAACGGGGCGCGCAGTTCGTCTGTGTAGTCGCCGTGGCGAGAAACGGGCGGCTCGAGGCTTGTTTCCACGGAATTGTGCGTGGCGTAATTTTGCGTGAGCCTCGCGGTAACCAAGGTTTTGGCTACGACCCCCTTTTCTGCATCCCTCAACTCGCCAAGACTTTCGCTGAACTGTCTCCCGAGCAAAAAGCCGAATTCAGTCACCGCGGCCAGGCATTTCGCAAGTTTCTGAAATGGCACTCGGAACAACTGAACCTGACGCACTAATCGTTCGGCTCTCGCTATTGCATGCCATCGGGCACGTTGTCGCCAACGTTGAGCGAAGATACCGGTATTTCATTGGATGTTTTCAATGAGTGCTTGTCACCATGGGCGGCGGGGGCGGCAAGTCGTTCCGTGTGTGCGGAGGCCAGAAGTCCCATGAAGATTGACACGTGGGATTCGTGTCATCCGTCCCGATAGGGCTCAGGGGTTCCCCTGAGAAATTTCTTAGTGAGATCACCGCACCGAATCGGGCAGCTAACGCCTATAATCGAATTGAAGTTACACGCAATAATTCAAGGCGGGGCCAATCGATACTCTCGATAACCTCGCAAACTGTAATCAACGGATCTGTTTCGATCTACTCTTTGTCAAGGAGCCGAATTCCGTGGCGACAACCGTGAGTCGTCCGGCTGAGTCGACCGCCGCCAGGATACCTTCCGGCGTCGCGCCTCTGCGTGCCGGACAGGGAAAATCATTTCTTTGGCGCCGGCTGCATTCGCTCAGCGGCATCATCCCCGTAGGCGCATTTCTCGTCGAGCACCTCATTTCCAACGCATTCGCCACCAATGGCCCCGAGGCCTATGGCGATCAGGTCAAGTTTCTGACTGGTCTTCCGTTTGCGTTCTTGCTCGAGGTGTTCGGGATTTACATTCCCATCCTCTTCCACGCCGGCTACGGCTTTTACATCTGGTGGCGCGGCGAGAGCAATACTGGTGAGTACGGATACGCGAGCAACTGGCTCTACACTGCACAGCGGTGGACGGGCGCAGTGGCCTTCGCTTACATCCTCTATCACACCTGGTACATGCGGTTTACCGGCGTCCACCTCTTCGACTACCCCGAGGCTTCCTTCTGGAAAGTGCAGAACGAACTCCAGAACCCCTGGGCACTTGCCGCATATGTCATTGGTATATCTACCGCGGCTTGGCACTTCGGGTACGGAATCTTTTTGTTCTGCGTAAAGTGGGGCATAGTCACTGGCGACCGTGCGCGCAAACGCATGCAGGCTGTCGGAATTGGCATTGCCGGTCTTCTAATGGCGCTCGGATTGGTCACGTTGTACTTCTTCGTGAAGCCGAGACCCGAGTGGCCGCGCCAGACTCATAAGCCGGAGTGGTCGCAGCCGAAGCATAGTCAGACCACGCTGGAACCGCAGTCGCAGCAGTAGCAGCATCGCAAGGAATTCATACGATGGCAGCGAATCCTCGAATCATTGTTGTGGGCGGTGGCCTGGCGGGCCTTGCCGCCGCTATCAAAATCGCCGAGATGGGCGGCACGTGTGACCTGTTCTCTATCGTGCCGGTGAAACGCTCCCACTCCGTCTGCGCCCAGGGCGGAATCAATGCCGCCAAGAACCTTAAGGGTGAGGGCGACTCTACATGGCAGCACTTTGACGACACCGTTTATGGCGGCGACTTCCTCGCCAACCAGCCGGCGGTACGCGACATGTGCGACTCCGCACCCGGCATCATCGACCTTCTGGACCGCATGGGCGTTCCGTTCAACCGTACGCCTGAAGGTCTGCTGGATTTCCGCCGCTTCGGTGGCACCTTGTACAACCGCACGGCTTTCGCCGGCGCGACCACTGGACAACAGCTCCTTTACGCTCTCGACGAGCAGGTCCGCCGATACGAGTCGGAAGGTAAGGTCAAGAAGTACGAAGCTTGGGAATTCCTCTCAGCCGTCATCGACGGACAGGGCACGTGCCGCGGCATCACCGCCATGGACCTGCGCTCGATGGAAGTACACGCCTTCCCTGCCGACGCAGTAATCATGGCGACCGGCGGTATCGGCGCGATCTTCGGTAAGTCCACGAACTCCGTCGTCTGTACCGGTTCGGCACAGTCCGCCCTCTACCAACAGGGTGCGTACTACGCGAACGGCGAGTTCATCCAGGTACATCCCACCTCTATTCCCGGTGAAGACAAGCTGCGCCTGATGTCCGAATCGGCTCGCGGCGAGGGCGGACGCGTCTGGGTTCCGAAGACCCCCGGCGACAAGCGTGCACCCAAGTCGATTCCTGAAGCCGAGCGCTGGTACTTCCTCGAAGAGTGGTATCCGAAGTACGGCAACCTCGTGCCCCGTGACATCGCTACCCGCGCCATCCACAAGGTGGTTTACGAGTACGGACTCGGCATTGACGGCCAGCCGATGGTCTATCTCGACCTGACGCACATCGACCGCAAAGTGCTGGATCGCAAGCTCGAAGGCATCCTCGAGATCTACGAAAAGTTCGTCGGCGACGATCCTCGCGACACGCCGATGAAGATCTTCCCGGGCATGCACTACACCATGGGCGGCCTGTGGGTCGATTACAAGCAGTCCACTAACATTCCCGGCCTGTACGCCTGCGGCGAGTGCGACTATTCCATCCACGGTGCGAACCGATTGGGCGCCAATTCGCTCGTCTCCTGCATCTACGGCGGCTTCGTTGCCGGACCGGAGGCGATCAAGTACGCCCGCAGCATCGCGACCCCGACCGATGGTATCGGCAATGGTCCATTTGAAGCTGAGCGCCTGCGCCAGCACGAAATGAACCAGCGCCTGATCGTGAACCAGGGGAACGAAAATCCGTTCCAGATCTGGCGCGAACTTGGCGATATCATGACGCGCAACTGCACGGTCATCCGCTACAACAAGAACCTTGCCGAGACTGACACCAAGCTCGTTGAACTTCTGGAGCGGTTCCAGAACGTCAACCTGAGCGATCGCTCGCAATGGGCAAACACCACGTTCGCATTCGCGCGTCAGCTTTACAACATGCTTCAGTTGGCGCGTGTGATTGCCCAGGGTGCTCGCCTGCGCGATGAATCTCGCGGTGCGCACTATAAACCGGATTTCCCCGAGCGCGACGACGCCAACTGGCTCAAGACAACGAAAGCCAAGTTTGCGCCGGATGCTGACGAGCCACGCTTCGAATTCGAGCAAGTCGATGTGTCGCTCATTAATCCGCGTCCGCGTCGTTACGACGTAGCGAAATAAGCGGAAGGCGGTGCGGCCAGTCGGTTCGCACCGCCACCGGTTAGAGCGATGCGATGGACTTGGCGCTCAGGGTTCCTGCCCTGTGCGCAACCTGAATCGATAGCGGCCTTGGCCGCTGCAGTGAGAAGCTGAGAGCTGAAAATGGCTGACAAGAACGTCATTATCAAAATTCGGCGTCAGGACGCACCCGATGCGAAGCCCTATTGGGAAGAATTCGCGATTCCCTACCGGCCGAACCTGAACGTGATCGCCTGCCTTATGGAGATCGCGCTCAATCCGGTCACCAGGGACGGCAAGCGCACGACACCGATCGTTTACGACTCCAACTGCCTTGAAGAGGTTTGCGGCTCCTGCTCTATGCTCATCAACGGCAAGGCCAGAATGGCCTGCTCTGCCCTGGTGGACAAACTCGAGCAGCCGATCAAACTCGAACCGTTCTCGAAGTTCCCCGTGGTTCGCGACCTCTCCGTTGATCGCAGTGTTCTGTTCGAGAACCTCAAGAAGGTGAAAGCGTGGGTGCCCGTTGACGGCAGCTACGACCTCGGCCCCGGCCCCCGAATGACTCCCGAGGATCAGGAAGCTGCGTACCCGCTTTCGCGTTGTATTTCCTGCTGCTGTTGCATGGAAGCCTGTCCACAGTTCAATGAGAACACCGGCTTTGTCGGGGCGGCCACGATCGCCCAGGTGCGCCTGTTCAATACGCACCCGACCGGCAAGGCGCTCAAGCGCGAACGCTTGCAGGCTCTCATGGGCGATGGCGGCATCCAGGAGTGCGGTTACGCGCAGAACTGCGTCGAGGTCTGCCCCAAAGACATCCCACTGACCCGGTCCATTTCCGAGGTTGGCAAGGACGTCATGAAGCAGGCCATCGCCGACCTGTTCCGGTCGTAGCTGCATGACTTAGGCTCGCAATTGCGCTCAGTTCGGCGCAGATTCCCGACCGGGTTCCGCATCGCGGAGCCCGGTTCTTACATCTGTCAGGACGATGATCATGCGCATCGCCGCCGCCGTTCTCCTTATGTTCGTCCTTGCCTCTGCACAGTCACAGCCCCCTCAGCCCGAAACTCCGCGAACCGCTACCCCGGACTGGAAAACCGTACATAATTCCGCGTTGGTCGTGGACACGCATGCTGACACGCCCATGCGCTTTTACTACGAGGGTTACGACATCGCAGGGCCGCGCGGTCTGGGTCACATGGACTTGCAGGCGATGAAGGACGGCAATCTGGGCGCACAGTTCTTCTCCATCTTCCTGCTCCCGCGAGAGACGCCTCCTTCGAAGTACGCCGAAACTGCCGACGAAATCATCGACGCCGTTGAGCAGCAAGTTCGCAAGCACCCGGATGCCCTTGAGTTTGCATATAGCACCGCCGACATAACCCGCATCCGGTCCGCCGAGAAGCCGAAGATCGCAGTGCTGATGGGCCTGGAAGGCGGGCACATGATCGAGAACAGCCTGGACAAACTGCGGCACTTCTATAAGCGCGGCGTGCGTTACATGACGCTCACATGGGCGAATACGAACGAGTGGGCCGATTCCAGCGGTGATCTCAAAGATCCCAAGATCAAACACCATGGCGGCCTCACCACTTTCGGCCGCGAGGTCGTGCGCGAGATG
>Ga0196976_1001567_pt1 | contig 10158 bp, 10 predicted proteins | sample S3v_513CmetaG_FD_148644 | JGI IMG/M metagenome (GOLD analysis project Ga0196976, IMG submission 148644) | Soil microbial communities from Anza Borrego desert, Southern California, United States - S3+v_5-13C | ecosystem: Environmental > Terrestrial > Soil > Desert | place: USA: California...
CCGCCTCCTCGAGAACGGCGACCGCCTCACCCCACCGCGTCTCCTTGCACAGCTCGCGGGCGGCGATGAGCCGTCGCGCGATCGATTCCTTCGACGCGCGAGCCGCTGGGGCCGCCTGCACACGTGTCGAGGACCACGCACCGGCGACGAGGACCGCGAAGATCACGAGCGTTCGGGCCATGAGAGACCTCTCGGCGCCGGAGGAGCACGGCCCGTGCCAGGGCTCATCGCAGCCCGGGCGATGCGCATCTCGCGCTCGCGGGCGCGTCACCTGAGCCCGGTGATGTTCCCCTCCGCGTCCACGTCGATGTCCTCCGCCGAAGGCCGCGTGGGGAAGCCGGGCATGAGGCGGATGGCGCCGTTCAGCACGGTCACGAACCCGGCCCCGGCGGCGAGGCGGACCTCGCGGACGGGGAGGCGGAAGCCGGTCGGGTTCGGGCCGAGCGCGGGGTCGTGCGAGATCGACAGGTGCGTCTTGGCCATGCACACCGGCAGCCGCCCGAAGCCGAGCCGCTCGAGCTCGGCGACGTCCTCGGCGGCGCTCCGCGCCCAGTCCACGCCGGCGGCGCCGTAGACGCGGGTGGCGATCGCCTCCACCTTCTCCTGGAGCGTCGCCTCGTCGCGGTAGAGGAACCCGAACCCGGGCGCGCCCTCCGCGGCGGCGGCCGCGACGGCGCGGGCGAGGTCGGTGGCGCCGGCGCCGCCGTCGGAGAAGTGGCTCGAGATCGCGAACGCCCGCGCGCCCGCCGCGACCGCGGCGTCGCGGACCGCGGCCCGCTCGGCCTCGGTGTCCGTGGGGAAGGCGTTGAGCGCGACCACGGCGGGCACCCCGAACGTGCGGAGGATCCCGAGGTGGCGGACCAGGTTCGCGCAGCCGCGCCGCACGGCCTCGACGTCGGTGGTCTTCGCGTCGCCGCCGCCGTGGCACCGGAGCGCGCGCACGGTGGCGACGAGCACCGCGGCCGAGGGGCGGAGCCCGCCGACGCGGCACTTGATGTCGAAGAACTTCTCGCCGCCGAGGTCGCTGGCGAACCCGGCCTCGGTCACCACGAGGTCCGCGAGCCGCAGCGCGAGCCGGTCGGCGAGGATCGAGCTGTTCCCGTGGGCGACGTTGCCGAAGGGGCCGGCGTGGACGAGCACCGGCGAGCCCTCGAGCGTCTGCATCAGGTTCGGCTTCACGGCGTCCACGAGGAGCGCGGCCATGGCGCCCGCGGCCTTGAGGTCCCCGAGCGTCACGGGCGCGCCGCCGTGCCCGCGCGCGACGACGATCCGGGCGAGCCGCGCGCGCAGGTCGGCGAGGTCCGCGGAGAGCGCGAGCACGGCCATCACCTCGGAGGCGGCGGTGATGATGAACTCGCCGTCGCGCTCCGGCCCGTCCTCCTTGCCGCCCCGCCCGATCCGCACGTGCCGAAGCACGCGGTCGTTCATGTCCAGCGTCCGGGGCCAGCGGATCGTCTCCGGCGCGATCGCGAGCGCGTTCCCGCGCGCGAGGTGGTTGTCCAGCATCGCCGCGCCGAGGTTGTGGGCCGCGGCGACGGCGTGGAGGTCGCCGGTGAGGTGCAGGTTCAGGACCTCGTTGGGCGCGACCTGGGCGCGCCCGCCGCCCCCGCCGCCGCCCTTCATCCCGAACACGGGGCCGAGCGACGGCTGCCGCAGCGTGAGCGCGGCCCGCTGCCCGAGCCGGCGGAGGCCGTCCACCAGGCCGACCGCGGTGGTCGTCTTGCCCTCGCCCGCCGGCGTCGGCGTGATCGCGGTGACGAGGACGAGCTTGCCTTCGCGCGCGGAGGCGACGCGGGCCCACGCCTCGCGCCCGATCTTCGCGGCGAACCGGCCGTAGGGCTCGAGCTCGCCGGGGCGGAGCCCGAGCTCCTCGCCGATCTGCTGGATCGGCCGGAGACCGTTCCTGTCCACGCCGTTGGTCGATGGGCCCACGGTGACCTCCCGCGCTGCGCGCAAGGTGCCCATTGTGCGTCACCGGTGGGTCGCCGTCCATCGAGGCCGTGCGGCGGGGCCGGGTGCAGCCGCCGTGCCGGAGCGCATCACCGGCTGGCGTCGGCGTACGCGGCGGAGTCCTCGAAGAAGCGGTAGCTGCGGAGGAGCCCATCCTCGAGCTCGCAGCGCAGCGCCCAGCGGCTGGTGAACGACTTTCCGGTGGACCTGACCCTGTGGTGGAACGTGCCGCTCGCGTACGCGACGTGGCCCGCGCCGATCACCTCGTCGACGTCGAAGGCCTGGGTGTCGAGGAGGCGCCCGAGGGCGTTCACGAACTCCCGGGCGCCCGGCCGGCCGCGGTACGTCCCATGGAGCTCCCCGGCGGCGCGGGCGCCCTCGCGCACCGCGACGATCTCCGCGCGGTGGTGGAACGCGTCCACGACGCGCTCGAGGTCACCAGCGGCGAAAGCGGCGAAGAACCGCCGCACCGCGTCCGTGCTCGTCGTCCCCTGCTCCATCTGCATGTCCTGCTCCTCTCTCTCGGGCGGCTCGTGCTGCCCGCACGGGTGTCGGTCGATCCCGCGGCGGCGTCTCGCGCCGCCCGGCGATGGAAGGATGCGGCCGCCCGCGCGCGGCGGGAACGTGTACGAACGCGCCGCAGAGATGCGAAAATGCAACCCATGCTCGAGCCGCAGGACTACCGGGACGTCCTGGTGATGGCGGGGGCGCGGTCGCTCAAGGCCGCCGCGGCCACCCTCGGCGTCGATCCCTCGACCATGGGGCGCAGGCTCGAGGCGATCGAGCTCCGCTTCGGCGCGAGGCTGTTCCTCCGCACGGCGCGAGGGCTCGAGCCCACCGGCGAGGCCGCAGCGATCGTCGCCGCGGCCGAGCGGATGGAGGCGGCGCGGCTCGACTTCGAGCGGGAGCTTCTCGCCCGGCGCCCGCGGTTCGCGGGCGGGCTCACCGTCACGGCCGCCGAGTGGGGCGTCGCCCTGCTGACGCCGGTGCTGGGCGAGCTGGCCCTCCGGTATCCCGAGCTCCCGCTGCGCCTGCGCATCGAGAACCGCACGCTCGACCTCGCGCGGCGCGAGGCGGATGTCGCCCTGCGGGTCGGCAGACCACGGGAGGCGACGCTGACGGGCCGCCGGCTCGGCGTCGCCGCCTATGGGCTCTACGGCGCCGCCGCGTACCTCGCGGCACATCCGCCCCTACGGACGCGGGCCGACGCGACCGCCCACCGCTTCTGCGCCCTCGACGAGAGCCTCGCCCGGACGCCCGCGATGCGCTGGCAAGCCGATCTCGCCGGGACCGCGCCGGTCGTGCTCCGCACCAACAGCCTGCTCGCGCTGATGGAGGCGACGCGCGGCGGCTACGGGCTCGCGACCCTGCCGTGCGTGCTGGCCGAGCGCCACCCGGAGCTCGTGCGGCTCCTGCCCGAGCACGACGTGGTCGTGCGCGACGTGTGGCTCGTCTTCCACCGCGATCTCCGGAGCTCCCGGAGCGTGCGGCGCGTCGTCGAGGCTCTCGTCGAAGGAGTGAGGCCCTACTTCGCGCGTGGCGAGCGTGCAGGCGGCGGAGGTGCTCCTCCTCCCCTGAGGCCATCCCCCGGACGACCTGTACGATCGCGTACTCGTCCACGCGGGTCGCAAGTTTCACTGTAGGTGGATACGCGAACCCGTTCGCGGCTTTCGCCCGGCGCGGTCCGTTCGCATCATTGCCGAGCACACGTTCGCCGGCGCCTCGCGGCGCCGGCGCGTGGCGCTTGAGTCGTTCGGAGCGAACCTGGTCCGATGATGAGCCTCCGGCGCGCGCCGGAGCGGTGGGCGGCCCGTTGCCCCAGACCTGGCACGTCGAGCTCTTCGAGGCCCCGTTCACGCCAGAGCTCTGGGCGTCCTACGAGAAGGTGACCCGGAGCTACGGGTGTACGCGGGAGTTCACCGAGCACTTCGAGCGACCCGTGGGAGCGACGCTCGCGTTCGTCCGGAGCGAGGGCGAGGAGGCCGCCTTCATGTACCGGATCCACGCGGAGGGCTCGGCTCGCGTGCTCGGGCGATTCACCGCCCCCAGCGCGGGTGCTCTGGGCGCCTTCGCGGACGCCGTGTTCGCGCGCCACCCCGGGGTGCGGATCGTGCGGACGGGGCTCGTGGACGCGCTCCCCGACGTGCGCGTCATCGGACGTCCGGCGCTCACCGTGCGGGAAGACGTCGAGCTCCGGATCGCGCTCCCGTCGAGCGTGGCCGAATACGAGCGGCGCCTCGGCAAGAGATTCCTGAGCCGCGCCCGGTACTACGAGCGCCTGCTCGCCCGCGAACGCCCCGCCGCCCGGCTCACGGTCCACGAGCGCGACGAGATCCCCCGCGCGCTCGTCGCGGAGGTGGTCCGGCTGAACCGCGAGCGGGTGGCGGCGAAGGGCGCCCGCTCCGTGTTCGACGAGGGGTACGAGGAAGGGATCTCCCGCGTCGCCCGCGCGCACGGCCTCGCCGTCATCCTGCGGGACGAGGACCGGGTGTGCGCCGGGGCGATCGACATCCACTGTGGCTCCGAGGCGTTCAGCTGGGTCGTCGGGTACGACGCGACGTACGCGCGGTACCACCCCGGGCGGCTGTGCGATCTGGAGGCGGTCCGGCGCGCGATCGAGCGCGGGATCCGCACGTACCACCTCCTCCACGGGGACTCGCGGCACAAGCGCGACCTGGGAGGGCAGCCCGCGCGGCTGGCGTCGTACGCGATCCTGCGCTCGTGGAGCGCCGCGCGGCCCGCCGACGTGGGGAGGACCTGCGGGGTGCACATCGCGCGGCTCGCCCGGCGCCTGATCGCCCGCGCGGATCGATGGATGGCGCGGGGCTATGGGCGGACGCCGCTCAAGGCCCTCGCGCGAGCCATCGCGCGCCCGCTCCGCGCCCGGTGAGCCATCAAGGCGTACCTGCGCGAGAACGTCGTCCACGCCGAGATCGTGCTGGAGGTCGCGCTCATCGCCATCGCGCGCAAGGTGATCGCGCTCGACCTCTCCAAGTACCACCCGGTCGCCCTGTTCGCGGTCGCGGCGATCATCCTCGCGCTCGCCGGGGCGTCCTGCAGCGGCGTGCGATGGGCGACCGGCAGAGCCGCTGAGCCCGCGCCGTCGGGCGGGCGAGCGCTCCCGGACGAACTTGGAGTTGATCCGGACCGCCCCGCGTGCGATCCCACCGGCATGAGGGCGGTGGTCCAGCGGGTGTCCCGCGCGGAGGTCCGCGTCGAGGGGAACGCGACCGGGGCGGTCGGCCGGGGCCTCCTCGTCCTCCTCGGGGTCGCGAAGGGCGATGGCCCCGACGACGCACGCGCGATGGCCGACAAGCTCGCGGGCCTGCGCATCTTCGAGGACGCGGAGGGCAAGATGAACCTCGCCGTCGCCGACGTGGGCGGGGGCGTCCTCGTCGTCTCGCAGTTCACGCTCCTCGGCGACGCGCGCAAGGGGAACCGCCCCGGCTTCAGCGACGCCGCCCCGCCCGAGGAGGCGAACGCGCTGTACGAGGCGGTGTGCAGCCACCTGCGGGCCCGCGGCCTCCCCGTGGGCACGGGGGTCTTCCGCGCCCACATGGACGTCGAGCTCGTGAACGACGGGCCGGTGACCATCCTGCTCGACACGCGCAAGCTCTTCTGACCCGATTCACAGGAGGTGAACGCCATGTCCGACTGCCTGTTCTGCAAGCTCGTCGCCGGTCAGATCCCGGCCCGGATCGTCCACCAGGACGACGACACCGTCGCGTTCGAGGACATCAACCCGCAGGCGCCCACGCACCTGCTCGTCATCCCGAAGAAGCACATCCCGACCCTCAACGACCTCTCGCCCGCGGACGACGCCATCGCGGGCAAGCTCCTCCGGGTCGCGGCGGAGCTCGCCGCCGAGCGCGGGATCGCCGTCGAGGGCTGGCGCGCGGTGATGAACACGAACCGCGGCGCGGGGCAGACGGTGTTCCACATCCACCTGCACGTGCTGGGCGGCCGGGCGATGACCTGGCCGCCGGGGTAGCGGCGTGCGCGCGGATCGGCCGCGCCGGAGCGCGCTGTACGTCCCGGGCTCCAACGCGCGGGCGCTCGAGAAGGCGCGCGCCGTGGCCGCGGACGCCGTGATCCTCGATCTCGAGGATGCGGTCGCGCCGGCCGCGAAGGAGGGGGCGCGCGCCCAGGCCCTCGGTTCGCTCGCCGCCGACGGTTGGAGGGCGGAGCGGATCCTCCGCGTGAACGGCGCCGGGACGCCGTGGCACGCCGAGGACCTCGCCGCCGCGGCGCGCTCCGGCGCCGACGCCGTCTGCCTGCCCAAGGCCGAGTCGCCCGAGGGCGTCCGCGCCGTCGCGGAGGCGCTCGCCCGCGCCGGCGCGCCGGAGTCGCTCGCGCTCTGGGTGATGATCGAGACGCCGCGCGGCGTGCTCGCCGCCCGCGAGATCGCCGCGGCCACCCCCCGGCTCGCGTGCCTCGTCGCCGGCACGACCGATCTCGTGAAGGAGCTGCGCGCCGTCCACACGCCCGGTCGCGCCGAGGTCCTGACGAGCCTCTCGCTCCTCCTCCTCGCCGCCCGCGCGAACGGGCTCGCCGCCCTCGACGGCGTCTTCCTCGACCTCGCGGACGCCGGCGGGTTCGAGGGCGCCTGCCGGCAGGGGCGCGCCCTCGGCTTCGACGGGAAGACGCTCATCCACCCCTCCCAGCTCGAGCCCGCGAACCGGATCTTCGCGCCGACGGCGGAGGAGCTCGCGGCGGCGCGGCGGATCGTGGCCGCGCACGCGGAAGCGGTGGCGAACGGCCGCGGCGTCGCCGTGGTGGACGGGAAGCTGGTGGAGGCGCTCCACGTCGCCGAGGCGGAGCGGGTGCTGCGGCTGGCCGAGGCGATCGCGGCGAGGTGAGCGGTCGCGGTCGATCCTCGGGCTCGAACACGGGATGAAGGCCCGGCAGGGTCGCCAACCCGCCGTGGACAGGGCACGCCCGCTCTCCTAAAGTGACCAGTCCACCATGCGAGGCATCCGCGGGGCCACCCAGGTCAGCGCCAACACGGTCGAGGCCATCGAGGACGCCGTCGTCGAGCTGTGCCACGAGGTCTGCGGGCGGAACGAGCTCGAGCCCGCCGACATCGTCTGGGCCATCTTCACCGTCACGCACGACCTGGACGCGGACTTCCCGGCCCGCGCCGCGCGCATGGGCGGCTGGGGGAACGTGCCGATGATCTGCTCGCAGGAGATCCCGGTGCCGGGCTCCATGCCGCGCGTGATCCGCGTCCTCCTGCACGTGGACTCGGACGGCCCGCGGAACCACGTCTACCTGCGGGGTGCGGAGGCGCTGCGGCCCGATCTGCACCGGAAGCCGTGAAGGGGAGGCGCGCATGACGGCCGCGAGCACCCTGCCCGGCACCATCGGCCTGATCGGGTTGGGCCTCATGGGCGCGTCGCTCGCGCGGAACGTCCGCCGCGCCGCGCCCGGCGTCCGCATCCTCGCCGTCGAGCCGCGCGAGGAGATCCGCGCCCGCGCGCTCGCGGACGGCGTCGCCGACGAGGCGCTCGACGCGCCCGGCCCCGCGCTCGCCGCGTGCGATCTGGTCGTGCTCTGCACCCCGGTCGCGACCATCGAGGCGCAGCTCGAGCCCGTCTCGCGGGTCATGAAGGACGGCGCGATCCTCACCGACGTGGGCGGCGCGAAGGAGAGCGTCGTCGCGCACGCGCGCGCGCGCGTCCGCCCCGGCGTCGCCTTCGTCGGCGCGCACCCGATGTTCGGCGGGCACGGCGGCTACGACGGCGCGAGCGCCGACAAGTGGATCGGCGGGACGGTGGCGGTCTGCACCGACGGGCCCGCCGAGCCGACCGAGCGCGTCGCCGCGCTCCACGCGGCGCTCGGCGCCCGCGTCCAGCGCTGCACCGCCGCCGAGCACGACGCGGCGGTGGCGATGGTCTCGCACCTGCCCTACCTCGTCGCCGCCGCGCTCGCGAGCGCCTCGCGGGAGGCGGGCCCGCTCGCGATGAGCCTCGCCGGTCCGGGCCTGCGCGACATGACGCGGCTCGCGCAGTTCCCCTTCGACATCCAGGGCGAGGTGGCCCGGCGCAACGGCCACCTCCTCGGGGCCGCGACGCGCCTCGAGCGACACCTCAAGAAGATCCTGGGCGCCGTGCGCGAGTCGCCCGAGGCGGCCCGCGGCGCGCTCGAGGCCGCGCGCGCGGCCAGGGAGGAGCTGTTTTGACGGTCGTGAAAGGCCCGCTCACCTGCCGCCGCGCCGGGCCGCTCCGCGGCACCGTGACCGTGCCCGGCGACAAGTCGGTCTCCCATCGGAGCCTCCTCTTCGGCGCGCTCGCCGCGGGCGAGACGCGGGTGACGGGGATCCTCGAGGCCGAGGACGTGCGCTCGACGCGCCGGGCGGTCGAGGCGCTCGGGGCCACCGTGCGCGAGGAGGGCCCGGAGCTGGTGGTCGTCCCGCCCGAGACGCTCCGCGAGCCGGGCGACGTCATCGACTGCGGGAACTCGGGGACGAGCCTGCGGCTCCTCGCGGGCGTGCTCTCCGGCGTACCGGGCCTCGCCGTCCTGACCGGCGACGCGTCCCTGCGCCGGCGGCCCGTGCGGCGGGTGATCGACCCGCTGCGGAAGATGGGCGCGAACCTCTCGGCGCGCGACGGCGACCGGCTCCCGCCGCTCGTCGTCCGGGGCGGGCCGCTCCGCGGGCAGCGGTTCGTGCAGGAGGTGGCGAGCGCGCAGGTGAAGTCGGCGATCCTCCTCGCCGGGCTCCGGGCCGAGGGCGAGACCACGGTCGTCGAGCCGGAACGCTCGCGCGACCACACCGAGCGGATGCTCCTCGGCATGGGCGTGCCGGTCCGGGTCGACGGGCTCGCGGTCACGGTGACGCCGTCCCGCCCGCGCGGCACGCGCGTGGACGTGCCCGGCGACATCTCCTCGGCGGCGTTCTTCCTCTGCGCCGCCGCGGGCCTCCCGGGCTCCGCGGTCACCGTCCGCAACCTCGGCGTGAACCCCACGCGCACCGGCCTCCTCGACGTGCTCGCCGACATGGGCGCCCAGGTCTCCGTCGCGGACGAGCGCGTCGTCGCCGGCGAGGCCCGCGCCGAGGTCACCGTCCGGGCGGCCGATCTCCTCGCGACCGAGATCGGCGGGCCCCTCATCCCGCGGCTCATCGACGAGCTGCCGGTGCTGATGGTCCTCGCCACCCAGGCGCGCGGGCGGACCGTGATCAAGGACGCGCGGGAGCTGCGGGTCAAGGAGTCGGACCGCCTCGCCGCGATGGGCGAGACCCTCGCCGCCGCCGGGGCGAAGCTCGAGCTCTTCGACGACGGCTGCGCCATCACCGGGCCGACGCCGCTCCGCGGGGTCGCCGTCCGCACGCGGCTCGACCACCGGATCGCGATGTCGATGGCGGTGGCCCAGCTCTTCGCCGGCCCGGCCGAGGAGGTCGTGCTCGACGACGTCGCCTGCGTCGCGACGAGCTTCCCCTCGTTCTTCGAGCTCCTCGACGGGCTGGCCGCGAAGGCCCCGGAGCGCGGCGCCCGATGACGCCGCGCGCGGCCATCACCGGGCGCACCGCCCTCTACGGCGTCGTCGGGCACCCGGTGACGCACAGCCGCTCGCCGCAGATGCACGCGGCCGCGTTCGCCGCGCTCGGGATCGACGCGACCTACGTGGCGCTGCCGGTCGCGCCGGACGCCCTGGAGGTCGCCGTCCGCGGCGCGCACGCGCTCGGCTTCCAGGGGCTCAACGTCACGGTGCCGCACAAGCAGCCGGCGCTCCGGCTGTGCCGGACCGTGGACCCCGTCGCGGCGCGGATCGGCGCCGTCAACACGCTCCGGCGCCTCGACGCAGGGTGGGAGGGGTTCAACACCGACGCGCTCGCGACGCGTTCGCTGCTCGCCGAGGCGGGCCTCGCGCGCGGCGCGCGGGCGCTGCTCCTCGGGGCGGGCGGCGCGGCGCGGGCCGGCGCGTGGGCGCTGCTCGAGCTCGGCGCCGAGCTCTGCATCCTGGCGCGGCGGGAGGCGGCGGCGGCGGAGCTCGCCGGCGCGCTCACGGCGCCGGGCCGGCCGCGCCCGCGGATCGCGACCTTCGCCGCGCTCGCCGACGAGGCCGCGCGCGCGGACGTCGTCGTGAACGGCACCTCCGTCGGCCTCCACGGGCACGAGCCGCGGTTCGAGGGCCTCCGGTTCCGCGGCGGCCAGCTCGCGATGGACTTCGTCTACGGCGCGACGGCCTTCGCCGCCGACGCGCGCGCGG
>Ga0196976_1001568_pt1 | contig 10153 bp, 10 predicted proteins | sample S3v_513CmetaG_FD_148644 | JGI IMG/M metagenome (GOLD analysis project Ga0196976, IMG submission 148644) | Soil microbial communities from Anza Borrego desert, Southern California, United States - S3+v_5-13C | ecosystem: Environmental > Terrestrial > Soil > Desert | place: USA: California...
CGGATTTTCACCCTTTACTATTCCGGAACCGGCTTGGTAACAGCCGAAGAGGTTGCTGATAAAATGAACGCTCTTCCAAATATAGGAATTGGCGTGAGTACACCTGCAGGGTTTGTTATTACAGCTACCCAAACACCCGTGCTTGTTCATGCAATAAGGGATGGCAAAGCTTACAAGTATTTATTCAAAAAAGGCAAAGGGAGCTGGGGTGACGGATATGTGCCAACCACGGCTGCAGATTACGCTTACCTGCTAACATCTACCGTTTCGCCTGAAGACATTATTGCAAGCGATAATTCAAATATAACCGACCTTGGAGACATTCCTGATGGTGATTTTGTAAGCGTGGCCAATGAGGGCTTTTATGATTTTTCAGATTCAGGAGAAACAACAGAATCAGGTCAGATAGCGTATTACTTCACATACACTCAGGATGGGGTGCTAAAGTTTATGAAGTTTACCGGTACACCCGGTGTATATGGAACTGGTGACGAAGCTATACCTTTCGTTTTGGCTGATTTTACACTGGCAACTGATAGCACCGTAACCCCCACCCCAGTCGTAACGCTTCAGCAAGCAGTTCAGGCAGGCGATGCTTCCATATTGCCATTTTACTTGTATACTGGAACAAAAGCTACAAAATATGCAGGTGAAGGGGTAGATTACACAACTGAAGAAAGTGGAAAAATCATTCAAACAAGATATGATGCACCAGTTGAAAATGTAGTATACATTATCCCTGCAAAAAACGCCAACGACACATTCGCAATGCTCAGTGATTTAGCGAACGGGCTGGAAGGGAAAATATCTCAAGAGGGAGACGCTTTTGGTGAAATTTTTGAAATTGGAAGCAATGACGACTTTGATGTTAGAATCGTTAGGAACGGGTTCGCTAAACTGTTGTTCAGATCAGACGACATTCTCTTGAATACCGCGAATGACAAAATTTCAAATGCAGTAGGTTCAGAGTTGGACTTTAATGACAACAATACCTTTCTGTTTATAAAATCTTCTATATCGTCAACAAACAATCCTAACTGGAGGTTTATAGGAACAAGCGCCGGAACGGGGGATTTAATAGCGTTTAGGCCGGGAGGTTCGGTTGACAAGACGGGAATAAGGAGAGATGGCAGGGTTTGGGCTGCAGACGCAACTGAACCTAATGACTTGATGCCATTGGGACAGGCTCAATCTCTTTTAAGTGAAAAGGTCGAAGTAGGTGGTGATTTAGGCGGAACTATTACCGAGCCTTTAGTTGAAAAAATAACAGCTGCCGCAGCGCCTGGAGAAACAAAGGTGGTTACCGTTCTTTCCGACGGAACGGTACAAGGAGAAAGTACAATGGTGCTTTTTGTGTATGACGACACTACCACAGGTTATGCGACAGTAGCGGAAATAGCTGCAGAGTATCCTACGTCGGCCGGATATGAAAAAGGATTTGAAGTAATCTGTAGAAATACAACCCCGCCATGCACTTACCAAAAGGACAGCGACGGCGATGAGCAATGGACAAGATATGACGGTGTTGCCTTACCTCCAAGTTAATCATGATAGGAAAAGTAGCAAATAAAATTGGGAAGGCCCCTAATGGTAAATTTATTCGGATTGACCAGGATACAGATATTGTCCTGACGCTTACTGTGGACGGCACCTGCTTTCCTTCCAAAAGAAACATTAGCGCCACAGGGAGTGTGGAATTCCGGTCTGTGGATAATGTTGACAATAAAGTTTACATTGATTATGCTGACGGCACAGGAGAGCACGTATACGTTTTTAAGGCTTCTTCGGCAAACAGAAGGTTATATTTTAGAAATATGGCGGGACAAACCAACCCGGCTACAGTATCGGGTTCGGGGACATACGATCAAAACCCAATTCACTTTTACCAGGATCTCCCAGATGGCGTTAAAAACACCGTTGACGATGATTACCCGCAGCAAAGGACTGTCAGGATACGGTTTGAAAAGCCTCAAAGCATCACGTATGTAAGCCTATCGGGCTTCTTTGCCTATGGCGTTTTCCCGGCTGCAGTTTCAAAATTGCGAAACCTTGAAGTGTTGGCGTTAAGTACGCTCTTTTATTTAGATGCTTTTGCCCAGGACTTTTATAATTCGAGCATAAAGACCTTTACGGTGTCGCAATCAGGAAATTTGCTTGGTGCGGGGTTTGCGGAATGGATGTTCCATAGCCCGCTGGTCAACATAAACGTTAATAGTTCGGCTAACCTGGCAGACGACCCTGTTGCAAAAAAAGTTTCAAGGCTTAATGAGGTGAAGGAAACCCTTGTTACTCTCAACATCTCCAACACAGGCCTGAACTATACCCTGCCTGTCACTTTTGGCGAATTAGACAAGCTTGAAAGCTTAAACATTGGAGACAACACAAGCGCTTTATTGAGGCTGCCAGTATATATATCCGGACTGTTGGCTCTTAAAGTTTTGGAAATGTATAATACACGAATGCCGTTTTCTGAAGTGGAACGGCTAATGGATGACCTCCCGGATATTCACACCGTTGATATAAGCAACTGTCAGTATAATACCGACCAGGATATAACCGGTACCAACACTAAGATAAAAACGATGATCATCGGGGGTAACAATGACTGGAACAACAGGACGGTACCTTCTTTTGTATCAAAGCTCACTGCTCTCGAAAACTTGCGGATGGGTATTCCCAGTTCAATGAACACCGTTGTGGACCGGTTAAGATTCTATGGGGATTTTTCAGCTTGTACGGCTTTGAAATTGATCAGCATAAGCCAACTGTACGGCTTTGAAACGACTGTCCCTTTATGGTTCAGCTCGCTCGTTAATCTTAAAACGTTCAGCTGTTGGGGCACATTCCTTACCCAGGCCCGCATCAATGAATTCGTTGACAACTTTTATGCATTTATTGTTGCAAACGCTTCGATGGCTGCCGGTAATACAAAATTCCGACAGATGACCGTCGACACCTATGGCGTGAGCTCTACCATCCAAGCAATGTCCTTCAGGCCGTCGGGGACCTACCAACAGCCAGCGGGATATGTGGCAGGCTCAAGCAATGGCACACCGGCTTCACAGATGGAAAAGATATGGATCCTTACCAATCAATATTCACACTCATGGACTGTAAAACCATAATTCAACTAAAAAATGAACTACTTAATAACATTCGACAGCTTTGCGGTGATCTCAGTCATCCCGGTTGCGCCTGATGCAGAGGTGCTAGGTATCAGCGAGAAGCTGATAACGACTATAGACAACGCTAAGGTCATGCTTGCGGCAGCAGGAATAGACACAACCCTGCTTGAAAATTATATACAACAAAACCCTGAAGGATAATGAAACATTTAAAACTGCACTTATTAAAGATATTTTATTCAGCAATTCTGCTCTCGACAGACAAGCCATCATTCATTGAAAAGGTCCAATATTGGGCAAAGGTGCTTTTGGCTTCAGCGCCGGTAGTGGCAGTGCTTGAGCGCCTTGGTTTTTGGTATGATAGTAACAGCCAGTTCTTCAGGTTTGTGCTTATTGCTCTGTTGATAAATATGGGCGTTGGCCTTTGGTACCACTTAAAGATGAAAACATTCAGTTGGAAAGAGTTCTTTTCGCGAAACATATTAATGTTTGTTAACGTGCTCCTGGTATATGTGCTTTTGGACATGCTCAGGATAACAGCAGGTGATAACATTATTGGCGAAACATTTAAAGTGCTGATACAGGTAACTACACTGTTATGGCCGGCGTCAAAGGCGCTAAAAAATATCTACATACTTAATCAAAAGAAATTCCCGCCTGCCTTTATTATGGACCGGCTATACAATTTCGAAAAGAATGGCAACATAAAAGACTTGTTTAACGATAAAAACGATAACGATGGACTTAATAACGTTGGATAGGATACAGAACCTACACCCTAAAGTAAGGCAGGAGGTTCTTGAGGCTTACAAATACATTAATAATAAACTGCTCGGTAAAGGCGTAAGGCTCCGATTTGCTTACACGCTAAGGACCCATAAAGAGCAGGACGATCTATTTGCCCAGGGTCGTACAAAGCTGTTTGACAAGAACGGTAAAAGGTTGGGTATTGTAACCAACGCCAAAGGAGGCCAGTCTGTTCATAACTACGGCTTAGCTCTTGATATTGTGATTCTGCTTGACAAGAATGGTGATGGCAATTTTGAAGTCGCCAGCTGGGACATAAATGCTGATAATGACAAAGACAAGGTTTCGGATTGGATGGAAGTTATAAATCACTTCAAGAGCCTTGGCTGGACATGGGGCGGTGACTGGAGGTCGTTTCCGGATTACCCGCACCTTGAAAAAACATTCGGGCAAACATGGAAAACACTACAAGCTCGATATGATGCCGGTGATACATTTACAGAGTGCCGGGACGGGAAAACATTAACGTGGGTAAACATATAGTTATGAAAAAATACATTCTACCATTAATCACAACCGCATTGGCCGTTGCACTATTGTTTACAATCCAACGTTGCAATAATGAAAAAACCCGTGGCGACATTAACGCTGATGCCTTAACAGACACAGTAAGCCATTACCAAAATAGGCTTGGTACTCAAACAGCCAGTATCAAAACGCTGCAACTTGACAAAAAGCAGTTACAGGATATTCTTCTGAATAAAGACAAAGATCTGGCGGCACTGGCTTCTGAATTTGCAAAAGTTAAGAGCATAGTTCAGGCCAATACAGAAACCAACATACCACACATAGGAATAAAATTCCCTCAGCCTATAACTGTACATGATACTACAGTCGTTTTGCCGCCCCCTGGAGCCGTTTTTACTGACTGGTATAGTCTTGGCTATGAAATAACAAAAGACAGCCTTAAAATCGAACCTTTTAAGACATGGGCTGACCTTACTGTGATAACAGGGACAAAAAGAAAGTGGTTTTTAGGCAAAGAGACTGTAACAACCGACATCGCCGCAGACAATCCTCACTTTGAAATAAGCGCCATTAAGTCTGCAGAAGTTGTTGTGCCGGTGCCATGGTATAAGAAATGGTATGTGTGGGCCGCAGGGGGGCTGATTGGCGGGTTCATAATAGCAAAATAAAGAAGCGGGGACACTACTCCCCGCCTCAACCTAATATTCAAACAGCTATGAGCTGTATTGAGGGTGTAAAGATAATAATTTGTGTTTGTTTTATTGGTGATTTGATGAGGGGGCTTTTGCGGCCCTCTTTTCATTATAGTGCAGGGGACTTTTCTAAAATTTCTTTTCTCAACATCTCCTTAGTGTTGGTAATATATATTTCAGTAGTCAATTCTGAGTTGTGCCCGAATATCTCTTTAAGGGCCCTTACACTCATGCCTGCCAATATTTTTGCATTAGCACCGGCTTTTTTCATTGAATACAATGTAACATCATAACCCAAACCCACCTTTACCAAAACGCGCCATGTCTCCGAGACGAAGTTACTCCTGACTTTATTCGGTCCAGGTATAAAGTGTGCGAAATTCATTTTAAAGCCATTACACGGCGCGAATGTCCCGAATAGATAAAAGTCTTTTGGGTGGTCCAAACGCGGCTCTATGACTTCCCAAAGGTGCTGGTTGATGGGTACAACCCTTTCCTGAGCGGTCTTTGTGTTTTCAGGAGGCAATATAAACGATCTTGTAGCAAGATCTATGTGCTTTATTTGTATTTTGGTAATTTCGCCTGGCCTTATCCCGGTATGAAAAATGACTAAAACTAAATCCCAATACTCAGGTAATTTCGATGTGATTTGTTTTTTTATCACCTGTAGCTGCTCATTTGTCGGAGGTATGTTGGCTGTAGCTTTCATCACTTTCATGGGCCGTATTTTGTGAGCTGGGTTAAAAGGTATTATATACCATTGTATGAGCTCACTCAAAATACTTTGAAGATACCTGAGATGCTTGTTGTACGCTTTATTGGACCAACCTTCAGAGTTCCGAAGTTCTTCCAATATGGTTTTTATGTGGACCATCTTAACATCTGCCATCATCAACGGCTCGTAACGAAGCCGTTTAATGCCTTTTTTAATAAATCTTACAGTGCAGCTATAATCATAATAGGATTTTCGTGCCAGGTTGGGTTTTTTCTTTTCAAGAGCAAAGTCAAGAGACTCATGCAAAGTCATATTTGAGCCTTCGGCCACATCGGGCATTTTAGGGTTCCAACCTTTGCGTAGCATCTGCAGCATTTTGGAAGCCAGGAACTCACCTGCTTTCATCCGGGAGTCTAAATCTTGAATACGATTTATATCAGCAGTTTTTTTGATGAGCTGGCCGTTGTATCGAAACCAAACGTACCAGGTTTTGCTCAAGTCGTCATAATGCTTGAGCTTCGGAATAGTGTAAACAACTTTCATTCTAACTGATTTTTACGCTTGAGGGGCTTGAAAAATCAGCACATTACAGTTACTTTTTGTAACAAGTTTTTGTTACAGTTTACGAAAACCCCTGTAATTACAAGGGCTTTCAAAACCAGTGGAGAAGATGGGAGTCGAACCCACGACCTCTTGCATGCCATGCAAGCGCTCTAGCCAGCTGAGCTACATCCCCGTTAAATTCGCAGCAAATATAGCATATTTAATTTCCAAAATCCAAATTACAATTTACAAAACTTTTGAAATGTTTTTCAGGATTGGCAATTTGGCTTAATTTTACCTGCAAATATTTCCGCATGAGCACAACCACAAGGCCTAATGGCTCTTTATATACTAAAATTGAAAGCCGAATAGCCATTATAGAATTCGGGCACCCGGCAAGCAACTCATTTCCTGCAGAGCTGCTGCAGCGACTCACTGATGAGCTTAACCTGCTGGGACACAATCCCGAGGTTAGCGTTATTGTCCTGAAAAGTGAGGGTGAAGGCGCTTTTTGTGCAGGCGCTTCTTTTGACGAACTGCTGGCGGTTTCTAATTTTGAAGAGGGAGCGACATTCTTTTCAGGTTTTGCCAATGTGATCAATGCCATGCGTAACTGCCCCAAGCTTATAGTAGGCCGCATACACGGCAAGGCTGTTGGCGGCGGTGTGGGGCTGGCCTCGGCGTGCGACTATGCAATGGCAACGGTAAACAGCGCCATTAAGCTATCTGAATTTACCATTGGCATCGGGCCGTTTGTAATTGCTCCTGCGGTGGAGCGTAAGATGGGCAAGGCTGCACTGGCCGAGCTTACACTGGCCGCCCACGAATGGAAAAATGCCTATTGGGCACAGGAAAAGGGGCTGTATTCAAAAGTGTTTGAGACAGTCAAGGAACTCGACAAGGAACTTGACTTTTTTACTCAAAAGCTGGCATCTTACAATCCCGAAGCATTAAGCGCCATGAAGAAGGTGTTATGGGAAGGGTCTGAAAACTGGGACACCCTGTTAGCCGACCGTGCACGCATATCGGGCAGGCTGGTACTCTCGGACTTCACCAAAAATGCTTTGGCACAGCTCAAAAAATAACCTCTCCCCTGGTCTTGAGCCACCCGGTAATACTGAGACGCTCCCGCTTCACGGGTTTCACCTCATGTTCGAGCACCTGGCTTTCAAAAATTACCATCCGCCCCTGCATAGGGTAGATATCCAGTGGTTTTTCCTTGCCGTTATCATCCAGATAAATGGTAAGCTCACCGCCAAAATCAGGCTGCCAGTCCTCATCATTAAGGTAGCAAACCATCGAAAGTTTCCGGCGACTGTCATTCTGGAACGTATCGAGGTGCCTTTTGTAAAAAGTGCCTTCAGGATATACAGCATAATGAAATTCCTTTTCATTGATGCCCATAAAGCATGTGCGGTTAAGATAGTCCTGAAAATCGTTTAATTTGGCAAAGAAACGGCTTTCGGCATCATTAGCCTTATCTTCATCCAGCCACAGTATAAAATCGCCTCTAATAGCTTCTATTATCTTCTCATTGGCCTGGTTGCCAATGGCCGACTTCCTGAATTTATCCTCTTCATATTTTGCAAGCAGGCTTTCACGAAGGGCAAGCACCTCCTCTCTGCTAAAGAAATTTTCAACAATACTGTATTTGTCAGCCATCAGGCCGTCAATTACTTTTTCATAAAGCGGATTCAATTCAAATTCTGCCATGGATGGGTTAACAAGCGGGCAAATATACACTGAAAACCAATACGTTTACAATAAATGGCAATGAAGCGTATTATTTAGTAAATTTGCTGCCTTAATACATGACAATGAGCAAGATCAGGATCACTAAACAATTTACCTTTGAAACCGGCCACGCCCTTTATGGCTATGACGGCAAATGCAGGAACGTGCACGGCCACAGCTACAAACTTTCGGTAACGGTTATAGGGACACCGATAAGGGATAACTCGCATGTAAAGTTTGGGATGGTAATAGATTTTAGTGACCTGAAGAAAATTGTAAAAGAAGAGATTGTAGATTTGTTTGACCATGCTACTGTTTTTAATAAAAACACCCCCCATATTGACCTTGCCAATGAACTGAAGGAACGGGGCCATCATGTAATACTGGTTGATTACCAGCCAACAAGTGAAAACATGGTCATTGATTTTGCAGGAAAAATTAAAGAAAGGCTGCCAAACGAAATCACGTTGCATTCCCTGAAGCTGCAGGAGACCGAAACCTCCTTCGCCGAGTGGTACCAAAGCGATAATGAATAAGAAAGCCCTCATGTGAGGGCTTTTTTTAGAGCTTTTTAAATATAGATTTAAAGAAGTTATCGTCACCATCCATCTGCTCCTTTTGGGCGAAACCTTCGGGTTTTGGAGGGGCAAGGTTTGGTTTTTCACCGAATGGCATTGCCTTTTCGAGTGTGAATTCTCCCTTGCCGTCCATAGATTCGCCGCTGCTCCACCTTCCCTGGGCCCCTGGCCCCTCACCATTAACATCTGTGGCCATGTTAGTCGAAAGGAAGCTGTAGCTGAACTTGCTTATTTCCTCCTCCTGCGGGAAACTGTTCGGTATCGGGTGGACGCCTTTGAGCCCTCCTAATTCCTCCAGTACAGCCAGCCATTGGTTCTGGTGCATGGTATCCCTTGCAATAAGGAAAGACAGCATGTCCTTCATTCCTTTATCATTAGTGGCATGCCACAAACGTGTTGCCAACACGCGCCCTGTAGATTCCGCCATAACGTTGGCATACATATCAGCTGCAAGGTTGCCGCTGCCTACAACCCATGAGCCGTTGAATGGTACGCCATTACTATCCACGGCCATTGCCGCCAAACCCGCTGATAGGTAATGCCGCGGATTTGCCCCTCCCATAATAGCTTCAACGATAGGGCTGTCAGCTGCCATTTCATCCTTCATTTCATTTGGAGCCGTTTCAAGGTTGAGAGCAACTGCCGTAGCCAGCATTTCTATATGCGCCAGCTCTTCGGTTCCTGTTTCCAACAGCATGTCCCGATACTTCACCGGCCCTCTGGCGCCCCATGCCTGGAACAGGTATTGCAGGCAGACCCTGATTTCTCCTTCTATGCCCCCTATAGCTTGTTGTAGCATTTTAGCAAACATAGGATCGGGCTTTTCTACTTTTACTTCATACTGAAGCTTTCCTCCGTCGTGGTAAAACATAATAAATAAATTTAAGGTTTATACTAATTTTAAGTTCCTTTAGCTTCTTTATTATGATTTCTTTGTTTCGCTAAATTAGCGATACACTCCCGGCATGGCTGTTAAACCTGTAATAAACTTATCGTAAAACAACCACAATTCCTGATGCGCGTTTAACAGGATTATATCCATAAAAAAAGTTCCCCGCCGAAGCAGGGAACCCTTATTGATTTGGTTTGTTAAGATATTACTTTTTCACTATAATAAACTCGCTCCTACGGTTCTTAGCGTGTTGCTCTTCGGTGCAGTCGTCGCCACACTTCTCAACAAGGTCGCCTTCACCATAGCCCTGCCCTGAGATCCTATCCTGTGCAATACCTTTTGAGATAATGTACTGTACAGTTGATTTTGCCCTGCGGTTAGACAGACTCATGTTGTACTGGTCTGTACCTCTTGTGTCGGTATGAGACCTAACCATCACAACGATATCCGGATTGGCCTTCATGGTCTCAACTATCCTGTCAAGCTCAAAGGCTGCTTCCTTGGTTATGTTGCTCTTGTCGAATTCAAAGTAAATGTTCTCAAGTACAATAACAGGTACCGTAACAGGAACTTCGATAGGTACAAGGTTAGCAGCTACG
>Ga0196976_1001569_pt1 | contig 10146 bp, 12 predicted proteins | sample S3v_513CmetaG_FD_148644 | JGI IMG/M metagenome (GOLD analysis project Ga0196976, IMG submission 148644) | Soil microbial communities from Anza Borrego desert, Southern California, United States - S3+v_5-13C | ecosystem: Environmental > Terrestrial > Soil > Desert | place: USA: California...
CCGCCGGCGGGTACGTCGGGGCCACCGTGTACTCGCTCCTCGACGTCCTGCTGGTGCTCGTCTTCGGCATCTCGACCGGGGCGCGCCTGATCGCGGGCGACGAGGAGTCCGGGGTGCTGGAGCTCGACCTCGCCGCACCGGTGCCGCGCGCGCGGGTGTTCGGCGAGCGGCTGGCCGTCCTGTGGCTCGGGGTCGCGGTGCTGGTGGCGAGCGTGACCACGGTGCTGCTGCTCATGTCGTGGGGGCTCGACCTGGGCCTCGCGCCCGCGAACGTCGCCGCGGCGAGCACCGGGATGCTCGCCTACTGCGGCGCCGTCGGCACCGTCGCGTTCGGCGTCGGCGCGGCGACGGGGCGGCGGGCGCTCGGCATCGGCGCCGCGGCGGGCCTCGCCGTCCTCGCCTTCCTCTTCAACTACCTGGGCCCGCTCGTGCCGGCGCAGTGGATGGTCGAGGTGTCGCCCTTCTCCTGGTACATCGCGGACGACCCGGTGCTCACGGGCTTCGACTGGGACGGCCTCGGCATGCTGGCGGCACTCGCAGGGGTGGCTGCGCTCGGCGGCTGGTGGCGCTTCCGGCGGCGGGACCTGATGGTCTGACGGCGTGTTGAGGCGACTTCACCCTGCCGTGCGGTCATCGTCTGAGGTGTCAGGCCCGATGCATCTGAGGTAGGCCGCGCGACCCGCGGGACCGCAGCAGAGGTAGGGACGCCATGAGTGGCTCGACGAGTTCGGCGATCGTGTACGGGATGCACCCCATGCGCGGGTACCCCGTGACCTTCCACATCACCCCGATGACGGGCCGTAGGCACGCCCTCTTCCTGGTGGAGCGGGCGGACGGCCGGATCGCCGACGACGACGCCTGGCGCTGGGCGGCCAAGGACGCCCAGGTGCTCTCCGCCGAGCAGGCCGCTGACCTCGTCTTCCGGGCCTCCCGCCGCGCCTGACGCGCGGACCGGCGGCGTGTTTGTGGCACGCTGCAGCCCCATGAGCCGACGCCGGGACCTCGCGCTCCTGCTCGTCGGCGCAGCGGTCTCCACGGTCGGCACGTCCTTCACCCTGATGGCCGTGGCGATCCACGTGCGCCCGGCGGGCGCCGTCTGGGTCGCGGGGGCGATGGCGGCCGAGCTGGTGCCCGTGGTCGTCCTGGCGCCGGTGGCGGGGCGGCTGGTCGACCGGGTGCCGAACCGCGGCCTGCTCCTCGCGTCGCTCGCGCTCCAGGGTGCGGCGGTGGCGCTCGCGGCTGCCGTCGGCCTGACGCGGGGTCGCGAGGCGGTCCTGGTGGCGGCCCTCGTGGGGGTCGGGGTCGGGTCGGCGGTCACCGCGCCGACGATCGCGGCGATGCTGCCCCACGTCTCCGGCGAGGAGGCGGCCACGCGCGCGTACGGCTGGTACGGCGCCATCACGCAGGTGGGCTTCCTGGCCGGTTTCGCGACGTCGGGCCTCCTCATCGAGGCGACCTCCGTGCGGACCGCCCTGCTCCTGGACGCGGCGAGCTTCGCGGTGCTGGCGGTCGCGGTCGCGCTGGTGCGCGGGCACCGGGTGCCGACACCCTCGGCTGCTGGCGACCCGTCGGCGTCCGCCTGGGCGGGCTTCGCGGCGCTGCGGACCGACCGGCTCCTCGGCATCGGCGTCGGCGGCGTGGCGGCCGCGATCCTGGTGACGGTGGTGGTGAACGTCGCGGAGGTCTTCTACGTGCTGGAGGACATCGGTGCCGGGCCCGGTGCGTACGGCCTGGTCACGGCCCTGTGGCCGGCTGCCGGCGTGGTCGGCGGGTGGTGGGCCGGTCGCCTGGTGGGCGACCGGGCGATGTACCGGGCGCTCGCGGTCGCGACCGTCGTCATGGGTCTCGCGCTCGCGGTGGCCGGGGCGGCCGTGTCGTTGGTGGCGGTCGGGATCGGGTGGACGGTCGGGGGTGCGGCGAACGCGCTGCAACGGGTCGCGCTCACGGCGCTCGTCCGGTCGCGGGTCGACGACGCCGTCCGCGGCCGCGCCTTCGCGGCGGTCGGGGCGGTGCTGCAGGTGGGCAACGTCGTCGGCCTGGCTGCGGGTGCTGCGGTCGTGGGTCTGGTCGGGGCGCGCTCCAGCATCGTCGGCGCCGGTCTCGCGGCGGCCGCGGTGGGCGTCGGCGTCGGCGTCCTGGGTCGCCGGCCCGCCTCGGTGGCCGCAGCCGTCTGACGGCGCGGGCCGTGCGGCGCGTCTGCCCTGGCCGCGGTGCGTCGTCAGCCGCGGGAGATGGCGAACGCGGTGAGGAAGCCGAGCGCGGTGACGAGGCCGGTGAGCAGGTGCGTGCGCTCGAACGCCTCGGGGATCATCGTGTCGGCGACCATCGTGAGGATCGCCCCGGCTGCGACGGCGGTGATGGCGGCGATCGTCTCGGGGCTCGCGTCCGCGAGCGCGACGTAGCCGACGGCCGCCGACGCCGTCACCACGGCGGCGATCGCCGCCCACAGGCCGAGCACGTACCCGCGGGACCGCCCGGCGGCCTGCATGCCGGCCGCGCTCGACAGGCCCTCCGGCAGGTTCGAGATGACGACCGCCGCCACCACCGCGGTGCTCACGCCGCTGCCGTCGAGCAGGCTCACGCCCAGCACGACCGACTCCGGGATGCCGTCGAGCAGCGCCCCGACGGCGATCGCGGTGCCGCTGCCGCCTACCTCAGGAGACGGCTGGTGCCCGTGGTTGGAGCGCTTGCGGTGGTGCGCCCCCCAGCGGGCCAGGACCGCGTTCGTGCCGACGTACCCGGCCGCGCCGAGGGCGAAGCCGAGCGCGGTGGCCTTGAGGCCGCCGCTCTCCTCGGCCTCGAGGGCCAGGTCGAACGCCAGGGCGGAGATGAGCACGCCGGCGCCGAACGCCATGACGATCGCGATGACGGTCCGGCGCACCTGCGCGAACCAGCCGACGAGCGCACCGCCCACGAGGGACGCGCCGGCGACGCCACCCCATGCAGCAGCCGCGGCCCAGCCGGTCATGGCGGTCAGGCTAGTCGAGCAGGTCAGTCCATCGGGGTGAGGACGAAGACCGGGATCTGCCGGTCGGTGCGCTTCTGGTAGGCCGCGTAGTCCGGCCACACCTCGACCGCTCGCGCCCACCACAGGTCGCGCTCCTCGCCCGTCGCCTCGTGCGCGAGGTAGTCCTTCTTGACCGGCCCGTCCTGCAGCTCGACGTGCGGGTGCGCCACGACGTTGTGGTACCAGACCGGGTGCTTCGGCGCGCCGCCCATCGAGGCGACGACGGCGTACTCGCCCTCGTGCTCCACCCGCATCAGCGGCGTCTTGCGCAGCTGGCCGGTCTTCGCGCCGACCGTGGTCAGGACGATGATCGGGACGCCGCGCATCAGGTTGGCCCGCGCGCCGCCGGAGGCCTCGTAGGCCTCGGCCTGCTTCCGGGCGTGGCCCGACGGACTGGGTGCGTAGGTACCGGTCAGAGGCATGGTCGTGCCAACGCCGACGACGGCCGGACTCATTCCCGTTCGCCGTGCTGCACGGTCGTGACCAGGACAAACGCCCAGGGCTGGAGTCGACTCCGGCGAACGGGTGATTGTGCGTACCCGCTCGGGTGAAACCCGTTGATCTTGGGCGATCGCGGGCCGATAGGACGATCACGGCCGGCCCCCGACTCCGGCCCGTCCCCCACGCCATCGGAGCCTCGCCATGACGCGCACCACGGCTTCCCGTCGCCTGTCCCGTCGGCACGTGGGGGTGATGGCCGTCGCGGCGCTCGCGCTCGCCGGGGTCGCCCCGGGGGTCGCGGAGGCGGCCGGGGAGCTGCCCGGCGGCCTGACCCCGGAGACGGCGGTCGCGGTCGGCCTCGACACGTCGTTCCCTGGCAGCAACCAGGCGGCGACGAGCGTGAGTGCGTACCCGAACCTCCCGTACTGGTCCAGCACGGTCTGGTACTCGTTCACCACGTCGGTGCCGGGCATCGTCACCGTGCAGACGTCTGACGTCACCTACGACAGCACGCTGGAGCTCTGGACGTCCGCCCGGACGATCGTGGCGTACGACGACGACGGCGCCGGCTACCCCGCCTCCCGGATCCGCACCGGGCTCTCGGCCGGGACCTACCTGCTCGGTCTCGCCGGCTTCAGCGGGCAGAGGGGCACGGCGACCGTGTCCGTCACGTTCACGCCGATGGTGCCCACCGCCCCGACGGCGCTCCAGGTCACCCCGGCGACGCGATGGCGTCCGTCTCCTGGGCGCCGCCGGCCCAGCCGTGGGACCTGACCCGCTACGACCTGACGTGCACCGAGAACGGCGGCGCGCCCTACGCGTGCGGAAGCACCGTCGCGCCCGGGGACGGCTCGGCCGCGCCGACCAGCTACGAGCTCACCGGCCTGACGAACGGCTCGCTGTACACGGTCAGCGTGACGGCGACCAACGCCGTCGGGACTTCGCCCGCCGCCGGACCCGTCGAGGTGACCCCGCGGGCCGTCTCGGCCACGACCGTCACCATCGCCCCGTCGACGCTCGTCTCCGGCCAGGCCTTCGTGGTCATCGCCTCGACGGTCGACGTGTCCGACGGGATGCCGGTGGTCGGCGGGACCCTGACGGTCACCGTGGACGGCACGGAGACCGCCGACGCCGACCCCGGCCCCGGCTTCACGTCGGCACCACTCACCCACCTCGCAGGCCCGCTCCTCGTCAACGCGGTGTACTCCGGCACACCCGCCGTGCTCGGGTCCACCGGCTCGGCCGGCCTGACCGTGAGCCAGCAGACCCAGGCGATCACGATGGACGCGTTGCCGACGGACCTCGTGTTCGGCGACGTGGTGTCGCCTCAGGCGACGTCGTCCCACGGTCTGCCGATCACGTTCACCGGCACGGGCGCCTGCACGGTCGTCCTCGTCGACGGCGATCCGGAGCTCCGGATGACCGGAGTCGGGCTGTGCGAGCTCGCCGCGGGCCAGGTGGGCACGTCGGAGGTCACCGCCGCGGCGGCGAGCGTCACCGCGACGGTCGGCCAGGCGCCGCAGGTGCTCACCGTGTCTGCGCTGTCGGACATGGTCTACGGCACCACCCAGCCGGTCTCGGCTGAGTCCGACGCCGGCCTGCCGGTCACGTTGGCGGCCTCCGGCGTCTGCGCGCTCGCCGACGGCGTCCTCACCACGGCCGGCGTCGGCCTGTGCACCGTGAGGGCTACGCAGGAGGGCGACACCAACCACCTGCCGGCCGACCCGGTGACGGTGACCCTCGACGTCAGCAGGCGTGCGGACGTCGTCACGCTCTCGGAGCTGCCCGTGCTGATCCGCGGTGTCGCACAGGTGCCCGTCACGGCGACCTCGCAGCACGGCCTCCCCGTCACGATCTCCGGCTCCGGCGCGTGCATGGTCGTCGACGGGGATCTCGTCACCATGGACGTCGGCACCTGCACGATCACGGCGACCACGCAGGGTGACGACGTCACGGAGCCGGCGTCCGCGACCGCCACGGTCGAGGTGTTCGGCGTGCCGGCGTCGGTGTTCGCGCAGCTCGTGGGAGGGGTCGGCGCGGCGGTGGACGGGCTCGCCGTGCGTGGCAGCGGCAGCTGGTTGCGCCCGGGTACCCCGTTGACCCTGACCGTCCACTCGACGCCACGGACCCTCGGCTCGATCACCACCAGCCGCACCGGCACGGCCGTCGTCAACGGCGTGCTCCCCGCCCTCGGGGACGGCGCCCACCGGCTGGTCGCGACCGGGACTGCGCTGGACGGCACCGCCGTGACCAGCGAGGTGACCTTCGGGGTCGAGGACGGGCAGATCATCTGGGTCGGTGTGCCGCCTCGGCTCGCGAGCACCGGGCCGGGTCTCGACGGCGCCGGCGCCCTCGCCGCTCTGTGGCTGGTCGCTGGGGCCGGGCTGCTCGTGGTCCGTCGGCGGGTGCTCCGGAGCCGGGTGGTGCCTGCCTGAGCCCGGCGACACCGTCGACGTCAGTCCCACCAGAGGCGCCAGCACGGTTCGTTCGGCCGCCACGGGTTGGTCCGCGCGGTGATCGCGTCAGGCAGCGTCGTCGCGTCGTCGGCGTCGAGCAGGTCGCGAACGAGGTGCCAGAGCAGCTCGCACTGGCACGCCTCGTCGTGGTCCGGGCGCACGTCGAGGTTCGGCAGGGCGTAGAGGTCCACGCCCTCTGCGGAGATGCGCTCGTCGGACCGGGCGGGGCCGACGAGGTAGCCGTGCACCTCGAGCTCGTCCGGGTGGCTGGCGGCAGCCCGCAGCAGCGTGCCCAGCGACGGGGCGGCGTTCTGCCGGTCCGCCAGCTGACGTGCGTCGAGGCGGTCGAGCAGGGCGGTCGCCGCCGCGCCCGCGACCCCGGCGAAGCGCGCCAGGTCGGCGTCGTCGGGTGGCACGGCGGTCACGAACGGCTGGACGAGCCGGGCCACGCCCCGGGTGACGAGCCAACCGCGCGGGTCGCCGTCGTCGGTGGTGGGTGCCGAGAAGGGGTCGGCGCGCACGGCGTCGAGCTGCGCGGCGTACCGGTCGTGGAGCGTGGGCGGGACGGCGCCGGGGGCGCCGGGTGGCTGCGGCATGCGAGGTCCTCGTCGGCTGGGGGAAGTGCGCCCAGCCTCAGCGCCCCCGTGCGCCCGGGCCGGAACGGACCCCTGCCGCCTGTGCACGGACCGACGGCGCGCGGGCTGTGGAGGGTGGGCCCCGACGTGCGCCAGCCGCCCGGCACAGGGACGGAAGGCCGTTTCCGGTGATCCGCGGCGTGCCTACAGTGCAGAACATGACCGTCCTCGTGACCTACGGGTCGAAGCGTGGTGGCACCCAGGGGCTCGCCGAGTCGATCGGTGCGGCGTTGCGGGACGCCGGGCACGAGGTCCGCGTCGAGCCGGCGCGGGCCGTCCGCAGCCTCGACGGGGTGACCGCCGCCGTCGTCGCGGGTGGTCTCTACGCGAACCGCTGGCACCGTGATGCCCGCGTGTTCGTCGCCAAGCACCGCAAGACCCTCGCCGGACTCCCAGTGTGGCTCGTCGCGTCCGGCCCTCTCGACGAGACGGCCGACGCCGGCACCATCCCCCCGGTGCCCCATGTGGCGCAGGCGGCTGCGAGCGTGGCGGCCCGCGGCGAGCTCACCTTCGGCGGCTACCTGGCTCCGGACGCCAAGGGCTTCCCGGCCAGCGCGATGGCGAAGAACGGCAAGGCCGGTGACTGGCGCAACGAGGACCGCATCCGCGCCTGGGCCGGAGAGGTGCACCGCGCGCTGACGGACGCCCCCGCCGACGGCGCGGCCGGGGCCTGACCGCGCGCCTCCTCGCGCAGACGCCCGCCTCCTCCGCGCCGGCGGGCGCCTCCTCCGCTGACCCGCGCCTCCTCCGCTCGGTTCGAGGGTTCTGTTCGAGTTCGAGGCTCCGGACCCTCGAACTGGCGCCAAACCCTCGAACTCGGCCGGGGCGCACGCGGGTCCGGGGTGCACGCGGGGCCGGGGGCACGCGGGGCCGGGGCGCACGCGGGGCCGGGGCGCACCCGCGGCCGGGCGCACGCGGGTCCGGGGCGCACCCGCGGCCAGCCGCACCCTCCGCCCGCTGAGCACCCGGCCGGTGTCACCCCATCGGCCGCCGCGGCGACTCCCCCGACGCGCGACCATGGCACCAGCGAGCACGCCGCGCGGAGCACCAGGCGCGTGCGATCGCACCTCAGGGGGTGAGGGTCATGACGACGGTGTCCCGCCGCGCGTCGGCGGCAGGCGAACCGGCGGCCCGGAGATGAGCGAGCGCGCACGGCCCAGCGGCCGTGAGTGGGCGATCCGGGCACTGTTCGCCGTGCTCCTGGCCGCACTGGTCGTCGTCGTCGCGGCCACCCTGCTCCAGCGCGCGGACCCGGCGACGACGACCGAGGGCCGCGGTCCGGGAAGCAACGCGCCCGCCGACGGCGTTCACCCGGCATGGACCTCGATCACATCGCCCTGACGACCATCGACGGCGAGGAGACCACGCTCGCCGCCTACCCCGGCGTCCGCCTCGTGGTGAACGTGGCCTCCCGGTGCGGGTTCACCCCGCAGTACGCGGGACTCGAACGGCTGTGGGAGAAGTACCGCGACCAGGGGCTGTGGGTGCTCGGTTTCCCCACCAACCAGTTCCTGCAGGAGATGGGCGACGAGGACGCCATCAAGCAGTTCTGCTCGCTCAACTACGGGGTCACGTTCCCGATGTTCGCGAAGGTCCGCGTGAACGGGCGGTCCCGGCACCCGCTGTTCGCGGAGCTCACCCAGGCCGCCGACGCCGACGGGAAGGCCGGCAAGGTGGCATGGAACTTCGAGAAGTTCCTCGTCGAGCCGGACGGGCGCGTGCACCGTTTCCGCTCGAAGGTGGAGCCGGAGGACCCCGCCCTGGTGGACGTGATCGAGGCGGCCCTCGTCAGCTGACCGCCGTCAGCGCATGACCTCGAGCGCGATCGCCGGCTTGTAGCCCTCGGGCGCGATCCCGGCGAGCCGAAGGCTGGGGCCGGTCGGCAGCCGCTGCTCCTCGCCGAGCCGCAGGCGCGCGTAGGTGATGTCCGGGTGCGCCCCCACGGTCACGGTCGCGTACGGGCCGCTGGAGTCCTCGCCTGTCTCCAGCGCAGTGATCACGAGGTTGCCGATGGTCTGCTGTGCACCGACGTCGATGGTCACCCGATCAGCCATGCTCACCCTCCACTGCGACGTGTCGTGCACAACCCTCGTCGGGCGGGCCGCGTGGCGGCGTCGCCCACCGAGGATCTTGGCACCGATGATCCTCGCTCGGCACCACCTTCGGCGTCCGCCACGACGGTGACTCTCGCCGAACGCCCGCCGAGCACCCGCCGAACGCCCGCCGAGCACCCGCCGAACGCCCGCCGATCGCGCGCCAGAACGCCCACGGTGCGGCGCCGGACGGTGGGACGATCGCCTCACTGCCTGTCCCGGCGTCGTGCTGCGCCGTCGTGCGGAGCCGCGCCGACCCTGAAGGGAGCGACACGTGCGAGAGGTGACCCTGGACGAGCGGGAAGGCCTGCGTATCTGGGCGACCACCCGGGAGGACGGCGCCCTGGTGGTCTGCGGTCGGGACACCCGGATGAACCCGTGGGGGCCGAGTGACTCCGAGTACGCACTGACCGTGCCGGTGGCGGAGGTCCCTGCCGTGGTGGCTGCGCTCGGCGGCTCGGGCGACGTGCTCGACCTGGTGCAGGCGCACGCGCGTGACATCGTGCTCACCGGCGAGCGCGCCTGGTTCCGCTCGATCGGCATCGAGCCGGAGTTCTGGTCGCGCGAGGACTGAGCCGGGCGCCGACGGTGGGCCGCCAGGCGGTCACGCCGGGTCGGTGACCTCGTGCACGACGCGCGGCATGGCGGCCGCGGCGGCGACCATCGCGACGGCGACGGCAGCGGTCGCGATGAACACCGCGGTGGCGGCGGTGCCGAACCGCCCGGGCTCCGTGACGGCGTCGGCGCCGCGCATGAACCCGTTCACCAGGGCGCCCAGCGCGGCGACGCCGACGGCGGACCCGATCGACCGGGCGAACATGTTCGCGCCCGTCACCACGCCGCGCTCGCTCCAGCCGACGCTCGCCTGTGCGGCGATCATGCTCGGCGCGCCCACGAAGCCGAACCCCAGGCCCATCACGAAGCAGCAGATCGCGACGGTGATGACGGACGGCGTCCCCGACGTCGCAGCCAGCGCGGCGGCGGCCGCGACCACCACCGTCCCACCGATGACGATCGTGTTCCGGAACCCGATGCGCAGGTAGACGCGGCCCGCCTGCGCGGACGAGATGGGCCAGCCGATGGTGAGCGTGGCGAGGGCCAGCCCGGAGACGATCGGCGACACCCCGGTGAGCGTCTCGAGGTACGTCGGCACGTACGTGGTCACGCCGATCAGCCCGATGCCGACGCCGACGCCGACGAGCGCCGTCGTGCCGAGCAGCCGCCGGGAGAACACCCACAGCGGCAGGACGGGCTCCGGGGCGCGCCGCTCGACGGCGATGAACACGCCGAGCAGGACGGCGCCCACCGCGAGCGTGCCGAGGCTCTGAGGGCTGTTCCACGCCCACGCGTTGCCGCCCTCGAGCAGCCCGAGGATGAGCAGGGTCGCGCCGACCGTGAGGAGCGCGCCACCCAGCCAGTCGATGCGGTGCGGGGTGCGCCGCACCTGCTCGTGGAACCGCGTGACGAGCAGCCACGCCGCGGCGGCGCCCAGCGGGATGTTGACGAAGAAGATC
>Ga0196976_1001570_pt1 | contig 10131 bp, 7 predicted proteins | sample S3v_513CmetaG_FD_148644 | JGI IMG/M metagenome (GOLD analysis project Ga0196976, IMG submission 148644) | Soil microbial communities from Anza Borrego desert, Southern California, United States - S3+v_5-13C | ecosystem: Environmental > Terrestrial > Soil > Desert | place: USA: California...
GCGGTTCCGCCGGCCAGGTCGATCGCGCGCTTGGCGAACTCGTAGAAGTTGGATGAGGGCGAAGACACATTCTTGAGGAACCAGTCGTACTGGAGGAGCGACAGCGGCACGCGGTCGAACACCTCCTCGTACACCTGGTAGAAGTCGAGGAATGCGTACCCGGGAGAGACGAACGAGAGCTCGTAGAGATGCGCGAGGAACGGGCGGAGCGAGTCCTGGTCCGTATCGATCACGAGCGTGGTCACCCGCTGCTCTTCCAGAAGCGCGGCGCAAGCGACAAAGTCCTCGGCAAGCGCTTCGGGAGAGAGCACGACCGGGAACTCGATATGGTAGCGCGCATGCGCGTTCACCTCTTTCTGCAGCTCGTCGATCTCGGGACCCGCACCGATGAGCGCCGCACGCTCACGCGCGCCCGGCTTCGTGAAGCGCGGGAAGACCCAGAGCCGCCACACAAATACCATCGCGACCGATATCACGAGGTACAGGAGGAGGTTCGTCTTGGGCTGGATGCCGATCGGCACGAAGAAGAAGAACAGCGCCGCGATGAGAATGTTCGCGACCTGCGCGCCGAGGATGGCCGCAGGCATCTCCTTCTTGAAAAGCGCGACGCGCTTCCCATAGAGCCCGGCCATATAGAAGACGAGCACCCAGACACCGAACAACAGGACGAACGAAGAGATATGAAGGTACACGAGCTCCCGGGTCGGCAGCTCCCCGTACCGTACCAGCAGCATAAGCCAGAGCGATACGACAAATACCGCGATATCGCCCGCGAACAGGTAGGCCGTGGCCTTGGTTCCTCCGAACGTCATAGTGAGAGGATTAGGATAGTATGGTTGTTATAGCATAGTACTAAGGCATGACCATGGAAGTTTCAGAACAGCGCCGGATCCTCTATATCGTCACCCTCGCCCGCTGGGGCGGGGCCCAGCGGTACGTCTTTGACCTTGCGCTTGCTGCTAGGGAGCGCGGACACGCGGTCGGGGTGGTCTCCCAGGAGGGAGAGCTCACCGAGCGCTTGCAGGCTGCCGGCATCGAGACCTATATCGTCGGCGCCTTCCAGCGCAATATCGGCATCCGGTCGGAGCTTTCAGCGCTTCGAGAGATCTTCTCCATCGTACGCGCCTTCAAGCCTGACGTGGTGCACGTGAACAGCTCGAAGGCCGCGGGACTCGGCGGGTTCGCTGCGCGCATGCTCGGCGTACCGCGCATCGTCTTTACCGCGCACGGCTGGGCATTCAACGAACGGCGTCCGTGGTGGCAGCGCGTGATCATCTGGCTCGCGCACTACGCGACCGTGCTCCTTACGGACAACACCATTTGCGTCTCGCGCGCTATCCGCGAGAACGGAAGGAAAATGCCGCTCGTGCAGAACCGCTTCACGATCATCCACCACGGCGTGGAGGCGGGCGTATGTCTCCCGCGCGAGGAGGCGCGGTTCCTGCTTGCACCTCATATCTCCTTCCCTACCTGGATAGGTGCCGTCGCCGAGCTCCATCCCAACAAGCAGCTCGATACGCTCATCGAGGCGTTCGCGAACATCGCCGACCACTATCCCGATACGACGCTCATGATCATCGGCGGGGGCAACGAACGGGTATACCTCGAAGACCTCATCCGCATACGCGGGCTCGAGTCGAGGGTGCGCCTTCGGGGACATGTCGAGAACGCATCCGCATACCTAAGCGCGCTCGATATATTCGTGCTCCCCTCCCGCACGGAAGCGCTCGGCTACGTGCTGCTTGAAGCAGGGCTCGCGGGGCTTCCGGTCGCCGCAAGCAATGTAGGCGGTATCCCCGAGATCATCGAGGACGGCAGGACCGGCATGCTCGTTCCGTCGGGAGACGTGAACGCGCTTGAGGAGGCGCTCCGTGCATACCTTGAGAACCCGGAGCTCCGGACGCGGTTCTCAAGCGCCCTCAAGGAGCACATCGAGATGCATTTCTCCAAAGAGCGCATGATGCGCGACACCTTCGCGCTCTATTAGCCACCGAGGTATTCCTGCCCCGCCTGGGTACGCGGCACGCTCCTGCCGTACCGCGCCAACGACGCGACGACGCCGAGCGCCGCGAACTCGACCACGAGGTGTGAGCCGCCGTAGCTCATGAACGGCGTGGTCGTGCCGGTGACCGGCAGGAGGCCGAGATTGATGCCCACGTGCACGAGCATGTGGCTCATAAGGAGGAGCGTCACGCCGATCGTAAACAGGGCATCGAAGTTCGTCGCCGAGCGCTGGGCGATGCGTATCAGTAAGAAAAAGAGGAGCGCGTACAGAGCAAGCACCAGAACGACACCTACGAAGCCCCATTCCTCAGCGAACGACGCGAAGATGAAATCGCTCTGGTATTCCGGAAGGAACCGTAGCTTACTCTGCGTGCCGTATCCGATGCCCTTCCCGAACAGCTCTCCGGAGCCGGCGGCTACGACCGCCTGGTACGCGTTATAGCCGGCGCCCGTGGGGTCCGCGGCCGGGTTCACGAACGAAAGAATGCGGTCCCGCTGGTATTCGCGGAGCCCGAAGAACCACAGGCCCGATGCGAGCGTCAGGCCTGCGAGGCCGACGGCGACCAGGTGCCGCATAGGGATTCCCGAGACGAGGATCATGCCGAACCAGACGAAGGAGAAGATAGCTGCGGTACCGAGGTCCGGCTGCACGAGGATGAGAAGGATCATCGCGCCGGCGTATGCGCCCGAGACGACGACGTGCCAGAACTGCCCTATCTGCGTATGGCGGCGCGAGAAGTACTTGGCGATAACCGCGATGAATATGATCTTCGCGGGGTCCGCAGGCTGCAGCGAGATAGGACCGAGAGAGAACCACGACTTCGCACCCATCACCGTGGGCGCAAACAGCAGGAGCGCTGCAAGAAGCCCTAGCGCGCCGATATACCCCACCACGATCACGGGCGCCCTCCGAATAAACTGCATGTCGATGGTCGCGAGCACCACGAACGCACCAACGCCCACCGCAAGTGAGAGTAGCTGGTGCTCCGCGAAGCCTGAACCTTCGCCGAACGGGTCCATGGTGAGGATGCCTAGAAGCGAGATCGCGACGCCGATCGCAAGCAAGGGCCAGAACTCGCGAACGGCAGAGAAGGGACGCCCGCGCACTATCTCGTTCATAGATCGCGGAGCGGCAGTACGGGCAAGACCTCGACGCGGGCCGGCGCACCCACAAACGCCCGGTTCCAGGTAAAGAGGATGCGCGCTTCGCCGTACGCGCCGAGCTGCGGAAGGTACGTCTGGCTCGCCGCGATCGCGTTCCCTTCTATATCGAAGACGGTCGCGACCGGACGAATGTCATACATGGGATACGCGGTCGCGTTCTCGAGCTCCGCGCTTATGCGCGGAGTCTCCGTGTTCTGCGTCTCTACGCCGGTCACGCTCGGCACGGTATGCCGGTCGCGGGGCGCATAGAAGCGCAGTGTTTCGGTATCGAACGAAAGGAACGCTTGCGATACGACGCGGTCGCCGCGGTACGCTTCGGGTATGTATAGAGGGACGGTGCCGCCAGCCGGGATGTCGATGCTCGCGTCCTTCGTACCAAGGAGCGTGCGCGACTCGTCGAAGAGCTCAACGGTCATGCGCACGTTCTTCGCCGCAAGCGACGGGTTGCGGTTATCGATATACGCGATCACGTCGTAGCGGCCCGGCTGCGGCGAGAAAGGGCGAACGAACCGGACGACCGGCTCCTCGACCTCGGCAAGGCATACGTACGTGCAGCCGCCCCCGCAGTCGATGCCGGTCTCTTCCCCGTTTTGCTTTCCATCAAGGCAGGTCGGGGACTCGTACAGGACGGCGAAGGTAAGCGCTCCTACAAGCGCAAGCAGCACGACGACGATCGCCGCGATGATGGTGAACTTGCGCCGGGAGGCCCAGGACATGGATACAGTATAAACGAAAAGGCCGGTCCAGGGGACCGACCTTTGTTCCGCACGGCGCCTACGAACGGCGCCGTACGGGATTCCGATGGACCAGCACCTGCGGTCCGGGGATGCGCGCACGGGTCTGGGCTTTGAGGTCCCAGTGCTCCGGAACGGGAATCTCCGGCAGGACGATGACCTTCAAAGCAGGGTCGACAAGCTCGATGTCGATCTCGCCGAACAGATCGCGCTCATGGCGGACGATACGGTCGTCGCCGGAATCGAAGGAAACAGCCAGGATGTACGAACGGTCGCCGAAGATGCGGCCGAAGACGTCGTCATCGAGGATTTCCCGATAGCGCCTGGCCTCTTCTTCTGCAGTACCCGTAGCGGCCATGGAGGCAGCGACGAGCATGAGATCCATGCGCATCATCCTCGCCTCCTCGGCGCGCACCAGGTGCCGCCCGAGCTCCCGCGAATCTGCAAGGGAGAACCGAGCGTACGCGGAATGCGCAGCATAGTCCTCGGCGCCTTCGGCCGCGGGTTCTTCGGGAAATAATCCCGCGGCATCGCCAGAGCTGAGCTCGCCAGTTGGTACAGGGCGACCGCCACAGTCAGTCTCATCGTACGCATAGATGATGTCCTCCCCAGGGAATTGAAAGATCGATCCAAATTCGTCTGAATACAGCGCCCGCACGAGCGCGAACTCTGCATCCAGTGTGAGCGGCCCGAACCCAAGGACGCGCTCAAGTGTCTGCGCCGAAGCGCCTCGCACCAGGGTGCGTCGCATGGGAACCTCCGTTTCTGCCCCACGCATATAACCACGTTCCGACATAAAGCAAAAGGCCGGCCCGAAGGGACCGACCCACGCATGGCACTACCAGAGACCGAGCGCCTTCCAGAGCAGACGGTAGCCGTGCATCTGCCGATGGCGTCTAATGACGCGTCCCGAGTTCACCATGCCGAACTCGCAGACGAAATACCCGTTCACCATACTCAATCTCCCCAAACGAATGAACAAAACACAAAAACGCCCAAGGGCGTTTTTGAGCTCTAGGCACACAAGGCGCCCAGAACGCTGGCGACAACCTACTCTCCCCTTTCGAGTACCATCGGCTCTTGAAGGCTTAACTTCCGTGTTCGGAATGGGAACGGGTGTGGCCCTTCAGACAAATCACCAGCGTTCTAGGCACCTTACGGCGCTAGAACACACGAATACGCATAGAAATCATTGCATTCACTGAACAGTGTGATGTGCAGAATTCCGCACAGAAAACTGGGCATATTAGTACTTCTCGACTAAACACATTACTGTGCGTACATCTAAAGCCTATCAACCTAGTAGTCTACTAGGAGCCTCATAACGATACCTAATCTTTGAGTGGGCTTCCCGCTTATATGCTTTCAGCAGTTATCCCGTCCCGACATAGCTACCCAGCGGTGCTGTTGGCACAACAGCTGGTAGACCAGAGGTCAGTTCACCCCGGTCCTCTCGTACTAGGGGCAACGCTCATCAAGTATCAACGCCTGTAGTAGATAGGAGACCAACCTGTCTCACGACGGTTTGAACCCAGCTCGCGTACCTTTTTAATTGGCGAACAGCCAAACGCTTGGGACCTTCTCCAGCCCCGCGCTAAGGTGAGCCGACATCGCGTGTCGGCAATTTACTGACTCCGATTACTCGGAGGTTCGGACCATATCTTCATCCTCACGTGTGAGGAGCCTGACGTATGGCCTCTGAGGGTTCTCCATGGACTTACGTCTGTAGGAGTCTTCCCTGCTGATTGTCCCCGAAGCATGTTTTCAAACCACGCAGCTCATCCTTTCAGATCACTGTTTGGGTCATGCTCCGTTTACTAGGAGTTCCAGCATATAGTCAGGTTGTTTTTGTAGCGCATTACTGCGCTAGGCACCCCGATGATGTGTATCATCGAGCCGAAAAGACTTTTCAACAGGCTTGTAGCTCATTGAGCCAAGGTGCCGAACTCCGCCGTCGCTATGGACGCTTGGGCGGAACTAGCCTGTTATCCCCAGGGTAACTTTTATCCGTTAATCTCTGGCCGCATCTAAGGCGGACCATCGGTTCACTAGACTCTGCTTTCGCATCTGCTCGACATGTACGTCTCGCAGTCAAGCTGGCTTTTGCTCTTACACTATCGGCACGGTTTCCATTCGCGCCTAGCCAACCTTAATAGACTCCTCCGTTACTTTTTAGGAGGATAGCGCCCCACCAAAACTACCCGCCAGACAATGTCCCCCTATAGTTCTTATAGGGGTTAGAAGTTGCACAATCCAAGAGTGGTATTTCACTGGCGACTCCACGACAGCCGAAACCGTCGCTTCAAAGTCTCCCACCTATGCTACGCAGGGATCACACAACCCCAATATCAAGCTGTAGTAAAGCTCCTGGGGTCTTTTCGTCTAACTACAGGTAACCGGCATCTTCACCGGTATTGCATTTTCACCGAGCAAGTCCTCGAGACAGTTTTCCAGTCATTACGCCATTCGTGCACGTCTGAACTTACCAGACAAGGAATTACGCTCTACTATTCCTCACAGCAGGACCATATCTTCACCCCCTTTCGGGGGGCACGACGTATGGCCTCTCATTTGAGTCGTGGATCCAACAAACCTTTCGGTTTGAAGAGGTAGCTTGTTATGACGTAAGTCTCTCAACACTGTTTACGGTCTCCTATAATCGTCCCAATCCGTTCCGCATCCGATTGCTCAGATGCGGAACCTTAGGACGATTATAGTTATCGCCGACATTCACCGGGGCTTATACGGCCTAGCAATCCATCCGAAGACAAATCACCGTCCGTGCTTGACCTTCCGGCATTGGTCAGGCGTCACCCCCTATACATCCTCTTACGAGTTCGCAGGGAGCTGTGTTTTTGGTAAACAGTTGCCAGAAAATCTTTCGCTGCGGCCTACATTGCTGTAGGCAGGCCTTATCGCTAACTTACGGCCGCTTTTTTGCCGAGTTCCTTGAGGACCTCTCACTCGTTCGTCTTAGTCTACTCGACCTGAACACCTGTGTCGGTTTCCGGTACGGTCGAACGCACACTGAAGCTTAGAAGATTTTCTTGGAACCGCGCTCCATGCTCTTTGCCCCGCCGTAGCGAGACATTGCCGCTCTGCTCGGAGTATTGCGACCCGGATTTTCCTAAGTCACCTCCTCACAGCACGGACCCAAATCCAATAATGGGCAGCATGTACAGCAATCCGTCTCTCCATCGCATGTGCGTCGGTCAGGGAATATTAACCCTGTGTCCATCGGGTGCGGCTTTCGCCATCCCCTTAGGCCCGACTAACCCTCAGATGATCACCATAGCTGAGGAAACCTTGTTCTTTCGACGCGCGGGGTTCTCACCCGCGTTGTGGTTACTTGTGCCTGCATTCTCACTTCGCAACGCTCCACCATGGGTCACCCCTTTGGCTTCATCGCAGATGCGAACGCTCTCCTACCGCATGTGCACTTCATAGAGGGCGCGAGTGTTTATAAAGACTGAAACATGGCGGGGTAGGCGGGGTTCGAACCCGCGACCTCTGGCGTGAGAGCCAGCGCTCTAACCACGAGGGCTCACCCTCCTGAGCTACTACTCCCAATGTTTCAGTAATCACTCGCACCGGTAACGGAGACGGGGTCACCCGACGCGACACATGGTCGCCAGCAATACGACCGAAGTCGCATGCACTCGGATGTTTTCACGAGGTTCGTGACCGGATCTCTCCCGTCACACACCCAACCCGAAGGTCGGATTACTCGGTCTATCCTTTCGGACCCCGCCTGCTCTTGAGGTTGTCTTTCGACACCCTCTATGAAATGCACATGCCCGTAGCTTCGGTATAACGCTTAGCCCCGATTATCTTCGGCGCAAGAACCCTCGATGAGTGAGCTGTTACGCTTTCTTTAAATGGTGGCTGCTTCTAAGCCAACATCCTCATTGTCAAAGGATTCTCACTTCCTTAAGTCGCACTCAGCGTTAATTTAGGGACCTTAACTGACGATCTAGGCTCTTCCCTTCTCGACCAATGGAGCTTCGCCCCCATAGTCTAACTGCCGCGCTCATACCTACCTGGTATTCGGAGGTTGATAGGAATAACGAGGTTTCCCCCTATTTATCCCTTCCAGTGCTCTACCCCCAGGGGAAGCACGCGACGCCATCCCAAAAGATGTTTCGGAGAGAACCAGCTATTACCAGATTCGATTAGCTTTTCACTCCTTACCACAAGTCATCCCAAGACGTTGTACGATCAACGGGTTCGGGCCTCCATGTGTCTTTCGACACACTTCACCCTGCTCATGGCAAGCTCATCTGGCTTCGGGTCGTAAGTATGCTACTAACGCGCTATTCACACTCGGTTTCCCTGAGGCTCCACCCCGTAACGGGCTTAGCCAAACGCAACATACCTACACTCGCAGGCTCATTCTTCAATAGGCACGCAATGATGGATCGAAACCCACCATTACCCTTTGTAAGTACACGGTTTCAGTTCTATTTCACTCCCCTCTCGGGGTTCTTTTCACCTTTCCCTCACGGTACTAGTTCACTATCGGTCATGTAACATATTTAGCCTTACCGGTTAGTTCCGGCAGATTCATTCGAGCTATTCGTGTCTCGAACTACTCAAGAACAGAAGCACAAGAGTGTTTTCTATTTCGCGTACGGGGCCATTACCCTCTGGGGCGTTGCTTCCCAGCAACTTCCGCTATAGAGAACGTTTGTAACTCTCGCCATACAAGTATGGAGCTTCTGCCTTACAACCCCGGATTCCGAAGAATCCGGTTTGGGCTGTTCCCGTTTCGCTCGCCGCTACTTGGGGAATCGCGAGAGTTGTTTTCCATCCACTCGAAGCATCGAGCAGATAGAAAACAACTCGCTATTGTTTTCTTTTCCTAAGGGTACTGAGATGTTTCACTTCCCCTCGTTCGCCCCACACCTATATTGATGTGGTAGTCCGTACGGACTGGGTTTCCCCATTCGGACACCTCCGGATCACAGGCTACATATCGCCTCCCCGAAGCATTTCGCTGATTAGTCGCGTCCTTCATCGCTGTTACATGCCTAGGCATCCACCGTGCACCCTTCAGTGTCTCCTGTGCGGAAACCTGAACACCACTTTAACTTTCAGTGATTTTGATGCAATTTCCCACCACTCCCTTACAAAGAGTGGTGTGATTACCTATGCGTATTCGTATGTAAAGGTTCGCGTGCTACTTCGGGAAGAAAAAAGCCCCTTTCGGGGCGGCCGCATTTACATGCGTGGGTCTTGCGACCTATCCGCTCCGTTTGGTGGTGAATTTCTTCGTCGTAAACACGTAGGAGGAGTATATAGGTATCGAAAACCAGTGTCAACATACGCTCCTACCCCATGCTTGGGTCACATTGACAAGAGGCCTGAAACCTAGTTAAATACTGCTCAGTTACAGAACATGGGCTTATACAGGAGGTTACAGCCATGGCTACCGAAACCCTCACCCAGACCAGCGAGTTCCAGCGGGGCGTCGCGTACGACTTCGAGCAGCCGCTGACCTGCCGCTGCGCGGACGGCAGCGCTGCCGAATTCGCCTCCGGTGTGTTCCGGAGCGGCATACGCGAAGGCGGCGGCACCCTCATCTTCGAGGGCGAGCCCGTGGGCGGCGGCACCGTGATCGGATTCGCCGTCCCCGTCGGCACGCGCGCCGCCAAGCGCACGTAAGGGACGGACAAGGTCCCGGGAGAAGCACCGCTTCCCCGGGGCTTCTTCTTTTCCCGATACATTGACCTTTCTACGAGAAGCGTATTAAATGCGAAGTGGAACAACGGACGGAGGTAGCGATGCAAGAACCAGGTGCCCTTCTCCCTGACCGCGTGTACTGGTTCAGGGAGCCGACAGAGTTCGAGTGCCTTGGTGGGCTGCCTGCGGCAGCGCGTACCGCCAAGCAGTTCGCCCATGGCGTATTCCGGCGCGTGGATGCCGACGCTGGTCACTACGAGTTCGACGGATATCCGGAACAGGAGCGCGCGCGCTTCAGGTTCCTGGTCCCCATCGGCCAGCGGGCGAACATCATCCACGTATAGAGTCCCGAAGGAGTTCCAACCCTCGGGGCTTCTTCTTTAATACAAAGCAAAACACCTCCCTACTGGGAGGTGTTTTGCAAAAGAAGTCCGAAGACTACTTCATCTCGCTCTGCATGCGATCGATGAAGCGGGAAGCAGCCTGCTGCCCACCAAGACCGAATGAGAGACCGAACGCGAGCGCGAGCGCGACGACCACACCCGTG
>Ga0196976_1001571_pt1 | contig 10129 bp, 6 predicted proteins | sample S3v_513CmetaG_FD_148644 | JGI IMG/M metagenome (GOLD analysis project Ga0196976, IMG submission 148644) | Soil microbial communities from Anza Borrego desert, Southern California, United States - S3+v_5-13C | ecosystem: Environmental > Terrestrial > Soil > Desert | place: USA: California...
AAGTGGCTCCGGCCGTACACCGAGCCGACACTCGTCGAACTGGCGCGGTCCGGGACGCACGAAGTCGACGTGGTCTGCCCCGGGTTCGTGTGCGACTGCCTGGAAACGCTGGAGGAGATCAACATCGCCGCGCGCGGCGCCTTCCTCGCCGCAGGCGGGACGGTCTTCCGCTATATCCCCTGCCTGAACGAATCGCCGGAATGGATCGCGGCGCTGGCCGAGATCAGCGGCGCATCAGTCCCTTGAGGCGATCCTTCACCTTGTCCTCGACCTTCTCGCGGGCCTTGTCCACCTTTTCGCCGACCTTCGACTTGGCAAGGTCCGCGGCCACGGCGCCGTAGTCCACCTTGTAGCTCAGGGAATCGAAGGGACCGGAAAGCTTCACTGGCACGGCCAGCCCGGAGAGCTGCTCGAGCCCGGCGCCGCCCTGTCCCTTCGTCGTCGCGACGACCGCCGCCTTCACCGTGTAGTCGAGGCTCGAAGCGCCGATGTCGATCGTGCCCGCGCCGTTGACGCGCACGAGCGGCGCCTTGAGGTCGAGATCGTTGTTGTGCGCCACGCCGTCCTTGATCTTGAACGTCGCGTTCAGCTCGCTGAAGTCGGTCTTCTGCTTCGCGTCGGCGGCGCCTTCGTCCGACTTGCCGAGCGATTTCACCTTGCGCAGCAATCCGGCGATGTCGATCCCCTTCACCGCGCCGTCCTTCAGGTGGACCTTGGCCGATCCGTCGAGCGAGCGCTTGATTGCGTTCACCGTCGCGCCGGCGCCCGCGACATCGAGGCTCACGTTGCCCTTGCCTTCCAGGCGGTCCTGCTGGGCGAAGTCGCGCAGCAGCGGCCCGACCGACACGCCGGTCAGGGTCTCCTTCACCGTGACGCGGTTGCCGCTCGCCTGCGCGCCGAGCGCGCCGGTGATCGAGCCTTCATAGAGGTTCGCCGAATGCGGCACGTCGAGGCGCCCGCCCGCCGCCTTGACGTCCGCCTTCACGTTGGCGAGCCGGAGGCCGCGGGCCTGCAGCGCGCCGACGTGGACCTTGCCATGCGCATTCAGGTCCTTCAGAGGCGAGAGGTCGAGCGGCGTGTCTTCGTCCTTTTTCACCTCGCCGCCCTTCTTTTCCGCCGGTGCCGGCGCCCCGGCAGCGGCGGGCTTGCTGTCCGGCGGGAAATACTGGTCCACGTTCAGCTGGTCGACGCTGACGTCGAAGGTGTAGGCCGGAGCCGAGAACTGCGCCAGGCCGAGCTTCGCCTGGATGTTCGATTCGTCGAACTTCGACGTAAGGTCGGCGCTGACCTGTTCCTTCTCGAGGTCCGCACGGATGCTGCCGGAAAGCGGCACCTTGAGCTCCCGCGGCATGTCCGGCCCGCTCAGGGCGACATTCGCGCTGAAATTGGGAACTGCCAGCGCCTTGGCGGAACCTTCGATGCCCGCGAGCTTGAGGTTGAGCTGGGCATTGCGCCTTGCGCCCTTGAGCGCGAAGTCGAGCGTGACCGCCTGGCCGCTCGCCTTGTCCGCGGAGATGTCGATCCTCGGCGCGGAGAGCTTTGCTTCGAGGCTGTCCTTGTCCAGCGTGCCCTTCACCGTGCCGTCCACCTTGGACAGCGCGTAGGCCTTCGCCGGAAGGTCCACCTTGTAGTCCCCGGTGAGCTCGATGCGCGCCTGGAGCGCCGGCTTCGCGCCCGTCGCATTGACCCCGAACTGCAGATGGCCCTCGGCCTTCTCCGCAATGCGCCCCGTGGCGAGCTTCAGGTCCGACAAGGCGAATTCCTGGCCCGAAGCGAGATCCTTGTAGGCCACCGAGGAGCGCTCGATATTGACCCCGGCAATGTCGAACGCCACCGCGTCCCCTCCGGTCTCCCCTTTCTCGTCCTTCTTCGGCTCGGCCGGCGGCTTGCCTGCGTCCTTGCCCTCGAGGAGGTCGTCGAAGTTGAAGCGCCCGTTCTTGTCCTTCACGACGTTCGCCTTCAGGCCGGCGACCCGGATCCGGTCCACGATCACCTGCCCGCGCAGGAGAGGCATCAGCGCCACCGAGGCGTGGGCCGATTCCAGGGCGAGGAACTGCTGTTCCGGGTTGCGCTCGCTCAGCGTGATGCCGGAGACCTCCGCCCCGAGGCTCGGGAACACGGCGACTTTCAGGTCGCCCTGCAGCTTGAGCACCCGGCCGGTCTTCTCCTTTACCGCGGCCTCGATCTGCGGCTTGTACTTGTTGGGGTCGAAGGTGGCGACGAAGACCGCGACCGCGACGATCGTCAGGACGAGGACGCCGACCGCGGCAATCGCGACGTACTTGAGGATTTTCATGATCGAGCGATATTAGACCTTGGTCATCAGACACTTGAATCGCGGCGGCGTTTCGCTTGCCGCCCTTGAAAGTCCCTGCGCCCGCCCCCACGTGCCGCCGATGCAAGAAGAGAAGCTTGAAAATCAAGCGCCTGCGGGCGAAGAGAAATCCTTGGAAGCCCTGCTTGCGGAAGCGCAGGCGAAGATCGAGCAGCAGCGCGACGCCATGCTGCGTGCCGTCGCCGAGGCGGAGAACGTGCGCAAGCGCGTCCAGGCCGAAGCGCAGGCCAGCCAGAAATACGCCCTCGAGCGCTTCGCCGAGGGCCTCCTGCCGGTCGTGGACAGCCTGGAAGCCGCGATCGCGGCGCAGGACACCAGCGGCGTCGACCTGACGCACAAGCAGCTCCTTGCGGCGATGGGCAAGGCGCACATCCAGCCGATCGAGCCCCAGCCCGGCGATCGCTTCGACCCCTACCGCCACCAGGCGATGGCCGCCGTACCGAGCGAGACGGCGCCGAACACCATCGTGCAGGTGATGCAGAAGGGCTACCTGCTGCACGACCGGGTCCTGCGCCCGGCCCTCGTTACGGTGGCGAAAGCCATTGAAAACGCGGCAGGAAACCCCACTTCCGCTACAGACTCGAATTAACGTTCAAAGGCAACGACATGGCAAAAGTCATCGGCATCGACCTCGGCACCACCAACTCCTGCGTGGCCATCATGGAGGGCGGCAATCCCAAGGTGATCGAGAATTCGGAAGGCGCGCGCACCACGCCTTCGGTGGTCGCGTACGCGGACGACGGCGAGATCCTGGTCGGTGCCCCGGCCAAGCGCCAGGCGGTGACGAACGCCAAGAACACGGTCTACGCGGTGAAGCGCCTGATCGGCCGGCGCTTCGAGGAAAAGGAAGTCCAGAAGGACATCAACATGATGCCCTACAAGATCGCGCGCGCCGACAACGGCGACGCGTGGGTCGAGGTGCGCGGCAAGAAGATCGCTCCGCAGCAGGTTTCCGCCGAGATCCTGCGCAAGATGAAGAAGACCGCCGAGGACTACCTCGGCCAGGAAGTCACCGAGGCCGTGATCACGGTCCCGGCCTACTTCAACGACTCGCAGCGCCAGGCGACCAAGGACGCCGGGCGCATCGCCGGCCTCGAGGTGAAGCGGATCATCAACGAGCCGACCGCGGCGGCGCTCGCCTTCGGCCTGGACAAGGAGCTCAAGAAGGACACCAAGATCGCCGTCTACGACCTGGGCGGCGGCACGTTCGACATCTCGATCATCGAGATCGCTGACGTGGAAGGCGAGAAGCAGTTCGAGGTGCTCTCCACCAACGGCGACACGTTCCTCGGCGGCGAGGACTTCGACCAGCGCCTGATCGACTACGTGGTGACCGAGTTCAAGAAGGAACAGGGCGTGGACCTGTCGAAGGACGTGCTCGCGCTGCAGCGCCTGAAGGAGTCGGCGGAGAAGGCGAAGATCGAGCTCTCGTCCTCGCAGCAGACCGAGATCAACCTGCCCTACATCACGGCCGACCAGAGCGGTCCGAAGCACCTCAACATGAAGATCACCCGCGCGAAGTTCGAGTCGCTGGTGATGGACCTCATCGAGCGCACCATCGAGCCGTGCCGCATCGCGATCAAGGACGCGGGCGTCAAGGCGAGCGAGATCGCCGACGTCATCCTCGTCGGCGGCCAGACGCGCATGCCGAAGGTCCAGGAGAAGGTGAAGGAGTTCTTCGGCCGCGAGCCGCGCAAGGACGTCAACCCGGACGAGGCGGTCGCGATCGGCGCCGCGGTCCAGGCCGGCGTGCTGCAGGGCGACGTGAAGGACGTGCTGCTCCTCGACGTCACCCCGCTCTCGCTCGGCATCGAGACGCTCGGCGGCGTGATGACCAAGCTCATCCAGAAGAACACCACGATTCCCACCAAGGCGACGCAGGTGTTCTCCACCGCGGAGGACAACCAGTCGGCCGTGACCATCCACGTCCTGCAGGGCGAGCGCGACGTCGCCTCCGGCAACAAGTCGCTCGGCCAGTTCAACCTGACCGACATCCCGCCCGCCCCGCGCGGCATGCCGCAGATCGAGGTCACATTCGACATCGACGCGAACGGCATCCTGCACGTCACGGCCAAGGACAAGGCGACCGGCAAGGAGAACAAGATCAAGATTCAGGCGAGCTCCGGCCTGAGCGAATCCGAGATCCAGCGCATGGTGAAGGACGCCGAGGCCCACGCCGAGGAAGACCGCAAGCAGCTCGAGCTCGTCAACGCTCGGAACGGCCTCGAGGCGCTGGTACACTCGATCCGCAAGTCGCTCGCCGACTACGGTGACAAGCTCGACGCCGGCGAGAAGGAAAAGATCGAGGGCGCGCTGAAGGACGCCGAGGGCGCGTTGAAGTCGGAAGACAAGGCCGAGATCGACGCCAAGGCGCAGGCGCTCTCCCAGGCGGCGCAGAAGCTCGGCGAGAAGATGTACGCCGAGAGCCAGAAGGCCGCCCAGGGCGGCGGCGAAGGCGGCCCTTCGGGCGGCTCGGCCGAGCCCGGCGCGCAGGCCGGCAAGAAAGACGACGGCAACGTGGTGGACGCCGAGTTCACCGAAGTGAAGGACAAGAAGGCGGGTTAAGCGGAATCGATCCGCGCGTAAGGCGAACGGCTCCGGGGTGAAAGCTCTGGGGCCGTTCTCGTGTAAGAGGCCTTCTAGGAAGATGGAGCAACATGGCTAAGCGCGACTACTACGAGATCCTGGGAGTGAACCGGGACGCTTCCGAGGAAGACCTGAAGAAGGCCTACCGCCGGCTGGCGATGAAATGGCACCCGGACCGCAATCCGGACAACCCGAAGGCGGAAGAGCACTTCAAGGAGGCGAAGGAGGCCTACGAAGTGCTGTCGGACGCGAACAAGCGCGCCGCTTACGACCAGTTCGGCCACGCCGGGGTGGACCCCCAGGGCGCGGCGGGTCCCGGCAACATGGGCGGCTTCGGGGACATCTTCAGCGACATCTTCGGCGAGATCTTCGGCGGCGGCGGCGGCGGCGCGCGCGGCGGCCGCTCCGCGGTGTTCCGCGGCGCCGACCTGCGCTACAACCTCGAGATCACGCTCGAGCAGGCCGCGCACGGCTTCGACACCAAGATCCGCATCCCGGGCGTGACGGCCTGTGAGGCGTGCAAGGGCAGCGGCGCGAAGCCGGGCTCTACGCCCACCACGTGTCCTTCCTGCCGGGGCGCCGGCCAGGTTCGCGTGTCGCAGGGCCCCTTCTCCATCGCTCAGACATGCCCGCGCTGCCATGGCAGCGGCAGCATCATTCCGAACCCCTGCGCGAGCTGCAGCGGCACGGGGCGGGTCAAGGTCCACAAGACGCTCGCGGTGAAGATTCCGCCGGGTGTCGACGAAGGCGATCGCGTACGGCTCTCGGGCGAAGGCGAGCCGGGCGTGAACGGCGGCCCGCCCGGGGACCTCTACGTCCAGGTCCACATCAAGGCGCATCCGGTCTTCCAGCGCGACCACGACGACCTGCACTGCGAGATGCCGATCTCCTTCACCACCGCCGCCCTGGGCGGCGAGATCGCCATCCCGACGCTGGACGGCTCGGCAAAGATCCGCGTGCCGGCCGAAACGCAGTCCGGCAAGACATTCCGCCTCAAGGGCAAGGGAATCAAGGGCGTGCGCAGCCAGGTTCCGGGCGACCTCTTCTGCCACGTCGTGGTGGAGACGCCGGTGTCGCTCACCGAGCGCCAACGGCAGCTGCTGCGCGAGTTCGAGGCGATCAGCAGCGAGGACAGCGCACGCCATAACCCCAGGGCGAAATCCTGGTTCGACAAGGCCAAGGAATTCTTTAACGGCTAGACCGTGGCCAGGGGCTCGGGCGGTCGATCAGGTTGCCCTGGTAGCCGGCGAAGCCGAGCGGCCCGAGCGCCTGGAAGGTCGAATCTTCCTCGATCATCTGCGCGATGACCGGGATGTCCAGCTGCCGCGATGCCCGCACGAGGGACTCGGCAAAGAAGCGGGCGCCGGCGTCGGTGACGATGCGCGGCGTATGCGCCCCGGCGAGCTTGATGTAGGCCGGCTTGAGGCGCGGCACGATCGCCAGGCTGTCGCGGTGAACGCCGTAGTTGTCGATCGCGAATCCGGCCCCGGCGGCGTTGACCATGCGGGCGAAGGCCGCCGCGGCTGCCTCGTTCTTCACGATTCCGTGCTCCGCGATCTCGAACACGAGGCGGCGGGCCACCGCCGCGTTGCCGGCCAGGGTGGCCGCCAGCCAGTCGACGAAATCGGCCTGCTCCGCCGAGCGCATCGAGACGTTGATGCTGATCGCCTCGTCGTTCCCGCGCGCGCGTTCCAGGACGAGCTGGATGACGCTGCGGTCCAGGTCGCGGAACATGTCGTGCGAGGCGACGATCGGCATGAACTGCGCCGCGCTCACCTCGTTGCCCGAGGCGTCGGTGAGCCGGGCAAGGATTTCCGTGTGCAGCGCGCGGTGGTCGCTCATGCGGTAGGCAACCTGGCCCAGCAGGCGTAATCGCCGCGCGGCGAGCGCTTCGCGGATCGTCTCCACGGGGTCCGCCTCGGCGATCGCCACGGCCGCCGCGCCGCCCGACAGCACCACCACGCCCTCGGGCGCCTCGCGGGCCTCGAGCACCGCTTCTTCGGCGCTGCGCGTGAGCGAGAGTAGCGTCGCCGGGACACCGCGCACCTCCACCGCGCCGCAGTAGATGCGCTCCGAACGGTCGACGCCGAACTCCTTGAGCAGCAAGCTGGTGCGCGAACGAAGCGTCGCGAGCTTCTCCCGCGCCCCAGGCGCGGTCGTACTGGGCAGCGCAAGAATCGTCAGGCCGCCGGTCCAGCGCCCGGCGAAGCCGTTCGTCGCCCCCGCAACCTCCTGCATCTGCTTGTAGAGCGTGCGCAGGAGGTCGTCGCACCGGTCGGGCCCCAGGGCGCGGTTGATGTCGCCCAGGTCGTGGAGCTCGACCATCGCGAGCACGCCGGAAAACGGCTGCTCGTCCCCTTCGTAGATGCTCTCGAAGCGCGCGGCGAAGCCGCGCCCGTTCAGCAGGCCGGTCACCGGGTCGCGATACGCGGCCGCCTGCAGCTTCTCCGCGCGCCGCGTCTCGGCCTCGATCGCCTCGTTGACCTTGCGCGAAAGCGCGTTCATCGCCTCGCCGCCGCGCGCGAGCTCGCGCGTGCCCGGCTTGACGTCCAGGGTGACGAAGTTTCGCTCGGAGATCGCCTGCGCGGCGCGCTCCACCGAGGCGAGCGGACGCAGCACGCTGCGCAGGAAAAGGCGCAGCGCGAGGATCGCCGCGGCATAGATGACGAGCAGGTAGACCAGCGTGCCGCGGACGCTCGCCCACAGCTGCTCGTAGGCGAAGCGCGGATGCGCGGTGACGCGCACCTTGCCGAGCTGGCGCCAGCCCGCGCTCACCAGCGATTCCGCCGTCGGCGCATGCAGGGGAAAGAGCGCGGCGAACCATGCCGGGTAGCTGCCCTGCTCCAGCGCCAGCGTGCGCTCGACCAGCCGCTCCCCTCCGGGCGCGACGTACTCGATGCGCTGGTAGTGGCCGCGGTCGAATGCAGGATTGACCACCGTCTGCACGAGCGCTGCGTCGACGTCGCGCATCAGGTTCCCGAGGGACAGCCCGATCGACGTGGCGGCGTCCTGTGCCGTGGACTCGAGCTGGCGCTGCAGGTGCGATTGGGCGCTGCGCAGATGGATCGCTTCCACGCCGAGCAGCGCTGCCAGGAACAGCGCCGACACGGCGAGGGTCAGGAGCCGACCGAGGCTCACGTCCGGGCCTCGCGTTCCAGGCGCTCGAGGAGCAACGTCCAGTTGCGGATCTGTCGCGGGGACCCGCTGCGCCCGCGGGTCTCGATCCAGACTTCCTCGTCGTTGAAAGAGTAGACCGGAATCAGGTCCGTGCGCTGCGAGGCCGGGCGCACGGCGTCCTCCAGGTTGTCCAGGACCAGCGGCTCCGCGTCCGGCCGCGGGTAGTACGCCACGACCATGTGCGCCTGGTTGAGCCTGACCGCCTTCACGTACGTCATGCGCAGGCGCGCGTTGGGCACGCCGAGCTCCTTCAGGAGGAAGTACTTGGCGATGGAAAAGTCCTCGCAGTCCGCGCCGTTGCTGCCGACGGATTCGGCCGGCGTCGCCCAGTAGTCGACCTCCCGCCAGTGCACCGGGTCGTCAAGGAACCGCACGCGGTTCAGCATGCGATTCACCTCCTCCAGGAGCTGCGCTTCGGAGAGCGGCGCGCCCTTGCGCTCGGCGGCGTAGCGCTTCCACGTCTCCAGGCGGGCGGCGGTGCCGGGCCCGAAACGCCGTTCATAGGCGGCGACCAGGCGCTCGGAAACCATGGTCGTGTAGCCGCGCTCGGCGGCACGCGGCTGGGCGAGCACGATGGCTGCGCCGGCGAAGAAGGTGACGGCGAACGCGGAGAGCGTGAATGCGGCGCGGATCAAATGCCGAGCGAGCGCCGGACGAAGGCGAGCGGCTTGCGAAGGAGGTAGTAGCCGAGCGAAACCTCTTCGCCGTAGACCTTCGCGGTGCCGCGCAGGCCGATACGGGGCAGGCCCTGGCCGGGCTCCATCTCCGCTCGGACGATGTACGCGAGCGAGCCTTCCGGGGTCTGCGTGGCCTCGTAGCTCGCGCGCGCGATGCGCGCCTTGATGGGAGACAGCGGATCGACGTGCAGCAGGAGATCCACGTCCGCGCCCGGCTCGAGGTCGATCGCATCCTCCGGCGGCACGTACACCGTGATGTCGATGAGCGAAGGATCCGCGATCATCATTACGCGCTCGCCCACCTGCACCGGCCTGCCGCGCCAGTCGTCCTGGCTCGTGAAGACCGCCACGCCGCCCTGCGGCGCGGTGAGCTTCGACTTGGCCAGCAGCTCGGTAAGGTACGACACCTCCGCCTGCCTTTCCTGCACGCGGGCGTTCAGCACCTGCAGCTCGAGCCGGCTCGGCTCGTCGGTGAAGGACTTGAACGTCGCGCGCTGCAGGTCCGCGCGCGCGATGTCGAGGGACTTGGCGGCCACCTCGAGGCGGTTTCGCAGACCCGTGTCGTCGAGGAACGCCAGCACCTCGTCGGCCTTCACGATCTGGTTCGGCTTCACCACGATCTCGCGCACCACGCCGTCGAGCGGCGAGGTGACCGGAATGGGGCGAAGCGGCGAGATTTCCGCCGGGGCGAGCGCGCTGAGCCGCACCGGGATGAACGCCGCGAGCGCCACGAGCACAATCACGGCGCCGGCGAAGCGCCATGCCGAGCGGCTTTTCAGCCAGCCCTTCGCGCGATGCCGGTCACTGCGCCAGGCCCACAGGCCGTAGCCGGCGGAGCGTCCAATCCATTCCGCCGCGGCCGTCTCCTGGTCGTCGAACGGTTGGGAGCGGAAAAAGAGCAAGCCGCCGAGCGCGTCGCCGCCGGGCGCGAGCAGCGGGCAGTGCAGGAGGTGGGCGGGACACCAGTCCGAGCCGTCCGCGGCGATCGCTTCCGGCAGCTGTTCCGCCGACAAGGTCCCGCGCTCCGCGAACCGGTCCGGCGTGATCGCCTGGATGAGCTGTGTCAGCCACTGCTGGTAGGGGCTGTCGCCGGCGACGTCGGCAAGCCCGGACGCCGCGGCCACCACCGGACGCGAGAACATGTCCCGCCGCCACAGGATGGCCTGGTCGAAGCGCAGGACTTGCGAGCTGTCGTTCACGGCGCGGAACGCCACTTCCCGCGCCGATGTCGCGGTCTGGATGCGCCGCTCGAACTCGAGCAGGGCGAGCGCGGAGTTGGTGCCCTCGTTCACGGCCGCGCGCGGCTCCCTTGCGCGAGCGAGGCCATTCCGACCATTCCCGGGAGCAGCTTGCT
>Ga0196976_1001572_pt1 | contig 10121 bp, 4 predicted proteins | sample S3v_513CmetaG_FD_148644 | JGI IMG/M metagenome (GOLD analysis project Ga0196976, IMG submission 148644) | Soil microbial communities from Anza Borrego desert, Southern California, United States - S3+v_5-13C | ecosystem: Environmental > Terrestrial > Soil > Desert | place: USA: California...
GTTGTCATAGAACGTCTGCACCGCCTGCGATGATCCGGGATAGCGCGCGACGAATGCCTTGACGACTGGAATATCCGCAAGGCCACCGGGCGCGTGCTCTTGCTTGTCGAGCGCGCCGATCGCGACACCGGCCTTGTCGAGTGCGTTGAACACGAGCATGCCGAGCGGGCCGGTCCACCCGCGTACGTAGTTCTCGATCTGCGCCGGGCTCGTCATCGCCCTGGCCGCGCCGCTGACCACACCCATTGTGAAGCCGCCCGACTTGCTCAGCGACAGATCCCGCACATACGGGATGGCAGCGAGGTTGCGGCCGATGGCCTTGGCGAGCTCAGTGGTGTAGGGCGTATGCTCGTACTCCGGCAGGCCGCCCTCGAGCGGCGCCGGCACGATGTTGCGCCCGGTCATCATGCTCTTGTTGGTGGCCTGTTCCCACATCGGCACAACGGCGCTCGGCAAGAGGTTGCCGGCCGACTGCTCGAACATCGAGGGGATAAAGCCTTTGAAGGCGTCGGGCTTCTCAGCCACGAATTGATCCAGCATGCGCTCAGGGAGCGTGCCGAATATCATGCCGGCCGAGAACGGCTTGGGGTAGCGGAACAGGATCTGGTCGTTGCGCTGCCACTGGCCGTTGGAAATGCGTACCTCGGCTTTCTTCAGCTCGCCCGACGCCAGCTTGGCCTCGATTTCATCGGCCGTCGCGTCCACCCAATTGTCGGTGGGGATGATCCAGAACATATCTTTCTGCCACGTCGGCAGATCCTGCACGCGCTCGTTATCCTTGTTGGCGATCCACAGCAGAATGCTTGGCACCGTGATGGCGGTTCCGAACTTGATCGCCGTGTTGACAAAATCATTTTTGAGGCCGCTCGCCAGCACCGCGGCGTCCTGCACCTTGGTGTTGAAGAATGCGCTCATGCTGTTCCACGAGGCGGTGACGGCGCCCGAGCGCATCACGTCCACACCGGTTTCGCGTGATACCCATGCCGCCTCGAGGGCTTCGCGCTTGGACTGCTGCTCGGCCACCGTGAGCTCGCTCCACTGGCCATCGATCGTGTGGCTGTCCGCAGCCTTGCGCGCCTGCGAAAAGCTCACATCGTCGCGGAGCACGAGGTCGCCCTTCAGATGCGCCGGCAGGTTCTGCGGCTGATCGACGGGCACGAGCTGGCCGGGTGCGCGCATCTTGCCGAGCTTGATGGCGGCCGAGCCTTCAGCCGGCCCGGGCGGCATGCCCTTGACGCGGTTCTTCTCAATCTCGCGCATGCGCTTGATGTAGGCACCAAGGTGGCTGGCGCTGGTCACAATCTCATTGGCCACAGACAGCGGGTGCAAGACGCCCTGCACCGGGTTGGCCTTCACCGCATTCCACGCCCGGCTCATCAAACCGGAATCGTCGGTGAGCTTGCGCAGGTTCTCCTGCAGATAGTTGCGGTCGATCGCCACCATACTGACGTGGCCGCCGCCGTCGCGCATCCAATCGACGTAGCGCTGGCCGAGCTCGCCCTTACCCTTGAACGTGCCCATGACCATTGCGGTGAGGCCGCGCGCCAAGTCTACCGGCGTGAACGTGCCCTCGCCCTTGTAAGTCGCGTGGGCATAGGCGAAGTCGCGCAGGTTGTGGCGGATGAGGAATTCGGGGCTGAGCACGGCGCCGGCACGCAGCGTCGAGGCCAGCGGGTTGAGGAACCGTTCCGCCAGTACGCCCATCGTCGGCTTATCGAGGCGTCCGAACGCATCGGCCAAGTCGGGATCGATGAGGTACGTCATCCGCTTGCCCTCGCGGAAAATCGAGAACTCGCCCGGCTTCTGCTCGATCCAGCTATGCTTGACCAAATCCACGAGCTCGCTCGGCGTGGCGTGGCCGCCCATTGAGCCGAGGCTTTCACCCTGCGCTTCGCGGATGGCCTCGTTAATCGGCAGGTCCAACTCCTTCGGCTCCGGCAGAATGGAGATGAGCGACGTGCCCGGCGCGCGGCCGACTTCCTTCGGCTGTGCCTTCAGCAGCATGTCCACGAGCTTGACGCCGATGTTGTTCCGATCGGCGTTGGCGATGAGCGTGTACGTGTTCTTGACGATGCTCTCGAGCGGATCGATCTTGAGGCGCTCGCTGCCCTTGATTTTGTGGAACGCCTTTTTCGTCTTGAGGCTGGCCGCGCTGACGCCGGGGATGCCGCGGTTGTCGATATCCATGAGCGCGTGGAAGGGAACGTACATGCGATTGTTGCGCACCATCTCCTCAAAGCCCTTGCGGGATATCAGGCCGGCGTCACGCGCGTACTCGGCCACGCGCTGCTGGTAATCCACCAGCTTGGTCATGGTCTCCTCGAACTGCTTGGTGCGGTGCTGACCGACCTTGCGGGCGCTATCGAGGTTGATGCCCGTCGAGATGCCGCGCCGCTCGAGCTCGAGGGCCCGCGCCGAGACGGCGAACGCGCGGAAGTCATTGAGCTGGCCACGGATGGGGGCCAGGATATCGCGCAGGCTCTCGCCGGTTTTGGCGTGCGTGAAAAAGTTGAACGTCTCGCGGTTGAGCATGACGTCCACTTTGCCGCCCACGCCGGAGAACAGCCGGGCGAGGCGATAGGGGTTGTCGGCCGTGCTCAGCTTCAGGCCAGACGCCTCGACAGCCGATTGTATCGGATACAACCTATCCACGAAGTCGGTGTACTGCTGATCGATCCACGAACCGGGCTCGAGCTTGGGGTTCTCCCCGATCGACAGCCGGCCGAGCACGTCATCGCGCGCCGCCTCGTAGGAGCCCGGTTCCGGGGCCTCAGCGGGCCCGCTGGCGGGATCTTTGGGCGGTGGGGTACGTCCACCCCCGGCGCCGTCCCGGCTACCCTTGAGCGTGTAGAAGTCGGGCAGATCGGTGCCGACCGACACGAGGGCCTGCTTAATCACCGGGTCCGCGCCAGCATCCCAGGCGGCCTCGGCCGGCAGAACGCCGTGATCCTCATACAACTCGCGCAGCTTTGCCTCGACGTGGGGCGCGTTGGTGCCGTCCGTGAGGTAGTGCGCGGCGTACTTGAAATCGACGTCTTGGGGCAGGGGCGAGATGGCCTTTTCGATGACTTCGCCGCGCGGGCCGATGCGCGTGACGTGGAAGGCGCCGACCGCCTCGGGGCCACCCGCGAATATGGCGGCGACGTCAAAGAACTCATTGAGCTGCGCGGTCAGCGATTTGGCGTCATCGCCCTTGACGAGCCCGAGATGCTCGGCCAGCCCGCCGATGCCGCCGCCGAGGCCATGCAACGGCGCTGAGGTCAGGCGGCCGATCAGATCCACGCCCTGCGCCGCGGTGCGGATCGCCGCGTCGGACGTCGAGCGCAAACCGCCCATAAGGCCGGCCGTGCCCTCGATCTGTTCCTCGGCGGACTTGATAAGGCCATGCTCGAGAAACCACTGGCGCGTCTCGGGGAACTTGTCGAAACCGAGCGGCGTGTCGAAATCGAGGGTTTTCATGCCCTCCTTCAGCGAGCCCTTCATCGTGGCGTAGGCCGCGTTATAGACGCGCGACGCCTCGAGGCCGCGCTTCACGCGATCGACCACGGCGCGCGGGATCGACGGCTGCTCGGGCGCGGCCCACGGCGGCGTTTCGTCGGGGGCTTCCCACGGCTTCATTTCGTCAGCCATTACTTCTCAACCTTGGTGTAGTTGGCGGGATCTTTCCAATCGCCGCCGTTGAAGCGGTAGCCGTTGACTACCTCACCGACTGCGTAACGCGACGTCGCGCCGCCCGCAGGCGCACCGCCCGTGATATTTTGGACGCCGCGCATGAATTCCGCCTGCTGCTCGGCGGCTGTCTTTTTGAAGGGCTGCACCCGCTCGGGTTTGCCCATGTAGTCGGGAGATTGAGGATCGTAAAGGGAATGAGGATCTTTGCCCTCAGCCTTAAGTTTGGTCTCGAGACGATCCAGCTCCTGCACAAATGCCCACATATGCGCGCCACCCGTTTGATCGACTTTGCCGGTAAACGGATTGCTCTCATCGATTTGACGCCCGATGTACTTGAGAAAGCCTGCGCGCTTTTTGCCGAGGGGAGTGCCGTCGCCATCGGGGAAATCCCGAAGCTGCGCCATGAGAAAACCGTGGTCCTCTTTCGTGATCTTGTTTTCGATTTTGAGCTTGGCGATTTCCTCGCGGCCAACGGTGCCGTCGAGGATGCCCTTGTAGGCAATGTTCGCCTCGACGGCCGACGTCTTGGCCATCGCCTGCGGCTTGGTCTCGCTCTCGAGGATACGGAACGCTGTGATCCGATCGCCCGGTGTCATCGCGTCGGCGGGGAGCTGCGCGATCTGCTTGGCCGTGGGCTTCTGATCCATCGGCACGTCGGGATCATAGAGGCGCTGCAGAATGTCCGTCAGGTTCGCGTCCGACTGCTTTTCTCGAGCATCGCGGGCGAGCTGCCGGGCGAGCGCGGCGTCGGCCTTTTCGTTGCGCTTGGCCTGCGCGTGGAACTGATTGACTTCGGCGCCATCGATGTACTTCGCGAGCTCAGGATCCCGGGCGAGCTTCAGGCCAGCATCCGGGTTCTGATTGATGGCCGAGACGATGCCGGCCTTGACGATTTGCGAGGCGATCCGCTGCCCTTGGTCCTCGAGGATCCGCGCCCGGTGCTCGGCGCTCAGCGTCGGGCTCGATTCGACAAGCGCGGTGAGGTCAGCCCGCGACTGCAGCAGCAGCTCTTTCGTGGAAGCGGGATCGAGCGCCGCCGACGTGCTGTAGGTATTGGCCACGGTCATAATGTTGTCGCGCACCGCCACCGCCGCGAGCGTCGATTGGTCGGCCGCCGTCTTGCGCCAAAAGTGATCTTTCATCGAGGCCATGCGGCCCATCGCCCAATCCTGCGACTTGCGCGTATTGAAGCCGCCCGCGAACTTCTCGAGCGCCGGTTCAACCACGCTGTCGCGGAAGCCCGCCGCCACAGCCGGATCATTCGGATCGGCGCCCTTCAGCGTCTCATCCCACTGCTGCGTGAGGTTCAACTGCAGCTCGGCAAAGCGCGCCATGCCGTTGCTAATCTCGGTGTGATCCATGTAATCGACCGCGGCCTTGCCGCCGACTTCGATCGCCTCACCAAGATCGCGGCCAACAGCGCGCTGATCGTCCGCCGCTTGATTGTAATAGTTCCCGATGACGCGCGAGCCCTGCTGGCGGGAATCGGACGCGCGGTCATTGCCGGTGAGGCCGAGGTCGGTTGTTCGCAGCTCGTGGATGTTGGGCACGGTTTAATCTCCGAATAGGGCGCCAGCGCCGGCACCCGCAGCCGCACCTACAGCGGGCCCGCCCACGGCGGTGCCGGCGATCGCCGCGATGCCCTTGATGATGCCGCCGATTAGGCCGCTCTTTTTCTTCTTGGCCGCTGCACGCGCCGCCATGTCCGCCGCGACCGCCATGTTGCGGTAGGACTTCGCCTGTTCCTCGTAGCCGCGGATGTTGATGACGCCTTGCTGCGTGACCACCGAGCGCGCGAGGTCGCCCTGCTTGGCGCTGTCCATCATGAGGTAAAGCGCGGTGCCGCTGTTGGCGAAGCCGGCACCACCAATATCCGCCCCGAGCGTGCCGAGCTGTTGGAAATTCGACCGGTCCACCTGATACTCGGCAATCTGCTGCGACGTCTTGGCGTACTTCGCATTCTCCTCAGCGAACGCCGCCGCCTCGCGGTATTGACCTGCCTGCAGCGCCAAACCCTGCCGCTCCGTTGCGGCTGCTTTCGACTTGCCAAAGATATCGCTGACCGCCCCGCCCAGCAGGCTGAAAGTTTCCTGGCTGAGCGCCGGCCCAAAACCGCCGCCACCGGCTGTTGCGATACTCGAATTTTGCGACGCCATTAACGATCCTCCGTGCGCTCGAACATGCCAAAGGCCATAATGCTCAGGGGATATGGCCTTGTGACTTCCCAGCAGAATTGGCTATCGAATGAGTAATCATCCTCGACCGAATTCCAATAGATGCCCGAAAAGGGCTGCGTGACTGTATACGGTTTTTGGCCTTTTGTCCTAAACTGAGCCGAGCGCATCCGCGAAAAAGACGTCCCGAATTGCACCTTGATGGCGTTTTTGAGGAGAACGCCGAAAGAACTCGCCCGCTTTATCTTGGCAAATCCCGGCCCCGCCCGCGCGCCGGTATCGTCGGGCGACATGGGCCGGAGGGCCTGTCCGCGCGATGTGTAAGTAAAACCTATGACGGCCGGGATGCGCAGCGCGCTGGCGTCGATCGAGACCTGCATATCGCCGTAGCCGACGCCATTGGGCGGGTTGGTCGTGAGGTTCGAGAGGTAGGCGTACGTCAGCTCGCCCTCGGCCGAGCCGTACGGCACAAAGATCGTGCCCTCGAACACGGTGTACTCACCGCAGTCGAGGCCGCCGACAAACGCGGTGACGATCTTACCCTCGAGCGGGGCCAGTCCGTAGAAGCGGATCCCCGACGCACCGGATACGGTCGTGGTTTTGCCGATCACGGGGACGATGCCGCAATCGACATACCACGAACTCGTCACCGGATCTTTCTCATCGAGCAGCGGGCGCATGAGCTCGAAATAGCGCACGCCCTTGCTCTCCTCGTTTGTAATCATGGAAAGCGTCTCGATGTTGCCAGCAGCGATCGTCGCCGGCCCTGAGCTGATACTTTCCACGACACGCGGCGAACCGAGCTCGTGCCGGTGCCAGCCGTTGAACTCGGGTGGCTGCGTGGAGAATTGCGAGACACGTCGGTAGGTGGATGCGCCGAGCGTACCGTCGCCCATACGCATCCAAATGACCGGTGCGAGCTCCTCTTGGTAGGCCAATTCCTCGATACCGCTGGCCGTAAGCGACTTCGCCTTGCTCGCGAGGTTCGGGCCGGCGAAGCGGCCGGAGAATGCATCCGACAGATACTCGAGCAGCTTGCGCTTGTTCTTCTGCACGAACACCGACGACAGGCCGGTGCGGCGCGGTTCGATGTTCGCGCAGCCGTAGCCTGTGACCGGGTTCGCTTGGATGTTGGTCGGTGTAATGACCGCCGCACCGTTGCCGGCCGATATCAGCCATTCGGCGCCCTCCGTGCCGACGACGATGCCCTGCGCGTTGGGCTGCATCCAAAGGAACTTGTTGCTTTCGGTCGAATTGAAAACGTAGGAGATGCCGCTGTTATCCGCGACAGTGCCGTACGTGTCGGTCGGTGCGAAGTTGATGCTCGAGCCGACCGAGAAACCATTGACCTTGCAAGCGTCCACACGATTGGCGATGGCGCCCGACAGCCAGATCCGGCCTTGGTGATAGCAGCCGTTGGTGGGGTATCCGGTCGTGTCGCTGTAGACACCAAGCTGCCAGATGGTGCTCGCCGTCGTGTACGGAATCGGGTTGCCCATCACGGTGGCCGTCACGACTGTGGTGCTCGAGCGCGCCGTGATCTTGAGCCACGTCCACGAGGCGAGCTTGGGGTTCGAGCTCCACAGCGCCGGGAACAGATCGGGTTGGTTGCCCGTGTTCGAGCCGCCGATGGAATAGTAGGTGACGCCATTGTAGATGACGCGCTGGTTAGCCGCGTACGTCGTGCCGGAAGCCCACGCGGCCGGCATCGAGTAGAAGCGCACGAGGCGGCCAATGTCCGTGGTTTGGAAGCCCGCCCCGCCGTTGATGCTCGTGATCGCGGATGCGGTGAGCGTGATCGAGCCGGTGGCCGCGCTCGGCGTCAGCGTGCTGCCATCGGTCGGTGCGTCGAGATATGGGCCGTCGAGGAACAGCGGCACCGTCTTGGCGAACGTCGCGAACGGGGAGCCCACCACAGCCGTGACGGCGGTAGGCGAAACGGCGCTGTGCAGCAAGAGGAGCTGCAGGTCGGTCTGCACCACGCGCACGTCGGGGATCCGCGCCGCCGTGTAGCTCGTGGCGATATCGAGAATGCGATGGCACGTTATCGTGTCGCCGCTCGCCGGATAGAGCACCTTGTTGCCGTCGATCGCCGCGCCCGTGATTGGATCATACAACTCGTAGGTGGTCCCGGTCAGTCGCGTGAGCTTGAACTGGCGCATGGCCAGATAAGGCACGAGCAGCCTCGAGGCGATGTCACCGAACTCGAAATAGACGTGATCGCCCGTCGCCCACGACTTGGACGTGCCGATGGTGAGCACCGCGGGAGTGGCCGTCGAAATGTCGGCAGTCGCGGCGCTGTCGTCGCTCACAAGGTTGACGCCGGCCCACAGCCGCAGATGGCTGTCTGTGAGCTCGACGTTGTACGGCGCCGACGCGGTGAAAGCGAACTTGAGATTACGCGCCGCCGCGCCCGCGCGTGTGTGGCCACCGACCTGCGTGCCGGAGCGCCGCGTCCAACACCCTTCCTCGATCGGTAGGCCGTTGAAGCATTCCGCGAGTGCGCGCGGGTAATCGGGATCCTTGACGCGCCCCTGCGAGCTCTCGGACCACATACCGCCGAGCATACTGTCTTGAACGAATGAGCTATTACCCATGACCTAATCCTCAAGCGCGACACGCGATCCAATCATCCTCGGGGGGTTCTTCGGCCCCAATCTCAATGCCGTTGACAAGCCGGGCCTCGGCCACCCAACGGGAATATTCGTTCGCGATGTCACGTTTCTTTTGGCTCGATGCCGACAGCGGTTCGCATGCGGCCAGGGCCATGCGTGCGGCGAGCGCCTCGCAGAACATGTCGTCCATGCGAGCGATGACGGTGATATCCGCAATGAAGCGGAACATGATCGGCCCCGTATCGCGCGTGATGAGATAGTCGCCCTGGAAAATCCAATCGTTGTAATTCATGCCGGTGCCGGCGCCGAACAGCGTGACCGATCCGGCCTTGGGATCCCGCGGAGCTTCGCGCAGGTAGTTACACGGCAGGCGATAGAGCGACCGCTGGCCGGCGCTGAGGTCAGGGCCGTAGCCGATGGGCGACGTCAGATAGAACTCCTCGACCGAGCCGTAGATGGGGAGCCAGTTGCGATCGCTCGGGTAGAGCGCCGGCAGACGCGACCAAGCGTTGACGCCGATGCGCGTCCAATGCGCGCCGCCGTCCGTGGAGGGCTCAAAGCCCACGTTGTTCTCGCCCGTGGAGGCGTAGGTAAAGCCGTCCTGCGCGGTCACGAGAAACAGCGTGCCGTAGACCGCATTCGCATCCCACAGCGCCGGGCCGGTCGCGGGTGTGTTGTTGATATTGAAGCCGAGCAGCGAGCGCCACAGATGGCCGTCGTGGCTCACCACGTCGTTCATGCTGTACGTCACCGTGGCATCGTATGCCTGCGCGGTGCCGGGTACGGCGGCGTTGGCGTTGGTCAGCGAGAGATAGACAACGTACGTCGAATCCTCACCGAGCACGTACACCAGCTCGCCGGCATAGTACGTGTTGTCCTCATCCCACTCATCCACCGTCATGGGGCCGAAGTATTGATCCCACGCGAGGGACTGCCCCGGGATGTGGTTGACGTTCTCCGGCGTGCTCGAATACCAGAACTCGCCGTTCTCATCGCGCACGATCGAGCCCGGCAAGTAGAGCGTGGTGGGGTTCCACAGCGAGGGGCGCAGCAGCCGCGTGCTCGCTTGGATCGGCCGCAGCACAACCGTCTTGGTCGCAAAGCGCCAAGTGTTGCGCCGCAGCTCGGCACAGCGCAGTTTATCGTACGCGAACGCGAGCTCGAAGTTTGCGCGGCTGTCCTCATCGATGGTGAGGATCTGCGGATTGCCGATGTGCTGACATGCACGATTGGCCAAATCCAAACTGTCGATATACGGCATGATCTATTCCTCGAGGCTCGGGTTGATGACGCGCAGACGCATGAGTGTCGCGGTGCGAATGCGCGACAACGCAGGTTCGGCTTTTCGGATGTCCTCTTGGCCGGGGCCGGTGACTTCATACGGCTCGGTCACGACGATGTTGTAGAAGTGCAGATGGCGCCACTTCAGCATCCGGTAGGGGATCTGCATGAGCCACCGCTTGCGCGGCGCGCGAGCGTGCAGCTTCAGGTTCACTGGCTGCGGACACCAGTGCATCATGTCGTCTTGCGTAACAGCCGGCGTGTAGGTGATGACGAGCAAGCCTTGCGCACCGGGGCCGCCGTTGCCGCCGCCACCGCCGCCATACAAGCCGCCGCCGCCGTTACTGGCACCGCCCCCGCCGCTGCCATGTGAGGCATC
>Ga0196976_1001573_pt1 | contig 10120 bp, 10 predicted proteins | sample S3v_513CmetaG_FD_148644 | JGI IMG/M metagenome (GOLD analysis project Ga0196976, IMG submission 148644) | Soil microbial communities from Anza Borrego desert, Southern California, United States - S3+v_5-13C | ecosystem: Environmental > Terrestrial > Soil > Desert | place: USA: California...
CGCCTGCGGATCGGCCGCGTGCGCCCACCGGAACGCCTGCTCGATGTAGCCCGGGCCCAGGGCGAGGAGCCAGACGTTCTTCCGGAGGGCGCCGTTCTCGTCGAGCGGTTCGTTCACGACGTCCCAGTCGCGGATCTGACCGCGGAAGTGGCCGACGACGGTGGTGATGTGATCGCGGAGGACGCCGGCGGGGTCGCTCGCGAGCGCGTCGGAGCCCTGGAGCCAGCCCGGGTTCTGGGAGTGCCAGGCGAGGGTGTGCCCGCGGACCGCCATCCCGTGCGCCCGCGCGAAGGCGACGATCCGGTCGGCGTCGTCGAAGCTGTACCGGTCCGGCGCCGGGTGGATCGTGTCCCACTTCATGCTGTTCTCGGGCGTGAGGGAGCTGAAGTTCCGGACCAGCGTCTCCGCGAACGCCCGGTCCTCGAGCTGGCCGGGCATCACCGCCGCGCCCAGGAGCAGCCCGCGCGCGTCCGCGAGCGGCCGGAGCCCGGGCGCGGCGCCCGCCGGCGCGGGGCCGCCGGCCGGAGCGGCCTCGCCTCGACCCCGGACGCCGGCGCAGGAGAGCAGGGCGAGGAAGGCGAGGCAGCCGAGCGAGGAGAAGAGACGGGCCTGGGTCACGTGTCCTCCGGCGGCGATCGGGACGGAGGACGGTAACACACGCTTGGTAAGGAGAATGTACCAACGGCCGGGGAGGAGCCCGCCGTGTGCGCAGCCGCCGCCCGGCGCAGCCCGACCCACGGTGACCACGCGCGCGACCGCCGCCGCGCTGCGCACGCCGCTGCGGCCGGGCCGTCCGCCGCTCCTCCTCGCGGAACCGATGCGGTAAGCTCGCGCACCCCGGCGCCCGGGGGGCGACTTCCACCTGCTCCGGCGTTCGTGGGTCGAATGGACGTCCACATGGCCCAGGAGATCCTCCGACACGAGCAGGCCGCCGATCGCCCGCCGGGATGCGCCGTGCGCACCCTCCGGACCTTCGTCCGCCTGCCCGCCGGCCACCGGACCGCGCTGCCGGACGCGCGGCGCGCGGATCCCGCGCGCCTGGACCGCGAGGTCCAGCTCGCGAGCCAGAGCCCGATCGTCACCGCCGTGCTCGAGACCTCCGACGCCATGCTCCTGGTCCTGAACCGGGAGCGGCAGATCGTGGCGTTCAACGGCCGCACGCCCCGGCCGGACGGGGTCGAGCTCCGCGGCCTCCGCCCGGGCGAGGCCCTCGGGTGCGTGAACGCGGCGGGGCCGGGCGGCTGCGGCGCCTCACCGGCGTGCGAGACCTGCGGCGCGCTCGGCGCCGTCCTGGGCTGCCAGCTCCGGCGCGTCCCCGTCGAGGCCGAGTGTACGATCCGGAGCGAGGCGGCGGGGGGCGCGAACTACGAGCTCCACGCGCGGGCGGCCCCCGTCGAGCTCGAGGGGGCCACCTTCACGGTGCTCTCGCTGCGCGACGTCTCCGCCGAGAAGCGCCGGCAGGTCCTCGAGCAGCTCTTCTTCCACGACCTCCTCAACACCGTCGCCGGCTTGCGCAGCTGGTCGGCGCTCCTCGGGCGCGCCAGCGATCCGAGGCGGGCGGCCGAACGGATCGAGCTCCTCTCGCGTCAGATCGAGCGGGAGATCCGGGATCAGCGCGCGCTGCTCGAGGCGGAGAACGGGACGCTCACGCCGCAGTGGGCCCCGCTCGACGCGCGCGCCGTGCAGGAGGATCTCGCCGCGATCTTCGCCGAGCACCGGCTGGTGAAGGACCGGCGCCTGGAGCTCGACCCCGAGCCCCCGGACCTCACGTTCACCAGCGACCGCGCCCTCGTGGTCCGGACGCTGGTGAACGCGGTCAGCAACGCCCTCGAGGCGACGCCCTCCGGCGGCGCCGTCCGGTGCTGGGCGGAGCGCGCGACCGGCGGCGGCATCCGCTTCCACGTGCAGAACCCCGGCGTCATGTCCGCCGACGTCCAGGCCCGCGTCTTCCAGCGCTCGTTCAGCACCAAGGCCGCCCGCGGCCGCGGGCTCGGGACGTACAGCATGAAGGTGTTCGGGGAGCGCTGCCTGGGCGGCGAGGTGTCGTTCGTCTCCGACGACGGGCGCGGGACGGTGTTCACGCTCGCGCTGCCCGCGGGGCCCGGGGCGTAGAGCCCGGAGGAACCGATCGTGGAGCTCCCCCTCGACCTCCGGGCCCCGCCTCCGCGGCCGATCGCGACCGCCGCCTCCCGGCGCGCGGTGCGGCGGCTCCGCAAGCTGTACCTCTCGTTCCTCGCGGTCCCGCTGCTCGTCCCGCTCTACGCGATCTGGAGGTCCGGCGTCCCCGCGCACCTCGCGTACGCGTTCATCGCGCCGCCCATGGCGATCGCGTGCGCCGCCTTCGTCGAGCTGAACGTGCGCGCGGTCCGGCGGCTCTGGGCCTTCGGGCAGGTCGCGCAGGGCACGGTCACGCGCGTGAACGGGACGGCCGTGACGATCCGGTTCGCCGCCGCCGCTGCGGCGCGGCGCGTGACCGTGAACGTCGGGTCCGAGCCCCGACCGCGCGAGGGCGCCGCGCTCCCGGTGCTCGTGCTCCCCCGCTCCTCGCTCGTCGGGGTGCCGATCGGCGGCGAGGAGCTCGCCCTCGGCCGCTCCCGCCGCGCGTGAGCGCCGGACGGCGCTTCGCGCGGCTACCTGGGGACCTCCGCCAGCTTCACCTCGGTCGCCGCCAGGCCTCCGCCCCGCAAGGCCGCGTGGACGACCGCGCGCTCCCCCTTCCGGATCTCCGTCGCGGCGACCACACGCGGTCCGCGGCGGATCCGGGTCTCGGCGACCAGCGCCACGCTGAGCTCCGCGCCCGTGGTCGTCATGAGGACGAGCCGGCCGGGCGCGACGTCCTTCACGACGCCCCGCGCGTCGGTCCCGCCCTCGTGTCCCGAGGCCGGGCCGGCGAGGCACGCGGAAGCCACCACCATCGCCCTCAGGAGCTTCATGTCCTCACGAGTAATTCGGTACGGCCGCCGGCGCTCGCCCCGGGCGCGTCGCGCCAGCGAACGCGGACGCCCGTGGTGACCACCGTGCGCGGAGGATGGCCGCCCGTTACACGTGAAGGCGTGGAGCGCATCCTCGCCGGAGGTCACCGGGCGTGAGGAGGTGGGTCGCCAACGTCGCCATGGCCGTGCTCCTCGCCGTCGCGATCGTGATCGGTGTGGGTCTGGTCGCGCTCCGGGGAGGGGTCTCGGCCCGTCCGGAGCCCTCCGCGTTGGAGGCCGCCATCGCGCGGCGCCTCCGGCACCTCGCCATCCCGTCCTCCGCTCGAGAGCGCGCGAACCCGACGCCGAACACCCTGGAGGTGATCGCCGGCGGCCGCGCCCACTTCGCGGATCACTGCGCCGTCTGCCACGGAAACGACGGGAAAGGGCGGACGCAGCTCGGTCGCGGGCTCTACCCGCGCGCGCCCGACCTGACCGCGCGCCCGACGCAGGAGCTCTCGGACGGCGAGCTGTTCACGATCATCGAGGAGGGCGTGCGGTTCACCGGGATGCCGGCCTTCGCGGCCGAGGGGCGCTCCGACGTGACGTGGCACCTGGTCCGCTTCCTCCGCCACCTCCCGGCGCTCACGGACGAGGAGCTGCACGAGATGGAGCGGCTCAATCCCCGCTCCGCGGCGGAGTGGAAGGAGCTGCAGGAAGAGGACGAGTTCCTCTCGGACCCCGGCGCCGCCCCCGCGCGGTGAGCGTTCCAGCGCACCGAAGCCTCAGGAGGCGGGGAACAGCCTCCGGACCAGGCCCCGCACCTCCTCCAGCCACGCGCCCCGCTCCGCGGGCGTGCTCGTCGCCACCACCCCGAACGTCCGGCGCTCGACGTGCCCAGCACCGGATCGAACCCCTCCGCCTGGAGATCGTGGAACCGCACGTCGTGGCCGAGGGCACGCCCAGCCTCTGCGGCCGCGGCGGCGAGCGCGTGGTTCAGGCTGTCCGTCCGCGGATGGCCGAGGATGATCGAGAGCTTCACGGCGCCGCAGGGTACCGCAGCCGCGTGGGGCGTGCAGCGTCGCCCGCACGCGCAAGGTCCCCATCCGGACCGGTCGGCGAGCCAAGCGTGCAGCCCTTGATGACACGAAGATCGAGCGCGTGAACCGTCCTCCGTCCGCGCGCCCGGCCCCGCGACTCTTCGTCGCCGTCGTCCATCCGGTGCAGGAGTTCTTCCGCCTCGAGGCCGCGAGCGGGGTCGTGCTGCTCGCCTGCGCGATCGGCGCGCTCGTCTGGGCCAACGTGGACGCGGAGAGCTACGACGCCGTCCTCGCCCACCCGCTCCGGCTCGGGGCGGGCACCTTCACCGCCGAGTTCACCGTGCACGCGCTCGTGAACGACGGGCTCATGACGATCTTCTTCTTCGTCGTGGGCATGGAGATCAAGCACGAGCTGGCGGTCGGCGAGCTCCGGTCCCCGGGCCAGGCGCTGCTCCCGCTCGTCGCCGCGCTGGGCGGGATGGTCCTCCCCGCGCTCATCTACGTCGCGTTCAACGCCGGCGGTCCGGGGAGCGCCGGGTGGGGCATCCCGGTCGCGACGGACATCGCGTTCTGCATCGGCGTCCTCACGCTCCTCCGCAGCCGCGTGCCCCACGCGCTCGTGGTGTTCCTGACCGCGCTCGCGATCTTCGACGACATCGGCGGCATCCTCGTCATCGCGCTCTTCTACGGCTCCGGCGTCCACGCCCTCTGGCTCCTCGGCGCCGCCGGGGTCACCGCCGTCCTCGCGGTGATGTCGCGCGCCCACGTCCAGCGCGGCGTCGCGTACCTCCTCGCCGGGCTCGCGCTCTGGCTGACGTTCCACGAGGGCGGCATCCACGCCACCATCGCCGGCGTGGTGCTCGGGTTCGCCGTCCCCGCGCGCGCGCGGAACCGGCCCGGCGACGTGCTCGTCGCCCTCGGCGAGCACGTCACGCACCTCGATCGCGCGCGCGCCAGCCGCGACGAGGCGCTCGCCACGGACGAGCTGCTCTACCTCGACGAGCGCATCTCCGAGCTCCAGGCGCCGCTCGATCGGTTCGTGGACCGCCTCCACCCGTGGGTCGCGTTCGGCGTCATGCCGATCTTCGCGCTCGCGAACGCGGGCGTGACGCTGGGCGGCGGCGGTGGGTCGGCGTGGCTCGGGCCGATCGCGGTCGGGACGGCGCTGGGCCTCCTCGCCGGGAAGGCGGTCGGGATCTTCGGGTTCACGCTCGTCGCGGTGCGGCTCGGGCTGGCCCGCATCCCGGGCGACGCCGGGCGCGCGAAGCTGCTGGGGGTGTCCACCGTGGGCGGGATCGGGTTCACGGTCGCGCTCTTCATCGCCTCGCTCGCCTTCCCCGACGCGCCGGCGCTCCTCGACCAGGCCAAGATCGGCGTGCTCGCGGGATCGCTGGCCGCCGGCGTCGCCGGTGCGCTATTGCTCCTCCGGACGCGTCCGGTCCGCGCGCGCGCGGTCGGGAGGCCGGAGGAGCCATGATCGAGCGCATCGGGATCTCGCTGGAGGACGAGCTGCTCGCGCGGTTCGACCGCCTCATCGAGGAGAAGGGATACGAGAACCGCTCCGAGGCGATCCGCGACCTCATCCGCGACGCGCTCGTCCAGCGCGCGTGGTCGCAGGCGGACGGGCGCGAGGAGCGGGTCGCCGTGGTGACGCTCGTCTACGACCACGACGCGACGAGCCTCGCCCACAAGCTGGCGCACGTGCAGCACGAGAACCACAAGGCGGTGGTCTCGGCCCTGCACGTGCACATGGACGCGCACAACTGCCTCGAGGTGCTGGTGCTGCGCGGCCGCGGCCGCGACGTGCTCGCCATGGGCGAGGGGCTCATCAGCACCAAGGGCGTGAAGTACGGCAAGCTCGTGCCCGCGACCACCGGGCAGACGCTGCGCTGAAAGCCGCCCGCGCGCTCCGCGGTTCTGGTAGAACCGCGGCGGTAGCACGATTTCGCGATACCCGCATACCGCTCCCGCCGGGGGGCGGACCACCCGGGGAGCCAGCCGCCCATGCACATGTCCGACGCCCTCCTCTCGCCCGCGGTGGGCGGCGCGCTCTGGGTGGTGACCGCCGGGGCGGTGGCCGCGTCCGCGCGGCGCGTCGAGCGGGCGCCGGACGCGCGGCGGGTGCCGCTCATGGGCGTCCTCGGCGCGTTCGTCTTCGCGGCCCAGACCGTCAACTTCTCCATCCCCGGGACGGGGTCGTCCGGGCACCTCATGGGCGGGCTCCTCCTCGCGGCGCTGCTCGGCCCGGCCGCCGGGTTCCTGGTCCTCGCCTCGGTCGTCTGCGTCCAGGCGCTGTTCTTCGCCGACGGCGGGCTCCTCGCGCTCGGCGCGAACGTCCTCAACATGGGCGCGGCGAGCTGCTTCGTCGCCTACCCGCTCGTCTTCCGCCCGCTCGCCGGCGCGAAGCCCACGGGCGCGCGCCTCGTCGTCGCGTCGACGCTGGGCGGCGTGACGAGCCTGGTCCTGGGCGCGCTGGGCGTCGTCGCCCAGACGACCGCGTCGGGCGTGTCGACCTTGCCAGCCGGGCCGTTCCTGGCGCTCCTCGTCCCCATTCACGCCGTGATCGGCGCCGTCGAAGGGCTCGCCACCGCCGCCCTGCTCCGCGTCCTCTGGCGCGCTCGCCCGGAGCTCGCTCCGGCCTCCGCGCCGTCGCGCGCGGCGCGCATGTTCACGGTCGCGATCGCGGCGGCGGCCGTGCTCGTCGCCGGCCTCGGCGCCCGGCTCGCGTCGGCGCTCCCGGACGGGCTCGAGTGGTCCGTGGCTCGGACCGCGGGCGCGGCGCCGGCGGAGCCCGCGCCGGTGCCGCTCCCGGCCGTCGCGGGCGTGGGGATCACGCTGGCGGCGGTGGCGCTCCTGTTCGCCCTCCTGCGCGCGCTCCGGCGACGCGCCCGCGGGGCGTGACGGTGGGCGGCGCAGGGCAGCTCGGGAGCCTGGGCGCGCTCGCGTCGCGCGACACGCCCGCCGCGCGCCTCGACGCGCGCGTGAAGGTGCTCGCGACGCTCGCCTTCGTGGCGGTGGTCGCGAGCTTCGGGCGGCACGACCTCCTCCGGCTCGCGCCCCTCGCGCTCTTCCCCCTCGTGCTCGCCGCCCTGGGCGACGTGCCCCTCCGCGCCCTCCTCCGGCCGCTCGCGCTCGCCGCGCCGTTCGCGCTCGGGGTCGCCGCCTTCGAGCCGCTCCTGGATCGCGCGCCGGCGTTCACGGTCGGCGGCGTCGCGATCTCCGGGGGCGCGGTCGGGATGGCCACCATCCTCGCGAAGTTCGCCCTCTCGCTCTCCGCCGCGCTCCTCCTCGTGGCCACGACCGGCTTCGACCACGTGTGCGTGGCCTTGCGCCGCCTCGGCGCGCCGCGCGCCCTCGTCGCCCAGCTCCTGCTCACGCACCGGTACCTCTTCGTCCTCGCCGCCGAGGCGGGCCGAAGCCTGCGCGCCCACGCGCTCCGCGCCCCCGGCCGCCGGCGGCCGACGCTCCGCGTCGCCGGGACGATGCTCGGTGCGCTCCTCGTGCGCGCACTCGCGCGCGCCGAGCGGATCCACGCCGCCATGAAGTGCCGCGGGTTCGAGGGCGAGCTCCCGCTCGTGCGCCGCGGCCGGCCCGGCCGCCCCGACGCGCTCTTCGCGGCGGCGACGGCCGCGCTGCTCCTCGTCGCGCGCGCCGTGGACGTCCCCGCGCGGCTCGGCGCCGGCCTGGCCGGAGGTCTCCCGTGAGCCACCACCTCGTCGGCGTCGACGACGTGCACTACGCCTACCCCGACGGCACGCAGGCCCTCCGCGGCGTGAGCTTCCTCTTGCACCACGGTGAGTCGCTCGGGCTCGTGGGGGCGAACGGCGCGGGGAAGTCCACGCTCCTCCTCCTCCTCGCCGGCGTCGTCTTCCCCGAGCGCGGCGCCGTCCGCGTCGGCGACTGGCCCGTGACGCCGGCGACGCTCCCGCACGTGCGCCGCTCGCTCGGGATGGTGTTCCAGGACCCGGACGATCAGCTGTTCATGCCGACCGTCGAGGACGACGTCGCGTTCGGCCCGCTCCAGCTCGGGCTGCCGCCGGACGAGGTGCGCGCCCGCACCGCCGCCGCGCTCGCCCGGGTGGGCGCGGCGCACCTCGGCCCGCGGATGCCGCACCGGCTGTCGGGGGGCGAGAAGCGGGCCGTGTCGATCGCGACCGTGCTCGCGATGAGCCCGGACGTGCTGGTGATGGACGAGCCCAGCGCGGGCCTCGACCCCGCGTCGCGGCGCGGGCTCGTCGAGCAGCTGCAGGCGTTCGAGCACACCAAGATCGTGGCGAGCCACGACCTCGACCTCGTGTACGAGGTCTGCCGGAGGACGATCGTGCTCGTCGGGGGGACCGTCGCGGCCGACGGTCCGACGGCGGAGGTGCTGGCGCGTCGGGACGTGCTCGCCGCGGCGCGCCTCGAGCCGCCGCTCCGGCTCCAGGGGTGCCCCCGGTGCGGAGCGGCGGGATGAGCGGCTCCTACTCCACCTTCACCTTCGAGAAGAACTCGGCCGCGAGCGCGGGCGGCTGCGGGCTGCTGTAGTTCACGGCCGCGGTGTAGTCCCAGCGGTCCTTGTGGAAGAGCCAGGCCTCGACCTTCGTCGTCCGCCGGGTCTCGCGCCACTTCACCGGGAACGCGTCGACCTTGATGAGCTCGCTGTTCGGGATCTGATCGGCGTACTCCTTCGCCTCGGCGAGGCTCGTCTCCGGGGTGGCGTCGGGACCCTTGTCGACGCTCTCGAGCCGCCACTCGGTCCCGTCGGTCGTGGTGCACTTCACCGTGTTGGTGTTCGCGACCTCGACGGGCTTGCAGGGGAACTGCATCGAGACTGGGCCCTTCTTGTACTCCTGCCACGTCGGCTTCGAGCTGCAGGCGGCGGCGACGAGGCTGAGGAGGGCGAGCGGGATGAGCTTGGACATTTCGCGGAGTCTCCGGCGGTGGAAAAGGGCTTGGAACCGAGGGGCTAGCCTAGCACCCTTCGCCGGCCCGGGCACCGCCAGGGTCCGGTGACACCGCCTCACACGTTCTCGGCACGGGGTCGCCGCGCCCTCACCGCGGGGACGGCAACCCCGCCGCGGGGAGCCCGGCGTCGGAGCCGCCGAGGAGGCCGGGCAACCGCTTCCAGGCGCCGGCCTCGGGCCCCGCGGCCTCCCAGCGCGCGAACCACGAGCGCTTCCGCTGGGCCTCCTCGAGCTCCCAGCCGAGCAGCGAAAGGCGCGCCCCGAGCGTCTCGCCCGCGACGCCCTGACGCGCGGACGCCGGGAGCGCGAGCAGGTGCCGCAGGCAGAGCCCATGCGATCGGGCGTACGTCTCCGAGAGCCCTCGATCGCGGAGGGCCGCCTCGACGAGCGCCGCCACCCGGCCACCCGCCTCCCGGCCCACGTCGCACGCCCGGCACGCGCGGTTTCCGAGGAGGTTCGAGCGCGCCGCCCCGCGGTCCGCCGGGCGGCCTCCCGGCGTTCGCGCCCCGTACATCGCGCTCACCCAGCGGCCGAGCGCGCCCGACCACTCCGCGGCGAGGCCGGCGGCGACCTTGCGCGCCGCGCCGGCGTCCGTGGCGTGGAGGACACCCAGGTGGACCGGGCAGAGCCGCAGCTCGAACGGCTCGAGCTCGGGGCCCGACGCGATCCAGCCGAGCGCTCCCCGGACCGCCTCTCGCTCGCCGACGCAGCACGGACAGGCGTCGAGCGCGAGGACCGCGGCCGCCCACTCCCGCAGCGGCCCGCGCGCGCGCACGTCGGGCAGCGCGGCGCCCCGCAGGAGCTCGGCCCGGGCCGGGGCGTCCTCGTCCCGGCCCCGCAGCCGCGCGACGAGCTCGTCGCCGGTCGCGCCGAGCGCCTGCAGCCCGAGCTCCGCGAGCCGCAGCGCCGGGGCGCGCGCCGTGCGGCGCGAGAGGGCGGAGAGGAGGTGGGGGAAGCACAGCCCCTTCCTCGCCGCGAGCCGCTCGGCCACGGCCGGCCGCGCCGACGTGCTCGCGAGCGTGTCCTGGGCGTGATCCTCGGCCCAGCTCTCGCGCGCGCAGGTGGGGCACGGCGCGAGCGCTTCGTCCGACGCCGCGCGTCGCCCGGCCGCGCGGGCGAGCCAGACCGCGGTCTGCGCGAACACGTCGCCGCCGCCGCGGGTCGAGACGAGCCGCCGGAGGTGCCGGCCGCACGGGCCGAGCGAGGCCATGAGCGCCTCGTG
>Ga0196976_1001574_pt1 | contig 10119 bp, 10 predicted proteins | sample S3v_513CmetaG_FD_148644 | JGI IMG/M metagenome (GOLD analysis project Ga0196976, IMG submission 148644) | Soil microbial communities from Anza Borrego desert, Southern California, United States - S3+v_5-13C | ecosystem: Environmental > Terrestrial > Soil > Desert | place: USA: California...
AAGCCATAGCGGTTCCAGACAGCCTGGAGCCCCTGCTGCACCAGTTGCTGCTGGCTGCCCTGGTACAGCTCCCAGGCGGGCGCCGGCCCGGGGCGCTTCCGCCTGGTCGGCTGGGCGATGACGAGCGCTTTCATAGGGCGCCCGGCCCCGAGACCAGCGTCAGGCCGCCGTCAGCGATGATCGTCTGCCCGGTCAGCCAGCGGGCGTCAGGCCCCAGCAAAAAGGCCGCGATCCCTGCGACATCGCCCGGGGTGCCCACCCGCCCGGCGGGCGTGGCCTCTGCGAGCGCCGCCGCCACTTGCGGCCAGGCGTCGCCGCACATGAAGCGGACGGAGTCTGTCTCCACGGGGCCGGGGCAGATCGCGTTGACCGTGATGCCCGCCCGGGCCAGCTCGACGGCCAGGGACCGAACCAGACTCTCCAGGGCGGCCTTTGCCGCGCCTAGCAGACCGTGCAGGGGCACATAACGGATCGAGTCATAGCCGCTCAGCACCAGGATTGACCCCTGCCGACCCTGCATCAGCGGAACCGATTCCCGGGCCAGTTGCAGGAAGGAGTCGACGCTGAGGGCGAAGGTCCGCCGGATATTGTGGGGCTGCTGGTCCAGCGTGGGCTTGAAGGCCGTGGCCGCTGCGTTGGCCACCAGCCAGTCGAGGGCGCCCGCCTCCGCCCGGATGCGGGCACACATGGCCGCCACCGCCGCCGGGTCCTCCAGGTCTGCCTGGCAGGGAATCACCCTGCCGCCGCCCTGCGCCGCCACTTCGGCGGCGGCCGCATGGTTCTGCTTGTAGCCGATGTAGACCGTATGGCCGGCCTCAGCCAGCCGCAGGGCAATGGCCCGGCCGATGCCCCGTGACCCCCCCGTCACCAGCGCAATCTTTCCGCTCATTACGTTTTCCCCCCACACAGGACTACGCACTTTTGCTACCGAACATTTCGATTATAAGCCATAGCGGTCGGGAGGGCATCCCCCAACAAGTCCCTCCACTAACACAAAACTATAAGCGTTGACTTTATCCGTATTTACGGTAACGTAGTGTGCGGATGGCTTTGGCTTTTTACACTGCCCGAACGTACGGGGGTTCCTATGCAACAGACGCTGCAGACAACACACCGACTTCGCCAGTCCATCGAACGGGCGGCAGAGGCCCTGGCGGCAACCCGCACGGATCTTCCTGCCCGACCGGAGATGGAAGGACTCCTGGCAGCGGCCCAGCAAGCCAGCGCATGGATGGATACCATGACCCGGACGGATCATGACATTTCGGTCACCTGCGACTCGGAAGGCGAAGTGACCAGCATCAGCACCGGCTGCCTGGCCACCCTGGGCTACACGCCGGCGGAACTGGCCCATGGCGAATACCGCCGGCTGGTCCATCCGGACGATTATGCACCGTTGCGTACGTATCTTCGCCGCAGCCTGCGGGGCGAAACCGTCAGCGGCGTGGAATGTCGCTTATCGCACAAGGACGGCAGCCTGGTCTGGCTTGAATGGACCATCACCCCGCTGGCGGATGGCGCGGGCGTCTATGCCGTCGGCCGTGACATTACCATGCACAAGCAATACCAGCAGGTGCTCCGGGAGAGCGAACAGCTTTACCGGGCGCTCTTCGAGTACAGCCCTGACGGCGTCTTTACCCTGAACTACGAAGGCCGCGTCATCACCATGAACCCGGCCTGCTTAGGCATTTGCGGGTACGAGTCGCAGGAGTTGCTCGGCCAGCCCCTCTCCAGACTGCTCGTTGCAGATCAGGTGAAGGAAGGTCGGGCGTTCTTTCGCCAGGTCATGCAGGGTGAAGCCCAGAACTTCGAGTCCGCCATGCGCCATAAGGATGGGCGCACCCTCTTTCTGCACGCCACGCTCGTGCCGCTGATTCTCGAAGGCACGGTCGTGGGCGCCTACGGCGTCGTCCGGGACATTACCGAGCGGAAGCAGGCCGAAGCGCAGCTGGCGCACATGGCCTTCCACGACCCGCTGACCGGGCTGGCCAACCGCACACTCTTCATGAACCGGCTGGACCAGCTGGTCAAGGGCAACGTGGGCAACCAACCCTCGTTTGCCATCCTCTATCTGGACCTGGACGACTTCAAAATCGTGAACGACAGCCTGGGCCACCGCACCGGCGACCTCCTTCTGATTGAAGCCGCCCACCGGCTCAAGTCATGCGTCAGCGCCAGTGATACCGTCGCCCGTCTGGGCGGCGACGAGTTCACGGTGATTCTCGAAGGCACGCAGGATACCGATGACGCCATCGTCGTGGCACATCGGGTGCTGCGCATCCTGAACAGCCCATATGACATCGACGGACACAAAATGGTCGTCACGCCCAGCGTGGGCGTGGTCATGGGGAACCAGGGCCTGGATTCGAAGGAACTCCTGCGCTACGCCGACATCGCCATGTATAAGGCCAAGCAGAACGGCAAGGCCCGCTACGAGGCGTTCACGCCCGTCATGTACAACCATGTGCTGCAGCGGCTGCAGTTGGAAACCGATCTGCGCCGGGCCATTGAGCAGAACGAGTTCCGGGTCTACTATCAGCCCATCATTGAAATGAGCGACGGCTCCATTTCGGGCGTGGAGGCGCTGATTCGCTGGGAGACGCCTGACCACGGCCTGATCAGCCCGGCCCAGTTCATTCCCCTGGCCGAGGAGACCGGCCTGATTCTGCCCATCGGACGGTGGGTGCTGGAAGAGGCCTGCCGCCAGGGGCGCCGCTGGCAGGACCGCTTCCCGAATCTGGTCGTCAGCGTCAACCTGTCGGCCCTGCAGTTCCGAGAGCCCTTCCTGGCCGAAGAGATTGCCCGGGTTCTGCAAGAGACGGATATGCAGCCCGCCGGGCTGCAGTTGGAGATCACCGAGTCGATCCTGATGCAGGAGAGCGCCACCACCCAGGAGACGCTCCGCCAGTTGAAGGGGCTGGGCATCCAACTGGCCCTGGACGACTTCGGCACCGGGTACTCCTCCCTGAGCTACCTCAAGCGCTTCCCGATCGACGTGCTGAAGATTGACCGCTCCTTCGTGGCTGGTCTCGGCGAGAGCCCAGCCGACACCGCGCTGGTCCGCACGGTCATTACACTGGCCAAGGCGCTCAACCTGACGGTAACCGGTGAGGGCGTTGAGACGGCGGAGCAGATCGGTCAACTCCGGGCCATGGAATGTGAGCGGGGCCAGGGCTACTTCTTTGCCAGGCCGCTGCCCGCCCGCGAAATCGATGATCTGTTGGCCAGCGACCCGCGCTGGTAAGCCAAAAGATTCAGGCGCTCCCCCAGCCGGGGAAGCGCCTGTTTTGCGTTTCGGTTAGGAATGAACCAGTTCACGCGCCGCCGAGCGATAGACCCAGGTACCCACCGGCAGCACGTCGGCCAGTGCGGCGTCAAGCCCTTCCACTTCCACGTGAATGGTCGGGAAGAAGTCCGCCCAGACGGCTTCCTGCAGGTAGCTCATGAACTCCCGCCCGGTTTCGGTGACCGGGCCATGGAAGAAACACCGGATATACAGCGTCTTTTCATCCGTGTCGACAGCCAGACCGCTCAGAGCCGGGGGCAGCTCACCGGGCAACGCTCTCTGCACGGAGAACAGGAAAGCGTTGGTGGGTTCTGTGACCATTACCTGTCATCTCCTCGTTTTTCTGCGGTCCGCCAATCTGAACCTCGTGAATCTGAGCACAAATCTGGGCGCTGAGAAGGGCCGTTGCGCAATCCAGCCACAGGCGATTTGTCTCAATATCTCGATATCTAACCTTACAGTAATACATTCCCTGGTAGATATCAAGAAACACAAAGGTGCCAATCTCGGGTGGACCGGCGCGCGGACCAAAGGTGATGGTCTCCATCGGTCCCTTGGGCTGGAAAGGCGGTGAATACCCTACGCCGCTATGGCGGCAAAGGGCCATAGCCCTCTTTTTCGCCTGTATCGAACTCCCTGGGCTCCGATACGTTATTTCCTGTGAGAGGAAATATTTCCAGATGGGGTGGGGAGAGAGATGCGAAAGCTCTACATCATCCGGGAGAACGAAGAGGACGGGCGCCTGCTGGACGCCTTGACCGCTGCCGGCCACAGCACCGACGATTCGGCGTTTAGCAACCCGGTCTGTCCGGTCTGCGGGCACAGCACACTGCTGGCCTACACGGAAGGCAGCGACTTCGAAGTAATCACCTGGTACTGCCTTGATGAAGCGGAATGCGCCAATGCCGACGCATGGCATCTGGTCTGCAGCCAGATGGAATGCACCTATGAGGAGCAGATCGAGCGGGTGACGGATCCCATGGGCGCCCTGCTCTTTGATATCGACAGAGCCCACTGGGCCTTTGATGAATACGCCGGGCTGATTAGCCGCCAAAACTCGGAGATGATGGCGTTGATCACCTGGCTGCGGGGCGCCCTGGAGTCGGGCCCCAACCGCAAGCTCCAGGCCTTCCTCGCAGAGGCCGAATGGCGATATGCCGACGACCTGCAGCGCACGCGCAAGTGGATCGACCGGGTGCCGCCGGGCAAGCGTATTCGCTTCCAGGTCGATCGCGAGAACACGGACCGCCGGGAGATGGAGGGCACCTTCCTGACCGCCACGGCGGAGGGGTTCATGCTCCTGACGGAGCCCGATGGCCATCTGCTGAGCCTCCGGTCCGAAGATGTCTGCTCGCTCCAGCCCAGGCGGCCGGACCGGGACGAACTGAGCCGCCCCCTGGAAGAAGTCCTGAGCGAAATGGAAGGACAGGACGAGCAGACGCGGAACCTGGGGTTGATCAGGCTCCACCCGCTGCAGGAGATGGTCGTCATTCGGGGACACCACGTGCGGCTGTGCCATGTGGATATGTATGGCCGGTACCACGTTCGCTGCTGGGAGCAGTCCGCCGCGTCTGCACTCCAATTGGAGCTACGGGGCGAGAACTACTGGGAAGGCATCTTCCGGCGCAGTGATGTCGGGGTCCGGTACGATGTCCGGCAGATGGTCAGAGTGAAGGGGCACTGGGTCGACGTATTCGGTGCGGCTGAGCACGGAAAATGGCCGGCAGTAAAGACTTCCGACCCTTCGATCGCCTCGGAACTGGGCCTGAAGCTGGAGCGCCCCTGGTTCCCGCCCGAAGACGAAGAAGACGAGCGCAGACTGCGCCCCTGCTGGACGGGCGTGATTCCCGAGGACGCGGTGGAGGACCGGAGAGAAGTCCGGCTCTATCACTGGCCCCTGCCGGAATTCCAGTTGCCTGATGCCCTGTGACAGAGGCCGGGGGAGGCTCTCCTCCGGCCTCTTTGCGCCGCCGCAAGGAGAAAGATCCTTGCAGTTAGAATGTTCTATCTGGTAACCAGACTCGGGTCCCGTTTCGGGAGGGTTGGCCCATGAGATTGCGTGGCCTGTTCCTCACTGCCGCTCTGGCGCTGCTCCTGCTGCCGCTGGTGGCGCTGGGCGGGGGCCTGCTGGGCATGGCGTCGCTGAACGGGTCCGTTGTGGAGCGGAGCAGCGAAGAGATCGACACGGTGAAGCGGAATGTCGTTCAGTATGCGGCTTCCCTGTGGGACCTGCTGCCGGACCACGGGGATGAGTTTGCCGCCGGCCTCGCCGCTCTGGGCGAGGGGCAGCCGTTTGCCCTGGAGATCCGCTCCCTTGAGAACCAGGTCCTGTTCAAGAGCCCCGCCGTGACAGACGGTGAGTACCGCACGGCGCTGATTGAGAAGGACGGCGCCCCCCTGGGCATCGCCCAGGTCTGGATCGCGCCCGCTACCACCCACAACGCCAGGGGAAAGACGATGGCCGCCGGCCTCTGGACCGGGACGGCGCTCCTGGTGGTGCTGTTGCTCGGCCTGGTCTGGCTGATTGGCCGGGCGATCCTCCGGCCCCTGCGGGCGCTGGAGCGGGCGACGGCGGCCGTGGCTGAGGGCGCCCTGGATTTTGCCGTCCCGCACAGCCGGGTGGCGGAACTGGACACGCTGACCCGCGGCTTCATCAGCCTGCGGGACCGGCTGCAGGCCGCCCTGGACCGGCAGCAGGCCCTGGAGCGCAACCAACAACGTCTTGGAGGCTGAAACGTGGATCAGCTCGCACTCATCCTTCGTGAAGACTACGGCCTGACACTGCACAGCGCAGCCCACATCGACTACGGCATCTGGGAGGAGTCCTTCCGGATTGAGACTGACCGGGGCCGCTTCTTTGCCAAGCGTTTCCTGCGCAAGAGTCGGCAGACGGAGGCGATGCTGCGGGGCATTCAGACCAGCCAACAGCTAAGGGAGCAGGGTTTCCCTGCTCCCATGGTGATTCCCACCCGGTCCGGCGCCCTCTTGCTTGAGACAGGCGGCAAGCGCTATCAGGTGACCGAGTGGGCTGAAGGCCGCTCGTATCACCCCGGTGAACTGCCGCTGGAGGCTGTGGCGCCCATGGGCGCCCTCCTGGGCCGGCTCCACCGGCTGCTGGGGCCTGCCGAGGTGCCCCCGGCCCCGCCCCTGCCTTCGCCGGCTGAGGCCCTGCGGGAGTGCCAGGCGCTGCTGGAGCGCTACGACTACCGCCCCGAGCCGTTTGCCGCCGTCGCCCGGGAAGTGCTGGAGGGCCAGATTGCATTGCTGGCCCGGCTCCCGGCCGGCCTGTCTGCAGATTTGCCCCGGCCCCGCCTGGGCGGCCGGGTCTTCAACTCGTTCTGGGTGGAGCAGTTGCTCTTCCGGCCCGACGGGTCGGTCTCCGCCCTGGTCGACTGGACGGACGGGGCCGGCAGGCCCGGCCACTGGTGCGGCGACCTGGAACTGGCCATTCATCTGTCGGCTTTCGACCTGCCCACTGCCTGTCGGTTCCTGGAGGCGTACTGGTCGGAAAACCCGCTGCCCGGTCAGGAGCTGGTCGCCCTGGCAGCAGAACTGTGCTACGGGTATCTGGCCTCGACCAATTTCCTGTCCGGCTGGTTCGCCCGGCCCTACCGGCGCATGGCCGACTGGGAGGCGACCGCCGCCCTGTGGCACCGGCAAATCGTGCCACGTTTTCTGGCCTGGAAAGACTGGGAGTCAGCCCTCGTGGGCTGACTCCTTTCCGTTCAGATAGATCCAGCGGCCATCGAGCCGGACAAAGTCGGAGAGCTCGGTGAAGGTCTCCTGCTTGTCCCCGGCTGTGTACTCGGTGGTGAAGAGGACCCGGGCCACGCCCTGCTCGTCCTCGGGGAAGACCTGCTTGATGCTCAGCTTGGTGAAGTCAACCGCCTTGCTGAAGTGGAGCGTTTCCCTGTCGAACTGCTCCTTGGGAATCCCCTTGACCTGGTCGTTGTCGGGATGGGTGGTCCGGTACAGATGGGTCGTGTTGCCCACCACGTAGGCCGTGTAGCGGGAGCGCATCAGCGCTTCGGCGGTCTCCGGCCAGACGGTGCCGTCCAGCGCGGGACCGCAGCATTTCTTGAACTTGAGGCCGCTGCCGCAGGGACACGGTTCGTTTCGTTCTACTTTGTGCACGGGAAATTGTCACCTCTGGAATTAGTGTACCAGACTTGGCGGGCCTACACCCTCCGGGTCAACAGACTCCACGTGATCGCTCCGAAGCCGCCACAGAACAGAATCACACCGATCCCGAGGTACGACCCCAGCCCCTGGAAGGCGTAGACCAGCATGAACGTGATGAAGACGGTCAGGGCGCCCCTCACCCAGACGGGCCAGGGCTTGTTGCGGAAGACCATCAGTAGAATCGCTGCGCCGGCCAGCCAGGGGAAGACCATGCCGCCGCTGTCGCCGCCGTAATGCGAGGTCTTGACCCGGGGGCTGAGCCAGGTGCTGTCCTGCACGGTGCGCCCGGCGCCGTCGGTGTAAATGGTGCCGACCCGCTCCAGGCTGATGCTGTTGTAGGTACTGACGCCCTCCCACTGGAAGAAGAGCGAGACCAGGCAGACCGCCAGGCCGATGATCAGGACCTGGAGCCGCTTGCCTTCGAGCCGGAAGGCATCACCGCCGGGGCGCCCTTCCTTCAGCAACCCCCAGACGCCGCGCCCCATCAGAACCATGAGGACCATGGCGCCGAGCACGCCGGTGCCCCCGAAGGAGCCACCCATGGCCAGGGCCATGTCGCCGATGCCACCGGCTGCCACGAAGAGCAGGCTGCGGGTGACCGTCGAAACGCCCGGCCGGACGCCGTAGACCAGCCCCATGATTCCTGCCGCCAGGAAGACCGGAATCATGAACCAGCGCATGAACCAGATGCCCAGCAAGGCGCCCAGCGCCAGGGCCGCGCTCCAGATAAGGTCCGGCCCCGCCGCCACCGGGCCGTCGGCGCCCAGGGTAACCGTCGGGACTGGCAGGGCGGTCAGCCGCTGCTGCAAGGTGCTGACCACAGGCACGGACTCCAGTTGCGACTGCCACTGGCCCAGTGCGCCGGGAGCCGCCTGGGTCTGTGGCTGCGCTGCGCCGCAGGAGGGACAGAATCTGACGGAGTTCTCCAGCTTTGTACCACATGAATTGCAAAACACAGCGAAGATCACCTCATGCCGATAGTTCCACGCCGCGGGGGCTGCTCCCTGCCTGGGCATCCTACCTGACGGAGGGATGCAGATGTTGAAGCAGACTCGGTTCCGTGTTCCTGGCATGAACTCGGCCCGCACCACCCGGGAAGTGAGCGATGCCCTGGTCAATGTGCAGGGCGTCGCTGACATCGGGGTGAACGCCGATGAGCACGTGGTTGAAGTCAAGTATGACCCGGGGAAGACCGATTCCGGAGCCATCGCCTCGGCGATTCGGCGGATCGGCATTGCGGTGGAAGAGTAAAAGCGTGAGGGGCGCCGTGTGGCGCCCCTTCAGGTTGTTCCCGGCTATCTCAGTTTTCGGGCCTTTTGAAGTGTTTACGGGTGCGACTGACCAGGGCGCTCTGCCGGCCGGGTTCCACTAGAGTTTTCCGGAGAGTTTCTCGCCGTCTACACAGGCCGTATATCCACGGGCTCCTGGAGCTTCCCTGACCCTACCCTGGAGCAACTGGTCCCCACCTGGCTATCCGATCTTGGCACGATCGCCTTCTGCCTGTGTCCGGCCGCTTTGGTCGTGCCGCTGATTCTGGCTGTCACCGCCAAGGCCAGAAGGTCACAGGGGACATAACCCAAATCGGTGGATCCGCCAACATCGGGCCGGTGCACGGGCAACAGGCATGAAGATCGTCTGCATAGCTATTCAGCTCAGGCAGGCGGTTTTGCCCTAGAGCTACGCTTTGCGGTGGCGTCATCCAGGAGCCTGGATTTCGTGCAAGCGGGATTCAGGCTCTCAGCGTCTAACGAAGGGGACAGTGGCCAAATATCAGCCCCGTCGATCAACTTTTTGGTCGTCGGCCGGGTATAGAAGGTAGACGCTCCCGGGGGTGAAGTCGATGGATGAACAGGCACAGGTAGACAAGTGCAGAGAAGGGGACCCTTCAGCCTTCGAGCCACTTTTTCATCAGCATGTGCGGAAAGCCGTGGGAGTTGCGTACATGATCACTCGTGACTGGGCGTTGGCCGAGGATGCCACGCAAGAGGCGTTCAGTCGGGCCTTCCGCTCAATTCGATCCTTTCACAGCGGCCTGCCGTTTGCACCGGGGATCTTTCGAATCGTGGTCAACGAAGCCAGGCGCGTAGCCCGCAGACGCGGTGGGGTGCCGGTGGCCGCCCTATCCGAGGATGTCTTTGACCCGGGTTCCCCCGAGACGGTGCTGCTGAAAAAAGAGCACGCCAATGAAATATGGAACGCGATTCATTCCCTTGATGAGGAGCGGCGAGTAGTGATCGTTTTGAAGTACCTCAGTGGTTTCTCCGAGAAAGAGATTGCGGAAGCGTTGAGGCTACGACAGTCTACCGTCAAGTCCCGGCTATATGTGGCCAGACAGCGGCTCCTCGCCTTGCTGAGTCGGTCAGGGGAGGGATTGTGAAGATGTCACTGGAGCAGGAACTGCACGAAGTAATGAAGGCGGGACAGCGTGGAAGGGTTCCGAAAATGAACTGTGGCAGCGGGTCACCAGTTCGGTGGAACGCAACTCCGGAAAATGGCGTTGGCATAAATTCGCTCTGGCCACCGCTTCGGTCGTCGCCGGTGCGGCTGTCGTGCTAATCCTCGCCTGGACGGCCCACCTATCGTTCATTCGGTTCGGCACGGCAGCGCCAGGTCACCGTTCCTCGGGCTTGGAGCAAGCGCCCTCCGCCGGC
>Ga0196976_1001575_pt1 | contig 10117 bp, 8 predicted proteins | sample S3v_513CmetaG_FD_148644 | JGI IMG/M metagenome (GOLD analysis project Ga0196976, IMG submission 148644) | Soil microbial communities from Anza Borrego desert, Southern California, United States - S3+v_5-13C | ecosystem: Environmental > Terrestrial > Soil > Desert | place: USA: California...
CGGATACGAGTGCCCGCAATGAATGCACTGTTCGCCGAATCCGGTACGCCGCCAGATGAGGTAATAGATGGCGCGCTGCATTTTCTTGACGCGATCGGCGAGGTCGCTGGAGCCAGCGTTCGGGTTTGTCATGGCGGAAAAGTATCTCGGCAGTGCCTGTCGAGCTATCGGCGGCCTGTTTCGTCGTCGTTCGGCGTCTTGGGGACGCCACCCTTCCCGCCGTAGCCGCTCAGGTGTTCGTGGCTGTTGCTCTTGAAGGGTTCACTCCCCTTGCGCGCGTCATTCGTCTCGTCGGTGCGGTCGGTAAGCGACGTGTTGTCAGACGGGTCACGCTTCTGGTCGCGATTGCGGGGCTCCCCGTGGATTCCCTCCGCGGCTTCAGCGCCAGCCCCTGTGGGCTTCTGCGCGCGCCGCGTCCCCTGGTCGTCGTTGAAGGGCGCGGAATTGTCGAGTTTGTCGGCCATGAGGCGGCTCCATTTGGAATTGGTTAGAGCCATCAAGTGCAAATGGATGGCCAACTGAGCCGGTTTACGGGCCACGGCGCGCCCAGCGCCTCGTTGTACTCGCAGGGCCATAATCGTCATCCAAGAGGCGTGTCCGCCCTACATTCCTCCCCAGTTGACCAACTCAGGTTCCGTCCCGACGCCAGGCCGTTATACGCCTCGGAACAGCGCCATCCAGCCGCCCAGCGGACCCGATGATGGCGACGGCACCAGCGCGGCCCGAAAGACCAGCCTCTCGCGCGAGCTTTCGGACTTCCTGGTGGAGCTGTCGATCGCCATGCAGAAGCATGCGATCTACCCTGGAGGGCATCCGCTGCTCACCGACGCCGTGGATGGCGTCATGCGGAAGATCTCGATCCTCCTGGCGGAGCGGTCCTCGCTGAGCATTGGCATTGCCCGTCGACAGCTGATCATCGAAGGGGTTGGGACCGACCCCAACCACCCGCTGCTCAAGGAACTGGCCGGGCGACTGCACAAGCACAACCTCGGGGCCCTCAAGTTTCTCCGCGATCTGACACGCGAAGAGCTCGGCGACGCACTGGCCACCATCGCCGTGGATTCGGGACGCAGCACGGAGACGCTGGGCGACCAGGCCGCCAGCCTCTCCGAACGATGGGAGAATGTGAAGCTGTACCCGCTGAACTACGAGCGGCTGCAGCTGTTGTACGACGGCAAGGATGACGAGGGGGAGGAACGCATCCATCGCGGCGGCTCCACGAAGGCGGCGCAGCTCTGGGTAGGGATGGCGCGCGCGGCCATGATGCTCGACGAAAACGACGAGGTGGATTCGAGCTCGATGACGCCACTCGTCGTCGCCGAGGCGATCGACAAGCGCCAGCAGCAGGAAGCGTATGACCAGGTCATCGTTGGCTACCTGCTCCAGATCGCCGAGGAGCTGAAGAAGTCCGGTGGTCGACCTGAGACGATCGAGCTGCAGAAGCACATCTCCGAGCTCGTGAAGCAGCTGAGTCCCGCGTCCCTGAAAAAGCTGCTGGAGATGGGCGGCGACAGCGTGCAGCGTCGTCAGTTCCTGCTGAATGCGTCGCAGGGAATGACCGTGGAGGCGGTCGTCGATCTCGTGAAAGCCGCAGGCTCCGACGGCAAACAGTCCATCTCGCATTCGATGATGCGGCTGTTTTCGAAGCTCTCGAAGTACGCCGAGAACGACGCGGACCCGGTGCGGCGCGCCAACGCGGAATCATCCGTGCGCGAGCATATGCGCAACCTCATCTCCGAGTGGAATCTCGACGACCCGAACCCCACCGCGTACGGGAAAGTGCTGCAGCGAATGGCGCGTTCTGGCCGTCAGGAATCCAATGCGGCCTACATCGACTGTGAGCCCGAGCGCGTCGTACAAATGGGGCTCGAACTCAGCGCAAGCGGCCCGCGGATGGATGTCGCGCTCGAGGCCATGCTCAACTCGGCGCGCTTTGAGCAGCTGCTGAGCTATCTCGACGCGGCGCCGGATCCGGAATTCGCCGAATCCGTGTGGCAGTACGTGGACTCGAAGGACATTCTCTGGTCGGCGCTGACGGAAGCACGAATCGACGTTGGGGTGCTCGAGCGGCTGGTGAAGCGGAAGGGATTGTCGGCGGTGGATCCCATTCTCGACGTGGTCGAGCGCACGAAGGACGCGCGCACGCGCGAGCGGCTTCTCGACACGCTGCTCCCACTCGGCGACGATATCGGGCCATATCTCGCGCGTCGCATCGACGGTGCGCGGGCAGACCTGCGGCGCGATCTGTTCCTGATGCTGGGCAAGCTTGGACAGATTCCGCGAGACTTTGACGTATCGCGATTCCTGCTCCATACCGACGCAGCGGTTCGTCGCGAGGCTGTTCGGCTGCTGCTCAAGTTCGTCGAGACGCGCGAGCAGGCGATCATTGCGGGGGTGACGGACACTGACGAGCGCGCCCTGTTCTACGGACTGTCCGCCGCGCAGGAAGGCGGCTGTCCGCAGCGGGCGCTGGCGATCGTGCGCCAGCGCATCGAGAACCGGGACCTGGATTCATCGCTGATGACGCTGGCCATCCGCGTGCTCGCACAGGCAGACAGCGGCGCGTCGCGGGTAATGAGTGGCAGCGGGCGCACCTCGCAGATGATGCGCGCCATGCATCTGGATTCCAATCCCGCGGCCGATGCGACCGCGGGGAAGAAGACGCTCGACTGGCTCGTGAGCCGGGTGGCGCAGAAGGGTTTCTTTGGACGATGGAAGCTCCGCGACAAGTCGCCGGAGATGCTGGCAGCCCTCAGCGCGCTGTCGGCGTACTGGAACCAGCTTCCCGAGGTCCAGGAGATCATCGCGCTTGCGACGCGGCAGAACGATCCCGAACTGCGCAAGGCGATGAGCGCGCAGCGGGTGACACAGAAGATGAGGGCGATAACGGACTAAGAACGGCCTTTGTCAGCGTGTCGGCTTTTCAGCTTCTCGGCTTGTCAAGCCGTCAAGCCGCCAAGCCGCCAAGCTCCCGATAACCTTTACCCACTCATGGACGTCTCCCGCTTCCTCACCTCGCTCGCGCAAACCCTCAGCACGATGTCCCTGTACAAACCGGGTCATCCCGCGCGGGAGCGTGTGGTGGACCGGTCGTTCGCGCTGATGCAGGAGTTGGTCGCGGAAAATCCGCGTCCCGAGTTCTCCTTTCTCGGAGACGAGGTGGTGTACGGCAAGACCAGCATCCGCGAGCTGCGCGACTGGGACTGGAGCAAGCGGTTCGCCGGGATGGGAATCCAGCGGCTGGAGTTCGACGCCGACGTCACCCGCGAGGACTTCGTCGAATTCCTTGATGACGTCTATGCGCGGGTTGCCAATTCCACGGAGCCGGTGGACACGTCCGAAGCGCGGACCACTCGCGTGCGTCGCATTCGCTATGGCGCCATCGGCATCCGCAGCGAAACGGACGAGGGGCGCAAGGTTCTGGAGCGCGAGATCGCGACAGCGACGATCACCTATCACCTGGGTGAGGAGATTGACGCGATCAAGTACATGCATGAGGAAGTGCTCAAGAACGGCGGCCTGCCGCTGCTGGAGGCCGAGGCAGTCGTTCGCTCGCTTTCGGTGGCGATGCACGGTGAGAGCGACATGATGCTGCCGCTGCTGATGCTGAAGGAGTTTGACCAGTACACGACGACCCACTGCCTCAACGTGTCGGTGTTGACGATGGCGCTGGCGGAACATCTCGGCCTCAACGCACGCGACGTCCGCACCTTTGGCGTCGCCGGCCTCCTTCACGACCTCGGCAAGGTGCGGATCCCGATGGAAATCCTGAACAAGCCCGGGAAGCTGTCAGATGAGGAGCGGTCGGTGATGCAGAACCACACCGTGGAAGGCGCACGGCTGATCATCACCAGCGATCGCGAGCTGGACATGGCCGCGGCGGTGGCGTACGAGCACCACATCATGCTGAACGGTGGCGGGTATCCCAAGCGGCACTACCAGCGGGACGTGCACAAGGCCAGCACACTCGTGCACGTGTGCGACGTGTACGACGCGCTTCGCACGAACAGGCCGTACCGAGCAGCCTGGGAGGCGGAAAAGGTGCTGAACTACATCGCTGAGAAGTCAGGCTCGGAATTCGAGCCGGACATCGCCGGGAAGTTCATCGAGATGATGCGGAAGCTCGAAGGGCGCGTGGCGACGATCGAGTATCCGGACGCGGCAAACGCTAACAGCCAAGAGCTGACCGCCAAGAGCTAAGGTCCAAAAGCTTACTGCCAAGAGCTTACGGCCAAGAGCTTACGGCCAAGAGCTTACGGCCAAGAGCTTACGGCCAAGAGCTTACTGCCAGCGGCTTACGGCCAAAGGCCTTACGGCCAAGGGCTTTAGGGCCGAGGGCCGATGGCCGAGAGCTGGTGTGTGCAAGTCCTGCCGCGAGCGACGTCTCCCATACGTCTGCAACCGGACTGCTCATGCGAACCCTGCCATTCCTGCTCACCTTGGCCCTCCCCGCGATCGCGGGCGCCCAGGGTATTGTCATCCCCCGCTGCCCTGCACCTCGGCCAAACCGGCCGATCATGGATTGCATGCCCGCCCGCGCACAGGTGGTGCGCACGCGCAGCGACGTCAAAGTCGAGCTCCGCGACCGTGTCCTTCGATACGAAGTCGAAGAGCGCTTCGTGAATCGCGGCGGCACCATCGGCGAGGCTGACTACATCTTTCCGCTCCCGAAGAACGCGGCCTTCCGCGACCTCAAGCTGTCTATCGACGGCGAAATGGTTGCCGGCGAGACGATGAACGCCGTCGAAGCCCGTCAGATCTACGAGGACATCGTGCGCCGACAGAAGGATCCAGCGCTGGTGGAATGGATGGGTCATGGCATGCTGCGCACGCGGATCTTTCCGTTCCAGGCGGGCGAGGAACGGCGCATCGTCATCCGGTATGAGAGCGTCGCGGAACGGGAAGGGGACGCGATGCGCGTCGACTATTTCCGCGGGCGCGCGAATGAGAACGTGGTCGAGCCGCAGGTCCTGGTACGCCCCGCGCAGCAGTCGCGCGGCACGGTGATGGATCGCGGACGTACGACCTTCACGCTGACGTATCGCGCCGGAGGCGAGCTCGGAGAGCCCTATTCGCCCACCCACGAACTGGATATCGACCGCGAGGCCGCAATTCGCCGGGTATCCATCGATGGCGGTGGTCCGGACATCACCGTGCTTGTGGCGATGCGTCGATCCTCAGCCGCCTCGGTGTCGGTGCTGTCGAACGCACGGCGGGACGAGCCCGGATATGCGCTGATCACGGTCACCCCACCAGCAGATGTCGCGTCATCGCGGCTGCCGCGTGACGTCACCTTCGTGATCGACGTGTCGGGCTCCATGAGCGGGCAAAAGCTCGAGCAGGCAAAGGCCGCGGGACGGCAGTTGCTTCGCACGCTCAATCCTCGCGATCGTTTTCGCGTGGTCGATTTCTCGACAGACGTGCGCAGCTTCCGTGACGAGTTCGTGTTCGCAACCGAAGCCAACGTCCGCGCTGCCGTTCGCTATCTCGACGACCTTGAAGCGGTTGGATCGACGAACATTTCGGGTGCACTCGAAGAGGCGTTGCGTACCATGGCTCGGCGTCCGGCCACCGGCGAGCCGCGGACCGACGAGGAAGGGCTTCTCGTGTCCGACCGGATGCCACTGGTGCTGTTCATGACCGATGGCGCGCCGACGGTAGGTCTGCGCGATCCGGCAGACATCGCTGCACGCGCCGCTCGGCTGCGTGGAGATGCCCGCGTCTTCTCCGTCGGAATGGGCGCTGACGTGAACGTCGGCCTCATCGAGCAACTCGCGCTCGAAGGACGCGGCACGGCCCACTTTGTCCGGCCGGATGAAAACGTCGAGCGTGCCGTCGAGTTGCTGGCCACTCGTCTGCGTCAGCCGTTGCTGACCGATGTTCGCGTCACGACCGACGGCAACGTGCGGCTGTCGCGCGTCTATCCGTCCGGGGCACTGGATGTGTTCGCGGGACAGGATCTCGTGATCCTGGCGCGGTACGAAGGCAACGGTCCGACGAATGTCGTCGTGAGCGGACGGTCCGGCGGCAGGCAGGTGCGCTGGTCGTCGCAGCGGATGTTCCCCCGTGAAGAGCGGGACAATGCCTTTGTCCCGCGTCTCTGGGCCACGCAGCGTATCGGGTGGCTGGCGGCCGAGAAGCGTCGCAATGGTGGCTCGAGCGAAGTGGACCAGGAAATCCGCCAGCTCGGCGAGCGTTTCGGCATCCCCACGGAATTCACGTCGTATCTGGTGCTCGAGCCGGGAGTGGTCGCGCAGCGTGGGCCGCAGGACGCCACCCGTCTCCGCAGGGCGGGAGTAGGTAGCGTTGCGGGGAATGTCGCACCCACGGCCGCTGCCGCGCCGGAAGCGAGATTCGAAGCAGCCCGGACGTCTGCCAGTCAGCGCGAAGCCAAGTCAGTGGCGGCCGCGGATATGGCGAGCGGCGTGACATCCTCTGACATGCGCCGTGCTGGTGCGCGACTGTTCCAGCGCAGCGGCGAGGTGTGGACGGACGCCGCGATGAAACCCGAGTTGCAGGTGTACAAGGTGAAGGCATATTCGCGATCGTACTTCGCGCTGGTCGAACGGATTCCGGAGCTGAAGGAAGCGTTCGCCGTCGGGGATCGCGTTGTGGTTGCGGGACGGAGCATCGCGATCGAGGTGGTGAGCGACGCGGCGGAGCTGTCAGCCGATGACCTGGAGCAGATTGTGAGGAAGTTTTGAACGACGTCGAACGTCTCTTTCGTGAGTACCACGCGCCCCTCGTCCGCTACCTCACGCGTCGCCTCGGCGATCGTGACTGGGCGGAAGAGGTGGCGCAGGAGACGTTCGTGCGCGCCCTGCGACAGACGGAACTCACCAATGAGCGAGCGTGGTTGTTTGCCGTGGCGACGAACCTGATCCGGGACGAGGCGCGCAAGGACGCGCGCCGGCGGCGTCATCTCGAGCTGCTGCGTGAAGAAGCGAAGGCGGACAGCATTGTCGAGCCGCCGGAGACGGACGCCGAGCGCGCCGAGGAGCGCGCGATTGCGAGAAAGGCAATCGAGGCGCTGACCGAGCGCGACCGGGAGGCGCTGCTGATGAAGGAAGAAGGACTGGATTATCACGAGATCGCCGAGGCGCTCGAGCTGTCGGTGGCGTCGGTCGGAACGACGCTGTCGCGTGCGCGCCGGAGGCTCGTGGAAGCGTACGAAGAGTTGCGAAAGAACCAGGACCGGAGAGCAGTATGAATCATCTGGACGAGGGCACCATCCACGCGTGGCTCGACGGCGCGCTGACCGATGAGCAGTCGACCGCGATCGAGGCGCACATCGTCGCGTGCGAATCGTGCGCCGGGATGGTTGCCGAGGCGCGTGGGATCATGGCTGCGGCGTCCCGAGTGCTTCGCGCGCTCGACGACGATCGCGTCAACGTCGTGCCGAAGCCGGCAACGCCGGGCGTAGTACCGCTGACACAGCCACACCGCGGCATCCGTCGTCGCGCTCCGTGGATCGGAGCCGTCGCGGCGGTGCTGCTCGCGGCGGTCGTGCTTCGCACCTCCGACCTCAGTCAGGATCGTGCTGCATCCCAGGAGTCAGCGGTCACTTCTCAGATGCCGCTTGCAGGTTCGGATGCGGTGACTCCTCCGCCACCGGCGGATGCGGCTCCTCCAGCCGAGCCGGAAATACCTCCTGCAGTGTCCACTTCGGTTGCGGCCAACGCCGCAGAACCGGCGCCGCAGTCGGCGACACGGTCACGGTCGGCGGCGAAGCAGGAAGTGGGACGAGTCGCGGGCACTGCGACGGGCCCGGTGGGTGCCGCCGCCGTTGGCGGCGCTTCAGAACGGCGTGCAGCGGCGACCATCACCGCCGAAGCGGCGCCATCGCGGCCCGCAACTTTGGATGTGATACAACCACCGCGCAGCGCTGAGCTCTTGCAGACGGAGGCTGCCAAGTCCGTCGCGGACGAGACCAGGCTGCGTTCGGTATTTACCTCGGTCACAATGACGCCGACCGAGCGGCTAGCCGGATGTTATCGCCTCGATCCCGCAACGATCGTTGCATCGGTCGGCGCGGGCGCAGCGGTGCAACGGGCGGAGCCGACGGCTGCCACGCGCGGTCGCGTGGCGCGTGCGCCAGCAAGTGCGCCGCCGAGTGCGGGCGTCGCCGCCCGATCGGATTTCTCTGATGCGCGACCAGCGTTGATCATCCGCCTCGACACCACACGCGCGGCGCTGGGTCTCACGGTGATTCGTTTGCCCGGCGATTCCACGTTCGGTTCATGGGGCGTCGTGGGCGACTCGGCGCGGGTGCAGCTGGGAACGCGGGGCATCACGATGCTGGGTGCGTCGCAGAAGATTGCATGTCCTGAGTAGAACGCAGGAGGAACGATGTTACGGGAAGTGGCCAGTGCGTCCGCGATGGTGTTGTTCACCGCAACCTCTCTCATTGCACAGGACAGCGTGCGCTGGCGCTGGGGTATTGGCGGAGGACTCAGCTATATGACCGGGAAGGTTCGGTTCTACCAGCCAGGTTCCGGTGGCTATCGATACGTCCCTGATCAGCCACTGATCACAGGAGCATCCAGGTACTTTGGCCACGTAACTGTGGGCGCGTCGCGGCGACATCCCACCACCGCGATCACATCACGGATCGATCTGTTGTACAACCGTGGAGAGAGCATGGGCCTCGGATCCGTTTTCGGAACAGCCGGACCAGGCGACCAGATCGCATGGCCGGGCATTTGGCCTCGGTGGGGGGATACGACACCGCCTCGGAAATCGCGAGCCGTTCCTCGAATTGCGCCGCCCGTGGATAAGCTCGAATGTCCACAGCATGGAAGCGGCGCCACTGACGGTCGGGCTCAGGTTCTAAGTCCTAGCGGATCGCGCGCAGGCCGCGCCGCAGCCAGTCGGTGAGCTCAGGGTCGTCCGCGATCTCTTCAGGTTCAACGACGACCCATGTCGTCATGGGCTTCTCGCCGCCTGGCGCGAACGGCGTAACGCCCCGCTCCTTCAATGCCTTTGGATAATCCTCGGGCGTGGTCTTCACGATCAGACCGTCGCGCCAGGCGATCGCGAACGTCGACTTGCCGATGAGGAAGCCGCGCCCGCTGAAGACATTCTTCTGGCGGACGCGCTTCTCTCCCATGTTCGCCAGACAGTCCGCCACCCGTGCGACGAGTCCGGCGTCGTAGGTCACCGGATACCAGCGCCGACGACAGGCCGCTGCGGCGTGCCGAGCACGGGATCAGTCCGGCGCTGACGCGGGAAGACTTCATCGGCCGAATTCCCGTCGTACAGCCGGCCGTCTTTCATCACCATGCTGATCGTGTTGGTGTTGCGGATGTTCTGCAGCGGGTTCTGGTCGAGCACCACGAAATCGGCGAGCTTGCCAACTTCGAGCGAGCCCAGATCCAGTTGCAGACCGATCGCCTCGGCGCCATGCAATGTGGCGGCACGCAGCACTTCCATCGGTGTCATGCCACCCATTGCGAGCGACCACATCTCCCAGTGATAGCCAAGTCCCTGAAGCTGACCATGGCTGCCGACGCCGACCTTGCCGCCGGCGCGGACGATGTCAGTGGCTCCCTTCGCGATCTCATCGAAAATGTGCTCGTCGGGCGCATACCAGCCCGCGGCGTTCCCACCGCCATACTGACCGCGTACGCGGCGACGTGACTTGCCCGCGAGCTCTTCGTACGGTGTGAAGCGACGGAGCTTCGGATTGTCGTACGGGTTTTCGGTTGCGTACCAGTAGTTCTCGCCGAATGGGCCGTTGTACGAGACGAGCAGCGTGGGCGTGTAGGCAATACCCGTCTGCGCGAAGAGCGACACGACGTCCTTGTAGATCGGAAACACCGGGATGGAGTGCTCCTGTCCCGGATACCCGTCGATTGCCATGGTCATGTCGTAGCGCGTGTCGAGCGCGCCCTCGGTCGTCGGCATGATCTGCTGCTCGCGCGCGGCCATGAGAATCCACTGACGCTGCTGGCGATTGCCGCCGACGTACATCTTCAGGGTCTTCGTGTCGTAGTACTCACTGTACCGGCGCATGACGCGACGCGCGTGCTCGAGATCGCGCAGGTCCTCACCGGCCGCGGGGATATACACCTGCGAGAACAACCCGGGACCGGTGGAGTAAATGCGCGGCCCGATC
>Ga0196976_1001576_pt1 | contig 10113 bp, 6 predicted proteins | sample S3v_513CmetaG_FD_148644 | JGI IMG/M metagenome (GOLD analysis project Ga0196976, IMG submission 148644) | Soil microbial communities from Anza Borrego desert, Southern California, United States - S3+v_5-13C | ecosystem: Environmental > Terrestrial > Soil > Desert | place: USA: California...
TCGAGCCGATGGGCATCCCGCGCTGGGCGATGTCGAAGGACTACGCGCTGTTCATCGCCCGCTACGTGCAGCGCCTGGAGCTGAAGCAGGAGAGCAACTTCCGCTCCAAGGAGCTGGTCAGCCGCATCCACGGCATGTCGGAGGGCCTGACCGGCGAGACGTGCAAGCTGCTGGCGCTCGCCGCCGAGATGGCGGTGCACACCGGCCGGGAGACCATCGACATGGGGACGCTGGACCAAGTGCCCTGGGTGATGCCGAGCGAGCGCCGGAGGGCGGCGCGGTGACCTGCTTCGCGCGCTAGAAGGGACGGAGCATTCATTGTTCTTCCGTTGCCTTCTGCCGTTCAACTACTCTTTTTTGTGGCACTTCCCCTGCGCGGCATGCACTATCCGCGTGTGTCTATGTGAACTGTGATGCCAGCGATATCCTGTATGTATGTGTCTCGTAGGAGATCCTGATGACCACGACGCCGATCAAGGCCGGTCCGACGAAGCGGTTCTTCGTCTCGATGCTCACGAGAGACATCGAGTTGAAGGATGCTATTCTCGACCTAATCGATAACTCGATGGACGGCGTAATGCGTGTCCTCAAGGACAGCCCGCCAAAGGATCCAGAAAAGCCGTACGATGGATTTTGGGCGAGGATATCCTTTAGCAAGGATGGTTTTTCCATCCAAGATAACTGCGGGGGTATTCCTAGGCACATCGCAGTAAACAGTGCCTTTCGCTTAGGGCGCCCGGACGACGGGCGAGATGATGATCTTCAAACCATTGGTATGTATGGCATAGGAATGAAGCGTGCCATATTCAAGATGGGAACTAGCGCCAAGGTAACCTCCACTACGATTGAAGGTTCATATAGCGTCGAGATATCTCCTGAATGGATGGCCCAGGAGGATTTGTGGACTTTGGATCTTCAGGACGACGCTGGAGCGCTCGAGAGCTGCGGCACCAAAATTGAAGTGACTAGCTTGCATGAGTACATTGCGATCCAATTCGAGAGTGCTGATTCGAATTTTTTTAAGGATTTGCATGAGGACATATCGAGACTGTACACCTTAATCATTGGGAAGGGATTCTCTGTGGAGCTTAACGGAGCTCCTGTTAAGCCTAAGGATATTCGCTTGCTGGTGCCCCCGAACATGGACACTGCATCGATACACCCATATCTCTTTCGCGGCATCATACGCGACGTTGAGGTCGAAATTCTTGTCGGCTTCTACAGATCTCCTCCCGCTCTTGATAAACTTGTTGAGGACGAGGAGCAAGAGTTGGAGTTTCCTAAAACTGATAATGAGCAGGCTGGCTGGAATATCGTATGCAACGATCGTCTTGTGCTCCATGCCGACCGAACTGCTGTCACTGGATGGGGAATTCGAAATATCCCGAAATATCATACTCAGTTTAGCTCAATTGGCGGCACCGTCACGATGAGGAGCGCGCATTCCTTCAATCTCCCTCTCAAGACAACAAAACGAGGTATTAACACGTCATCTGAGGTTTATCTTGTCGTTCTAGATTATATGATCGAAGGGCTGCGAAAATTTATCGACTTTACCAATAAATGGAAGGGCCAGTCTGAGCTGAATGCGGATGTGTTTGCCAATGCTCAGCCCAAGATGCCATCGCTTTCTGCCCTTAGTGTGCCTGATGATAAATGGGTAAAGGTTCAAAAGGTAAGCCAATACGGCGAGGGTTTCAAGTATTCTCCTCCGCTAAAGCTACCCAAGGATCCCAACCCGCTTAAAAAGATTGTATTCTTGCGCAAGGAAGAGGATGTGAAGGCTGTTGCTGAATTTTTGTTTGATGATGCGGCCGTCAAGCCGAAAGAAGTTGGTGAGCGGTGCTTCGACATTCAGCTTGAGAAGGCGCGGAAGAAATGAGTGGCGGTGGTATTCCTTATCATTTGCGAGCAAACAAGCACGTCGACCGACAGCTGTTTTTCGAGTTCTTGGAGCGATATATATCAAAGTTGGACTTGGAGTCCTATGGATATGCTACTCTCGGAGGGCCGTTCCTCGTCGACTTGAAGGCCGCCCACGCAAGGCTCGGCATTACAGATCTCCTTTCTATCGAATATGATGATGCTGTGCTTTCTCGGCAAAAATTCAATAAGCCGATCTCCCTTATTAAATGTCTCAAAATGAGATCGGGCGACTTCATCACAGACTATTCCGATATAATTCTTGACTTCGAGGCTAAGAATTGGATCATTTGGCTTGACTACGCAGCGGCTGCGGAACGAGAGCAGCAGCTTTCCGAGGTGGCTGCGTTGATTGGGCGCCTCATGGCAGGAGATGTAGTTCGCATAACCGTAAACGCAGCGATTCATACTTTGGCTACTCGGGAGGCCTATGAGACCACAAGTGCCTTCCAGGAAGCAGCGTTTACTCGGTTGCAAAAGCAGCTTGGCAGGTTCTTTCCGGTTGGCGAAGCGCAGCCGTTTTCCAAGAGAGATATGACGCTCAAGGGCATTGCGCGGCTGCTCCTAAGCTCTATTCGTATTGCTGTGCTTGAAGGTTTGCAAGGGGCGGCGATGTCGCTGCGCGTGGAACCAATTAGCGCATTTCGATACAGCGATGGACGGCACCAGATGCTGACCGTTACTCTGGCGATTGTGGACAGGAAGAACCCGAAGCCGATGCCGGATACTGTTGAAAATTGGCCGTATTTCTCCGGGAACTGGGATGATGTTCGTGAAATCAGCATCCCTGACCTATCCGTTCAGGAACGGATGGCAATCGATCAGCTGCTTTTCAGTGGTTCCGTAAAAGAAATATCTTCTAAGCTTCCATTTAAGTTGGACTCTAAAGAAGCGGTATGCGAGCGATTGATCCAAGAGTATGTGGATCACTATCTTCGCTATCCGAGCTTTCTTCAAGTTTCGTATTAGGCTTTGGGTGTCGTCTTCTGCCTGCGGTAGCCTGGAGAGGCGGGGCTTCTACATGCTGGATGATGGCCCCGCCTCGCGGCTTGCGCAATTGAAAACGCAGTTCAGGCTGCGTCCGGCATTTCAATCTTCTGGGCGCCACTCTTACTCGCAATAAGCTTGAGTATTGCTCTAGAGACATAGGGAGAGACGCTGTTCCCAATCATCCTAAAGCTGTGCCACTTTGTTGGGTGAAAGACAAACCAATCAGGAAAGCCTTGAAGGCGAGCCGCTTCACGAACTGTAATTACACGGCCTTCATCAGGGTGAAGCGGGCGTACAGCATTGAATGATCCTCTATCTGGTCCAGTACCAGCGCGCAAAGTAGGGCATTGAGACGTCCACTCGAGCTTGTATGACTTACTCACTGAGTCGCGTTTTCCGCCAGTCACTGCTGCATAGCGCTTCGCGATTTCCGGTGAATGCACGGTAACCTGATTTCCAGATAGGCGTCCCTGCTTGAGTTGCTCAATTGCAACTTTCCACCCAAGATTATATTTGGGTAGCGCTCTAGCTGCCTTTGCATATCTGCTAACTCTCTCGCCGCCTTCTTGTGGATAGCAGGCCCACTCGAATTCATCTTTGAGAAGTTCTGCTGCTGCCGGCCCTGGTAGATCGGCGATCGCATCGTGGACAGTGGGCTTCCTCTTTGTTTTGAAAACCTCAAAGTCGGTTTCGTCAAAGGCGTCGCAGTATTCTTCTCTAAATCCTATGATCACTACTCTTGTGCGTGACGTTGCTGCGCCGTACTCCGAGGCGTCAATGGTAAGCGGCCCTACTATTTTGTATAGGCCGCCAACTACCTCCATTGCTAGATCAAGGGATTTGCGATTGTCCTCTTCCAGAATCCCTGGAACATTCTCCATAACAAAAAAAATAGGCTTCACGGCTGCCACGTTCCGGAAAAAGTGACCGACGAGAAGGTTGCGAGGATCTGAGGCTTCTCGCTTGCCGATCATGCTAAAACCTTGACAAGGAGGGCCGCCTATAATTCCTGTGATAGGCTTGCCCGCTACATCGGGATGTTTCGCTATATCGGCCTCGGCAAGGTCGGTGTTAACCAACTTGGCACGCGGAAAGTTCAGCGGGATTGAGCTTGAAAGCGTAGCGTTAACGTCCACTGCTAGCGCAGTTTCAAACCCTGCATAATGCGCTCCAAGTGAGAATCCGCCGCCGCCGCAGAACAGGTCTATCAGTAAATTGTTGTTAGACACGGACGTTCCTGAGAGACATTGAGCCGAATCTGGAATTTATAGCTTGACCTTGGCTCTGTGTCGACGAAAAAGGTGGAGGGCGGGGAGCGTGGGAGATCATCTAAGTCGGCATGATCGAAGCCGTCTGATGGCGAGCATTGGTCCCAAGGATACCCGTCCCGAGTTGATCGTGCGACGACTCGTTCACCGCCTGGGATATCGGTACAGGAAGCACGTGAAGGGGCTGCCCGGCACGCCAGATTTAGTCTTCAGCGCTCGGAAGAAGATAATCCTGATAAATGGCTGCTTCTGGCATGGGCATAGCTGCCGAAGAGGGATGGCGCGGCCAAAAACAAATATTATGTATTGGAACAGTAAAATAGACAGAAACATAGAAAGGGATTTGAGGCAAATGGAAGATCTGCGGGGGCGAGGGTGGAGTGTAATGGTTGTGTGGGAGTGCGAAACAAAGGACATTGACGCTCTTGAGGAGCGGGTGTTGTCGTTTCTCGGTAAGCGCCGATTAGACGCGAATTGCGAACGAAGGCGTCGCGAAGGCTGCGTTCTTGCCGAAAACAACTTGTCTAAAGCGCAGTAAATTTGGACTTTTCATCTCGTTTAAAATGCTGAAATGGGGATTCCTCTCGCGAAAAGGCAGCAGTAGCTCCTGCGAACTGCCCTCAGACCGAGACCATCCGGCTGTCGCCCCTGCCATTTGAGCCCGAAACCGACAGTGGTGTAGGAGCTGTGGGGAACCGGCCCCGCGGGCCGGCACCTTGGACGCATCGGCCCGGCGGGCGGCGTGCACGTGATAGGTGGACAGGGCGATCGGCAGCACCTTGCAGATCGGCTCGACCCCGTGGACGGCGCGATGCGCGTCGATGAAGGCGATCATTTCCTGAACGGGCGGTCGAGCTCCGCCTGAGCGTAATACGCCGACGCTTGGCGCAGGACCTCGTTCGCGAGCCGCCCACTGCGAAGCGTGCTCGCCTTCAGTGCTCGAACACCATCCGAACCGCGCGTTTGCGGACTTCAGGGGCGTACTGGGGCGATGCCTTCTTCGTCATGATGACTCCCTGCTCTGAAGAAACGGGGCCTTCGGGAAACCCGGAGCGGTTCAGACAGGGATGTTGACGGCGGAGACGATCGCACGGATGCGACGGCTTCACGTCCGTTCGCACAAGACATCCGAGAACCCACGATTCGGCGTCAGACGAAGCGGCGCAACAGAAGAGTCCCGCCCCGATGCGGCAGCAGCGGGTGCCAGGGGATCGCGGCATGGCTGAACGGCTCGAATCCCTGCTCATGGTACACATGGCGGGCAGCCGTATTGTCCGCCCACACGTGCGCCGTCACCCGGTTGAAGCCGGTGTCGCGCGCGTGCCGGCAGGCATGCCCCAGCAGCCGCCGGCCGATACCCCGGCCCTGCTGAACCGGATCCACCGCCAGCGACGAGATGTAGAGACTGCCTGGATCCCAGGCCTGTCGCAGGGGGCGCAGGTGTTCCAGCCGGTCGGCCGGAACACCGCTTGGATCGTCCAGGGGCAGGGACGTGGCCGGCGTGGCGCTTGCGATGCCGGCGATCCTTCCACCAGCCTCGGCGACGACGAACGCCGCATGGGAGTAGGGGCCGCTGGCGTCGGCGACCATCGCCGCCAGCCGTCGCCGCAGAGCGTCTCCGCTGCCCAGGCAGGTCCAGAACTCCAGAACTCCGTCACCGGCCAGAAGGATGAGCGGCGCAAGGCACGGCCCGTCCTCGGGCGTCGCCTTGCGCAGAACGATGGGAATGTCCATGACCTGTGGGATCCGGAAATCCGGGCGATGACGGTGCGCCGCGAAGCATAGCAACCTTGCCCGGCCGCGTCAGCCGCGTGGAACCGGCGTCCGTTGACGGGCGGGCAAGCGGGAATACTATCCAGCCTGCCTGACACCGTTCTTTCGCACACAATTCTCCCGCACGTGGAGCCGGACGTTCATACGAAGGCCGACAAGGCGTCCGTGACCAAGAGCATCCGCCGCGCCGTGGAGCACCACCGGGCCGGACGGTGCGACGAGGCGGCCAGGGTGTACCGCCGCGTGCTGAGCCTGGATCCCGCCTACCCGGATGCCCTCAACCTGTTGGGGGCCACGGCGTACCAGGCCAGGGACCACGCCCGTGCGGCGGCGCTGATGCGGCGCGCCCTGGAAGCGGTGAAGCCGATGCGCGGCGCGGCAATTACCCAGGACGCGCTTCCGCCGCTGGACATCCTGCCGGCCTGACCGGCGGCGCGTCACAATCCGTCACAAATGTATCGTTGTACCCGAACCTCATAGCACGCTAACGTTGCAGCACATCAGTGTATGTGTCCGGAGCAATAAGAACCGTCCGCTCGCCCTATCCCAATCCCAAGAATCCGCCTTTTGCTCGGACAGGCATGGTCATGCGCTGTACGGGGCGGACCGCTTTGTGAAAACGATCGGGCGAAATCAAAACGTAATCTCCGCCGTATTCTGGGGTCGTGGCGTACGCGCGACGGCGCGCGCGCCTGTGTCGTGGCGTCTTTTCGAGTCATCGGGCGAATACAATGACGGCATCTTCGATTTCCGACCGTGCACTGTTCCGGGCCAAGTCCCTGGTCTTCATTGACGCCGGGGTCGAAGACCGGCAGACCCTGATGGCCGGCGTGCCCGAAGCGGCCGAGGTGGTGGTCCTGGAGGCCGGCCGCGACGGTGTCGCGCAGATGGCGCAGGTCCTGGCTGGGCGTGCGGACCTCGCGTCGCTGCACATCGTCAGCCACGGCGCGCCGGGACGGCTGGCGCTGGGAACGGCGACGCTCGACGCCGCGTCCATCGGCCGCTACCGCGCGGCACTCGCCGTGATCGGCAGCGCCCTGGCGGCGGATGGCGACATCCTGCTGTACGGCTGCGACGTGGCGAGTGGTGACGAGGGCGTGACGTTCGTCGAGGACTTCGCCGCCGCGACCGGCGCCGCCGTGGCCGCCAGCGCCACGCGCACGGGTGCTGCGGCGCTGGGCGGCGACTGGGACCTGCCCGTGCGGGTCGGCCCGGTGACGACGGGCATCGTCTTCTCGCAGGCCGCCCGCGATGCCTTCGCCGGCGTGCTGATCGCGAACCCCTTCGTGATCTTCGCCCCGGACACCGTGGCGCAGGTCGAGGGCCATGCGGGAAGCAAGGCCTTCGTCTTTACGGCGAACCGGATCGAGCCCTTCGGCGTGACGACCGTCGCGTACACGATCACGGGCAACGGGCCGAGCGTGGACGCGAGCGATTTCGCGCCCGGGCAGTCGATGTCCGGCACGATCGTCTTTCCCGACGCCGTTACCCAGGCCTCCCTGACCGTCTATGTCAACGGCGACGCCACGATGGAGGAGGACGAATCCTTCTCGGTCGTGCTGGCGAAGGACCCCTCGGATGCGTCCTATGCCGAGGTCGGGTGGCCTTCCTATGACGCCACGACGGCGACCTTCCAATACAGCGGATTGACGGCGGCCGGCCTCATCCAGAACGACGATTTCGCGCCGGCGTTGTCGATCTTCGCCGTCGACGCCGACAAGGCGGAAGGCAACGCCGGCACCACGGCGCTGGTCTTCGCCGTGATGCGCGGCGGCGAGACCTCCGGCGCCGTGTCGGTGCAGTACGACGTCGGCGGCTCCGACGTGAACGGCGCCGACTTCGTCGGCGGTTCGCTTCCCACCGGCACCATCACCTTCGCCGACGGCGCCACGTCGGCGCTGCTGACCATCAACGTCGCCGGCGACACCACGGTTGAGGGCGACGAGACCTTCTCGGTCGTGCTTTCCAACCCCAGCACCGGCGCCACGATCAGCACCGCCACGGCCACCGGCACCGTCCGCAATGACGATACCGGGCTGTCGATCGCCGCCACCGACGCCGACAAGGCCGAAGCCCACGCCGCCACCAGCGCCTTCACCTACACGGTGACCCGCACCGGCGACGTCTCCGGCCAGAGCACGGTGCAGTACGGCGTGACCAGCACCGGCGTCGGCGCCGACGATTTCGTCGGCAACGCCCTGCCGGCCGGCACGATCACCTTCGCGGCCGGGGCGACGACGGCCCTGTTGACCATCGCCGTGGCCGGCGACACCGCGGTGGAGAGCGACGAGGCGTTCTCGGTCGTGCTGTCCAACGCCAGCACCGGCACCTCCATCACAACCGCCACGGCCGCCGGCACCATCCGCAACGACGACGCGGCGCTGTCGATCACCGCCACCGACGCCGACAAGGCCGAGGGCAACACCGGATCGACCGCCTACACCTTCACCGTGACGCGGGCCGGCAGCACGTCCGGCACGATGTCGGTGCAGTACGCCGTCACCGGCGCCGGCATCGCCAACGCCGATTTCGCCGGCGGGTCGCTGCCGGCCGGCACGATCACCTTTGCCGCCGGTGCCACATCGGCGCTGCTGACCATTGCCGTGGCGGGCGACACTACGCCGGAAAGCGACGAGGCGTTCTCGGTCGTGCTGTCCAACCCCGGCACCGGCGCCACAATCAGCACGGCGACGGCGTCCGGTACCATCCGCAACGACGACAACACGCTGTCGATCGTCGCCACCGGCGCCGACAAGGCCGAGGGGCACGGCGGTTCGACCGCCTACACCTTCGCCGTGGCCCGTGCCGGCGACACCACCGGCACGGCGACGGCGCAGTACGCCGTGACCGGCGGCGCGGTGAGCGCCGACGACTTCACCGGCAACGCCCTGCCGTCCGGCACGGTCACCTTCGCCGCGGGCGAGACGATGGCCCTGCTGACCGTCAACGTGGCCGGCGACACCGCGGTGGAGAGCGACGAGGCGTTCTCGGTCGTGCTGTCCAACGCCAGCACCGGCGTCGCGATCGCCACGGGGACAGCCTCCGGCACCATCCGCAACGACGACGCGGCGCTGTCGATCACCGCCACTGATGCCGACAAGGCGGAGGGCGCGGCCGGCACCACCGCCTTCACCTACACCGTGACGCGGGCCGGCGACATCTCCGGCCAGACCACGGTGCAGTACGACGTGGCCGGCGGCGACGTGGCCGGCACCGACTTCGTCGGCGGGTCGCTGCCGACCGGCACGATCACCTTTGCCGCCGGGGCCACGTCGGCGCTGCTGACCATTGCCGTGGCGGGCGACACCGCGGTGGAGAACGCCGAGGCGTTCTCGGTCGTGCTGTCCAACCCCAGTGCCGGCGCCACGCTGGCCACCGCCACGGCGTCCGGCACCATCCGCGCCGACGACACCGGGCTGTCGATCGCCGCCACCGACGCCGACAAGGCCGAGGGCAACGCCGGGACCAGCGCCTTCACCTTCACCGTGACCCGAAGCGGCAGCACGTCCGGCGAGACCACGGTGGTATACGCCGTCACCGGCGTCCCGGTGGATGGTGCGGACTTCGTAGGCGGTTCGCTTCCCGGCGGCACCATCACCTTTGCGGCGGGCGAGACCTCGGCGCTGCTGACCATCGCCGTGGCCGGCGACACCGTCGTGGAGAGTGCAGAGGCGTTCTCGGTCGTGCTGTCCAACCCCAGCACCGGCGCCACGATCCTCACCGGCACGGCCGCGGGCACCATCCAGAGCGACGATTCGCCGCCACCACCGCCGCCGTCCGACCCGACGCCCCCAACGACGACGCAGACGGTGGACGGCGTCACCGTGCAGCAGACCACGCAGACCGCCAGCGACGGCACGCGCACGGACACGCTGGTGGTGCCCGTCGTCACGGCGGGCCGCACGGAGCAGAACGCCGCCACGCCCAACGCCGACATCCCGCTGGCCCGGGACAGCGGCGGGCAGGACCTGCTGACCGCGCACGTGCCGGTCGGCGTCGGCCTGACGGTGGAGAGCACCACCACCACCGCCAGCGGCGTCCAGGGCCTGATCCGTGCCATCCAGAACCGGACGCAGAGCCAGCCCGGCGACCAGTCGGCGATGACCGGCGTCGGCCAGAGCTTCCTCGACGTGCTGCCGCCCACCGCCAACCTGACGGT
>Ga0196976_1001577_pt1 | contig 10111 bp, 9 predicted proteins | sample S3v_513CmetaG_FD_148644 | JGI IMG/M metagenome (GOLD analysis project Ga0196976, IMG submission 148644) | Soil microbial communities from Anza Borrego desert, Southern California, United States - S3+v_5-13C | ecosystem: Environmental > Terrestrial > Soil > Desert | place: USA: California...
GGCTCGAGTCTCGCGAACATCGCCTTCTTCGCCTCGATGTTCTCGATAATGGCTTCGACGATGATGTCGCAATCGGCGAGGTCCTCGTGCCGCAGCGTGCCTTTCAGCCGACCGCGAACGGCCTCCGCCGGTTCCTTGATCGTGCCCTTCTCTGCGAACTTGGCCAGCGACTTCTCGATACCGGCAAAGCCCTTGTCAAGGAAACGCTGCTCAGCCTCGAGCACCGTCACGTCGAAACCGGCCATTGCCGAAACCTGCGCAATGCCCGACCCCATCAGCCCGCATCCAAGCACGCCAACCTTCTTGATCTCGATCATTGCTTTCTCCACGAAGATCTCTTATCGAAGCTCGTCACCTGGACGGACCGAAAGATCGCCCAGTGTGCCCTCTCACGTCAGCGGTTCGCCGACAGGTGATCGTGGACTACCTTCCACGAATCTCCATCTCGCCGAAGAACGTAGGTTTCTTTCCCGCTCACCTTCACACTCCTGCCGGCGTGCTGCATCTCCGTCTCGTAGAGATAAGCAACCAGCGCCATGTCACCCTGCTGCTGCGTATAGAAATCGCGTTCGCCCGAGTTGACGATCCGGTATTCGGAGAAGAATGCTCTCAGCTTCTGCTCGACTACTGACTTGCCCGCCCAGGGCTGCGGCTCGTCCGAAACGAAGATCAGGACGTTTTCATCCATCGAGCCCAGGATCCCCTGAAGATCACCTGCCCGGTACTTCGCGTTCAGTGCCTTGACAAACTCCCCCGGGCCAACCGACGTTTTCTTATCGCCTGCTACCAACGACACTGCACAACAAACAACAATAAGGACAGCTAATGTCATTCGCATTGAATGTCTCCCTACTGCGTTCTGGTACAGCCAAATGAGAACACTTCCACTGTGGCGCGACGCCTCAATCTAGCGCTGCAGGTTCTCCACGATCATCGCGATTCCCTGACCGCCCCCGATACACGCTGTCGCCAACCCGTACTTCGCTTTGCGGCGGCGCAGTTCGTACAGTAGGGTGAGCGTGATCCGCGTCCCAGTTGCACCCAGCGGATGTCCCAACGCGATCGCCCCACCGTTCACGTTCAGCTTTTCCATCGGGATGCCCAGCTCTTTGACGACAGCCAGCGCCTGTCCGGCAAAAGCCTCGTTCAACTCGATCAGGTCCATGTCGTCGAGTTTCAGACCTGCTTTCGCGAGCGCCATTTTACTCGCCGGCACCGGGCCAGATCCCATGATCTTAGGATCCACTCCGGCGATGCCCCAGCTCACAATGCGTCCCATCGGCTTCAGTCCGCGCTTCTCCGCATCATCGACGGACATGACGACGACCGCCGCGCCCCCGTCCACGATGCCGCTCGCATTTCCGGCCGTTACGGTACCGTTCTTTCCAAAGGCGGGACGCAGCTTCGCGAGCGCATCCATCGTTGTATCCGGACGCAGGTGGTCGTCCTTGTCGAAGACCTCGCCTGTCGGCTCGCCCTTACGGTTACGCAGCGGCACGGCTGTGATCTCCTCGCCTAACCGGCAAGCCTGTTGCGCCGCACCGGCCTTCTTCTGTGAACTGAGGGCGAACTCGTCCATTGCATCGCGGTTGATGCCCTGTTGGTCGGCATAAAGCTCAGCGGTATTGGCCATGTACAAACCGCAGTACGTATCCAGCAGCGCCACCATCAGCGAATCTTCCAGCTTGCCCTCGCCGAGCCCTACGCCCCAACGCATCCCGCGAATCACGTGCGGCGCCTGCGACATCGATTCCATGCCTCCAGCAAGCACCGTCCTGGCCTCGCCCAGTTGGATCAACTGCGCGGCCGTCACGATCGCCTGCATCCCCGACCCGCACAAACGGTTCACCGTCAGCGCCGGAGTCTCAGTCGGCAACCCTGCCCGGAGAGCAACATGACGCGCTCCATAGAGGGCGTCGCCCGAGGTCTGCTGCGCGTTGCCGAACACGGCGTGGTCGAACTCCGCCTGTTCTACTCCCGCGCGCTTGATCGCCTCCTGCGCAGCGATTGCACCCAGTTCCTGTGCCGTAAAGTCCTTCAGCTTGCCGCAGTACCGGCCCATGGGCGTACGCGCGCCGTTCACGATAGCAATATCGGTCGTCTTCATAACCCTGACTTCTAGTGTGAATTGTTGAGACAGACGACCTGCACACCCCAAGCAGGCTCGCCCGCAGAACAGTTGAGTTTATCAGCGGAAAACGGGCACGGGCAAAACGCCGAGGCCTTCTATTCGTCTTCTTCCTCGGGCTCGAAGTCGTGCGCGCAGGCCTGGCAGAACCAGTGTCCGCCCAGGTCCGTCTGCATGTGCGGCCGCTCAAAAGGAGTTAGGGAACTCGGCATGCGGATCACTCGTTCCCGCGACCCGCACTCCGGACAGGCTGGCCTTTCTGCGGAACCATCCGGCTGATGAGAACTTGCCATGACGCCTCCTTGAAAGCGACGTCTCTACTCACTATCAGGCAATTCAATACGGTTACGCCGTCGCCGAAGCAGCCAGCGTCCGCTTATCGGTTTTCCCGGTCAGCGTGCGTGGCAACTGCTCGACGATCGCAAAACTGCGCGGAACCTTATGCGGCTCCATGAATTCCCGGCATGCGGCCCGCAAAGTTGCCTCGCTATGCGTCTTCCCTGGCTGCAGCTGCACGAACGCCAGTAGTCGCGCACCATGTTTCTCATCGGGCAGCGCAACCACGGCCGCCTCGTCCACGCCTTCAACCGTTTCGAGCGCCGATTCAACTTCCGCAGGATAGACCTTTTCGCCCGACACCTTGACCAGGTCATCAGCGCGGCCTACCAGATGCAGAAAGCCCTCTAAATCGAGATAGCCCTTGTCGCCTGTATGCAGCACGCCGTTGGGTATTTTTCGAGCGGTCGCGTCCGGTTGGTTGTGGTAGCCCATCATCACCGACGGGCCTTCGACACAGACCTCGCCGATCTCCTTCGTTCCGAGCACACGATCGTCCTCGTCGCGGATGGTGACCTTCAGGTTCGGCAGCGGCGTGCCCACTGATCCCAGGCAGTTCTTCTCGGGCAGGTTCAACGACACGACAGGAGAAATCTCGGTCGCGCCGTAGCCCTGCACAATGGGACGCTTAAACCGGCTCTCGAAATCGATCGCCACGTGCTCGGGCAACCGCTCCGCGCCGGCGATGCAGAGCCACAACGAGCTGGTATCGAAGTCTGCCTGCTCTTTCGTCAGCAGCCTGTATTGGCTAGGCACCGCGACAAGGCAGCTGATCTTGTGCTTCTCAATGAGTTGCAACACGAGTCTCGGCGCGAACCGCTCCGGAATTATGATCCGGGCTCCGGTAAGAAGCGGCAGCAACATGGTGACGGTCAATCCGTAGGCGTGGAACATCGGCAGGATTGCGAGCATCACCTGCTTATCGTCAAAGCCTGTTGCCAGCCGGCAACCCTCGGCGTTCGACACGATGTTCTCCTCGCTGAGCATCACCGCTTTCGGCATACCAGTCGTCCCGGAGGTATAGAGCAGCACGGCCGCGCCCCGCTTCAGCGGCTCGACAGGAACCTGGCGCGGATCTGCGTCGCTCTTTCGCTCCCACATCCAGCACGGCACCTGGGCTTCCATCAGGCGGGGAACGAACTCCTCCGAGGTAATCACCGTCTGCGCGCCCGCAGCCATTGCCATCATCTTTATGACCGGCGCCGGCGCTAGCGTGGGTAGCACCGCGACCGACTTTCCCGCCCAGAGTGCGCCCAGGATCAGCGTGGCAAACTCCGGCGAGTTAGGTACCAGCAGCGCAACTACGTCATCTTTGACCTGTTCGCGGATCGCCGCCGCGGCCGTAGCCGCACGCCGTTCCAACTCGCCATAGCTCAAGGTTTGTTCACCGGAGATGATTGCCGTCCGGTCAGGGTACCTGCCGGCGATGGAACGGAAAGTGGTGACAATAATGCTGGGCTTGTTCATAAGAGTCGAATGGTGAGTTTCCGGAGCTGAATTGTACCCCTTACACCTTCAGTTGCAGCTATTTACATTTATGGGCGATTCAGTCCGGGAAGTGTAGCACAACAGTGCTGAGTACGGGGTTAGCTGGCAGCGGCAGCAGCCTGGTAGGTAGCAGAGAGCGCACGTACGGTGTTCGGACCTTCGGCCCGCGCGCTGTCGAGCGCGGCCTCGGCCCGGTTAATCACTTCGGTGACGATGTCCACGGCGTCGAACTGGAGGTTGATGACGGCCTCAGAAATGCCGGCCGTGATCGTCAGAGGAGTGTTCTTGCCGGGCACGCGCGTTCCTTCGAGCGCTCTCCGCAGTTTTTCGACCACGAAAAAAGTGTTCTTGTCGTTGGTATCGCCGAGCACCAGCGCGATTCGCGTCAGGTCGTAGCGGATCGCCACGTCATTCTGTCGAATATGTCCGCAGATGGTTTGGCCGAGGTGCTGCATCAGCTGCTCGATTGCCCCCTCGCCCGCTTCGCGCACCAGGGTGGATGCCTTGCCAAAATCGAGCAGCAGTACGCTCAACGCCGAATCCTGCTGTATCGACCTCTTCACCTCTGATAGCAGTACGTCGAGATAGGAAGCGCGTTTCAGCAGACCCGACTTTTCTTCGGTCACCGCGAGAGTCTTTACAAGGCTGCGCAGTTTCGCGTTGTTGACTGCGAGCACGACCTGCTCCGCGATCGTACGCAGCACCATGACATCGGTTTTCAGCCAGTCGCGGGCCGAGGTCTGCTGCAGCACTACTACTCCGACCAGTTCTTCGCCATCCAGCAGCGGCACGGCCAGCAGTGACTGAATCTCAAGTGCCGCTATCTGCGTCCTGATGGACGCCAGCTCGGGAGCCGCTTTCGCGTTCGGAATGCTCACCGGCCCGTTCACCGCGCAGACCATCTGCAAGGTCGTAAGCAGCTTCACGATGGCCATCACGTCGGACTGCTTCACACCCGGAGCGCAATACTCCATGGCCGCCGAAGGAGGCTTGCCTGGCGTACACAGTCCAGCGATGCACCGGCTCGCTTGCCAGTGGCGCCCGACGTCATTCACCGCCGCGAACAACACACTCTTCACGTTCGCCTGGCGATAGATGTTGCGCGTGATCTCCGTCACCCGCGAGATGTTGTCGATCGCCGCCTCACTCGCCGCCGTGGACGGAGCCATCTGGTTGGCGGCCGCAGCGTAGTTCCCGTTGGGAGTCGGAGCGAGCGCAGCCCCATTGGGAACTTCGGACGAAACGGCAAGGCCGGCAGCGATATACAACTGTCGCAGTTTTTCAGACTTCTGTTCTTCCTCGGGGAAGAGCTTCGAAATCCGCTCCAGGCGTTCAATGGCCTTCGAACGCATCGAGTACTGCAGGAATATCTCCGCCTGGAGCATCAGGTCTTCAAGAACTGTACCCTGTTTGTCTGCGGGCTTCTGCTCCTTTGGCTCCTCGAGCTTCAACACCGAAGTGAAGCGCCCGGCCACGGTGTTGAACCTCTGCGGCTCCACTTTTCCCCTCAGCATGTCGAGGCGCGTCTGGTGTCCCGGCTCGTAAGGATCGATCTCCGCGGCGCGGTCCAACGCGTCGCAGGCCTTAACGAAATTTCCGGTGGCATAGTACAGCTCGAAAAGCTGTAACAGCGTCGCGCAATAATCCGCCTCCCGATTGTTGGAGTTGTAGAGCGCGGCCAGGTACTCGAGGACCTCGATGTTCGCGCCATGCGCGGAGACAATCTCTTTGATGTGGATGAGGAAGTCGCGCCAGAGCCCGGCCTTGCGCTGCTGCTCCTCCAGCCTTTGAGCGAGCGCAAGTGCGCGCGGGATATCATTCGCACCCATCAGGTCGCCGATCAGCTTATAGAGCGCCGCCACTGATCTCGGATTGCGCTCGTACATCTCCCACACGAACGGCAGTGACTGCACCAGCCGCTTTCCAGCGAGCAGTGCGAGCGCATATGCGTCGCGAGCTTCGACCGGGGCCGAAGGATAATCAGCGAGCGGCTTCAGCAACTCGATGGCATCATCGGCTTTGCCTTGCGCGAGCAAGCAGCGTCCATGCCCAAGCGCCGCACCGGCATTCGACGGGTACAAACGGTAGGCTGTGGCGTACGCGTCGGCCGGATCCTCCCCGTGATTCTCCAGCAGGATCGCCAGGTTCACGAATGCGACGGACGCCGCCTCCATGTCGCTGATCTCGGCCGCCAGTTCGCCTTGCCTGCGGTAATTCTCAGCCGTGGGCTCGAGCTCGACGATCCGCTGCATGACTTTCAGCGAATCGGGATTGCGTCCGGCGCGCCGCAGTCCCGCCAATGCGTGCTCGTACGCCTCATGCGCCTCGCGCTTGTTCAACTTCTCCGAGAGTTGAGCGAAACGGAGCGTATGGTCCACGCTGGGAGTGGCGTGCCGGGCAAGTTTCTTGTAGGTATTTACGGCTTTCGGGGCCTCACCAAGCTGTACCTGGCGCTCAAAGAGGCGTGCCAGAAGTCTCGCCGCCTCCGAGTCGCGGTGCAGTGTTGCGCACAGGTCCGCCGCACTCTCCCGCGCTGCGTCATTGGTCGGGTCCTCGTCCACTGCGGCGAGGTATTCCTCCAGCGCAGCATCGAGTTTGCCCCGCTGAAGGAGCTTTTCCGCTTTGTCGAGGCGTTTGGAGATATCTGGCATCTGCGTCGCTGGATCGAGCTTTCGCATTGTATGCAGAACTGCAATCCGGCAGCAATTCAAGAATGCCCTGAGGCGGATGTCAGAAGTGCCGTAGACCAAAGATTGGAACCAGTTATCGACTCGGGAGCACTCCACCAGCCGCAGGTATTGGAGCATATCCCCGGCGCTCAACTCCCGGTTGACATTCGCCTTTTATTCGCTCAGACTATCGGCGGGTATGTAATCTTTGTATCGGAAGGAACTGCCATGGCATTGACGCGTCGCCAGCGGGAGGTTTACGACTTCATCTCCGAATTCGTGCAGACGCACGGGTACTCGCCTTCGTTCGAGGAGATCGGCAGCGGACTTGGCCTCAGTTCCCTTGCCACGGTGCACAAGCACATCACTAACCTGGAACAGAAGGGTCTGCTCAAGCGCGACTACAATCGCAGCCGCTCCATTGACGTCATCCAGCCGAAGGGCATGATGAAGCGTGCCATGACAGCTTCAGCAAGTGCCCAGTCCTTACCCCTCGTGGGCCGCATCGCGGCCGGCAAACCGGTAGAGACGCTTGAAACGCCAGAGACTATCTCGCTGTCTGACTTCACGGGATCAAAAGATGTCTTTGTGCTGGAAGTCACCGGAGAATCGATGCAGGACGAGCACATTGTCGATGGCGACTACGTTCTCGTCGAAAAAGCACAGACGGCACGGAACGGCGAGATCGTTGTGGCGCTCGTAAGCGGATCGGAAACGACCCTGAAGCGCTTCTACCGCGAAGACGACACCATCCGCCTCCAGCCTTCAAACGTGACGATGCAGCCGATCATCGTTCCCGCTCAAGACGTCCAGATACAGGGCCGAGTTATTGGCGTGCTCCGGAAATACTGACGCCGTCAGAACAAAACAAAATGCCCGGCAGCTGCCGGGCATCACCTTGTTCGGTTCTATCTAGAGATTCTTGTCGAGAGCCTTCTCGATCGTCTCGCGCGGGACGTACCCCACGATCTGCTCGCGCACCTGCCCACCTTTGAAGATCAGCAGTGTCGGGATACCACGAACGCCATAACGCTGAGGCGTCGAGGCATTCTTATCGACGTCCATCTTTGCAACCTTGATCTTGCCCTGGTACGCCTGGGCCACTTCATCCACGATCGGCGCCAATGCGCGGCACGGACCGCACCAGGCCGCCCAGAAGTCGATCATCACGGGCTGATCGGATTTCAACACTTCCTGGTCGAAGTTCGAGTCCGTGACCTCAATGATTGCACTGGTTGCCATTGTTCCTCCCAAATCTAGTGTCGTGCCATCTGCCACACTGCTCTTCTCAGTCGGTGGTCGCGAGAGCAACTAATCGTATCACCTGATTGGATGCGCTGAGAGCGTTTGGGTCGCAAACGGCCCAGAGCCCGCGTGAAGCACGCTGGTCTAAAGGTTGGAAAAGGCAATACTTCTGATCAAGTCAGGACGGGTTATGGCGGAAGCTTTCCCGAAAGCGGAACAACAGAGGCGAGTGGAGTGTCGAGCCTGCGGCTTGAGCTGCGGGTGTGCCGGAAAAAATTAAAGCGTCCTGGACTTTCGTCAAGGACGCCGCGGCAGCCCTCCCCCAGAACTGCCAACTACAGGATGGATTCTATCCCTAACCGACTAGAAGTAAACATAACTGAAGTAATTCGGGGGTAATCGCGGAGTAACATCAACTTACGATGACCCTGCTGTGGAAAACGAGGACTAGTTACCCGCTTGTACAGGTCTTGCGTGCTTCGCCTCGTACATGTGCCGGTCGGCACGGTCGATCAGGTCCGGTCCGGTGACGCCCCGCTCATGCTCGGCGACGCCCCAGCAGAACTTCATTTCGTAGCCGGGGACCTCCTGCCGGGCATTCCATCCATCCACGGCTTTCAAGACCCGAGCCATCGCGCACTTCGCCTGAAGCGCACTGGCCTCGGGCAGGATCAGGACAAATTCGTCGCCGCCATACCTCACGAGCGTGTCGGAAGCACGCAGCGTCTTGCGCATCAGCTTGACTGCCTCTTTCAGGATGCTGTCGCCGGTTATGTGACCGAAACGCGTATTGACGTCGCGGAAATGATCGAGATCGATGATCACCACGGCGAGTTTGGTACTAAGTCGTTCCGCCCGTTTAATCTCTTTTACCAGTAGCGGCTCGAGGCACCGCCGATTGAAGCACTCCGTCAGCGGATCCATTCGAGCGTCGCGCTCGGCCGTCTCGGCCCGAAGCAGTTGCTGGAAGACCTGCAGTCGCGCCCGCTTGATCTGCCGTCGCTTGTCAAGCAGGTAGATGTTGGTCAGCACGACTAAAACGATAAAGCCCAGCAACAGCGTAGGCAGGTAACGCGCCTGTACTCGAATGAAGTCCGAGGTCCAGACGTTCGGAAGCACTACGGCCATGAATCCGGCGGCTAGCACCAGGCCAACAAGGATGGCGATGGACCACAGGTGAAGGTCCCGCCCATCAAGTTCGTCGAGTTCTTTTTTTAGCTGCTCGGCAGATAACTGCTCGGAGGCATTTTCTTCCGGCAGATACAGATCATCCAGGTCGCGCATATCTGCATGCATCCTAACCCGAAACGCATGCAAATACAGCGACTTCCGCTGTTTAGGGGATAACGAATGTAATGCGTCTTTAGTGCAACTTCGGAGTGTCCGTTATCAACTAAGCCGCGAATCTGTCAAGCTTACCGCCTCCGGTCGGTCTCCCGAAGTACGGTAGCGAAGCTCTTGCCAGCGAAGGTGAACGTCGGCTGGATACGTCCTGCGACGCCGACTCTCACGTTTTTCGCAGGCACGTCGCGGTTTTGGCTATATACCCAGATCTTCCCGGTCCCATCGTCCACCTGGTACATGCCAGTTCCCATAGCCCCAAAGGACTGCGTGACGGTTCCTTTGATTGCGACTTCCTTATCCGCATAACGCCCGGGATCGCTCGTCAGTTCTGAAATTTGCAGCTGTTGAGGGCAAGCGGCCAACAGCAACAGCATCGCCGCGATTGCCAGGACGAAACCTGCCCGGATCGCCGTATTCAGCAATCTCATCTCTTCCTCCTGTTGAGTGGCGCTGTAACAATAGATGCAGAGCTGCCGCTCACCGTCATGTACTTTTTCTTAAGGAAACTCGCAGCGACACACAGTGTGTTCCGCTTTCAGAACAAAATCCAGAAGTCCTGATAACTCTTGTGAACCGCTGGTACAACGATTCGCAGCAGACGAACGGCTGCGGTTCCGTGCTGATGAGAAGGAACCCGACATGAGACCAGCAGTTGCGCTGATCGCCTTATTCTTAACGCTGACTTTCTCGGCTGCCGCCCAGAAGCCTGAAGCCGAAAAGCAATTCAAGCCCGACGAGCCGGTCAGCGACCGTGTCGGAACTATGATGCCGCAACTCCAGCGTCGCTGCCCTCGAGTTGAGGAACTAGGCATAGCGGAGGTTCCGCTGACTCACTCTTGCCCAAAAGCGCCCGACTTCATTGCCGACGAATTCCGGGGAGTTGTAATTCAGCGCGTGTCCT
>Ga0196976_1001578_pt1 | contig 10108 bp, 8 predicted proteins | sample S3v_513CmetaG_FD_148644 | JGI IMG/M metagenome (GOLD analysis project Ga0196976, IMG submission 148644) | Soil microbial communities from Anza Borrego desert, Southern California, United States - S3+v_5-13C | ecosystem: Environmental > Terrestrial > Soil > Desert | place: USA: California...
TCTTCGAGGCGTCCGCACTCAGCGTGAGCGAGCAGGTGCTGGCGAAGTTCACGCGCTCGTTGCAGATCAGATCAACGACCGAGTCCTGCAGTACTTCGGTGTACATGCTGAACTGCGGGATCTTGTTGTTGCGTCCGAGAGCGCCAAGGACGGCGTTGGCGATGTTGCCTACGCCCGACTGAATCGGAAGGAAGGTCTGCGGAATGCGGCCCGCGACGATCTCAGAGACCAGGAATTCGGCGACACGGTTGCCGATAGTGTCGGTCTCGGGTGTCGGGGCGTCGAATCCGCCGGTTTCATCAGCAAGATCGGTTTCAACAACGCCTGCGATCTTGGCAGGATCGACGTAGATCAGAGGCGATCCAATGCGATCCGAAGGCTGGTAGATGGGAATTTCGCGGCGGTTCGGCGGATCCGCGGGCTGGTAGATGTCGTGCATGCCGAGCAGCGCCGGTGGATGCCGACGGTTCAGTTCGATCAGGATGCGGTCTGCTTTCGTTGCGAACGTGGGCGCCGCTCCAACCGAGGACGTAAGCACGATGCCCCCGCCCGGAGTGATGTCGCATGCTTCAAGAACCGCCCAGTGAACCGGGCCAAGGAATCCGTAGCGGACTGCCTGCGGCATGAGCGAGAGGTGCATGTCCACGAAGCGCGTTTCGCCGCTGTTGATGCGCTTGCGCAGGTTCGGATCGGACTGGTAGGGAGTTCGGAAACTGATAGCGCCTGCCTTGGCGAGAGCGCCGTCGAGGGACGGTCCGGTTGAAGCTCCCGTCAGAACACCGATCTGGAACTCGTTCCCGGCAGCGTGTTCAGCCTCGGCGCGCCGCGCAATTGCGAGCGGAATAGCCTTGGCTGCGCCCGCGGGGGTGAAACCGCTGAATCCAACCGTCTGGCCGTGGTTGATCAACGACGCGGCTTCATCAGCGCTCAGAACAGGGAAAGGTGACTTCATTTATGAGACCTCTACGAGATATAAAAGGCGACCCTGCGGCCGGAGGCTGAAGCGCAAACACAGCTCCAGTCACCGGTTCGCGAACCGTGCTCAACAGCTATTTAAGTAAGGATCGCTGCTTCCTATTCTACTCCGTCGTGAGCAGGACAGGGCAGGATTAGCGACTCCGAAGTGCGTAATTAACGGAGAAAAAAGGGGAGTTCCTGCACGACGATGCGAGGCGGCAGAGCGAGATTTCTCGTTGCGCGCTGACGAGGCAGTTTCTATCATTCAACTTTCCATGCAGCTGGATTCCGAGGAGAACGAATGCGCGGTAACGAGAAGGTGATCGGCGAATTGAATAAGGCCCTTCAGTCCGAACTGACTGCCATTGTGCAGTACTTTGTATCGGCAGAAATGTACGACAACTGGGGCTATAAATGTCTGGGCGAAGTCATAAAGAAGCGCGCGATTGAGGAGATGCGGCACGCTGAAGGCCTGATCGAGCGCATCCTGTTCCTGGACGCGACACCAGACATCAACGTGTCACTCAACCCGCGGCTTAGCAACAACGTCAGCGCACAGTTCGAGACCGATCTCGCGGACGAACAGGACGCGGTTCGTCAGTACAACGCCGCAGCACAGGTCTGCCAGGAAGCAGGAGACAGCGGCACCCGCGAGTTGTTCGAGCATATGGTGAAGGACGAAGAGGCTCACGCGGATTATCTTGAGGCCCAGTTGCACGCCATTGGCGAAATGGGGATCGGCAACTACCTCTCCAAACAACTCTGATTTCGCCGAGAGCATACGTTTCAATCGGGGCGGCAATGGCCGCCCCATTTCCTTGCATGCAGGGCCTCGATCATCAAGGTCGCACAGCCACAAGCGTATGAGGAATTAAGCGGCCCGCCGGTCGAGCGCCTCACGAACTCTGAGTGCAAGCTGGTCGGGTGGGAACGGCTTTTCAATAAGCTGTGATGGAGGATAGTGGTAGTCGAGGTCCTGGTCCGCATATCCCGACATGAACAGGATTTTGATACCGTTCCTGATCGTGCGAACACGTTCTGCCAGCTCGCCGCCATGCATGTCGGGCATAACAACATCCGTGAGCAGTAGATGTATGGGCCCGTCGTGTTCCGATGCGATTTGCAAGGCGTGCTGGGGCGAATCTGCCTCCAGCACGGTGTAACCCCGAATCCGTAGGATTTCGCGAACAAGCATCCGGAGTCCCCGATCATCCTCGACCAGCAGGATTGTCTCCCGGCCACCCGCGCTCTTCGCACCGGGAGGGGAAGATGGAGCTGCTCTTTCGAAGACGAGCGGCAGATGAATCGTAAAGACTGTTCCCTGGCCGGGTTCGCTCCTGACGGAAATGTCCCCTCCGCTTTGCCGGACGATACCGTACACCGTGGAAAGGCCCAATCCCGTTCCCTTTCCGACCTCCTTTGTTGTGAAGAAAGGCTCGAAGATGCGCGGCATATCTGCAGGATCGATTCCAGTGCCCGTGTCGGATACGCTTACTTCTGCGTACTTCCCTGGCACCAGTCCTCTTTCAAGCGAACCCGGGTGCTCGTAAGCGGAGGTGCCTATCACGATCGTGCCACCGTGCGGCATCGCGTCACGCGAATTCACAACCAGGTTCACAATCACCTGCTCCATCTGACCCGGATCGATCTTGGCCATCAAGCTGCCGGGCGCCAACTTCAACTGAACATCGATGTTCTCCGGGATGATGCGCCGGACGAGCCTGCACAGATTGGAAATGAGCGAATTCAGGTCGAGTACTTCAGGGCGAAGGACCTGTTTGCGGCTGAATGCGAGCAGTTGACGCGTCAGTGCGGAGGCGCGTTCAGCCGCGTCTCTAACGCTTGCAGCATGACGGTTCAGTGCGGAATCCGGCGGCAATTCGGCTTGGAGCAGTGCCGTGTAGCCGATGACGATGCTCAGCAGGTTGTTGAAGTCGTGGGCAATCCCACCTGCGAGCGAACCGACAGCTTCGAGCTTTTGCATTTGACGAAGGTCGTTTTCGAGTCGAACTCGCGTCGTTACATCCCGGAAGCTCCAGACGCGGCCGACGAAATCACCGTCACTGACCTGGGGCTTCGAGTATCGCTCAATGACTCGCCCGTCCGCGAACTCCAGTACATCGAAGCTTTCGAGTTCAGGCCGCTGATAGAGCTCCACGACCCGCTCCAGGAAACCCTTGGGGTCGCGCAACTGCTTCAGCCCGTATTGAAGGGCAGTGCCGTCCTCCGATTCCTCAATTGCCCTTGGGGGAATATTCCAGAGTTCCAGGAACTGCTGGTTGTAGGCTCGGATCTTGCCCTGTCGGTCGACAACCAGGATTCCATCGGCAGTCGCTTCCAGAGTGGTGCGCAGGAGAGAAACCGTCTGCTGCAGTTCGCGTGCCGAGCGAGTGACCTCGGTTACGTTCTCTGCTATCGAAACAGCGGCGTTGACTTCACCCAGCGCACTGCGGACGGGCGCCATCGAGAACCTGACTTCGATCCTGGTGCCGTCCTTTCTGCGCCGGTACACGATTCTTGGTTCGCAGATCTTGCCCTGAAGAGCGGTCCTGAGAACGTTCCATAAGTCCGGTTCCTCGTCCTCCGGAACGCTCGGATCATTCTTATGAAGAACTTCGTCTTCCGCCCACCCAAAGACCCTTTCCGCCGCAGGATTCCACAGCGTAACGAGACCATTCTTGTCGAAGACGACTATTGGCACCGGGGCAGAGTGAACAAGAACGCCAAAACGCTCATTGGTTTCCCACCCTCTGCGGCGGAACTCAAGCTGAAGCATCGCGTGTTTCGCAAGCAGGTTGAGAGCTTCTGTTTGCCGGGGAGTGAGTTTTCTGGGGACGGAATCGATCACCGCCAGTGAGCCAATCGCGTGTCCCTCAGGCGTGACAAGCGGAACGCCCGCATAGAACCGTATGTGCGGCTCGGAGGTAACGAGGGGGTTCTTGGCAAAGCGTGGGTCGAGGGTCGCGTTCGTAACCTCAAACAACTCGCGCTGCAGGATGGTGTGCGTGCAGAATGCGATCTCACGTGGTGTTTCAGTAACGGGCAGCCCTCGCGCCGACTTGAACCACTGCCGCTTCGCGTCGACCAGGGTGAGTACCGAGATTGGCGTATCACAAATATCAGACGCGAGCTGGGTGATATCGTCGAACAGAGGTTCAGCCGCCGAGTCCAGGATGTGGTATCTGGCCAGCGCTGCGATTCGCTGATCTTCGTCAGGCGGCAAAGGAAACGGGGCAGACATAAGCCGAACTGTGTTGCTCGCTTAGTGCGGTTCACAGCACGTCTCCGGACTCGTGCCATTCGCAAAGCTACTCGGGTTGCGAGCTATATTCGCGAACTCTTGCGTAGAAGGCAGTCGAGCCAGAAGATAGCGGCGACTATCCGAATAAGATGCTTCGCTGAGTGTGCTCGGGAACGGCGGTCAGAGTTGCGGAACAAGTGTTTCGGACCGAATTCCCAATTTGGCACCACCGTGCTTTAATCGTGAGCCGTGGGGACGCTCGATTCCATTCTGCGGGATTATGGGCTCTTAGGCCTCTACTTTGCCTCTGCCGTCGAGGGCGACCTGACGCTGCTGGCAGCTGGGTTGCTGATTCATACCGGAACATTCCCACCGGAGGCTGCTCTTGTGGTTGGAGTCGCGGGAATGCTCTCTGCGGACCTCTTCCTCTTCTCGCTCGGTCGTTACTCCCAGAGTACTCGCCTCTTTGGGGCGCGAGCTGAACAGGTTCTGGAGAGAGCAGGGCGTTTGCTGGAGCGCTATGGCGCGGCCGCCGTCGCCGTAGTCAGGTTGTTCTACGGGATCAGGAACGCCACCTTTTTCCTATGTGGGCGGCGAGAATGGGCTGTGTCCAGGTTCGTCGCGGGCGACTTGGTGGGAGCCGCCTGTTGGGCAACCATGCTGCTGACGTTGGGTTATACGTTCTCGTCCTCCATCGACACGGTATTCGGCGAGGTGGAAAAATTGGAGCACCGACTTCTGATTCTTCTTCTTGTTTCCTTGCCACTGGTTTTCGCTGCGCGTCGATTCGCGAAGAAAGCCGCTCCGGTTGCAGGCGAGAGCGAATGAGTGCTCGGCGGGGAAGTCATGAATCGGTAGAATAGGCGTACGTCACGCGGGTCGGACATTCTCGACCAAGCTTCTCATCGGCAGGTGAAGGAATGGGTGTGCGCGTGCCAGCACTGCTGGCATTCATCTTTGTTTTGTGCGCGAATGCGTTTGCAGGCGCAGGTATTGTAGAGGTTGTGGTGACTGATTCATCGGGCGCGCCTATCCGCGGTGCCCTGGTCACAGTGTCCAATTCAAATGGGCGCGACGCGCGCATGACCGACTCGACTGGGCGCACGGCGTTCCCCTGCGACAAGGGCAGCGATTTGCAGGCAAGTGCCGTGGGTTTCGAGCAGAAGCGAACAACACTGGACAACTGTGACGACAACGACATTTCCTTCTCCCTCGAGCCTGCCGTGGTACATACCGCAATCGACGTGGTGGTCACTGATGCTGACGATCCAACGGTGGCGACAGGTACGGCTGCGCAGATAGACCGCACTGCCGCCCGCACCGTGTTTGACGCAATTGAGGAGCTTTCACCGAGCGTCTTCGTCACACGTCGCGGGGTTATGGGGTACGGCATCTCGCCGAACGGTGCTGGAGCCGTGAACATCCGGGGCATTGGAGGCTCCCCGAACACGGATGTGCTCGTGGTCATTGATGGCCGCCCGGATTACCAGGGGCTCTTCGGCCATCCGCTCCCAGATTTCTACAACCTGTCCGATGCGGGCACGATCCGGGTCGTGCAGGGGCCCGCTTCCGTTCTCTACGGAACGAACGCGATGGGCGGCGTGGTGGAGATTGAACCGCGGGAACCAGAATACCGCCCGGAATTCCGCCTGACCTCCAGCGTTGGTTCCTACTGGACTGGGCAACACCGCATCTGGACCGGCACGCGCACCGACAAGGCGACATTGTCGCTCGCGGGCGGTATCGACCATACAAATGGTGATCGCGAGAACTCAGCTTTTCGCTCGCAGGACATCTCGACTGGATTCGCTTACGAAGTAACGCCCGCGTGGGAGGTCTCTCTCAACGGAAACTACGCCCACTTCCTTGTCGAAGACCCGGGACCGATCACCGCGCCTCTTCAGGACAGCTATGCCTCAATCGGACGCGGCGGGTTCACGGCAGGCGTGGCAAACCGAACGCAGTCGCTGAACGGCTATATCCGAGCGTTCTCAACGTGGGGACGCAACTTCGTGTCCGATGGCTTCCGATCGGTGGACCGAATCACCGGCGGTCGAGTATTCCAAAGCTTCAAAGCGTCGGAGAACGCGAGTATCGACGGCGGCTTCGAGGTAGTGAGCTACGGCGGACGGGCTCGAAATATCTCCGGTCCCAACTTCGGAGACCACGAGATCACGGACACGGCGGGTTTCGGACGGTTTCACTGGAGCGCGTCACGAGTTGTCCGCTTGAACGCAGGAGTCCGATACCAGCACGATTCTGTATTTGGAAATATCGCAGTGCCGGAATTTGGGCTTGTCCTCGACCCGGTCGAGCGCGTGTCGCTATCGTTTGCGGTGAGCCGGGGATTCAGGAATCCGACGGTGCGCGAGCTTTTCCTCTTTCCCGCTCCCAACCCGGAACTTGAGCCGGCGAAGCTGTGGAATTATCAGGGGACGCTGCAAGTGCGTCCGGCGACGAACATCGTTGCATGGGCGACACTTTTCTATGCTGACCTCGACGACAACATCGTCACGATTGGCCGCTTTCCCAATCTTGCTCTCCGAAACACAGGGCAGGCGATCAACAAGGGCGTGGAGACGAATGTCCGCTGGAGTGTGTCGCGCTTTGTGAGCGCGAGCCTCGGATACGCTTATCTCACCTCGACGAACCTTGCGCCGCTCGTGCCGCGCCATAAAGCGATTGCGTCCATGGAGGTGAATCTGCGTCGGGCTTTCCTGCACGTGGCGCTTCAGGGCCTCGGACGTCGCTTTGCGGATTTCCGGCAGACTGACGAACTGGCGGGGTATGTCTTCGGAACTGCAAAGATCAGCGTACCCGTCAGCAGGAATGTCGATGCTTTCGCGACGGTCGATAATCTCCTGAACCGCAGGTATGAGGTTCTTCCTGGATACCCGATGCCGGGAACGAATGCCGCCGCGGGTTTCGCCCTGCACTTCTAAACCGGATCCTGCAAACTCCCAGGTGCGTCAACCTCGTGGCGCACCTTTTCTTTCGCTTCCTAAGTGGTAGATCCCATCGGGTTTTTCGCAAAACCTCTACATCTGGTAATTTCCGGCCATGGAGAAACTGATTTGTTGACGTTTTGAGGATAGGTCAGCAGCCGCGTTCAGCCAAAGGCACGTGGTGAAGTGATTCACGTCCCTCATTCCGATTGTTTCACCGCTGACCAATTCGGCAAAAGAATGGTCCTTGCCAGATGTACCACTGAGTTCTAGGCAGTGCGCAAAGTTCGAAGCCAAGCTCGGATCCTTCTTGCCGTTCGCAATGTCCGAGAGGTAGCTTCGATCCATCCCGAGCAGCTCGGCCATTTCGACTTGAGTCCAGCCACGTCTGCGCCGCAGGGCGCGGACGCGATTTCCGAGGCGAACGCGAATGTCGGTGGACATCTCTAGACGATTGCGCAAAAGCAAAGCCGCCAGCATCTCGCTGACGGCTGAATGCTGAATGCTCTCCTAGAAGAGTTGTGTTTACCAATGCGTCATAAACAGTCGTACAACATCAATGAATACAACGATTGGATGGAAATAACTGCACCGCCATCGATGAGTCCGGTTGTGTGACAATGGCCAGCATGAACTCAAACCGTTTGGTTCTTTTCATCGTTATCCTCGCTGCGGCGATGACATCTAGTGCCGCCGATTTTCCAAAGTGGAAGCCACGAAATGCTGTTGGTGTCGGGAGTTCTCCCAGAGTCCTCAGGTATTCACCCGACGGTAAACTGATTGCGGTTGGAGACGCTGACGGCAATCTTAGGATCATCTCCGTTGATTCAGGATCAGTTGTCAAAACCGTAGCGTCCGATTTAAAACCCCTCCTCGAGATACACTTCCTCCCGAAGTCAGGACGGCTGCTGGCATGCGGTGGAGAAAACCAGGTTCAAGTGTTTTCGGCAACCGACTGGACAGTGGTTGCGCACGCAGAAGGTATTCGCGCATGTGAAGCGTCCGAAGAGGAGAACCTGCTAGTTGGAGGAGACGGCAAGAAGGAGGGCGAAGCATTAGTGCTCTGGGACGTTAGGGATCTAAAACCCATGCGACCACTGTTCAGCAAAGGGGCGAGGCCAGTCGATCCGTCATTTGTGAAGGGCGGACAAGTTGCAGTGTCTGTGTCACGCGTTCCTTACCTCGTTGATATCAAGACCGGACAAGCGACTAAGATTCAACAGGCTGGCGACACCTCAACTGCCGTCAAGTTCGAGAAAGGTCAGGGGAATCAAGCTGCGTTTTCGCTAGGCGCGATGCAGGATGACGATGCTCCCACCCATCGTGTCGCAGCGAGTTGGGATGGGGAGTTGGTCGCCCTAGGCCGCGGCTGGTTTGGTCAACCAGATTTCGTCGATGTTTGGGCCGTCTCAGGTATGAAACGACTACTCAGGATCAAAGAAGAGAACACCGGGACGGATGCGAGCGTTTCCTTCGACGATCAAATGGTGGCTGTGGGTTCTTCAAAGCCAGGTAACGTTTCGGTCTATCGGATCAAGGACAAGTCTAAAACCACTCTGCAAGGCAGCAATCTCTTTCAGTTCAATCCGAAGAGCCTGGAATTGGCTGTGGTCCAAGACGGAACACTATCGTTCTACGTGCCGTCGAAATGATCTATAGGCGTCGAAGGGATTGGGACAGTGGCAGAGTGAAACCGTCTGCAATCGTCTTGAGAACTCGGAGGCTCGGATCCTTCTTGCCGTTCGCAATGTCCGAGAGGTAGCTTCGATCCATCCCGAGCAGCTCGGCCATTTCAACTTGAGTCCAGCCACGTGCGCGCCGCAGGGCGCGGACGCGATTTCCGAGGCGAACGCGAATGTCAGTGGACATCTCTAGACGATTGCGCAAAAGCAAAGCCGCCAGCATCTCGCTGACGGCTGAATGCTGAACGCTGAGTGCTCTCCTAGAACGGGATATCGTCATCCGTGATGCCGGTGGCGGGCTCTTCGACGGGGCCGCTCTGATCGTAGGAGTCGGCTGCGGCTGCGCGTCCACGGGAGTATCCGCCGGCTTCGCCACCGCCCTGTGCTTGTCCCTTGCCGCCGATGAGCACGAGGTCGCTTGCGATGACTTCGGTGCGGTACTTCTTCTCGCCCGTCTGTTTGTCGTCCCAGCTTGAGGTCTGAAGACGGCCTTCGATGTAAATGCGGTCGCCCTTGTGCGTATAGTCGCGGACGATTTCCGCGAGGCGCTGCCAGCAGACAATGTTGTGCCACTCGGTGCGGTCCTGCCACTGGCCGTCGCGGTCCTTGAATCGCTCGTTCGTGGCGATGCTGAATCGCGCGACCTGCGTTCCGGTCGCGGTCGAGCGAACCTCGGGGTCTCGGCCGAGTGTGCCGATGAGGATGACTTTGTTAACGCTCTTCATCAGGGCTCCGTTTCTTCTGATTCCTGTATAGGCGCTCAATATAGCAGATTGACGCCATGCCACAGCAGCGGAAACTGGAAGTCGGTCTGTAGGGATGCGGCCTGCGGCTGCTTATTAGGTTGTCGCGCCTGTGAGACGTAGCAAGCTACGTCTATACGGAGAGAGCCTTCGGAGCTACACCAAAGTTGGTCTATCCCACCCTGTCGCAAGAGGCGCTACAAGGGTGGGGCACCCAGCGGAGATCGGAGTCCCAGTAACTCTGGTTCTGCTCTAGGGCGTCTGGCGGCTTGCGCGCGCCCGAATCGACTGCGCTGTGAGGGCGGCCTGCTGGCGCACGCGCTCGGGGCGGTCGTTCGCGGTGGCGACAGCCTGGATGAGCGGCAGGTCCTCCGGCATCCCTATGGCGTACAAAGCGCGTAGCGCTTGAAGCAACTGGTCTTCGGACGGCTCGAGGGTTGCAAGTTCCTCCCCTGCTTTGACCGATTGCCCCGCTTTAGCCGAAACCTTCACTACGCGGGAATGGAACGGTGCTTTCACGCTCGTCTCGCCATCGCGCCC
>Ga0196976_1001579_pt1 | contig 10107 bp, 7 predicted proteins | sample S3v_513CmetaG_FD_148644 | JGI IMG/M metagenome (GOLD analysis project Ga0196976, IMG submission 148644) | Soil microbial communities from Anza Borrego desert, Southern California, United States - S3+v_5-13C | ecosystem: Environmental > Terrestrial > Soil > Desert | place: USA: California...
CCTGGTCGAGCCCAGGCAGAACGCGGAACATCTGCCCGCCGGTCTTGCCTGCCGCCTGGGTGGACTTCGTGCCTCCCTGAGCCGACTGCGCGCCCTGGGACGCCGTGCCCTCGGTCCGTTGCGAGCCGCCCGTCTGTGCGGCCGAAACCGCGCTCCCCGCCGCGAGCGTGATTGCAAGTGCCACTGCACTGAACCAATTCAACTTGCCTGACATCGTTTCCTCCTTACACCGGTACAAACCCGAGGTGCACTCGGCTGTTTCGATGTCTGTTGCGGGAGGCGGGATGGCGGAGTTGCCACCCTGAGCGCTCAGGCTCTGCTTCGATTGACTGGAGGAGCGCTTGTGCGAGTGTGCAAAGACCCCTGATTGATCGGCACGCAGTCTGCACGCGCGGGCTGGAAGGGTACGGGTGCTCCGTCTGAGATCGTCGCCCTTAAGCGGGCGTTCTCCTCGCGGAGTTCAGCTATCAGCTGCTGGGCTTGCTTCAGTTCCACGCGGCTGTTGCAGCAGGTCCCAGGCGAGGAGATTCTGAGCTGCCAAACCCAGGCGTCCAGCTCTGCGGGAACGCCTATCACCACGTGTCGCGCGAGCCCCGGACGGCGGATCGGGAGGCCTAGCTGCTGCTCCCACCTCTGCACCGTTCGGACACCTTTGCCCAGGTAGGCGGCAATTTCTTTCCACGAGGTTAGGACTCTAGACGTTTGAGGGTTGATCGACATAATGCAATTCACCTGATTCTCGCTCGCGTAAGCCGTCCGGGTATATGCGCAGCGTGCACTCCCGTTTGCTCACAGGGTTGTCGGTAACGGCGTACAGCAGGGCGAGGAACATAATCCAATTATCTCGAACTCGCTCCCAGGAGTCTGTAATGCGGCGAACCGTTCGGAAAGAAATTGGCGGGGAATTGGCGGATGATCATCGCCGTCGAACGCTCCTGTATCTCAGGCCGTCGCCTTCGCCAGTTGCGTGTAGCTGCGCGCGATCAAGTCATAGCATTCGCAGGCGCTCGCGCGCAGCCCCTCACGGTCGATGATCGCGATGTTGCCGCGCCGGTAATCGATCAGGCCTGCGTGCTGGAGCACTCGCGCCGTGAGACTCACGGTGGGCCTGCGGCTGCCAAGCATTTGCGCGATGAAGTCGTGCGTCATCTCGAACTCGTCCGAGCCTGCCTTGTCGGCCAGGACCAGCAGCCACCGCGCGAGCCGCTCGTGCGCCTCGTGCAGCCGGTTGCAGGCTGCCGACTGCGCGGCTTCCGCATACTGCACCTGCGCATAAATCGCGAGACGTGACGTAAGTTGCGGCGCGACGGCCATTATGCTGCGGAGTTCCGCCGGAACCATCGCAAACCCATGAAGGTCGTGTTGGCACGTGTACGCAGGGGTGATCGGAACACCGAAAACATTCCCCAGCCCAGCCACCCCTTCTCTTCCCACAGTGGAGACTTCAACGCTCATGCCGTTGTCCATCGTGACGACGACCGAGCAGATTCCTTCCACGGGGAAGAATACGATGTCACGGGAGGTGTTGGGGCCCGCGAGCTCGGCACCCAGCTCGAAGCGCCGAGGCCTCAGGCGAGCAGAGAGCAATTCGTATTCGGCCTCGGGAAGACTCTTCAGAATCCCGTTAAGGCGTGGGTCGGTGGTCAGGTGTCCGTTTGTGGCCATGTGCTCTCCAGAGCAGGAGGAGAGAGCAGAGCTGCGACTTCACTCTCGGCTTGATATGCATACACAGCGTATGTCGGACGGCCCAGCCAAGTCGAATTGCGCTACTCTCGATTTCGCGGCGCATTGTGCGCGTTTGCCGCGGACCCGGCACATAAGTCGTGGTCTGCACTAGGCTTGGATGCGGGCCGGGACATGCTGGAGATTTCCGGCGAGCTTGCAAAAAACGAAGGTTGCTGGCCGGGGTGACCGGAAAAGCAAAAAGCCCTCCAGCCGGAGAGCTCTTTTGTTTCATCAGTGCCAAATGAATGGCGGGGTCGACGGGACTCGAACCCGCGGCCTCTGCCGTGACAGGGCAGCGTTCTAACCAACTGTTATGCCTAACCAGAGTAGCCAAACGTTTGAAATGTAAGCACTTAGCGTCAAACCCGCATGAATACTGACTTTCCTCACTTTCCGATACAACCGCATTAACCGCATAAACCGAGGGTACTGGCTTTATTTCGGTACATAACAGACAGTAAAGACAGTAAGGGTAAGTCGCCAGACTACGAGATGACGACCTTGGTATGGCGCTGCGTCAACCACTGTCGGATCGCGGCGGGGTCGAACCGGATAGCTCCGGCGACACGGAACGAAGGCATCTTCTGCGCTGCTGCCTGTTTGTAGATTTGTTGCTTCGATACCTGGAGCAAATCCGCAAGTTCTGCGGCCGTTAGGGCCTTCCGCCGACTCCTCAGATACTCGACAATCCCGATTGGTCCGACGATGTAGCCAGACACTTTATGCATTGGTAACCCCGCTAATTTGCGCGTGGTGAATTTGCTCGTAGGAATCTACAAACCTGCCCGTGACAAATCAAGCGGATTTTTTTAAGAGATTGGGAAAGCGGGTGAAGGAATTGAGGAAGAGGCGTGGCTTCAGTCAGGAAGACATGATCAGCTTCGGGTTTTCCGCACGGCACTGGCAGCAAATCGAGGCCGGCAGACCGATAACGCTAACCACGCTGTTGCGGATCAGCGACGCCCTCGAAACTCGCGTCGAGAAGCTGGTCAAGGGGCTCCAGTGACGGGAAAGACAGACGTGGCTGATGCGCCCAAAGGTCAACTCGAAGCTCTTCGTGAGGTCTTAGAACGCTGGCCGTTGTATCGCACCTTGCACTTTACCGGAGCGAAGGCGTTCTTCCTGCCCCCTCTAATCCGATTGTATTGTCAGAACTGTGGGGGATTTCGGAACTGGACGGATCCTGTTCCTTATGAGGCCGCAATTTCGCGAGCACCGAAGCCGCCGACACCTGTCAACTCTTTCCGCGCAAATGCGGCCGAAGAAAGTGGCTATGGTCAAAAGACCTACAAGTGCAGGGACTGCGGAAAGTCCGTCGTCGCGTACTTCTACTATCGCGCTTGGAAGCAGGAAGGTGACTCGATCTTCTTCAAAGTGGGGCAGCACCCTCCGCTTGAAAGCGAGCCTGACAACGATCTGAAGCGGCAGTTCGACAAAGCTGATGTCGATCTCTTTAAGAAAGCGCTCACGTCACGCAACTTCAACTTCGGGCTCGGAGCGCTTGCATATCTCCGTCGCATAGTCGAGAACAAGATGAACGATCTTCTCGACCTGATCGAGCAAGCAGCGAAGCTCGACGGCGAAGTGCCCGAAGAACTTGCGCGGATATCTGACGTGAAACAGTCTTACCGTTTTAAGGACAAGCTCGAATACGCCGCCAGGGTTCTACCACGACACTTGAGGCCGAATGGGAACAACCCCTTGGATCGCCTCCATGATCTCGCAAGCGAGGGTCTGCACCACAAAGCGGAACATGAGTGCATCGAAATCTTCGATCAGTGTAGGGGAGCGTTTGAATACCTGTTCAAGCGCCTCCGGGTAGAGATCGACGACGCCAGTGAGTACATCGGTTCCCTGAAAACAACGAGGCGACCCGACTCAAAGGAGTGAACTCAGGCTCCTGCTCCCTTTGCCCCAGGTCTCAGTACTGGGAAGTCCTCACGCCTTCTGATGTATCTCGGAATCACGGACAATTCATCCCTGATGTCCTGAAGGGTTTGAGAGCTTCTAAACCAGTTCCGATGTTTGAAGTCGGGCTGTGCCGCCACTCTGGCGTAGGCTCTAGCGATCGGCGTTGCTGCCAAATCGAGCAACTCTTCGATCGCGTCGTTCGTGGTGCTCTTCGGATCGGTGAGCCACTTGTTTGGGTTTGCCAAGTATCGCAAATCCGAGTCTAGGTCCTTACCTACATGCTTGTAGATCAACCGGAGGAGTTCACCGATACCGTAGAAGACTACCCACCGTCGTTCAAGCGCAGGCGAAGACCAATCATCCTCACCTGCCTCCCGATGAGCCTTCCATGACTCCTCGACCGCGTGGCAGAGGAAGTACGTTCCAGCTAGGGCGCGGAAGTCGTCTTCGGTCAGGTTCGACACTGGCTCCCCGTAAACCTTGGAGTACCCGCCTTTAGGAGAGATATCGAAAAGGTATCTCGTTCCACCATAGATGTCGTCGGGACCGTACCGAAACGCATGAACGGTTTTTGCTAGTTCCTCCATCCCAATAGAGAACTTGTTCGCATCACTCTCACGCCGCCGTTTGTTCTTGTAATCGCAGGTCTTTGCTCCTACAGAGATTGCAGCGAATCTCGTCCTGAGATTCTTTTGAACAGGATCGTTGCTTCTGAAGTCGGCGATTTTGATGGAGTTCTGTGTGTTGTTGAATCGCGTCACGTCAGCAAGAAACTCCCCGTCCTTCGCAAATCGGAATTGCATAATCCGGACCATCACACCGACATCATCAAGAGGATCTTTGAGTTTGTCGTGTGCCTTATAGAGAGAGCGAACGGTCTGCGCACCATTGATGATTGAAAACTGGTCACAGTGAAGAACGCAGGAATCTTTCTCATCGGGTTCCACCCGTGTAGCTACAGCGGAGACGCCGTTATTGAAGAACAGGAAGTCATTCGGTTTCGTCTTGGCAGTCAGGACGATGCCTTTGTTCGTGGCCGTATCTCCGACATAATCGCGGATATTCATTGTGAACAGACGATACTTCTCCGTTCGGAACAGGAGAGCGAGGTCTGCACCACGAACTTGGCCCACGTAAAGTTCTCGCCCGTTTCCCGCCTCGTATCTGATCCAGCACTGGTCATCGTCATTCGGCTTAAAACGGATCGAGACGGTTCTATTCGGCTCTTGATCCGCCGAGATCGCTTCTCGTAAAGCCTTGTTCAGCTCCGTTTCGTTACACAAGGTCAATTCGGAACGTTCATCGAGGTCTTTGAGTAACGGTACGGGTCTGGGTCCCAGAGCCGCTTGCGATTCCACAGGCGCACTTGTCCGTCCCAAGGTTAGGAAGCGCAGATCGAAGTGATCTGTGTCCCAATCAATGTCCCCGATAGCATCCATCACTTTTCGGTTCAGCTTGAGCTTGCCCGTGCTCGCGTTGTGAAGCCGCTGCAATACGTCACGGAAATATGAGACAGATTCCGCATCCTCGTCTTTGCCGCTCGCCCTGAACTTCGACTGCACTATCAGTACGGTATTTTCTGATCTGTAGATGAAGTCGGCTCCGCCGTCGTTTGCACCATCCACTACATAGTCGTCAATGTCCTCAGAAGACTCGGGGATCAACCCTGGCGTCAACTTCGCCACGATCTCCTGAATGTAATACCGCGTCATCTCCTTCGACTTCTCGGCTGGATTGAGTGAAGCGAATTGAACCTTTCTGTTCTTCTGCACCCACTCGACTAGGTACTCCCGAAACCAGGCTTTTCTCGGCTCCATGTATCCTCTCGTTGAGTTGAAGGGAAATCGTACTCTGGACGGTTTCACATTTGAAGATCGTCGAGATTGTGGGGCCAAGCGCGGGACCACTACGGAACCGGAAGGCGGTCGTAGTTGAGGCGGTCGTAGTTCATTTGGCTAGAAGACTGGCGGTTGTTAGTCCAAGGCGCTGTGTGGGAAATCTGCACGTTGCTGGGTTTTTGAGGCGTATGCGCCTGGAACGAGCAGGATCAGAGAATCCACTCAAGCCACACAGTCTCTACTGAACGGCGGATTTCTCGCGAAAATAGACAGTAAAGACAGCAGAAAGCAAAAGGCGCTTGCGCGCCTTTAGTTGCCATTCAGCTTGTAAGTTACTGATTCTAAATGGCGGGGTCGACGGGACTCGAACCCGCGGCCTCTGCCGTGACAGGGCAGCGTTCTAACCAACTGAACTACGACCCCGCGTCGTGTCACGCGGACGATCCTTGCGGACCGGTACTGCGATTCTGCTGTGCTCGATGGTGGGCAGTGCAGGACTCGAACCTGCGACCTCCTGCTTGTAAGGCAGGCGCTCTAACCAGCTGAGCTAACCGCCCAAACCCTTGCGGAACAAGAGTCGCAGTTATCGCTTGCACCGCTCCTCAGCGGAACCATGATCAATATAAATGGTGCAAACACATAGCGCAAGCTCCTGCTGTGGATAACAGTACCGTCACTGCCTCTATCGCAAGTTCCCGAGTACCGCAGATAGCTCCTGCTGGTGGATAGCCGTTTCGCACGCCGCTGCTTGCCCTCTCAAGTTCCTGCCTAGAGCTGCCCAGGAGCGAACACACTCTACTCGCGCACGAGCTACTGACCCGCGGCCGAAGCGGCCTTCGCCTTTGGACGCGCGACCTCGTACATCTCCTTCGCGATCCTCTCGGCCAGCCCTCCTTCATACAGGTTGAAGTGATCTCGTCCTTCGCGGTATTCGAATGTCATGTTGGCCCTGAGTTTTTTCGCCTCCTGCTCGAGCAGGCGCACGGATTCTTCGAGATGGAAGGTGTCCTGACTGCCGACGATGATGTGGATCTTGCCGTCGAGCAACGGCCTCAGTTTTTTCCAGCGAGTACGCAGGATGCGCGAGATGTCGTAACGTTCCCAGTAGCTCGCCACCGCCGGATCGATCGCTCCGGTTTCACGGTTGAAAAGCTGCATCGGGGTGCCATCGACGCCGCGCGGGCTGAACACGGCTTCGAACGAGGTCATCTGCCCGCCGTACGAACCCATCACGCGCTCCTGCCGGGCATAGTCCTCCAGGGACATGACATCTTTGCCTCCCATGCGGACCAGCATCCAAGGTGTGCCGTCCGGCTTGCGATAGAAGTTCTGCGGCGGGCTGGCGGTGAGGTCGGGTCCGGTGAAGTGGCGGAAGTCCACCGGGTCGGGCGAGGTCGCCCACGAGCCGCCAAAGAAATCCGGGTACGCAACCTGCAACCAGAGCGTCGCCCAGCCGCCCGAAGAGTGTCCGGTCAGCAGGCGGCCGCTCGGACGCGCGTCCATCCGGTACTTGCGCTCGAGGTATGGAATGAACTCGGCGGTCAACGCGTGTCCCCACGGCCCGTTGTTGACCGAGTCGGCGAACTCGTGGGTTCCGGTCGGGAACTCCTGTAGCAGCAGGACGTAGATCATCGGCGGAGCGTCTCCGCCGTTCATCCGGGAGAGGTGTCCCCTGGCCGTCTGCTGCAGGTACTGGAGGTTCGCGCCGAAGCCGTGGTTCACATACACGGCAGGGTAGCGGGCGCCGGACTTCTTGTACTCCGGAGGCGTTACGACTACGGCTTTGATGTGTATCTTGCGTCCCCAGAACTTCGATAACGCGGGGCTCACAAAGTCCTCCACAACGACGTTGCCGGTCGCGGCCGCGGCGCGTGGCTGGGGAATGCGCTTGGTGATCGCGAGCAGGATTTCGCCGGCCTTGCCTGGGTCGAGATTCTCGAATGCAACCGCGTCGGCAAGTTGGTCGCCCGGCGAAAAGGTCGTGTAAGCGGCGTTGCCATCCACGTCCAACAGCGGCATGATCCAGTATTTCCCGGCGGGCGCCTGCGAGAACGGCTTAGGTACGGCGAGCTGATCGGGATCGAGGTCGATCGTCGCGCCCGGTTTTGCGTAGTACACATCGCGGGACGCGATCCAGACCGCGGAATCCTCGCCCAGGCCCGGCTGCACGCGTCCTCCCTGGGGTGGGTTCCGGCTCATGAAGACCAGCAGGCGACCGGACGCGGGTTTGCCGTCCGCGGGTTGGAACGTGACCTTGAAACGGATCCGGCCAGCTGCGCTTTGCGCCAGCGCGCAGGAACAGAGCAGGAGGAAGCAAACGAGGAGGCGGACGGCGTGTCGGGAGCGCATCGCGCGGTATTGTACTCGACGGTCCGGCGCTGCCTTCCGCCGCCGGGATCTACTTCGCCGTTTTCATCGCGCGGACATACTTCAGCATCGCGGCCGTGCCGTCCTTGCCGAGCACGTTGCCGTAGGCCGGCATCTTGCCCTTGCCCTTTTCGATGACCGTCGTCAGGTCGGCATCCGACATCGACTGCGTCTTTGCGGCCGTCAGATCGGCGGCTCCGACATTCTTGCCCATGGGCGTCTGCGACTTGCCGTTGCCGCCATGGCAGATCGCGCACATCTGCTGATACTTCTGCTTCGCATCAACCTTGGTCTGCGCCAATGCAACCGGCGCGAGAGAGAAGACAAGAGCGAGAACAAAGGCCTGTTTCCGCATAAGCCTCTATCTTATCGCGAGTGCGCCGGCTCGCGAACGGACTCTGGATTGACACTGCCGGACGCGGATGCTACGGTCGAGCCATTCCATGCGACATCGGCTCGAATATGCTCCTGTATGGCTGATCGTACAGGTGCTGCGGTTTCTCCCGCGTCCAATCGCGCGCGCCCTCGCGATCGGTCTCGCGCTGCTCGTGTACGTGCTCCACGGACGCCTTCGCCGCGTCGGCCTGCGCAACCTGCAACTCGCGTTTCCCGGAATGTCCGAATCCGAGCGTCGCCGGACTCTGCGCGGAGTCTTCGTATCGCTCGGGCGCCTGCTCGCGGAGATCCCGAAGTTCCCGACCTACACTCGCGAGAACGTGCATCGGATCGCTATCTACGACGGCTTTGAGAACTTCGAGCGGGCGCGCGCGCGGGGCAAAGGCGTGCTGTTCCTCACGGCTCACATCGGCGGATGGGAGATTGGCTCGTTCGTGCATTCGCTCTACGGCAACCGCTTGCGGGTGGTCATGCGCCGGCTCGACAATCCCTACCTCGACCGCCTCACGCGCTGGCTGCGCGGGATGCACGGCAACCGGCTCATCGATAAGGACGATTTTGCTCGGGGCGTGCTCGGGGCCTTGCGCAGGGGAGAGACCGTCGGAGTCCTGATGGACACGAACATGAGCCAGCAGGAGGGCGAGTTCGTGGACTTCTTCTCGCACCCGGCTTGCACGACGACCAGCGTCGCGCGCCTCGCGCTCAAGACCGATGCCGCCGTCGTTCCGGCATTCACAATCTGGGACCGCGACCTCGGCAAGTACCGCATTCACTTCGAGCCGGAGATTCCTGCCATCCGAACCGGAGACGACGCGGCCGACGCGGTGGCGAACACCGCCGCCTACACGAAACTGATCGAGCGCTTCATCCGGCAGTACCCGGACCAGTGGCTGTGGGTACATCGGCGCTGGAAGACGCGCCCAGCGGGATCTCCGTCGCCGTATTAGACCGCGCGTATTCGACTTTTCATCCCTCGTTCATGTAGAACCACCCCATGCAACTGCAAGTTATTGCCGGCCGCCTCAAGGCCGAAGTTCACGGCGACGGCAGCACCGAAATCAAGGGTGTCTCGAGCCTGTCGGCGGCCGGAGCTACCGACCTGGCGTTCGTGGAAGACGAGCGATACCTGGCGGCGGCCAATACTTCGGCGGCAGGGGCAATCATCGTGCCCGCTGCGCTGACGGACGTGCGTTCGAAACTGCACAAGCCGCTGCTGCTGGCGAAGAACCCCCGGCTGGCCTTTGCCTGCGCCGCCGAGATCGTCCGGCAGGAGACGCAGTTCGCCGCCGGAGTGCACGCCAGCGCCGACGTGGACCTGACCGCCTCAATTTCTGACTCCGCCTATGTCGGACCGAACTGTTACGTCGGCCCTGGCGTAACCATCGGGCCGCGCACCCGCCTTGGCCCAGGATGCGTGGTGATGGGCGATTGCAGCATCGGCGCCGGGTGCGAACTGGTCGCCCGCGTCACGGTTTATCCCAGGACGAAGATCGGCGACCGGGTGATGATCCACGCCGGAGCCGTGCTGGGCAGCGACGGATTCGGTTTCGTTCGCGACCCGGAGACGGGCCGCTACCGGAAGTTCCCCCAGATCGGACGCCTCGAGATCGGCAGCGACGTCGAGATCGGGGCCAACGTCACCATCGACCGCGGCGCGCTGGAAGCCACCGTGATCTCCGATGGCGTGAAGCTCGACAACATGGTCCACGTGGGACACAACGCCGTGCTGGGCGAGAATGTCGTGATCGCCGCCCAAACCGGTGTGAGTGGCAGTTCCGTGATCGAGCGAGACGTTCTCATCGGCGGACAAGTCGGCATCGCCGACCACGTGCGCATCGAAGAGGGGGCGATTCTCGGAGCGCAGTGCGGC
>Ga0196976_1001580_pt1 | contig 10107 bp, 10 predicted proteins | sample S3v_513CmetaG_FD_148644 | JGI IMG/M metagenome (GOLD analysis project Ga0196976, IMG submission 148644) | Soil microbial communities from Anza Borrego desert, Southern California, United States - S3+v_5-13C | ecosystem: Environmental > Terrestrial > Soil > Desert | place: USA: California...
TACATCGACAAGGCATCGCCGAGCCTCACGATGTACTGCTGTAACGGGAAGCACTTTAAGGAAGGCGTCCTCATCGTGCGCAAGGCGGGCGAGAAGCCGGTCGAGTATCTGAAGATCACGATGAAGGAAATCATCGTCTCCTCCGTCTCCACCGGCGGCAGCGGCGGCGAAGACAAGCTGACGGAAAACATTTCCCTGAACTTCGCCGAGTTCAAGGCCGAGTATGTGCCGCAGAAGGCGGATGGGTCTTCGGATTCGACGATTACTGCGGCTTGGCATATTGCGGAGAACAAGCAGGGGTAACAAGCTGTTCGCTACAGTCAGCAGAAGGAGACGGGTCGCGAGGCGACGCGCGGAGAACGGCAAGAAACGATCGCGTCGCTTCTCCTCTCCCTGCCTGGCATCTTTAGGAGAATCGCCATGCCAGTTTTCAGGCCTGCACATCTCCTCTACGAAGGAGGAAGCGAGGAGATCAATAGGTACCGGGGGAGAAAGGTACGATCCATAGGAAAAGTCGCCCTGTATCTGCCGCCGGGCCGTCCCGAGCCAGGCGGCTCTGTGGTGTATTTGAAGTCGATGTACGTTGAACCGGCCTGGACAGGATTTATCGGGGGATGGCATGCGGAAAACGGCTGTATCGCCCTCGCTTACCCCAAGGCACAACCCATCGGCGAGGTGATGACCTTCGAAAAGCTCATGTCGGGACGGAACCTGACCGAATGCCACATATTCAACCTGGTGGACATGTCCACGTTCAGGTTTCACTTCGAGATGGAAGACACCGGCCGTTCCAAGACCTAGGCGAATCTCACGAAGAGGGCCGCTGATTTTCGCTCTTGCTTCAGTGGCCTTCCATTCTCCCGATCCGGCCTATGTGCCACGAGTGCGGCGTCTCGTTTCTCATGAGTCGCTCCACGGTGTGGCAAGGAGAAAGTGATGACTACATTAGACAACACCGGATTCTCCATCCTGATGCCGAAGGACCGGCCGCGTCCAAAAATCACAAACCGGACGCATGCCCGATTACGCCATACCTACAACATGTGGCACGACGATCTTAAGGAACAGCTGGCAGAGGAAGAGGCTGTCGCACAAAAGAAATACAAGGCCAAAGAAAATCAGATTCTTTTCGATGACAATTTGAACATAGAAGATCCTCGAGGAAAGAGCAAATATACGCAGGGAAGAAAAAGCAAGTTCGACTCGGACACTTTCATCCGGCAAGCGGTTGACGAGTCCTATAAGCATCCTGCTATCGCAAAACCGGGTAAGGAAAAATCCCATTCGCACTCCATCACTTTCGACTTCGGATGCGAAGTGGGATTTGATGCAAGGCATAACCGCCGGACGTCCACGGTAACGGTTGTTGTTCATCCCGGCAAATCCGACGGCCCGCCGGAAGGCAGATTCGAACCCGGAGAAGTCATCACCGTTTACCCCGGCTTTTAGTTTCCAACAGTAGAGGGATTTTCGCCGCGCTATCGTCAATAGACCTGTTTGGCCGGCCCGTTCTCCCGTTCAGAATCTCGCGCGGCATATGGCCTTCTTTTCATTTTCAAGGAGCATAACGTGGCACTAACTTTCGATCCCCGGTGCAAAAAACTGCTGCAGGAGGAATACGCGCGCCTGAAGTATTTCAATGGACCGCTCTGCAGCATAGTGGAAGGCCTTTCGGCCTACGTATCCGGCCTGTGCAAGAAGGACGTCATGGTCACCTGCATCTGCCGCACCCAGGCCCGCAACGACGAAATCTACGCTTGCATGAAGGAGAAAGCGCGTCCCAAGCCGCGCAAGACCGCGCACAGCGTTTATGCCGCCATCGACTTGCGGTCCCGCGGGCTTGAAAAGCACATTCCAGCCATGCTCGATTGGCTTAATCAGTACAACAGCAGTAATGCCAACCCCACGAAGTCCGGCCGGACCGCCTTCTTTCATGAGGTCAACGGGCATGGCCCTCACTTTCATGTCCAGTACCAATTGAAGACGATCAAGCAAAAGCCGCTGACCAAAATGCATGCCAAGCAGGTACGGTAGACGGCCACTCGCAGCTCCGTGAAGGATGGCTCCTCGAGAACTCGTGCGTCGTTGCTTTGCGGGGGAGGAGGTAACGCTAGCCGGCACTCCAGCTAAACGGCACCCATCCTCCCTTCACACCGCCAGACGAGGCCTGCGCCGCGTACTCATAGGTTACCCGCTGGAACGTGAACGCCACGGCTTCCTCGGGCAGCTCGCGCTGGCTGTCGTGGTCAGGCGCACCCGCTCGAACCTGATGGTGGCAAACAGCTGGGCGGCGCCGCCTGCACGCCGCATCGACAGTTTCGCCGTCGGAATTTCCTTGCCGGCCACGCAGCGCGCCATCAGCGCCGGAGAGGCGGTGTCAATGAGATGCGTGAACCGGAACTCTCGTACGTCCCCCCTGCCCGTTCCCTTGCCAGACAGGTTGTGCTCCGCATGCCAGTTCACACCCCAGTTCCAGCCGGTGACCATGATGGCGCCCTTGTAGTCGGCATCCACCGCTTCACCGGTGATCTGGTCGAACTGGATGAAGCAATCGCCCATCGCTCACTCCCTGTCAGGCGGCCTTCTGCGACGGCAGCTTCGATACCAGGCGCAGGGAGACGGTGAGTCCTTCGAGCTGGTAGTGCGGCCGCAGGAAGAACTTGGAGCTGTAGTAGCCGGGATTGCCTTCCACATCTTCCACCACGACCTCGGCCGAGGCCAGCGGACGGCGTGCCTTGGTTTCGTCGGAGGAAATGGACGGGTCGCCGTCGACGTACTGCATGATCCAGTCGTTCAGCCAGCGCTGCATGTCGTTGCGTTCCTTGAAGGAGCCGACCTTGTCGCGCACCATGCACTTGAGGTAGTGCGCAAAGCGGCAGACCGCGAACAGGTACGGCAGCCGGGCGCCGAGATTGGCGTTGGCGGTGGCATCCGGATCGTCGTATTCGGCCGGCTTGTGCAGGGACTGGGCGCCGATGAAGGCGGCAAAGTCGGAGTTTTTCTTGTGCACCAGGGGCATGAATCCGGTCTTGGCAAGTTCGCTTTCCCGCCGGTCGGAGATCGCGATTTCGGTCGGGCATTTCATGTCCACGCTGCCGTCGTCGGTCGGGAAGCTGTGTACCGGCAGATTGGGTACCGCGCCGCCCGACTCGATGCCGCGTATCTGCGTGCACCAGCCGTAGAGCTTGAAGGCGCGGGTGATGTTGGCGGCCATTGCATAGGCGGAATTGGCCCAGGTGTAGCGGCTGTGGTCGCCGGCGGCGGTGTCTTCCTCGAAGGCGAAGTCTTCCACCGGGTCGGTCTTCTGGCCGTACGGCAGGCGGGCCAGGAAGCGCGGCATGGCCAGGCCGATGTATTGCGAGTCTTCGGAATCGCGCAGGGTCCGCCAGGCTGCGTATTCCGGCGTCTGGAAGATCTTGGTCAGGTCGCGCGGGTTGGACAGTTCCTGCCAGGAGTCCATCTGCATCACCGTCGGCGAGGCGCCGGCGATGAAGGGGCAATGCGCCGCCGAGCCGATCTTGGCCATCTCCGACAACATTTCCACATCCTGCGGTGAATGGTCGAAATGATAGTCGCCCACCAGGCAGCCGAAGGGTTCTCCGCCGAACTGTCCGTACTCCGCTTCATAGATCTGCTTGAAGAGCGGGCTCTGGTCCCAGTTGGTGCCCTTGTAGCGCTTCAGCGTCTTTTGCAACTCGGCTTTGGAAATGTTCATCACGCGGATCTTGAGCATCTCGTCAGTTTCAGTATTGTTGACGAGATAGTGGAGCCCGCGCCATGCGCCTTCCAGCTTCTGCAGGTCGGGATGGTGCAGGATCAGGTTCAGTTGTTCCGACAGCTTGCGATCGAGCGCCGCCACCATCGACTGGATGGTGTCGACGACGTCGTGCTCCAGCAGCTGCGTCTGCTCCAGCGCCTGCTGCGCCAGCGTCTTGACGGCGGTTTCGACGGCAGTCCTGGCTTCGTCGGTCTTGGGCTTGAATTCCTTGTTCAACAGGCGCGCAAAGTCGTCGAATTGAACCGCGCCCTGTAATTGCTCTACTTGCAGCTCTGCCATGTCGGTCTCCTGCGGCGTTTGATGGTGACGGTTAGCTTGCTTCCGGTTTCGGGCTGGCCGCTAGCGACTTGAGCAGCTCCGGGTCGTTCAAGACTTTTTCGATCAGTTCCTCCGCGCCCGTCTTGCCGTCCATGTAGGTGATGAGATTGTTGAGCTGCTGCCTTGCCTCCAGCAGCTTGCGCAGCGGCTCGACCTTGCGCGCCAGCGCACCGGGGGAAAAGTCGTCCATGCTCTCGAAGCTCATTTCCACCTTGATGTCGCCTTCGCCCGTCAGCGCGTTGGGCACCGTGAATTCGGCGCGCGGCTTCATCGCCTTCATCGCGGCGTCGAAATTGTCGACGTCGATCTCGACGAACTTGCGCTCCGCCACCGGGGGCAGCGGGTCCTTGGGCTTGCCGGCGAGATCGGCGAGCACGCCCATCACGAAGGGAAGCTGCACCTTTTTCTGGGCGCCGAAGACTTCGACGTCGTATTCGATCTGGACGCGCGGTGCGCGGTTGCGTGCGATGAATTTCTGACCTTGTGCCATGCTGCCTCCTGTCATGCTTGCGATGAATATTCAGACGCGCCTGCTTACGCCTCTTCCCTGCTGCCGGCCACCATGTCCACGGCGGAAATCGCGTCGGGCGCGATGTCGCGCACGATGTCGTAGAAGCTCATGGTGGAGAGCCGCTGTGCGCGGCGCAGCAGCAGCGGCGCCGGATTGGTCGGTTCATGCTTTTCAAAGTAGGTGCAGATGAGATCGAGCATGCGGGCGGCATCGGCGCTGGAGCGGATTTCGTTCGATAGCTGGACGCCCGCGGCCTGGCGCGCAACCGCAGGGGAAAGCTGTTCTTGCACGGGCTCCGGGACAGGCTCGCCCGCCGATTCGCGCGGGGCCTCGTCGGACACGAACTTCCGGCAGTATTCGGCCAGCGGACGCAGGCGGTCGATCAATGGCTGCAGGTCCGGCGCGCGTTCCACGCCGACCTGTCCGGACAGATAGGCATGGAGCGCGCGCGTGAGCTCGACGGCACGCTGCGCATGGTTCTCGGAAAAGTGTCCTTCGGATTGCGCGGAGGCGACCAGTGCATCGATCTCGGGCAGCGCCAGCGGACGGGTGCTGCTATCCGATGACGGCGGCAGTATGCCGAGCGCGACTTCCAGCTCACGCACCGTGCAGCCTCCCATTCCCCGCGCCGACACGAAGACGCAGTCGCGGATGTCGGCCAGCAGGCCGGCGCGGTCCGACAGCGGCGCCAGCGCATTCATCCTGAGGGTGGGGTCGTTATCCTCGCTCTCGTCCAGCTGCGGGTAGATGTGGTCCCAGAGCGTGCGGCACAGCCGCTCGATGATCTGCAAGCCCTGGACCAGGCCGGCGGGGCCGTGCAGGTGCGTGAGCGCGCGGGTCAGCGCGCAGGCTACGCGCAGGTCGCGCGTGCGGGCCGCCAGCGTCGTCGCCTGGACCAGCACCTGTTTCCAGTCGGGCGGCTCGGCGGGTATGACGGTCTCGCCGAACTGGCGCTCCGCCCTTCCGCGCTGTGCGACGTCGAGGGCAAGGAACGCATGGTCGTATTCCAGATCGGAGCCGGCCGGGTTGTCGCCATCCAGCACGCTGCAGAACTGTTCGATCTCGATCAAGGTCTTCTCCTGTCGCTTGCGCAGATTACTCTAGCGAGAAATGCAAGGCGTGGCACTAGTACTGAAGCTGTATCCCGCGCCTTCGCAACGCGTGTCGCGCAGCAATACGGCTTTCGTACGATTGACCCTCGCCGCGCACTCTCGATACAGTCGGACGATGCGAACTCTCTTGCAGGGGAAGCGAACATGCACGTTGCGGATACGAGGGCGGCGCAGTCCGAATTGATCGGCCAGCTTCGCAAACGCCCGGATGATGTCGATGCGCGTCTACAACTTTTCCGCTACGCGGTTGTCGACGGCAACTGGGATCGCGCGCTGAACCAGCTGGACGTGGCGGAAAGACTGGACGCCGGTTTGTCGCATACCGCGCTGGTCTACCGGCGCAACATTGTGTGCGAAGGCTTGCGGCAGCGTGTGTTCGGCGGCGAAGGAACCCCGCTCTTCCTTGGCACGCCGCCGCCGTGGATCGGCTATCTGGTCGAAGCCTTGCGTGCCGAAGACGACGAAACATCCGCAAAGCTTGTACAGGCTGCGCTGGGCGCTGCGCGTTGTGCAAGCGGAATCATCGATGGCGCACCATTCGCCTGGCTGGCCGATGCCGACAGCCGGCTCGGCCCGGTGCTGGAAGCCTTCATCGACGGCAAATACTATTGGGTGCCGTTCGAACATTGTTCCCGCATCGCGATACCCGCCCCGGAGGATTTGCTCGACCTCGCATGGTGCCCGGCGGAACTGACGCTGACCAACGGCGGAACATGCAACGGCTACATTCCCACGCGCTATCCCTCCTGCGCCGCCGATGCCACCGATACCGCCGACGCACTCAAGCTCGCACGCCTCACCGAGTGGCATCCCTGGTCGGATAGCCTGCAGAAGGGCGCCGGGCAGCGCATGTTCGTCAGTGACGCGGGCGACTACGCGCTGCTCGATTGCCGCGAGATCCGCTTCGATGCCCTGCCTGCGGACCTGCCGCAATGAGCGCAGACCTGTATTCGCGCGACCGTCTGCAGCCGGCGCTCATCGATCGCCTGATCGACGACGCGCCGCAAGACAGGCAGGAAGCGCCGGAGACCAAGGCGATTTCACGCTCCCGCCTGCGCGAAATCGTGTTGCGCGACTTGAGCTGGCTGTTCAATGCCACCGCGCCGCTCGGCGCCGTGGACGAGCGGCGCTATCCGCAGGCGCGCCATTCCGTGCTGAATTACGGCATGCCCTGCCTGTCGGGCAAACTCGCGTCGCGGGTGGAGCTGTTCGATCTTGAACAAACCCTGAGGCAGGCCATCCTCGATTTCGAGCCGCGCATCTTGCCCGCCTCGCTGGCCGTGACCGGCAGGCAGCCGGAAGACGAACTCGGTCATCACAATGTGCTTCAGTTCGAGATCACCGGCGAATTGTGGGCGCAGCCTTACCCCGTCGAATTGTGGCTGAGGACGGATGTCGATTTCGAGACGGGCATGGTCAAGGTGCAGGACGGCAAGCTGAGCGCGTCAGCCTTGCGGGCACCGGGAGCAACCTGACATGCATCCCCGCCTGCTGGAGTACTACAACCGGGAACTGGCGCACCTGCGCGACATGGGTGCGGAATTCGCGCAGGAATTCCCGAAGGTGGCGGCACGGCTGGGAATGGAAGGCCTCGAGGTCGCCGATCCCTATGTGGAAAGACTGATGGAGGGCTTCGCCTTCGTGGCGGCGCGCATCCAGCTCAAGCTCGATGCCGAGTTTCCGCGCTTCTCGCAGCACATGCTGGAGATGGTGTATCCGCATTATCTTGCGCCGCTGCCTGCGTTTGCCATCGTCGCGCTGCAACCGAACTTTGCGGAAAGCGCGCTCGCGTCCGGCGTGAAGGTGCCGCGCGGCAGCACCATGCACAGTGTCATTCCGCGCGGCCAGCAGACGGCGTGCGAGTTCCGTACCGCGCACGATGTCACCCTCTATCCGATCTCGCTCACGCGTGCAGCCTCTTTCACGCATGCTGCCGACCTGCCGCTCAACCAGGCGAGGCTCGGTGCGCCGCCGCGTTCCGGCTTGCGCCTGCGGCTGGGATGCCACGGCGGCCTGCAGTTCAGCCAGATCGCCTGCGATGCCCTTCCCTTTCATATCAATGCCGCCGACGATCTAGCCGTCCCCCTGTACGAGCTGATCTTTGCGCACTGCATTGGCGCCATGGTGGTCCAGGAGGGGAAACTGCTGGCGACCCTCCCGCCCGAAGCGATCATGCAGACGGGATTCGATCCCGGGGAAGCGCTGCTTCCCTTCGGTCACCGTTCGTTCGACGGTTACCGCTTGCTGCAGGAATACTTCGCGTTTCCACAACGCTTTCTTTTCTTCAGCGTCACCGGTCTGGAACGTGCCTTGCGGGCGGCGGGGCCGGGCGAGATCGAGATCGTATTGCTGTTCGACCGGCATGAGCCGCGGCTCGACGGCGCATTGGAAGCGGAGCATTTCCGCCTGTATGCGACGCCGGCCGTCAACCTGCTGGAGCGCCGGGCGGACCGCGTGCCGCTTGGCGACGGCGAATTCGAACACCATCTGGTTATCGACCGCACGCGCCCGCTCGACTATGAGGTCTTTTCCGTGCAGCGCGTGCGCGGCTTCGGCAGCGGCGAGACCGCCGAGGTGGAATTCCTCCCTTTTTACTCCAGCGTGCACGGCCAGGGCCACGGCAGCGCGGGTCAGGCCTACTACACCTTGCGCAGGGAGCCGCGCAAGCCGTCTGCCCGCCATCAGCAGACCGGCGGGCGCAGCGGCTATGCGGGAACCGAGGTCTTCATGTCGCTGGTCGACGCCCGCGAAGCGCCCTACCCGGGCAGCATCAAGCAGCTGGGCGCGGAAGTGCTGGCGACCAATCGCGATCTTCCGCTCCTGCTGCCGGTCGCCGCGCAGAATGCGCTGTCGCTCGATGCATCGGCGCCGGTATCCCGCATCGCCATCCTGCGCGGGCCGAGACGCCCCCGTTCGGGCGCGCCGGAAGGCGACCATGCGTGGCGCCTGGTGCATCACCTGTCCTTGAATTACCTCAGCCTCGGCGGCGAGGAAGAAGGCGGCGAGGAAGAAGGTGGCGTACGGCAGGACGGCGTGCGGGCGCTGCGCACGCTGCTCGGCCTGTACACGGATGCGGGCGACCCCGGCATGCGCAAGCAGATTGACGCGCTGCAGGCCATTGCGTCGCGGCCTGTCGTGCGGCGCCTGCCCATTCCCGGGCCGATCGCCTTCGGACGCGGGATCGACATCGACATCCATCTGGACGAGTCGCGCATGGCCGGCAGCGGCGGTTTTCTGCTGGGCGCGGTGCTGGAACGTTTCTTCGCGCAGTACGTATCGATCAATTCTTTCACGCAGACCAGGCTTGTCTCGGCCTCGCGTGCGGAGGTGTATCAGTGGCCGGCGAGAATCGGACGCAAGAGCCTGGCATAGACTGGTACGCGGCCTTGTCCGCGCAGCCGTATGCCTTCGACTTCTACCAGGTATTGCGGCGCATCGACGCCATTCATCGCGGCCTGCCGCGCCTGGGCGATGCGCTGCGTCCCGCCGACGAAGCGGTACGCCTGTGCCAGGAGCCCTCGCTCACCTTTGCGCCGGCCAACGTGAGCGCCTTCGAGCATCGCCCTCATGGCCCGCCACGGCTGGCGTCGCGCTTTCTCGGCCTGTTCGGGCCGCAGGGCGCACTGCCCACGCACCTGACCGAGCTTGCGCGCGCGCGCCTGCGCTCCTACGGCGACCCGACACTGGCGCGCTTTGCCGATCTCTTTCATCACCGCCTGCTGTGCGCGTTCTACAAGGCGTGGCGCCAGGCGCAGCCGGCGGCCTGCCACGACCGCCCGGAGAACGACCGTTTCGCCGCGTATATCGACGCCCTCTTCGGCGGCGAGCTTCACGATGACGCCCTGTCGCACGCCCGGCGCCATTTTGCCGGCGTACTCTCCCGGCGCACGCGCAATGCCGCCGGGCTGGAAGCCGTGTTGTCCGGTTATTTCCGCGTTCCGGTCTGCCTGGAATCCTTCCACGCGCGCTGGATGGATCTTCCGCGGGATCAGCTCTCCACCCTGGGTGGCGCAAGGAACAACTGCATCGGACGCAGCCTCGTGCTGGGCCGGCGCATCCGGGATGCGCAGCATCATTTCCTGCTCCGCATCGGGCCGTTGACGCTGGCCGAGTACACCGCGCTGCTGCCCGGCAGCAGCGCGGCGGCGCGACTGCGCAACTGGGTACGTTTTTATACCGACCGCCAGTTCGGCTGGCGCGCCCAGCTCACGCTGCGGCGCGAAGAGGTGCCGGCCTTGCAGCTTGGCCGGCAGCGGCGGCTGGGCTGGGACGCGTGGTTGGGCCGTCCCGCTCCCGGCGCAGCAGTGAAAGGCCATTTGCTGAATCCGGAACAGCGAACCGCCGCGCAATCCGCTCCAGGCATTTCCGCACCCGCCATCCATCCCGAG
>Ga0196976_1001581_pt1 | contig 10106 bp, 6 predicted proteins | sample S3v_513CmetaG_FD_148644 | JGI IMG/M metagenome (GOLD analysis project Ga0196976, IMG submission 148644) | Soil microbial communities from Anza Borrego desert, Southern California, United States - S3+v_5-13C | ecosystem: Environmental > Terrestrial > Soil > Desert | place: USA: California...
CGCAGCGACGTCGCCCTGCATCGGGGTGAACTCGTGCATATCAGTGTTGTTGTTGTAGTCGTACTGCCGGTATCCGACCTTCACTTCGAGACTCTTGACCGGCGAAGCCACGGCGGTGAAGTTGGCTGCAAGCGTCTGCTTCTTACCGTCGAGGCTCGGAACCGGAGGAACGACGTCCAGATTGCCATTCAGAGTCTTCGCGTATTTCGCGAGTGCGCCATTGGCGGTATAGCCGAGATAGCTGTCGTTCTGGCTCATCCAGCCGGGAGTGATGCTGCCCATGAAGCGAACATGCTTGCCCGCCCCGACGGCTGCGGCGACGTTAAGATAGTGCGCCTGATTGTCGGGATAAAGGTCCATCTCGCCGACGTTCGATCCCTGAACATTTGAAGCGCACTGTTGCGGATCACCTACGGGGAGAAGGCTCGAGCAGGCGGTCGCACGGAATGGGTTGTCGAAGGTGAGGGTACTGATGTTGTTCTGGAAGAATGAGCCGGTGTAGCCGGCCATCACTCCCCAGCTTTCCTTCGCATACTCAGTGCCGAGCTTGAAGGTGTTGGTGAAATAGTCGATCGGCTCGGGAACTTCAGCTCCCCATCCCCCGCTCAGAGAGGCGCTTGGGCTGGAATGGAAGACGACGGCGATGGGACGCGTGCCGATCTGATGCTCACGGGAGAACGATACCGAGGCCGTCCACTCCGGAGTGATGTAGACGCTGAACAGACCCGTCCCAGCTTTGCGATTGATGGAAGGCGTGACGAACGGCAGCGTGTTGACAAACTGACTCAGTGTGAAGGGAAGAGATGGAGCGGTTGCAGCGTTTGTCAGTCCCACGGAGGCAAAGTAGGCCTTTGCAGAATCCGGGAACTTGTAGGTGCCCGGCGCAGTGCGAACGTAAGCCGAGCGCGCTGTATTGGTATACACGTGCGGCAGTTCGTCGTAACGGAACTGTAGTTTGTATTTGCCGATTCTGCCAAAAGTCGCCAGATAGCTCTGGTCCTTGTAGAACGACTTCTGCGACTCGACCGTGAGGTAGTTCTTCGTTCCGAGGATGTCCTGAAGATCGATGTTGAATCCCCGCACGAAGAAGTTGTTGCGAAGGTCGCGATACTCGTTGAACTTCGACGTACTCAAAGCTGGCTTGAAGCCGAGATCCGGGCGACCGTAAACTTCGCCCCAGTAATACCGGCCTCCCAACTCGATGAACCCGCGTCCGATACCTTGTTCCTGACCAAATGCGCCGGCCGGAAGGAGCAGGAGCGCGAGCATAACAAGCGTCATCATCTGTGCTGTTCTTTTCATCGCTCTCTCCTCCTAGCGCAGGAACATGTTTCCAGACGGGTGGTTAGACCCGTGAATGGTCGAGTGGCAGTTCGTGCATCCGCGATTGAAGTTCTTGATGGACCCGAGCGGCTGTGGCTGTGTGGGGTGACGTTGTGTGACGTGGCACGAGTCGCACAGGCGAGGCTGCCTGACCTTGAGGAGTTGCGGGTTGTTGCTGCCGTGCGCGTCGTGGCAGCTGGCACAATTCTCCATGACGGCCGGGTGCTCCCAGGTGAACGGCCCGCGGCGCTCGGCATGGCACGACAGGCAGTTTTCATTGGTCGTGGCCTGGAGGAGCATCTTCGGGTTAGGAGTACCGTGAGGATTGTGGCAACTGGTGCAGGTGACTTTGCCTTCGCGATAGGGCATGTGCGAGGAGCGCTGAAGCTGCGAGCGGCGCATCTGGTGGCATTGCAGGCAAAGCTCGGGCTGAGACTTCTTCACCCCTTTGAATTCCGTAAGCGGCGCGCTGTAGCGGCCCTCTGACGACAGCCGCACCTCAGCCTGCTGCTTGACCTGGTGACAATCGACGCAGGCCATGGCGCGGGACTCGTGCGAGCTGCCCTTCCAGAACATGCGGTTGCCGCCCTGGTGGCAGGAGCTGCAGGCCGAATTCTGTTCCTCGATCGAGTTGCGGGAACCCTTGCCGAAGTTGACGACGATACTGTCCTTCCCGCCGCCAGTTTCCACATGGGCTTTGCCCGGTCCGTGACACGATTCGCAGCCCAACTTCTCGGCTGCCGTTCTTGGATTAGCGAAGATCCGGCCCATAACAGTGGGCTTGAGCCGCGTCTGTTGATCTTGGTGACATTCGATACATACGTCAGTTCCGACGTAATCGCCGGCTGGTGCGCTCTTGGGCGCTTGAGCAGCCGAGCTTTTCTGATCTCCGGGAGGCGTTGCGCCTTGAGCTGTCGCCACAACCATTAGCGACGCACTCAGGACGCATGCCATGACCGCGTGCCTCAGTTTCATAAATACTCCCGCCCCTGTGCAGGAACCTCCGTCCCCGCAGATTTAGCGATAGCAGCCTGAGCTAGACGCTCGGACTCCGGTGCTCTCGCGCCCAGACCTTAGTACTTATGGGTTAGGGCGGAGCTATCATGGGGTCGGTGGGAGGGTGGTGACTGTGACGCGGCTCACATTTTCCGGATTCCACAATCCAGAATTCCTAAGATTGAACTGCGTCCCAGTTCGGGACGCTGGCCGACTCGCGGGTGCGGTCTGGCCAAGATTGGCTTTTGAAGTCAACAGCTTAGGATGACTGGCGGCGTTGGTGAGGGGCAGGAGTAGCGGAAAAGGCTGAGCTGAGCCTCCGAAGATGTATTCCGAAAGTAGCGAAAGTGCCGTGCCGAGCCAGCAGGTTTGCACAATAAAGGCCGGCTTGCGCCGGCCTCTCATCAGGAGTTCTTACGATTGGATTGAACTTGAGGCGCGGCAATAATGCCGCGCCTGCTGCCAGACCTTGATTGCACCTGCTAAGCAGGTCTCCTGAAGGTCCGGCCAGCGGAGTCGGGCTCACCCATCCCACTCCGCCGGAATAGAGGATCTAGGCCTGCTTCACTCCGAGCAGGTCGCTCATCTCGTCGTACAGGAAGCCTCTTCCGGGCTTGTACGGCTGCACCCATGTGCCGTTCACGACGAACTGCGGGATCGCCCGCTTTCCAGTCCTGCGGATGACTTCCTCGGCCGCGCCGGGCGACTTGTCTATGTTGATCTCCTGGTAGGGGATCTGGTGTTTGTCCAGAAAGCGCTTCGCCTCACGGCAGTCATGGCACCACGGGGCCGAGTACACGATGAGTTCCATGTCATCCTTCGGGCAATGCTTTGGGCTGTGTCTTATTCGATGCCCGGGCGAATTCGCCGGATGCAAAAAGGCGGACCTGGCGCCGTTCGCGTGCGCGACAGGGAATCACGTTGCGTTGGCTCGACGGTCACAGCGGCGTGGTGCGGGTAAGGCTAACGTTGAACACAGTCATGCATGGTGCTCCACAGAGGCAAATTAATCCGTGGATCGTGACCTGCGCGGTCATGTCCGCGACGTTCATGGAAATTCTCGACACAACGGTCGTGAACGTTGCGATTCCACACATTGCGGGCAATCTCTCGTCGACCACGGACGAGGGTACCTGGGCCGTGACTTCCTACCTTGTTTCGAACGCTATTGTGCTGCCGATGTCTGGGTGGCTGGCGAACTTCTTCGGGCGACGCCGAATGCTGATCGGGTGCGTCGCCGGGTTCACCTTGACGTCGCTGCTGTGCGGGCTGGCGACAAGCCTCGAGAGCCTGATTCTGTTCCGGATACTCCAAGGTCTCACCGGAGGCGGAATGGTTCCGCTGGCGCAATCGATCATGCTGGAGAGTTTTCCGCCGAAGAAGCACGGACAGGCGATGGCGGCGTATGGAGTCGGCATTCTATTCGCGCCGATCATCGGGCCGACTCTCGGCGGCTGGATCACTGATAACTACACCTGGCGCTGGATCTTCTACATCAATGTGCCAGTCGGCGTTCTCTCTATATTCATGCTGGCGCGCTACGTCTGGGACCCGCCGTATGTGAAGCGTCCGAAAGGGAAGATCGACTACTTGGGCATCATCTTCCTCGCGCTAGGTTTCGGCGCGCTGCAAATTGTGCTGGACACAGGGCAAAAGAACGACTGGTTCGCTTCGCAGCAGATACGAGTCTTTACCGCTGTCTGTGTCGTCTCGCTGATCGCGATGGTAGTTCGCGAACTTTGGGCGGAGCATCCGATCGTAGACATTCGCGCGCTGAAGGAGCGAACTTTCGCTGCAGGCGTGTTCCTGATCACGACGCTGGGCTTCGTTCTTTACGGAAGCCTGATCCTGCTGCCGATTTTCCTACAGACGCTGCTCGGATATCCGGCGCTCGACGCGGGGATGGCAATGTCGCCGAGGGGCATTGGCTCGCTGCTGCTGATGCCTGTAGTGGGAATTCTGACGAGCAAGATCGATGCCCGGAAGCTGGTGGTACTTGGACTTGCTCTGGGCTCCTTCTCGATGTGGGACCTGTCCAGGCTGAGCCTCAACGCGGGCTACTGGGACATCTTCTGGCCACAGGTCCTGCAGGGAGTCTCGCTTAGCTTCCTCTTTGTTCCGCTGGCGGCTGCCAGTATGTCGCACATCGCGAAGCACAAGATGGGGAACGCGACTGCGATCTTCAACCTGATGCGCAACATTGGGGGCAGCCTTGGGATCGCGGCGATGACGACGCTCCTGGCACGACGCCAGCAGTTCCATCAGAACCGACTAATCGAGCACGTCACACCCTACGACCTCGACGTGCGCATAATGACCGAGCAGATGAAGGCGTACTTTATGTCGCGCGGTGCCGATGCATACACCGCGGGCAAGCAGGCGACGGGTTCAATCTACGGCATGGTGCAGAGGCAGGCCGCTATGCTCTCGTTCGTAGAGGTGTTCTGGGTGTTGGCAGCGGTGTTCGCCGTGGTGATCCCGTTAGTGATGTTGCAGGACAATCCAAACAAAAAAGCGGAAGCGGCGGAGAACGGTCAGCCTTCGAAAGCAAACGCGTCCGAGCGCCTGCAACCCGAGCCGGCAATCCACTAGCTTGATTACCTAATCCACAATCTCACGATGCTCTATCCATAGCAGGGCAACCAGAGTTGCGGGCAGCAGCACTCGATATTTGTCACTAAGCTATTGAGCGGAAACGGCTGGCCCTCCCGAACGGAGGGCCATTCTTTTTGTTCGGCACAAAGCGCGAGTCCGTCCTCGAGCTGACTGTCTTCGTATCGTTAGGTAACAATTGAAATACCTCTCCTCGGCATCCTCGAGCGGGCCTATCGAGAGGCCCCTTCCTTATGTCACATTCAGGGTACTTGCAAATCACAGACTTGTGCTGGCGAGGCGAGTAGCGTCTGCATGTCTTCCAGAAATATCGGTAGCCTCCGGACCATCTGTCTTCGGTGGTTTGCGAAATTTGCTGTGTGGGGGACACAGGAGGGATTGAATGCGGAAGGTACTTCTACTGCTGGTCGTTGCGGTGACACTAAGCGCGATCAGCTTGGGACAAGAATTCCCGAGGGCTGAGGTCTTCGGCGGGTATTCGTACGTGCGCGGCGATCTAGGTAACTCCGGAACAGACGGTAGCAAGCTGAACCTCAATGGCTGGAACGGTTCGGTCGCGATCAACGCGAACAAGTGGCTGGGATTTGTCGCCGATTTCGGCGGTCAGTATGGGTCGCCGGATTTTGGCATCATCGACTCCACTTTGATTCCAGAATTGCCTCTGTCCATCGATGCTCATGATCTCGATGTCAGCTTCCACAGTTATCAATTTGGACCGCGGATCTCATTCCGGTCGGACCGCGCGACGGTCTTCGCACACGGGCTCTTCGGCGCGACTCGCGCGAAGGTCAAGGGATCCATGACCATGACGATCGAGACTGATGAACCACCGCCAGTGGGCAATCTTCCGTCCGTCATTCTTCCGCCGACGGAAACCGTGACGATCCAGCTGGACGAAACCGAGAATGCGTTCAGCATGGCGCTAGGCGGCGGAGTCGATGTGAAAGTCACGGATAGAATTGCGATTCGTGCGGTGCAGCTGGATTATCAAGTCACGAGGTTCTTCGACGACACGCAGAACAACCTGCGGCTAGGAACTGGAATTGTGTTCCGGTTCTAGTGCAGAGAACCCGAAGTTACGGACTCGAGGGAGCCAAGGCTCCCTCGAAACTTTTGCAGCCAAGGCGCACATCGGTGCAAACGCAACTCGAATGATAGATCCCGCGCGGTTAGCGCACGTGAGCACTACGGAAGTGGCTGAGAAAAAAGCGAGGGGAGCGTTTCCGCTCCCCTGCTTCCATGGTGTGGGACCGATTTAGCTGGAGTACAGCAGGACGCCTTCGGCTGCCTCTTCGCCAACAGGGCGATAGAAGAGCTGGTTGTTCTCGAGGTAGACCTCGATGAAAGCTGGCCGCGTCTTGATAAGGCCCTGAATGAGCGCCTCGGAGAGCGGGTCCTCGATGTACTTCTGCAATGCGCGCCGCAGAGGACGCGCACCGTAGGTACGGTCGCTGACGGTCTTGTCCAGGATCCACTTGCGGGCGTCCTCGGTCACCGTAATAGTGATCGAGCGCTGCGCAAGGTTCTGGTTCAGCTGCGTTACCATCAATTCGACGATCTGGATCAGGTCGTGCTCCGTGAGCGCCTGGAACAGGATCACTTCGTCGAGACGGTTGAGGAATTCAGGGTTGAAGACCTTCTTCACTTCCTGCTTCACCATCTCCTCGACCTTGTCGGAGATGACCTCTTCCTTCTCGCTCTGGAAGCCCATGCCGGTACGCTTCATCAAGTGGCGCGCGCCAATGTTGGACGTCATGATCAGGATCGTGTTCTTGAAGTCGACCGTGTTGCCAAGCCCGTCCGTGAGCTGTCCGTCTTCAAAGACCTGCAAGAGGATGTTGAAGACGTCGGGGTGCGCCTTCTCGACCTCGTCCAGCAGGACCACCGAGTATGGCGCGCGCTTCACGCGCTCGGTAAGCTGACCACCTTCTTCGTATCCGACGTATCCCGGAGGCGAACCGATCAGCTTGCTGACCGAGTGCTTCTCCATGTACTCCGACATATCGAACCGGATAAGCGACTTCTCGCTGCCGAACATGAACTGCGCGATGGTGCGCGCAACTTCCGTCTTACCGACGCCGGTGGGGCCGAGGAAGAGGAACGAGCCGATGGGACGGTTCGGGCTTTTCAGACCGGCACGCGAGCGGCGGATAGCGCGGGCAAGAGCACTGATCGCCTTCTCCTGCGAGATAACGCGCTTGTGCAGTTCGCCTTCGATGCGTAGCAGCTTCTGCGTTTCTTCTTCCTTGATCGACGCAATGGGCACGCCGGTCCAGCGCGAGACCACGTCTTCGATATCCTCGCGGGCGACTACGCCCGTGGAGGACTCATCCAGGTGATATTTTTCGCGAAGTGCGCGCAGGTTCTCGCGCTCTTTGCGCTCTTCGTCACTGTAGAAGCGCGCCTTCTCGAATTCGTGGTTCGCGATGGCGTTCTCCATGCGGTGGACGATGAACTTGATCCGCTTCTGGACTTCGGTGATCTCCTCGGGAAGAGCGGTCTGGCGCAGTTTGACGCGCGCACCCGCCTCATCGATGAGGTCGATGGCCTTGTCCGGAAGGAAACGGTCCGGGATGTAGCGGTTCGAGTGACGAACCGAGAACTCGATGCACTCGTCGGTGTAGGTGACCGCGTGGAACTTCTCGTAGCGGTCCTTGATTCCGAAGAGGATCTTGATGGCGTCGTCTTCGTTCGGGGGCGGAACCTTAACCGCCTGGAAACGGCGCTCGAGAGAGCGGTCCTTCTCGATTGACTTGCGATATTCAGCCGGCGTAGTTGCACCTATGCACTGGATCTCGCCGCGGGAGAGGGCCGGCTTCAGGATGTTGGCCGCGTCGAGCGAGCCTTCCGCGGAGCCCGCGCCTACGAGGGTGTGGAGCTCGTCAATGAAGATGATGGAGTTCTGGTTCTCCATCAACTCTTTCATGATGGTCTTTAGACGTTCTTCAAACTGACCGCGATACTTTGTGCCGGCGACGATCAGCGAAAGATCGAGCGCCAGGATGCGCTTGTCAGCCAGGAACGATGGGACTTCGCCGTCAGCGATGCGCTGCGCGAGGCCTTCGACGATGGCGGTTTTGCCGACGCCGGGTTCGCCGATGAGCACCGGGTTGTTCTTGGTGCGCCGGCAGAGGATTTGAATGGCGCGATCGACTTCCTGCTCGCGTCCGACGAGCGGATCGAGCTGGTTGTCCATCGCGGCCTGCGTCAGGTCACGCGAGAACTCGGCAAGAAGCGAGGATTCGCGAGACGACCGCTGCTGCTGTGGCTGAGCCTTTTCCTGCGAAGTACGGGCGAGCTCTTCACGGATGGTGGAGAGGCGCAGACCGCGCTCATGCAGGATCTCAGCGGCGAAGCACTTCTCTTCGCGCAATAGGCCGAGGAGCAGATGCTCGGTCCCGATGTGCTTGTGCGAGAGGCGCTCTGCCTCTTCTGCCGCATAGGCGAGTACGCGCTTGCACTCATTGCTGAGCGGCAAATCCACAGAAGTGGAGACTTTCTCCCGAATTGTGGTATGCCCTTCGATCTGTTTACGGATCGAGTCGACCGACGAATGTTGCCGGAGAAACCGATTCGTTAGGGCCTTGTCTTCGCGGAGCAGGCCAAGCAGCAGGTGTTCCGTCTCGATATACGGAGACCCGAACTGACTGGCTTCGTAACGCGCGAAGAAGATGACGCGTCTGGCCTTTTCTGTGTACCGTTCAAACATTGAGTTTTACCTTCTCCGGAGCTCTCCAGTCCACCGGTTCGCTCCTTTCGTAGGAGCTGTTATTTGCTTACCGGCGTCCCGGGAACTCTTGTCCCTGCCTTGCACTGATTGGGGTGCCGCCGTCCTACGTTGAGCAATTCAAGAACCAGAATCACGCATCGTGGGACCGATACCCATACGACTTACCGCTCTTCTGCCGCGCTCCACCGGAGCCTGGCAAAACCCTCTTCCTTCCATCCTGCGGCGTTCTCGACACGCCTTAGGACACGTGCAGGCCTAAACCGGCAGAGACTGCGGAGACACCTCTTCGACCCGGCCACTGCGGATAGCCAGTACACGATGGCACCGGCGTGCGAACGCAAGGTTGTGGGTAACGATTAATGAGGTGAGCCGATAGTCGGAATGTAGCCTGGCGATCAATTCAAATACTGCTTCCGCCGTACGGTTATCGAGATCGCCGGTTGGCTCGTCGGCCATTAACACCTGCGGTCTCGTGACCAAGGCCCGCGCGAGCGAAATCCTCTGCTGCTCGCCGCCGGAAAGTTCGCCTGAGCGATGATGACCACGGTCTTGTAACCCTACTTCCCGCAGCCATTTTGATGCTTCCTGCTCAGCCTCCCGACGCCCTACTCCGCGGAGGAGAAGGGGCATGGCGATGTTTTCAAGAGCTGTGAATTCAGGCAACAGGTAATGGAACTGCCAAACGAATCCCAACTCGCGGTTGCGGAACTCAGCCCGTTCATCGTCGGAGAGGTGCCGCAGACTAAGGTTGGCGAAGTATACGTCACCGCCAGAAGCCGTATCAAGCGCTCCGAGGATGTGTAGCAGGGAACTCTTGCCGGTTCCCGATTCGCCGACGATCGCCAGCATCTCTCCCTTCCGCACCTTGAAGGAAAGGTTTTCAAAGAGCACCAAATTTGAGTTGCCAGACCGATAGACCTTCCTTAGGTCCTCGACCCTAAGCACTTCGCTCTGTTCCATTTGATGCAGGCGCAATCTCCCACGGTTCATGTTTCCGCTGCTCGCACGCAAAATGAAGAACGGCTGGCGAGAGGGAACTTTGATTAAGAATTAGAACACGTTGGCAGCAGGATTGGTGCGGTTTTTCGCAACAGTAAAGTGGCATCAGAAGCCACCTCCCGAATCGCCTTTGGGAATGGTTGCCGTGCTGGGCTAAAGAGTGCAGCACTGGTCAGTTGCAGAACATTGCGATAATGGGGAGGAAAATGAGCAGTTGCCTCGGCAGCTTGTCCATGGCTATTCGTAGCGCAGCGCCTCAGCCGGGAGGACTTTGGCTGCGGAGTATGAGGGATAGATGGTCGCAATGAACGAGATCGCGAGCGCGACGACGGCCACGAGCACGCCATCGACGATTCGGGGCGCGAATGGGACATAGTCGATGGAGTAGACCTCTGCAGAAAGCGATACCCACTTGTAGTGTCCGGCCGCGAGGGATAGCGAATAG
>Ga0196976_1001583_pt1 | contig 10099 bp, 12 predicted proteins | sample S3v_513CmetaG_FD_148644 | JGI IMG/M metagenome (GOLD analysis project Ga0196976, IMG submission 148644) | Soil microbial communities from Anza Borrego desert, Southern California, United States - S3+v_5-13C | ecosystem: Environmental > Terrestrial > Soil > Desert | place: USA: California...
GACCCGCCGTCCGGCCGATCATGGGAGCCGGCAGGAAAGCCCATGAAAGCCCGAGACGTCATGATTTCCCCCGCGATCAGCGTGGGGCACCAGGCACCCGCATCACCGCCAACGGGGCCGCCGCTCGTCCTCGCTCTCGCAGATGCCGGCTGAGGCGCCGCTGGCCGAGGCCTTGATCTTCGCCGATCGCGACGGGGTGATCCGCGACTGGAACGCCGGGGCGCATGCGCTCTTCGGCCACGCGCCGGAGGAGGCGATCGGCAGGAGCCTGGACCTCATCATCCCCGAGCACCTGCGCGCCGCGCACTGGCGCGGCTACCGCGACGCGATCGCCACCGGCCGGACGCGAAGCTCGGGCAAGCCGCTGCTGACGCGCGCCGTGCACAAGGACGGCGGCAAGCTCTACGTCGAATTCGCCTTCCGCATCGTGCGCGACGCTTCCGGCGCCGTCCTGGGCGCCGAGGCGACCGCACATCCGGCCACGAAGCCCTAGCCGCCTTACGAGAGGTCCGCGACGAAGCCCGCCTCGAAGAGCCGGTTCTCGTCCACGCCGCCCAGGGCGTAGCCGCGCGGGTTGCACAGGACACGCGCGCCGTTCAGGCGATAGTGGAGGGAACGTAGACGACCGGCTTGCCGAGCCGCGCGGCCCACGGGATGGCCGCCGCGGGCCGCGCGATGTCCCCGGCGAGGACGATGAGGTCCGCTTCCGTCGCCGGGACGTCCAGCGCGGCAACGCTGAGGTGCAGATCCGAGAGGACCTGGAGTCTTACTGCGCTTTCCCTTCGTACCAGTACTGGTGGTGCTCGCGGGCCCACGTTTCGTCGGTGTAGCCCTCGCGCATGTTGCCGTACGTCCCTTCGACGCCGATGGTCCCCATGTAGATGTGGCCGAGCGACATGGCGATGTAGAGCAGCGCCGCGGAGGCGTGCCATACCCACGCGTCCTGCATGACGGCGCGCGTCTGGTCGAAGTTGGGGAAGAGCAGGATCAGGCCGCTCCAGCTCACGATCACGCTCAACGCGACCACGCCGATCCAGAACCAGGCCTTCTCGCCCCCGTTGAAGCGCCCCGAAGGGATGTGCTTGCCGCGCGCGAAGAAGCCCCAGGCCCCGGCGAACCACTTCAGGTCGTAGGATTTCGGCAGGTTGTCGCGCAGCCACATCAGCACCATGACGAGCACCGACACCATGAAGAACGGTGCGACGAAGTTGTGCAGGTTCTTGGCAAGCATTCCCAGCCAGCCGAACAAGGTGTAGCCGATCACCGGCAGCAGGATGTACTTGCCGAAGAGCATGGTCAGTCCCGAAAGGCCGAGGATGCAGAAGCTGATCGCGACCGACCAGTGCACGATGCGCTCGGCCGGCGTGAAGCGCAGCACCTTGCGCCCGGTGGGCTTCTCATGGAGCTTGACCGGCCCCTTGGTGAAGTAGAGCGCCGCGATGGCGAGCAGGGCGACGAGCACCAGCCAGCCACCATAGAACGTCATCGGCCCGTTGCGGAACTGTCGCCAGGCTTCCCCGGCGGTGATCGTCACCTCCTGGCCGGGGAAGCGCGCGGGACCCTGGATCAGGACATCGGTCTCGCGGCCCGGCAGGCTGGTGCGCGCGGGCGCGCCGGACTCCACCTGGCGCCACACGGGCGCGTTGTTGCCGGGCTGCGTGACGGAGCGCTCCTGCTGTTGCTGCACGGCTGGAGGCGCTTCGTCATGCGTCTGCGCGAGGACCGGGCCGCCCAGGAAACAGGCGGCCCCGAGGAGCGCGGCGGCGAGCGCTTTCATGGCTGGTAGATCCGGCGGTCTTCGTGCTGCGTCATCTGGCGCTGCTTGAGCTTCGTTTCCCAGGCGACGCGGTCATTGCTGCCCCAGGCCGGCGTGTCTGGCTTGCCCTGGTAGCGCTTCTCGCCCTGCGCGGTGAAAGGCTCCTGCGGGCGCTCGGAGCACGCGGCCACGCCAAAGGCGAGGAGCGCGGCGAGGAGGACGGTTCTCATGACTTCCTCCCCGGCCCGTACGCCGTGCCCCAGCCCCAGACCTCGGAGCCCTTGCCGCGGCGAAGCACGCGCTCGCGATAGATATCGGCGATCACGTCGCCGTCGCCGCCGAGCAGCGCCTTGGTCGAGCACATCTCGGCGCACGCGGGCAGCTTGCCTTCCGCAAGGCGGTTGCGCCCGTACTTGGTGAACTCCGCCTCGCTGCGGTCCGTTTCCGGGCCGCCGGCGCAGAAGGTGCACTTGTCCATCTTGCCGCGCAGGCCGAAGGCGCCCGCCTGCGGGAACTGCGGCGCGCCGAACGGGCAGGCGTAGAAGCAGTAGCCGCAGCCGATGCACAGGTCCTTGTCGTGCAGGACCACGCCGTCCTCGGTCTTGTAGAAGCAGTCGACCGGGCATACCGCCATGCAGGGGGCGTCCGAGCAGTGCATGCAGGCCACCGAGATCGACTTCTCGGCCCCCACCACGCCGTCGTTGATCGTGACGACGCGGCGGCGGTTCACGCCCCAGGGCACCTCGTTTTCCTGCTTGCACGCGGTGACGCAGCCGTTGCACTCGATGCAGCGCTCGGCGTCGCAGAGGAACTTCATTCTCGCCATGATGGCTCCTTATGCCTTCGCGACCTGGCAAAGCGTCGTCTTGGTTTCCTGCATCATGGTCACCCGGTCGTAGCCGTAGGTGGTGGCCGTGTTCACCGCCTCGCCGCGCACGATGGGGGCCGCGCCTTCCGGGTAGTAGGGCAGCATGTCCTCGCCCTGCCACCAGCCCGAGAAGTGGAACGGGACGAACACCGTGTCCGGTCCCACGCCTTCGGTGACCTTCGCCTTGACCTTCAGGCGCGCGCCGGAGGGCGTGCTCACCCAGACGAACTCGCCGTGGCGCACGCCGCGGTCGGCTGCCGTCTTCGGATTGATCTCGACGAAGCAGTCCTGCTGCAGCTCGGCGAGCCACGGGTTGGAGCGCGTCTCCTCGCCGCCGCCCTCGTACTCCACCATGCGGCCGGTCGTGAGGATGAGCGGGAACTTCTCGTAGGCTTTTTCCGCCACCGCCTTCTGCTGCACGGTCTTGAAGAGGGTGGGCAGGCGCCAGAGCGTCTTCACGTCGTCGTGCGTCGGCCACTTGGCGACGAGCTCGGGTTTCGGCGAGTAGATCGGCTCGCGGTGCAGCGGCACGCCGTCGGGGAAGTTCCACACCACCGCGCGGGCGCGGGCGTTGCCGTAAGGCGAGCAGCCGTGCTTCATGGCGACGCGCTGGATGCCGCCGAGGGTATCGGTCTTCCAGTTGCGGCCCTCCGCCTCCTGCTTCTCCGCCTCCGTGAGCTCGTCCCACCAGCCGAGCTTCTTCAGGAGCACGTGGTCGAACTCCGGGTAGCCGGTGGTGATCTCGCTGCCCTTCGAGGCGACGCCGTCGGAGGCGAGCAGGTTCACGCCGTCCTTCTCGACGCCGAAGTTGGCGCGGAAGGTGTTGCCGCCGTCCATGACGTGGCGCGTCGTGTCGTAGAGGTTGGGCGAGCCCGGGTGCTTGATCTCGGGCGTGCCGTAGCAGGGCCAGGGCAGGCCGAAGTAGTCGCCGGTGAGGTCGTAGCCGGTCTTCGCGTCCTTGCCGCCCTTCGCCTTCAGCGTCTTCACGTCGAAGACGTGCATGTTGCGCATGTGCGCCTGCAGGCGCTCGGGGGACTGGCCGGTGTAGCCGATGGTCCAGCAGCCCCGGTTGAACTCGCGCGTGATGTCCTCGATGTCCGGCTCCTCCATCCCGCCCTTCGCCTTGACGAGGCGGATGTTCTGCTTGCCGTCGCGCTTGCCGAGCAGCTGGTCGGCGAAGCCGAGCTTCTGCGCGAGCTGGTACATGATCATCTGGTCGGTGCGCGACTCGAACAGCGGGTCGATCACCTTCTCGCGCCACTGCAGCGAGCGGTTGGACGCCGTCACGCTGCCCGGGCCCTCGAGCTGCGTGGCCGCCGGCAGGAGGTAGGCCCCGTCGCGGCGCGCCTTGGCGAACATCGCCGCGGTGGCCGAGGGATAAGGGTCGATCACCACCAGCAGGTCGAGCTTCTTCATCGCCTCGAGCATCTCGAGGCCGCGGCTCTGCGAGTTCGGCGAGTGGCCCCAGTAGATCACCGCGCGCAGGTTCGGGTCCTGGTCGATGTTCTCGTTCTTCTCCGTCACCGCGTCGATCCAGCGCGACACCGTGATGCCGGGCTTGTTCATCGTGCCCTTCGGGAACTGCGCCTCCAGCCACTTCAGGTCGACGTTCCATACGCGCGCCCAGTGGGCGAACGATCCCGGCGCGATGCCGTAGTAGCCGGGCAGGGAGTCCGGGTTCGGGCCGATGTCGGTCGCGCCCTGCACGTTGTCGTGGCCGCGGTAGATGTTGCAGCCGCCGCCCGGCTTGCCGACGTTGCCGAGCGCGAGCATGAGGACCGCGTTGGCGCGCACGCCGGCGTTGCCATTGGAGTGCTGCGTCTGGCCCATCGACCAGACGATCATGCCCGGGCGGTTCTCGGCGAGGATCTTCGCCACTTCATGCATGTCCTTCTCGGGTACGCCGGTCACCGCCTCGACCGCCTCCGGCGTGTACTTCTCCATCACTTCCTTGCGCACCTGGTCCATGCCGTAGACGCGCTCGGCGATGTACTGCTTGTCCTCCCAGCCGTTCTTGAACACGTGGTAGAGGAGGCCGAAGAGGAAGGCGACGTCCGTGCCGGAGCGCACGCGCACGTACTTGTCGGCCTTCGCCGCCGTGCGGGTGAAGCGCGGGTCGGCGACGATGATCTTGCAGCCGTTCTCCTTGGCGTGCAGCGTGTGCAGCATGGAGACCGGGTGCGCCTCCGCCGCGTTCGAGCCGAAGAAGAGCAGCGACTTGGAGTTGTGCTCGTCGTTGTACGAGTTCGTCATCGCCCCGTAGCCCCAGGTGTTCGCGATGCCCGCGACCGTGGTCGAGTGGCAGATGCGCGCCTGGTGGTCGGTGTTGTTCGTGCCGAACAGGCGGATGAACTTGCACAGGAGGTAGGACTGCTCGTTGTTGTGCTTCGACGAGCCGATCCAGAAAGTCGCGTCGGCGCCGGACTCGCTCTTGATGGCCTTGAGTTTCTGGGAAATCTCCTCCAGAGCCTGATCCCACGACACGCGCTTCCACTTGCCGCCTTCCAGCTTCATCGGCGTCTTGAGGCGGTGCGACTCGTGGGTCATGCCGTGCTCGCGGATCGCCGCGCCCTTGGCGCAGTGCGAGCCGAGGTTGAAGGGCGAGTCGAAGACCGGCTCCTGGCGCACCCAGACGCCGTTCTGCACCACGGCGTCGATCGCGCAGCCGACGGAACAGTGCGTGCAGACGGTGCGCTTCACCTCGACCTTGCCGTCGGCGGCGGGCTGCGCCTCGGCCTTGCCCACCATGCTGAAGGGGAGCTGCGAAGCCATAGTAAGAGAGGCGGCGCCGGCGCCCGCGGCGATGCCCGAGCGCCTGAGGAAGGCGCGGCGGTCCATGGTCTTCTGCACGGCGCCTGCGGCGAGGCGCGACAGGCGTCCGGGGTTCTGCCGGGCTGCGTTTGTGTTCTTGCGGGTGAGCAACATGGGTGGCCTCCTCAGACCTTCGTGGTGCGGTAGTAGTTACGGATGTGCTCGCCGGCGTGGTAGCCGCGCGTGGCGCGCTTGTCGCCCTTGTTCCTTTCCAGGTCCGTCATCCCGGACTTGCGGGCGACGATTGCCGCGGCGCTGGCTGCGCCCCCGGCTCCGACGGTCAACAGGAAATTGCGCCTGGAAAGAACCCTGGTTTTGCTCATGCTTTTCTCCGTTCAGCAGTCGTGGGGCAGCTCGAAAGCGGTGCGTTCGACGCGCAGGAACGCCGCGGCGAAGCGCTCGGCGTGTCGGTAGAAGAGGGTGGGGCGCACGCCTTGCGCCGGCGCACGATGGCGTCCTCGTACTCGGCGCGCACCGCGTCGGCTCGTCGGCGCCGCCGATGGCGTCGAGCAGCGCGGAATCCGGCGGGGCGCGGAAGAGGTGGGTGAGGAACGCGTAGATGCCCGCGCGGGCGGCTTCTTCGGGCGTCAGCATCCCTAGGTCCGCTCGGCGGGGGAAAGGAACGAGCGCGGCCGCAGGCGCTTCTTCGGCTCGGGCTTGTAGTGCTCGGCGACGAAGGCCGCGACCCATTCGCACAGCGCAGCGGGCATGGGCACCGCGTCCACCTGGGCGCCGCCGTCCATCCAGCGGCTCGCCTCGTCGTAGCTCGCCGTCACGTAGTGCGGCACGGCCTGCTCGCCTTCCATGCGCCAGAGCACGAAGACGCTCGGCGCCGCGGCGGTGACGTTATGGAAGTAGCCCGCCGCCTCCGAGCGGCGCAGCGCGATGCGAAAGCCGGGATGGAGCCATTGCGCGAGGCGCGGCTCCGAGACCAGCCGCCGCGGCCCGGTCGCGCCGTCGCCGTCGGGCACGACGCCGACCGGCTCCCAGACATGGTCCTGCCAGGGATTGTCGATGGCGCGGCGCTGCATCACGACCGCAAGCTGTTGGATCATGGCTCTGCATGCTCGTGCGCGCGCGATCCAACGTAAAACGAAACTTAATCTTGGTTCGATCCATTTTTTTTCATGGAAGAACCATGTTGATGGTCGGCGCCATGTTGCATCCTCACGCAGGCCGACGGGCGCCGCCGCGGCGGCGCTTCGCCTTCGCGAACGACGGCGCCGCCTGGGTCTTCGCGATATGGCGCAGGCCGGCGAGGGCCGGCGCCATGACCTTCAGGTCGGCGCCTTCGGAGTACACCGCGTAGGCGGGATACATGTACTCCGGGGCGCCGCGCACGACGCGCAGGCGGCCGCTGCGCACGTAGGGCGCGACCGCATGGGTGCGGAAATACCCCGAGCCGCCGACCCGCAGGATGTATTGCAGGCCGAGCGGGCCCAGGCCGACGTAGGTGCCGGGGTTGGAGAGCTCGGGGTAGGTGAGGTTGTGGTGCGCTGCGAAGTCCGGGCCCCAGTCGACGTAGACGTAGTCCGCGGCGGTGCTCTGCGCGGCCTTCTGCTTCGCCGTGGTGACGAGGACGAGCTTCTCCTGCATGAGGAGCTCCACCTTGAGCCCGGGGCGGTGCTGCGGCGCGTAGAGCACGGCGATGTCGAGGAGGCCTTCGCTCACCTGGTTCATCAGCCCCTCCGGCAGGCCGACCTGGGTGCGCAGCGCGAGCTGCGGCGCCGAGCGGCGCGTCCAGACCAGCCAGTCGAGCAGGAACGGGCTCCACAGCGTGAGCTCCGCGCCCACCGCCACCACCGCGCGCAGGCCCGGCGGCACCGCGACCTGCTGGCGCGCGCGCTCCCAGACCTGGATGAGCAGCGGCGCGTAGCGCAGGAACTGCTCGCCCGCGGGCGTGAGCGTCGCGCCGGCCTTGTTGCGGATGAAGAGCTTGCGCCCGAGCTGCGACTCGAGCGACTGCACGCGCACGCTCACCGCGGTCTGCGTCACGTGCAGCCGCTCGGCCGCGCGCACGAAGTTGCCGCAGTCGACGATCTCGAGGAAGGTGCGCGCCAGGGTGATGTCCATGGCTTTAGTATGCGCAGGATTGGATTCAAGGTGCAGTAAGTTTCGTTTTACTTCATCGAGCGGCGCGCCGAAGATTTCCGGCAAGGAGACCCGCCATGGCGATTGCCCTGCCCGACCTGCCGTATGCCTACGATGCCCTCGAGCCCGTCATCTCGGCCGCGACGCTGAAGCTGCACCACGGCGCGCACCACCGCACCTACGTCGACAAGCTGAACGCCCTAGTGAAGGGCTCGGAACTCGAGGCGCTGCCGCTCGAGGACATCGTGCGCCGCAGCGCCTGGGCGATGCATTCGACCCCGGCGATGCGCCCGGTGTTCAACAACGCGGCGCAGGCCTGGAACCATGCGTTCTACTGGCGTTCGCTGCGGCCCAAGGTGCCAGGCGGTAGGCCGGAAGGCGCGCTCGCCGAGCGCATCGACGCCGCGTTCGGCAGCCACGAGCGTTTCAAGGAGCTCTTCAAGGCCGCGGCCATGCAGGCCTTCGGCAGCGGATGGGTGTGGCTGGTGGACGACGGCGGCGTGCTGGAGATCTCCGTCACGTCGAATGCCGACACGCCGCTCGTGCACAAGCAGCGGCCGCTCCTCGTCCTCGACGTGTGGGAGCACGCCTACTACCTCGACTACCAGTCGCGGCGCGTCGGCTACGTCGATGCCGCCGTCGACCTCCTGCTCGACTGGGAGTTCGCCGAGCGGAACTACGCAGGACAAGACGCCGTGCATGCCTGAGCGGGCGAAGCGCCGCCCGGTGCTGCTGAAGCGCGCCCGCGAGGCGCCGAGCGACTCGGACGGCATGCGAGTGCTGGTGGACCGGCTCTGGCCGCGCGGCCTGAGCAAGGAGGCGGTAAAGGCCGACCTCTGGCTGCGCGACGTCGCCCCGAGCGACGCGCTGCGCCGGTGGTACTCGCACGATGTGCGCAGATGGACCCTCTTTCGGCGCAAATACCGCTCGGAGCTGGCGCGCCGCCCGGAGGTCCTGGACTTGCTTAACGATCTCAGGCGGCAGGCGCCCGTGACGCTCCTCTTCGGCGCCCGCGATGCGGAGCACTGCCATGCAACCGTCCTACGCGAGGTCCTTGATGAGTGCTGAGGCGTACCCGCTCGATCGGCACGTCGCCGACATCCGCCGCCGCGAGGCACTGCTTTGATCCGCACCCGGCTCTCGGGCCTGTTCGACCTGCAGTACCCCATCGTCCTCGCGCCCATGGGGGGCATCTCGGGCGGGCGCCTGGCGGCTGCGGTCAGCAACGCGGGCGGCCTCGGCCTCGTCGGCGGCGGATACGGCGACGCGGACTGGGTGCGCGCCGAGCTCGCGCAGGTGAAGGCGGCGACGAAGCGCGCCTGGGGCATCGGTTTCATTACCTGGTCGCTGAAGCCGGAAGTCCTCGATCTCGCGCTGGAGCACAAGCCGTATGCGGTGATGCTTTCGTTCGGCGATCCGAAGCCCCACGCGCGGCGCGTCAAGGCGGCCGGGTGCAAGCTCATCTGCCAGGTGCAGGACCTCGACGGCGCGCGCATCGCGGCCGAGGCCGGCGCCGACATCGTGATCGCGCAGGGAACCGAGGCCGGCGGGCACGGCGCCCGCCGCGCGACGCTGCCGCTCGTTCCGGCGGTCGTCGACGCGGTGGCGCCCACGCCGGTGCTCGCGGCCGGCGGCATCTGCGACGGACGCGGCCTTGCCGCCGCGCTCATGCTCGGCGCCGAAGGCGTGCTCGTCGGAACGCGCTTCTATGCGAGCGTCGAAGCGCTCGGCACGAACGCCGCGAAGGAGCGGATCGTCGCCGGCCGAGGCGACGACACGCTGCGCACGCGCGTCTTCGACATCGTGCGCCAGCTGCCGTGGCCGGAAGCCAACACCGGCCGCGCGCTGCGCAACCGGTTCCTCGAGCGCTGGCACGGGCGCGAAGCGGACCTGGAAAGGGCGCTCGGCGACGAGACGCCCGCCTACCACGAGGCCGCGCGCAAGGCCGACGCGGACACGGCGGTCGTCTGGGCCGGCGAGGGCATCGACCTCATCAAGCGCGTGGAGCGCGCCGAGTCGCTCGTCGTCAGCATGGGGGTGCAAGCACACCGCATGCTCGGTGCGGCCACGAGGCTGGCTGGCGACCCGAAAGCGGCGTCGAACGCTTAGGGCGTGCGGCCTATGCGTTCCGGGACGTGTGCCATGGCTGCGCGAGGATGCGCTGCAGCGCTACAGGTTCGACCGGCTTGACGAGATGGAAACGAAAGCCGGCCTCTCTCGAGCGCCGGCGGTCCTGGTCCTGTCCCCAGCCGGTGAGCGCGACCAGCAGCGTTGCATCGCCGCGGCTCGCGCGGATCCGGCTTGCGGCTTCGTAGCCGTTCAAGCGAGGCATCCCCAGATCCAGCAGAGCGACGTCCGGCCTGAAGGATTCCGCGAGCTCGACCGCCCGCATGCCTTCGTGCGCCGTCGCCACTTCATGTCCCCAATGCTCCAGCAGGAGTGCGAGGCTGTCGGCCGCATCGCGGTTGTCGTCGACCACCAGGACCCGCCGGCGGGGCTGGGCGCGGCGGCGGAGTTGTTCGCTCGAAGCGGCGGCTGGACGCGACGCCGGCATGGCCAGGACGGGGAGCCGG
>Ga0196976_1001584_pt1 | contig 10094 bp, 11 predicted proteins | sample S3v_513CmetaG_FD_148644 | JGI IMG/M metagenome (GOLD analysis project Ga0196976, IMG submission 148644) | Soil microbial communities from Anza Borrego desert, Southern California, United States - S3+v_5-13C | ecosystem: Environmental > Terrestrial > Soil > Desert | place: USA: California...
AGCAACGTCGTAGCCGGTGAAGTGAGGGAGAAACCCTGGCGGAAACTCGTCGGGATGCCGTTCGATGTATCGGTTCACGCCGGCAGCGAATCCTTCGTAGATGTGCCGCGTGGCGGAATCGAGCAGCGCATACTTCGCGACCGCGGTGCGGTACCCGCGTTGCGCCACGAAATCGCTCTCCATGCTGTCGCGGCCGAACCATTTCCCCATTTCACCGCGAGTGCGCAGCAGTCCGAGCGCGACGCGCGCGCCGTGGTCCTCCAGCTGCACCCAGCCAAGGCCGTAGCCGAAGGCCCGGTAGTTCTCAGCCGTGATGTGTGGAACACCGAACGCAGTGCGGCGAATCTCCACGCGCTTCCACAGGTCGTCCTGGGCCATGAGCGCACCCGGAAGCAACGCCAGTGCGCAGGCGATCCCGAGCGTCATCATGCGAATGCCGATTCCAGGTCAACGATCGGGCCACACACTCCGTCGCGGATCTCGGCGCGGCTTGTCGCCCAGTCATGCACCGCGACGCGATCGGCATCGGTGGCCTGGGAGGCTTCGCTTCGCACCACGTGCGACCAGCGTGTGCCATTGAAACCGCCGCTGGACACGAGCCCGCGGGCTTCCAGCAGCTCGAGAAAGGAGTCGGTCAACGCGGTTTCCTCGGCTTCGTCCAGCTGCGACACGAGCTCGTACTTTGCGATGAATCCGTAGATCGGGCAGGGCGCGGTCACCCTCACAATATGCGACGTCCCGACGATTCCTGCAGCGGACCGTCGCGGTTCAGCGGTACACGGAAATGGCGGTGTCTTCCAACACCAGCCGACGCGTCGCGCGCGGCAGCTCGTGCGTGCGCGCATGCTCTGCCACCAGGATCGTCGCGAATGCGGTCGCCTGCCAGCCCTCGATCACCCGATCGAGCATCCGTGAGTCGTACGGCGGATCCACGAACGCGATGTCGTACGCACCGGCAGGGAGCGCGGCGGCAAAGGGCAGCGCGTCCCGCTTGAACACCCGTACGCGGTCCCGCATTCGAAGCGTGGCGATGTTCGCACGAAGCGAGTGCAGGCTCGACGGGCGCGTCTCCACGAAGTCGCACGACTTCGCCCCGCGCGAGAGCGCCTCCAGGCCAATGGCTCCCGTACCCGCGAAGAGATCCAGCAGCCGCGCGTCCTGCAGCTCCGTCCGCACCAGGTTCATGATTGCGACGCGCACGGATTCCGCGGTCGGGCGCACGCGGAAATCATTGGGCGACACCAGGTCGCGGCCGGCGAATTTCCCACCGACGATGCGCACGGTCAGCGCGCCGGCGAACTGGCTTCGCTGCCGGCGTCCGCGAACGTCGTGAGCACATTGCCATCGGCGGCCGATTCCATCTGTCGCACCACCATGTCGTGATACGCGCCTCGGGCATCCATCAGCTCGTCGTGGGTCCCGCGCTCGGTTACCCGCCCCTCTTCCATCAGGAGGATGAGGTCTGCGCGACGGATGGTGGACAGCCGATGCGCGATCACGAACGTCGTGCGGCCGGCCAGGAGCGTGGCCATCGACGCCTGGATGAGCTGCTCGCTCTCGGTATCGAGGTTGCTCGTTGCTTCATCCAGGATGAGAATCTGCGGACGCGCGAGGATGGCGCGGGCGATTGCGAGGCGCTGACGCTGGCCGCCCGAGAGCTTCACCCCCCGTTCGCCAATGAACGTATCGTACTGCTCCGGCAGCTTCTCGATGAACTCGTGCGCGTTCGCGCGCCTCGCGGCATCCAGCACATCCTCGTCAGTTGCGTCGTGCCGGCCATAGGCGATGTTGTCGCGCACCGATCCGTCGAAGAGAAATACTTCCTGCTGCACGATCGCCAGCAGCCTCCGGTATGACTTGAGCTGGAACGCGCGGATGTCGGTCCCGTTCAGGAGGATTCGTCCCTTCGTCGGGTCATGAAAGCGCGCGACGAGGTCGGTCACCGTCGTTTTTCCCGCGCCGCTGCGCCCGACCAATGCCACGACCGTCCCCCCGGGCGCCGTCACGTGGAAGTCACGCACCACTGGCTGACCGTCCCGATACTCGAAGTCCACGCCGTCGAATCTCAGCTCGTGCACCACGGCTGGCGCAAGAACGGCATCGGGACGGTCCGGCTTGTCGTCGTCCATCCCCAGGACTTCGAACACCCGCTCCATCGCCGCCAGCGATCGCTGCAGCTCCGAAAACGAGTTCACCAGGTTCCAGACGGGGTTCAGCAGGAGGAACGTGTACCACTGGAACGCCATGATGTCGCCGATCGACGCGCGTCCCCGCAGGCTCAGGTAGCCGCCATACCAGACGATCACGACATTCACCGCCGCGAGCAGCAGTCCCCACGACGTCCACAGCACCAGCTCGCGGCGATGCGCAAACAACTCCTTCCGAAGCACGGAGTGCCGGCCGAGCATGTAGTCGAGCAGCTCACGCATCTCGCCCTGGAAGGCACGGACGACCCGGATCCCGGAAAAGGTCTCCCCCACCCTGCCGTCCACGACTTCGACTTCCTTGCGGACGGTGCGATAGATGGGGCGGATGCGCTTCGCGAAGACGAAGCTCATCAGCATGACACCCGGGATGATGGCCAGCGCGGTGAGTGCGAGTCGCCAGTTCAGGGTCATCAACACGATGATCGCGATGATGAGCCGAATGACCGACAGCGACGGCGACACCACCGCCATCTGCAGCAATCCCGTTGTCGTGTCCACGTCGCCCGTGAGACGCGAGAGGATGCCTCCCGTCTTCATGTCCCACAACTTTGCGAGCGGCAGGTGCAGCATCCGCTCGAACAGCGAGCGGCGTAGCGACAGCATCACCTTCACGTTCAGCAGCCGCTGCCGGTAATCCTTGAGAACCCCGACCAGCGCGGAGATCACCACAACGGCCAGGAATGTCCCTCCGGCCATGTTCAGGCGGCGCAGACGGCCGGCGGCATCGAGGGTTTCGTCGAGCAGGACCTTGTCGATGATGAACCGCATGAACAGCGGCTCCACCATCTGCAGACCGGCAGCCACCAGCGCGAGGAGGAACACCGCCACGATCTGCGCCCGGTGCGGCTTCAGCCACCGGAGGTACTCGCCGAGGTACTCCCGCCGTTTTCCCTGACGCAACGCCGCAAGAATTCCCTTCGGCTTGTCTGCGTCCGCGTGCGCGCCTCCCGTCGCTGCGGGGGCCGTCCCAAGCGTCGTGTCCTTCGCTGCTATTCCGGATTTCTTTCGATCATCTTCCTCGCCGTCGCCGAGCTGGCCGGTGCGATACTTGGCGACGAAGTCCTGATATCGTTGTCGCGACGAATGCGCGGGCTCTTTCTTCATGCGAGCATCCGCCGGGCCAGGTCCATCGCCGCCTGCGCCGCGCGATACCGCACTTCATTCCGGTCCCCCCAGGAATGGATCTTTCGCGGCTCGACGCGATCGCCCAGCGCCGCGCAGATCCAGACCAGTCCCACGGGCTTCTCCGGCGTCCCGCCTCCCGGCCCAGCGACGCCAGTGATCGCGAGCGCCAGATCGGCACCGCACTGCCCTTGCGCGCCGACGGCCATCTGTCGCACCACGATTTCGCTCACCGCACCATGGGCCTCGATGTCCGCCTGGCGGACGCCCAGATGGCGCACTTTGACCGTGTTGTCATACGCGATGACGCCGCCAACGAACACGTCGCTCGACCCGGGAATCGCCGTGATGCGTGAACCGAGCATGCCACCGGTACAACTTTCCGCGACGCACAATTTCACGCCCCGTCGGCGGCACGCGTTCAGCAACACCTCCGCGAGATCGGTCTGCTCCTCTCCGTAAATGCTCTCGGGGATCGCGGTGCGAATGGCGCGTGCGATTTCGTCGACCGCGGCGGGAGCGCCTGCTCCCCGCATCGTCAGGCGGAGGTCGACGCCCTCGATGCCGGGCAGATACGCAACGGAAGGCGCAGTCGTCCCATCGCCCGGACGTGCAACCGAAGGCACCGCCGCTGCCAGCTGGTCCTGCAGTAACGACTCCGCGATACCCGTCGTGCGCAGCGTCCGCGACACGATGCACGCCTCCCGCGAGCCGAACCCGCGCTGGTCGAGAAGCGGCAGCAGGACCTCATCCGCCATCCCGCGGAGCTCTCGAGGCACTCCCGGAAGTGAGACCACCCATCCCCGATCATCTTCCACCAGAATTCCCGGTGCGGACCCATGCGCGTTGTCGAGCTTCGTCGCTCCGACCGGGAGCATCGCCTGCCGCACGTTCGAAGCGGGCAGGTCTCGACCGAAACGCGCCTGCCAGCGTCGACGCATCCACTCGAGATGCTCGTCGTCCACCCGCAATTCGCGGCCGAACAGTTCAGCGATGGCGTCGCGGGTGAGATCATCAGACGTCGGGCCGAGTCCGCCCGTCGTGATCACAGCGCCCGTTCGCGCGAGCGCCTGACCGACGGCATCGACAATATCCGCCATCGCGTCACCAACGGCCGCTCGCCGCGCGATGGAAATGCCGTGCGCCGCGAGCCGCCGGCCGAGGTATGCCCCGTTGGTATCAACGGTGAACCCCAGCAGTAGCTCGTCGCCAATCGTGACCAGCTCGACGTGTGTCTTCAGCGACTCACAGCCCAGTTGGTCCAGACCACGATGGCGCCACACTGCACATACTGCTCGGTGCGGCTACGGAACTCCATCGGGATGGAGCTTGCTCTCGGGAAGTACTCCACCGCCAGGACGTCGCGTGGCCGGATCATGATCATTGCGGCTATCGACATCCGCGCGCCGTCCACCCAGACATCCGGCGTGCACTGCCCCCCGCGCCCGTCGTTCAGGAAGATGTGATAGTCCCCGGCGTTCTGTCGCACCCGTACGCCCGGGAAGTCGTTCATGACGGTCGAGAAGGATGCGTGTGCCTGCAGCTCCGTCATGTCCATCGAATAGCCGGTGTTCAGCTTCCGTCGTTCCTCGATTCCCTCGGCGATCATCCGTCCACGACGAGACGCCGTGACGCGCACGACATCGAGCGTCGTCACCCGGCGAAGCTGCAGGGTGATCGTCGCGCTGTCGCGCGGATAGACCTCGACCGCCATGACGATGGGAACCATGCCGATGGACATGACCTCCACCTGACGCGTCCCCGCCTGGACATTGCGGAAGGCGAATCGCCCGTCGCCAGCGCTCCGGACTTCGCTGGAGTCATCCAGCTGGATGCGCGCCTCGCTGTACGGGACGCCGTCCTGGTCGGTCAGCACGCCGACGATGGATCCGACGCTCGTGGAATCCTGCTCGAGGGTTGGCCCGATGGTGAGGTCACGACGCACGACCCTCAGGTCACCCGGGGGAAGGTCGACCCCGCCGCTTGCCTCCACCGTCGCGGAAATCACCTTGAGCCAGTGCGTCGCCGGGACGCCGCAGACGACATACCCTCCATTCGCATCGGTTTTCGTTTCGCCGTAGACGCGACGCTGGTTGATCCCCCGCATCTTGTCGTACGCGGTGACGATCCAGGAGACCTCCACCGCGGCGTTCGGGACGGGCTCGCGCGTGCGCACGTCGTGGATGGTGCCGTAGACGAATCCACTGTCGCTGGGCGGAGTCCCGCCGCATGCTGCCCGCCACAAGGTCTGGAAGGAGGGAACGGCCAACCGCACTTCGGATGACGCCGGACTGATCGTCGCACGACGGGAGATGCCGGGGAAACCGGCCGAATCGAGAGCGGGATGCTGGACAATGAAGGTGCGAACGCCGGGATCCACGCTGTCGAACCGGAACCGTCCGCGCTCGTCGGTCGTGGTCGTGGTGCGCTGCCCGATGATCTTGATGAGCGCGGCCTTCAGCGGCTGCCCGCGGAGGCTGTCGAATGCGACGCCATTCACGGCGACGGGCCCCTGGGCGATAGCCGCCACCGACGGGATTGCCACCCACAGCGTGGCGACGACGACCCTTCGAAGATGTCCCTTCATGGCGTCACGCTCCCCGCGTCCCTGCTTCACGTTCATGCGCCGACGCCGTCTGGTCAATACCCTGCCGGACCCGGGCGTCAGGCGGGCATCGGCGGCTTCCGCAACAGGTATCCGTAATCGCGCATGTAGATGTACAGCGAATACAGCGTCAGGGCGAGGGCCAGCAACATCGCCACCGCACCTACAGTCCCACAGACCATGCCGATGGTTCGCGAGACCGGGCCTACCCACCCCTGTTCACGCATCAATGTGGCGAGGAAGAACCAGAAGTACGCTGCGCCCGACCAGATGAGCTGAATGGTGGTCTTCCATTTCGCGGGCCAGATGGCCGAGATCACGACGCCTCTTCGCGACGCGAACTGCCGGAACCATGTCATCGTCACCTCGCGACCCAGGATGATCGCGACCACCCACCAGGGCAGGTCGTACTCGCCATACGGGGTGATGAACAGGAACTCGTGCGCCAGGAAATACATCGGGACGAACGTTCCCACGAGCAGCAGCTTGTCCGCCAGCGGGTCGAGAATCCGCCCGAGGTCCGTCTCCTGCTTCCGCGTGCGCGCGAGATGACCATCGAACCAGTCGGTGATCGCCGCGGCCAGGAACAGGACGAACGCGCCCAGCCGTGCCCCTGAAGTCCCGATGAACGGTAGCGCCGCAATCGCGGGCGTGACGATGATCCGCGCGACGGTGAGACCGTTGGGGAGATTCATCCTACGCCAGCGACTTCAGCACCAATTTCGAGACCGCCTTGAGAGTGTCGAACACGCCTTCCCCGGTCACGGCAACGGCCTCGAAATACGGTGCTCGCTCAATCCACACGCCATCCACCTGTTCGATGAGATTCTCACCCGCATGGTATGGATCCGGCGTCTCTCGCTGCTTCGCCGGGTCGGTGACTTCCCACCCCGGGTTCATCGCGGCCTGCAGGTCCCGAACCGGTGCCGCGTTGGGAAGGTCGCGTTTGTTGTACTGGATGACGAACGGCATTTTCGTCAAGTCGTATCCGTACTCGGCCATGTTGTCATAAAGATTCTGCATGGCCTCCTGGTTCGCCTCCATGCGCTCCAGCTGCGAATCGCCGACGAACACGATGCCGTCCACGCCCTTGAGGATGAGCTTCCGGCTCGCGTTGTAATAGACCTGGCCCGGCACGGTGTAGAGGTGGAAGCGCGTCTTGAAGCCGCGGATGCTTCCCAGGTCCACCGGCAGGAAGTCGAAAAAGAGCGTGCGCTCCGTTTCGGTCGCGAGGGAGATGAGCTTCCCGCGGGTATCCGGCGTGACCTTGCCGTAGACGTGCTCGAGGTTCGTGGTCTTGCCGCCGAGACCGGGGCCGTAGTAGACGATTTTGCAGTTGATCTCGCGTGACGCGTAATTGATCATCGACATGGCTGTCGTCTCCTATTGAAACAGCTTGTCGATTTCGTCATCGGCGCCCGCCAGAATTCCCTTCTGGCCGCCCGCGGATCCGCGCTTGAACACCCCCTCGAACAGCGTGGCCAGTTCAGCGACAACCTCCTTCATCTTGAGCCGCACGAGCCCCAGCGTCGTACGGTTGTCGAACAGCACGACAAGGATCACGCGCCTGGCGACATCCGCCAGGTACATGGACTCCTTCTCACCCTGGTGGAACAGCGAGTTGAAATCGTTTTCCCCGATGAGCTTCGCCAGCTGATCGTTAGCGCTGAAATCAGCGGCCGTCAGCGTCGCGAAGGTGGTTGCATCGAACTTGGGCTGCTCGCCCACCGTCGCGACCAGCTGGCCGGTACGATCCACCAGCAGTGCACACCGTGCATTGCTGTCGCTCAGGAATCGCTGCAGCGACTGGGTAATCGCGGCGAAGTCGTCTTCGGTAAAGGACCAGCTTGCGCTGCCGACGGCCATCCGGAACCTGGGATTACGGGAAGTTGGTCGAAAACGGGGGAGCGGGAACGGCTGGGAAACGTCGAATCTACACCAACCGAGCCTTCATGCGCTGCAGGAGTCTGCTGGCGCGCCGGCGGAGCAAGGGATGCTTCTCCCAGTTCAGGTATTCCGTGAGCAAGTGCACACTTTCCAGCCCCGATTGGCCCCCCAGGTACCCCAGCGCTGCCAGCCGCTTCACCGGATGCGCGCTGAAGAGGTCGCGTTTGCAACGCGCCATCTGCATGCTCCACAGTACCAGCCCCGCCAGGACTCCTCCAACGAATCCCGCGGTAACCATTCCACGCGACCCGCGACGGCTGCCTCGCCTCGGCCTTGAATACCTCACATCGCCCTCCTGGCTGACAGCGCCTGCGCAATTGACGCACCGTCCGCGTATTCAAGGTCGCCCCCGATGGGCAGCCCCCTGGCGATGCGGGTCACGCTGACCGATGTCCCCGCGAGTTCCCGCTGTACATAGACGGCGGTCGCCTCGCCCTCGAGGCTTGGATTGGTGGCCACGATCACTTCGCGCACCTCGCCGTTGGCCGCGCGATCCACGAGCGAGACAACGTTGAGGTTCTCAGGTCCCACCCCATCCAACGGAGCGAGTCGCCCGCCGAGCACATGGTACACGCCGCGAAATTCCCCCGCGCGCTCGATGGCGCCGATGTCGGACGGCTCCTCCACCACGCACACTTGCGACTGGTCACGGCGCGGATCCCGGCAGATGGCACACAGGGTGTCCTCGGTCAGGTTGAAGCAGCGTTCGCAGGGCTTCACCCGCTCGCTGAGCGTGAGCAGCGATTCCGCCAGCCGACGGCTCTGATCGCGCGACTGCTTCAGCAGGTGATATGTGAGTCGCAGCGCCGTCTTGCGCCCGATTCCGGGCAATTTCGACAGCTCTGTGGCCAGATCTTCGATTGCCGACAAACGATTGAGAGGTTGAGCGTTTCAGAGGTTCGGCGCGTCGCTCACCCGAACGGCAACTTGAACGGGAGGTTCATCCCGCCGGTCAAGGCACCCATCTGCTCCTGTTGCCGCTCCTGTGCCTTCCGCTGCGCGTCAGCTACCGCCACCGCGATCAGGTCTTCCAGCATCTCGGTATCGGCTGCGTTGACCACCGAGGGGTCGATCTTTACCCGCTTAACCAACCCTTGGCCGTTGGCTTCCACGGTGACCATCCCTCCACCACTCGTTCCGGTAAGGGTCATCGCCTGCAGCTCTTCCTGCATTTTTGCCATCCGACCCTGCATCTCCTGAGCCTGCTGCAGGATCTTCATGATATCGCGCATATTTGCCTGCGTTTCAATGGCGTAAGTTACTGATACAACGTTAGTTACTGCAAGCTGCCGAGAGCTTTCAATCAGCGATCTCGAGGTCCAGGACCTCGATGGCCGCGCCGAGCAGCGGGTCCTTCCGTCGCAGCCCATTCAGGCGTTCCGACTTCACGATTTCGTCCGTCAGCCGCTGCTGCTTTCCTGCGGCCTTCGCGTCGCCATCGCGATACAGCACAATTCGCGCGACCCCGGCAAACCAGTCCCGCAAGGCAGCCAGGATCTCAGCCGTGTCCTGCTCGATGGCGCGCGCATGGAAGTCGTTCGGCTCATCCAGCCTGATCGTGAGATCCCCCGACTTCGTTATCGCGTGAGGCGCCGCGGCCTCGAGCGCCGCGCCGAGGAGCACCTTACCGTCCGCGCGCATGCGCGCCACGAGCTCGTCCCAGCGGCCTGTGATCGCATTGAGGTCGGCAGGGGGCGACGGCGCTCGGGCCGTGACTTCCCGAGCCAGCGACGCCTGCACCACTGGCGGTGGAGGATCGTCGGCGCGCGCCGCACTCATCGCGCGCGGTGCTGACGCTCGCGTGTCGGCGTGTGGTCGGTCGGCCTGACGTGCAGGCGCTGGACGCGCGCCGCCAGCCGGGACAGATCCACCTCCCGCACCCGAACCGCCCATGGCACGAAGCACTGCCTCCAGGTCCACGGTCCGGTCCATCAGCGCGAAGCGCACGAGCAGCGTCTCGACCAGGAGCTGCTGCTGGCCGCTTCGCTTGAACCGAAGCTCCCCCTCCGCGATCACGTTCAGCATGCGCAGGATGTCTGCGGCGCTGATCCTGTCCTTCCGGTCGGCAAGCGCTTCCCGCGCAGTGTCAGACAGATCGCTGGCCGTGCCGCCGAGATTGACGCTGAGCTGCGCACGAAGCATCTCGCCGAAGCCGCTGAGGAACTGGCCAAAGTCGATCCCAGCGTCGGCAAGCCGCCCCACGAAAGTGAAGA
>Ga0196976_1001586_pt1 | contig 10085 bp, 9 predicted proteins | sample S3v_513CmetaG_FD_148644 | JGI IMG/M metagenome (GOLD analysis project Ga0196976, IMG submission 148644) | Soil microbial communities from Anza Borrego desert, Southern California, United States - S3+v_5-13C | ecosystem: Environmental > Terrestrial > Soil > Desert | place: USA: California...
GCGTTTCAATCAGTCCCGACGACGGTCCCAGGCTCATTTCGCCGCGCCTCGCCTGCCTCTGCGCCTCGCGGCTGCGCTCACGCTCTTCGCCGGAGGGTTGGTGCAACGGCCGGGCCACGGAGTTGCGCGGGATCGGTGCTCGGCGGACAGTGGTCCGTCGACCGTGCCGTGACCTGACGACCTTCGACCGACCATGTCCCCCCTCTCGCTGATCCTCGTCGCCGGCGCGGCGGTGCCGATCCTCTCCGCCCTCCACTATGCCTTCTGGTCGTGGCGGCTCCGCGCACCGCCCCGGGAGGACGAGCTCCTCCGCGCGCGCACGCGCGACGGCTGGGAGCTCGCCATCGGCCGCTGCCGCCCGCGCGGGCCCGCGCGCCGCCTGCCGGTGCTCCTCGTGCACGGCATCGCCATGAACCGGCAGGCCTTCGAGTTCGGGGTGCCGCCGTACGCGCTCGCGGCGCACCTCGCGGGGGCGGGCTTCGACTGCTTCTCGCTCGACCTGCGCGGGCACGGCGACTCGCGCCGGCACGCGCGCGGGGCGCCGCGGCGCTGGAACCTCGACACGTACCTGGCCGAGGACCTGCCGGCGGCGTTCGACGCGGTCCGGGCGGCGACGGGCGCGGCCCAGGTGCTCTACGTCGGCCACAGCCAGGGCGGGCTCCTCGGCCTCGCCGCGGCGGGGCTCCACCGGGAGCGCGTCGCGGCGGTGGTCGCGCTCGCGGCGCCGGCCCACTTCGACGTGCAGGAGCGGGTGAAGCAGCTCGTCCGCTGGAAGTACCCGCTCCGCGGCGCGTTCACGCGCCCGATCGCCCGGATGGTGGCGCCGTTCACGGGGTACTGGCACCCGCGCCCGGCGGAGCTCGCGATCAACCTGCGGAACGTCGAGCCGCGCGTCTACCGGCGGCTCATGGCCAACGCGATCGAGAACATGAACCCGGGCGTGCTCGCGCAGTTCGAGGCGTTCGTGCGCGAGGACTCGTTCCGCTCGATGGACGGGAAGGTCGATTACCGCGCCCTCCTCGAGACCTGCCGCCAGCCGGCGCTCTTCGCGGCCGCGGAGCGCGACGGCCTGGCCCCGCCGGCGGTGGTCCAGGCGGCGTACCGGCGCTGGGGCGGGCCGAAGCGGTACGTGGTGTTCGAGCGCGACTACGGACACACCGACCTGCTCCTCGGCCGGCGCGCGCCGGAGGTCGTGTATCCCGCGGTGCGGGACTTCCTGCTCTCGGTGATCGGGGACGAACCCGTGAACGAGCCCGCGCCCGAGCCCGAGCCCGGGGGGACGATCGAGGTCCGGGCGTGAACCACTCGCAGTCCGGGCGGTAGCTCTCATCCGCTGGGGGTGCGGTGCTGGTGTCCGCTCACCCTGAGCCTGTCGCCGCCCGACCGACACGGGTTAGCATGCCCCGTGCGCCGCCGCTTCGCCCTGGTCGCCGCCCTGCCCGCGCTCGTCGCCCTCGCGACGATGGCGTTCTTCGCGGACCGGCTCATCCGGCATGCGCTCGAGACCGAGCTCGAGGCGCGGCTCGTCGCGGCGGCGCGGGCGGCGGCGGCGTCGCTGCCGGCGGAGCGGTTCGTGCGGCTCCGGCCGGGCGACGAGACGAGCCGGGTCTACGGGTACCTCCGCGGGCGGCTCGAGGCGCTCGCCCAGGCGACGGACACGCGCATCTTCGTCGTCCGGCCGGACCGGACCGCCCTCGCGGACTCCGCGGGCCGGATCGAGATCGGCGAGCCGATCCCGGCGCTCGAGCGCGATCGGTTCGAGATCTCGCAGGCGGCGGGCGGGCACGCGGTGGCGAGCCAGGTGCTCTTCGAGCGGGACGGGCTCCTCTACAAGACGGGCTACGCGCCGATGCGCGACTTCGACGGCCGGGTGGTCGCGGTCGTCGGCGCCGACGGCGCCGCGCCGGCGTTCGAGTCGTACCGGCGGTTCCGGCGGCTCTTCGTCCTGATCGCGCTCGGCGGCGCCGTGCTCGCCGCGGCCGTCTCCGCGGCGGCGTCGCTGTCGGTCACGCGGCCGCTGCTCCGGCTCACGGCCGAGGCGCGCCGCATCGGCCGCGGCGACCTCGGCACGCCCGTGCGCGAGCGCCGCTCCCGCGACGAGATCGGCACGCTCCGGGACACGCTCGAGGAGATGCGCCGGGCGCTCCACGCGCGCGACGAGGAGCGCGAGCTCCTCCTCGCCGGCATCGCCCACGAGGTGCGGAACCCGCTCGGCGCCCTCGACCTCTTCGCCGGCGTCCTCGCCGAGGAGCTCGCCGGGCGGCCGGAGGCGGTGCACGTCGACCGGCTCCGGAGCGAGCTCTCCGCGCTCGAGAAGGTCGTGAGCGAGTTCCTCGAGTACGCGCGGGTGCGGAAGCCGGTGCGGGAGGAGATGGAGCTCTCCACCGTCGCCGCGGAGGTCGCCGACCTCTGCGTCCCGCTCGCGGCCGCGCGCGGCGTCACCCTCTCCGCCACCGGCACGGGCGTGCTCCGCGGCGACCGCGAGCAGCTCCGCCGGGCGCTCGTGAACCTGACCCGGAACGCCATCGAGGCCGCCCCCGCGGGCAGCGAGGTGGTCGTGGCCGCCGTGGGCGGCCCCCGGACCGCCGTGCTCGAGGTGCGCGACCGCGGCCCCGGGCTCTCGCGCGGCGCGCGGGAGAACCTCTTCCGCCCGTTCTTCACCACGCGCGAGAAGGGCACCGGCCTCGGCCTCGCCCTCGCGAAGAAGGTCGCCGAGGCGCACGGCGGGAGGATCGCGTTGCTCGACCGCGAGGGCGGCGGGACCGTCGCGCGGGTCGAGGTGCCGGCGGAGGGCGCCCGCGCGACCGGCACGGTGCGGGTCGTCGGCGGGAAGTGACGGGTTTGCGTGGGCGGACTGGAGGAGGCGGTGATGTGGACGATCGGGCGTGGCGCTCGTGGTCCTGCTCGGCGCGGTGGCCCTGGGCAGGGCGTGGGTCCGGCCCGGCTCCACTGCGCCCATCACCGATCGTGACGGCCGGCCGGTGCCGGGCAGCGTCGCCGCGCTCGTGAAGGTGAAGCTCGGCGGCGCCCTGCTCGCGCAGCGGAGCGTCGTCGCGAGGTACGGCGGCGAGGTCCACGGGAACCCGCGCGGCGCGATGCTGCTCCTCCTGCGCGCCATGCTGCGGACCCGCGAGTACGGCTGGCGCGACCGGGTGAACGTCTTCCGCGGAGCCTTCGCGGGCATGCGCCTCCTCTGGCCGCAGATCCTGTCGATCGACCTGTTCGCGCAGGCGCCGGAGCTGAAGGTGCCCGTCTGGCTCCTGCTCGGCCGGCACGACCGGGAGGCGCCCTCGGCCGTCGCCGAGCGCTACCTCGAGGCGCTCGCCGCGCCGCGGAAGACGCTCGTCTGGTTCGAGCGGTCCGCGCACTTCCCCGACGTGGAGGAGCCGGACGAGCTCCACCGGGTGCTGATCGAGCGGGTGCTGGGAGAGACCGCGACCGCTCGCCCTTCGACGGGCTCAGGGCGAGCCGGACTTCACGTCAGTTCATCGTCAGCGAGAGGTTGAGGCCGGTCGTCAGGATCGAGACGGTCTGGTCGCTCCCATTGCTCATCCGGTTGGACGAGTAGCCGAACTGGGCGGCGACGCCGATGCCCCAGCGAGACGGAGGGCGCAGCCACTCCTTGCCGATCGCGACGCGAACACCCCCGCCGAACTTGCTGTTCGTGGACGAGCCGTCGGCGGAGGTCACGACGAGCCGGGTCAGGGAGGGGGTCACCGAGTAGAACCAGTTCGCGCGTCCCGGGTCGAGGTAGCCACGCAGCATCGGACCGGTGGCGATGAGGACGAACCGTCCAGCGCCGGTGTCCTCGACGTCCACTCCGACCGAGCTCCAGACCTCCTGGCCGAGGACCACTTCCTCGCTGACGGACCAGCCGAACCCCAGCGCCGACGAGGCTCCGACGAACGACAGGTCCCGGTCCTGGTCGGCGGCCTTGGGCGCCAGCCAGCTCCCGCCGAGCTCCGCGTGGAAGAAGAACCCGGAGTGTCCGGGGGTCACGTTCTCGTACCAGCCCTCCTCTGCGCGCGCTGCGAGGCTCATCACCGCGAGCAGAAGGGCCGCTGCATACCGAACGTTTCGCATGGATGAACCCCTCGAGAATCGAGTCCGTCGTCGTTGCACTCCCCGTCAGGGTATCAGAGCGCCGGCGCCCGGTCCATCTAGGTGGCTCGCGAGCCGCAGCAAGCGCTGCGCGCCTACCCCTGCGCCTTCCGGTGATCGATGACCCGCTTCGCCTTGCCCTGCGAGCGCTCGAGGGTGTTCGGCGCGACGAGCTCGACCGTCATGCGGATGCCGGTGACGGCGTGGATCTCGCGATCGATCCGGTCGCGCAGCTCGACCATCTGGCGCATCTCGTCCTTGAAGTCGCCGGGCCGGACCTCGACCTTGACGACCACCTCGTCGAGCGCGCCGGGGCGCGAGACCTCGATGAGGTAGTGCGGCGCCGAGCCCTCGACGCGGAGGAGCGCCTCCTCGACCTGCGACGGGAACACGTTCACGCCGCGGATGATGAGCATGTCGTCCGAGCGGCCCTTCACGCGGCTCATGCGCGCGCCGGTGCGGCCGCAGGGGCACGGGCTCCGGTCGAGGATCGCGAGGTCGCGCGTCCGGTAGCGGAGGATCGGCAGCGCCTCCTTGGTGAGCGAGGTGAACACGAGCTCGCCGAGCGTGCCGTCCGGCACCGGCTCGAGCGTCTCGGGGTGGATGCATTCGACGAGGAAGTGGTCCTCGTTGACGTGCATGCCGGTGCGCGCCCAGCACTCGCCGGAGACGCCGGGGCCCATCACCTCGGAGAGGCCGTAGTTGTTGAACGCGAGGATCCCGAGGCTGCGCTCGATCTCGACCCGCATCTCCTCGGTCCAGGGCTCGGCGCCGAAGTGGCCGAGCTTCAGGCTGATCCGGTCCGGCGTGAACCCCTTCGCCTCGAACACCTCGGCGATGTGGAGCGCGTAGGAGGGCGTGCAGACGAGCACGTCCGCCTGGAGGTCCTGGATGAGCTCGATCTGCTTCGGCGTGTTGCCGCCGCCCAGCGGGACGATGGCGGAGCCCACCTTCTCGATCCCGCCGAAGAGGCCGAAGCCGCCGGTGAACAGGCCGAAGCCGAAGGCGATGTGGACCGTGTGCTCGGGCCGGAGGCCGCCCGCGGTGAGGAACCGGGCGCAGAGGCCCGCCCAGGTCTCGAGGTCCTTCTTCGTGTAGGCGACGAAGGTGGACTTCCCGGTCGTGCCGGAGGAGCCGTGGACGCGGGCGACCTCGGCCCGCGGGACGGCGCAGAGGCCGAGCGGGTAGGTGCGGCGGAGGTCGTCCTTGACCGTGAACGGCAGGCGCCGGACGTCGTCCGTCGAGCGGACGGCGGCCGGGTCCACCTTCGCGGCGGCGAGCGCCTCGCGGTAGAAGGGCACGCGCGCCACGCGCTCCAGCGTCTCGCCGAGCCGCTTCGACTGGAGGGAGCGGAGCTCGGCGGCGGGGAGCGTCTCGGCGGGATCCCAGATCCGGTTCTCGAACGGGGCTTTCACGGGCGGCCTCACATCCCGGCCCGCGCGAGGAGCTCGGCCGCGGGCACGAGCCGGACGCCGTGCTCGGCGAGGATCTTCTCCGCCTTGTCGGGGTCCTCGACGCGGAACAGCAGGGTCGCCGCGGCGCCGCGCGCGAACGGGTACATGTACTCGATGCCCAGGCCGGCGCGCTCGAACCCCTCGAGGATCTCGGCGAGCCCGCCCGGCTTGTCGGGGACGTCGACGGCGAGGACCTCCGTGACGTTCACCACCACGCCCTGCGCCTCGAGCACCTTCTTCGCCTTCTCCCAGTCCTTCACCACGAGGCGAAGGATGCCGAACTGCTGGGTGTCGGCGAGCGACATGGTGAGCACCTGGATGCCCGCGTCCCCGAGGATCTTGCAGGGGAGGCGGAGCTGGCCGGGCCGGTTCTCCAGGAAGAGCGAGAGCTGACGGATCTTCATGGCGGTTCCTCGCGGATTGCGGGTTCTCGAAACGTCTCTCTACACCTTCCGCTTGTCCAAGACGCGCTTCGCCTTGCCTTCGCTCCGCGCGATCGTGCGCGGCGCGACCAGCGTCACCTTCACGCGGATGCCGAGCACGTGCTCGATGGCGGTCCCCAGCGTCTCCTGGAGGGCCTGCAGGCCGCGGATCTCGTCCGAGAACACCTCGGCCGTCACCTCGACCTGCACCTCCATCTCGTCGAGCCCCTTCTCGCGGGTGAGGACGATCTGGTAGTGCGGCAGCGTCCCCTCGACCTTGAGGAGCGCGGTCTCGACCTGCGACGGGAAGACGTTCACGCCGCGGATGATGAACATGTCGTCCGAGCGGCGGCCGATGCGGCGGATGCGCCGCAGCGTGCGGCCGCACGCGCAGGGCTCCGGGTTGAGCGCGGTGATGTCCCGGGTGCGGTACCGGATCATCGGCATCGCTTCCTTGGAGAGCGTGGTGAGCACGAGCTCGCCCTCCGCGCCGTCGGGCAGGACCGCGCCCGTCTCCGGGTCGACGATCTCCGGGTAGAAGTGGTCCTCGAACAGGTGCAGCCCGTTCCGGTGGACGCACTCGATGCCGACGCCGGGGCCGATGATCTCGGAGAGCCCGTAGATGTCGTGGGCCCGGATGCCGGTCTCCTCCTGGATGTGCTCGCGCATCGAGTCGGACCAGGGCTCGGCCCCGAACACGCCCACCTTGAGCTTGCCGAAGCCGATCTTGGCCTCCTTGGCCTTCTCGATGAGGTGGATGAAGTAGGAGGGCGTGCAGCAGATGGCGGTGACGCCGAAGTCGGCGAGCACCATGAGCTGCCGCTCGGTGTTGCCGCCGGAGATCGGGATCACCGTCGCGCCGAGCGCCTCGGCGCCGTAGTGCGCGCCGAGCCCGCCGGTGAAGAGGCCGTAGCCGTAGGCGTTCTGGATGACGTCGCCCTTGTGCAGCCCGCAGGCGGCGAACGAGCGGACCATCACGCTCGACCAGACCTGCACGTCGGCGTCGGTGTACGCGACGACGATCGGCTTCCCGGTCGTGCCCGAGGAGGCGTGCAGGCGGACCACCTCGCTCATCGGCGAGGCGAAGAGGCCGAAGGGGTACGTGTCGCGGAGGTCGGCCTTGACCGTGAACGGGAGCGCCCCGAGGTCGGGGAGCGCGCGGATCGCGTCGGCGCCGAGCTTCCGCGCGTCCATCCGCTGGCGGAAGAGCGGCACGCGCTCGTACGCGCGCCGCACGACGGACTGGAGGCGGCCGAGCTGCAGCCGCTCCAGCTCCTTGCGCGGCAGGAAGTCCGGCGCGCTCGCCGGGTGGAAGCCGCCTTCGGGATCGTTCCAGAGGGTCTTCACGGAGAGCTCCTGTCGTCACGAGCGGGGGAGCGGGGTCGCCTTGCCGAGCTGGAACGCGGCGTCGTTCACCGCGTGGAGCCGCTCCGGGAGGGCGGCCTGGATGGCCGCCTGCCAGTGCTCCTCGGGGATGTCGAGCTGGGCGGCGAGCATCCCGAGCAGCGCGACGTTCAGGCTGCGCTTGTTCGCGAGCTTCTCCTCGGGGATCGCGTCCGGCGGGATGAGGACGCCGCCGGGCTTGAGGAGCGGCTTCGTGACCGCGACCTCGGAGGGCGCGAGCACGAGGAGGAAGTCGGCCTCGCCCGCGGGGATCATCGGGGAGAGGACCGCGTCGCCGAAGCGGACGTCGGAGGTGACCGAGCCGCCCCGCTGGCTCATGCCGTGGATCTCGGCCTTCTTCACGTCGCGCCCGGCGCGGAAGACGGCGTCGGCGAGGATGTCCGAGGCCTTGATGACGCCCTGCCCGCCGAGGCCGGCGACGACGACGTTGACGACCTTGCTACCCATTCTCCACCTCGCACGCCGCGACGGTCGCGCGCTTCGCGTCGGCCGCCTTCTCGTACTTCCGGATGTCCGCCGCCGCGAGGATGCACGGCCGGCGGGCCACGATGACGGTGAGCTCGGGCTTGGCCAGGCTCTCCGCGAGGATCCGCTCGAACGCGCCCGGGTCCGGGATCGGATCGACGACGTGCACGTTCGCGACGCCGAGCGCCCGGGCGAGCCCCTCGATCGAGAGCTTGCCGGTCGGCTCGTGGCCGAGCGTGCGGCCCGTGCCCGGGTGCTCCTGCTGGCCGGTCATCGCCGTCGTCCCGTTGTCGAGGACGACGAGCACGTGGCCGGTCGCGGGCGGGTTGTAGATCATCTCGATGAGGCCGTTCACGCCGGTGTGCACGAACGTCGAGTCGCCGATGATCGAGACGACGCGCTTCGCGTCCTTCTCCGGGAGGACGTGCCGCAGGCCGAGGCCGACGCCGAGCGACGCGCCCATCGCGACGCAGGTGTCCATGCCCTGGTACGGCGGGAGGACGCCGAGCGTGTAGCAGCCGATGTCGCCGGCGACGATGCAGTCGAGCTTGCGGAGCGTGCCGTACACCGGGTGGTACGGGCAGGCCTCGCAGAGCTGCGGGGGCTTCCCCTTCGGGAGCTCCGGCTCCGGCGAGCGGTCGTTCGCGAGGATCCGGCGCACGCGCTCGACGCTGAGCTCGCCGAACCGGAACGAGGGGTCCTTCGCCTCGACCTGGATGCCGGCGGCGAGCAGCGCCTCGGCGAAGCAGGGGTCGCCCTCCTCGACCACGACGCACCGGGCGACGCTCCGCGCGAAGGCGCGGATCCGCTCGAGGGGCAGCGGGTGGAGGAGCTTCAGCTCGAGCAGGCTCGCCCGCGGCGCCGCCTCGGCGGCGTGGCGCGCGGTCACGCCGGCGGTGATGATGCCGAGCTCGGCGCCGGCCCGCTTCTCGACGGCCGCCTCGGGCGCCTTCTCCGCCCACGCCTGGATCTCGTCGAGCTTCTTCCGGAGCCGCCGGTGCGCGGGGCGCGCGTAGGCCGGGATCATGACCCGCGAGGCGATGTCGCGCTGGAACGCGGGCGCCGCGGGCGCGGGCACGTCCGTCCGGCGGGTCAGGATCGTCTTCGAGTGGCAGACCCGCGTCGTCATCCGGAGCAGGACCGGCAGCTTCCAGCGCTCGGAGAGCTCGAAGGCGGCGATCGTCAGGTCGTAGGCCTCCTGCGAGTCGGAGGGCTCGACCATCGGCAGGCCGGCGGCGACCGCGTAGCGCCGGTTGTCCTGCTCGTTCTGCGAGGAGGCCATGCCGGGATCGTCGGCCGAGACGATCACGAGCCCGCCGGTGACGCCGGTGTAGGCCGCCGTGAAGAGCGGGTCCGCGGCGACGTTCAGGCCGACGTGCTTCATCGTCACGAGGGCGCGCGCGCCGGCGAACGCGGCGCCGATGCCGACCTCGAGGGCCACCTTCTCGTTGGGCGCCCACTGCGCGCGCCCGCCGAGCTCGTGGAAGACCTGCAGGATCTCCGTCGACGGGGTGCCGGGGTAGCCGGTCCCGAGGTGGACCCCTGCGTCGCGCGCTGCGGCCGCGACCGCCTCGTCGCCGGAAACGAGCCGCCGCGCACCGATTGCTCGGGCTTCGCCTTGCATCCGCTCTCCTCTGCCGGAGCCGGGGTCGCCATCCCGCGGGGGAGACCCCGCGCTGCGCGCCCTCGTCCGGGACGTTCGAAGTGACCCGCATGGTACCGGATGGGGGCGGGCGAGATCACCTGCGATCCGACCCCACCGTGAACGAGCCCGCGCCCGAGCCCGAGCCCGAGCAGCCGAACGGGGTTCATTCTGGGACGAAACGCCTACTTCCCCCGCGCGCGGCGCCCCGTCGCGGCGCTGAACCGGGAGCGGCCGCTGTGGGCCTCTTCCTCCCAGAGCCGCTCCCCCCCGACCATCGCCAGCGCATTCGCGCCGAGGCGCGCATTCGGCGGGAGCTGCTTGAGCTTCCGGGAGTTCCCGCCCCCGAGGACGACCTCGTCCACGACGAACGCCGCGGACACCTCGCGGACCACGCGGTCGACGGTCTTCCGCCACGCCGCCTTGCCCAGGCGGAGGAGCGCACGCTCGCCGACGTAGTCCTCGAGCTCGCCGTTCTTGTAGGGCATCCGCGCCAGCTCGAGCGGCACGAGCGTGCCGTCCGCGACGAGCGCCGCGCCGAGGCCGGTGCCGAGGCCGAGGAAGAGCATCGTCCCCTTGCCCGCGTAGCTCCCGAGC
>Ga0196976_1001587_pt1 | contig 10077 bp, 6 predicted proteins | sample S3v_513CmetaG_FD_148644 | JGI IMG/M metagenome (GOLD analysis project Ga0196976, IMG submission 148644) | Soil microbial communities from Anza Borrego desert, Southern California, United States - S3+v_5-13C | ecosystem: Environmental > Terrestrial > Soil > Desert | place: USA: California...
CAACGCGCGTGTTGTGATTTACGAGCGCGCTCTGGAGCCATCCCGGGAGCGCGTCGTTCGACAGGCCGCGGGCATTCGCGCGGGACTCACCGCCCGGCCCTGGAACTCACTCTCTGCTGACAGCCTCCGGCGCGGGGGCTACGTGACCGTGGGTCTGGATGGAACGACGACCTACTACGCGCCCGACCTCGCGGTACTCCTGTCCGACCAGTTCGTGGAGGACCACTGCCTGCGTTTCGCCGACAGATCCGATGCGAAGCAACTCGGCATCGAGTTCGAGCCATCGCGCGATCGCCGCGGTACTCCGGACATCGAAGGCACCGTGTGGCTCGACCGGAAGTCGGGCGAACTGCGGGAGATGACATTCCGGTATGTGAATGTCACGCGAGAGCAGAGCTTCGGCCGCTCCGGGGGTGAAATGCAATTCGTGCGGATGAAGAACGGGTCGTTCATCATCAGCCGCTGGAACATCCGGATGCCGCAGCTCGACACGAAGATGGTACCGCAGCCGGGCATGCGCCTCGGGGGCGCCATGCAAGCGGAGCGGTACGTCCGCGAACTGCGGATCGAGGGTGGCGAGCTCGCTCTCGCGGTGCTGGGCAGGGACACGCTCTGGGTACGGCCGCCGATGATCATGGTCGGCAAGGTCCTCGACTCACTCTCACAGGCACCCATTGCGAACGCCGAGGTCTCCGTACGGGGAGCAGGACTGCATGCGGTCACTGACGCAAAGGGTGAATTCAGGATCGGCGATGCCCTGCCGGGAGACTACCTCCTGGATATTCGAACGCCGGACCTGAAGAAGCTGGGCGCGTCGCACCGCACGCCGGTGTCGTTCGTGGATCCAGCGCAGCCGCTCGTCCTCCGCGCGCCGAGCGCGACCTTGCTGGCACAGTCCCTGTGCCCGTCCGGCCTGGATGGCATTGTCTCCGGCTCGGCGGTGATCTCCGGCGATTCTTTTCCACCGCGGAACGTGAAGGTGGTTGCCGACTGGTCGGAAATCAGCGTGGTGAGTGCTGGTCCTCCTGGTCAGCGTGGGGGAACGCCAACGCAGGGATTCCTGCGTCGCAATCGATGGGTGGACGCACGAACGGACGCCTCCGGCAACTACAGGCTCTGCGGAGTCCCCGTCAACACGGCCGTGACGATCCGCGTGGAGCATGACAGCGCGAGTGCTTCTCCAATGCAGGTGCGGATCGGTTCGGATGAACGGTTTGTTCGCGCTGACCTCACGTTGCACCGTGGGCTGTCCGCGAATGCGTTGTTGACCGGCGTCGTATTGAACGCCGGGAACGGTCGGCCACTTCCTGACGTCGAGATCCTCGTGTCCGCCATCGATCGCTCGACGTACACAAATGCGGACGGCGCATTCCGTCTTGGCGACATACGCCCGGGCGCGTATCAAGTGACCGTGCGACGCGTAGGGTACAAGGTGTTCACCGACAGCATGGAGTTTGCGGCCAATCAGAGTGCCGATCGCACATTCGCGCTGAGCGCAGTCGCGGAGCTGGCTCCGGTGACTACCACTGCGGCGCCACTGCGCAGCTTCGACGAGCATCGCGCCCTGGGTCTCGGATTTTTCATGACGCGGGTCGAGCTGGAGAAGCTCCAGGGCCGGCAATTGAGCGCGGCCATGTACGAGGCAGCGGGCGCCAACGTCGCGCGCGGGCGCGGCAACCAGGGATGGCTGACAAGTACTCGCGTTCGACCGACCGGACGCGAGATCTTTGGGGAGATACCGCCAAACGTGTATATCCCTGAGCAGCAGGAGCGCGCGCAGGGAATGCCGCTGGCGTGCTACGCGCAGGTGTACGTCGACAACATGCTCATGAATCCTGGAACTCCTACGCCGCCATTCAACCTCAATGAGATGTCGGCCGATCGGGTGGAAGCGATCGAATGGTATTCGCATCCCGTGCATACGCCGATGAAGTACAGCAGCCGGCAAGCGGAGTGCGGCGTCCTCGTCATTCACTTGAGGCGAAGCAAATGACAACACGAGTCGCGCTCGTCCTCATGCTCCTTCCCGCTTGCGTCGCGAGCGCGCAATCGGTTCGCGGTACGGTGAGTGCGCAGGGACGCATCGAAGGATTGCCGGGTGTCGTCGTGCAACTCGTGGACACCACCGGACGGGTGCTCAATCGCGCACTGACCAACGAACGGGGCGAGTATCGGATCAATGCCCCCGGCGCGGGCCGCTACGCAATTCGTACGCTGCGGATCGGGTTCCGGCCCATTACCTCCGAGGCTATTTCGCTCATACTGGGCCAGGACCTGGTGCGCGATGTGAGCCTGGACAACGTCGCGGTCCGGCTCGACACCGTCCGCGTCGCCGATCGCAGCGTGTGCGGAGGTGCTGCCGAGTCCTCGGCGGCGATTGCCCTCGCCTGGGAGCAGGCGCGTACCGCCCTCGCCGCCGCTCAGCTGACGGCAGGCAACCGCGCTCTGACTGCGACCATCGTTGGTTACGAACGCACCCTGGACGCCAATAACGATCGCGTTCGCAAGCAGACCGCTGGGGTGACGACCGGGTTCACGACCAAACCATGGAAGGCGTTGCCCGCCCGTGACCTGCGTCGCCTGGGATATGTGGTCACGGATGCCAATGGCGTCACGACGTATTACGCGCCGGACCTGGATGCCCTGTCCGCGCCGGAGTTTATCACGGACCATTGCTTCAAGCGCGCCGAGACGAAGGATGATAGCCGTCTGGGCATTGCGTTCGAACCCTCGCGCGAGCGATCGGAGATCGTGGATATCCGGGGCGTGCTGTGGCTGGATCGCACGTCCTCGGAACTGCGCGCCCTCGAATACCGCTACGAGAACGTCGCTCGCGAACTTGAAGGACACCGCGCGGGCGGGTCGATGGAGTTTGGCCGCTTACGTGACGGCGGTTGGGCGATCACGCGCTGGCAGATCCGGATGCCGGTCCTCGAGAAGGTCATCCGACGCAACGGGCAGGAATTGCGTGTTGCGGAGGTGCTCGCTGTTGGCGGTGAGCTCTCATTTGCCATGCGAGGCCAGGACACGCTCTACGCGCGCGCGCCGATGGTGTTCGCGGGCGTCGTCATGGATTCGGTGACGCGCAATCCCGTTGCCGGTGCCCGGCTTCGCGTTGCGGGCGCGGCGATGGAGGATACGACCGACGATCGTGGACGGTTCAGCATCGCGGGCATCCTTCCCGGCCAATACGATGTCGAGGTGTTCACCCCCGCGCTCGATCGGCTGCGGACGAATGCGGTGTGGCCAGTCACCGTCGTCGATGGCGGCGGGCCGCTCGAATATCAGTTGCCACCCGCTCGGCAGATTGCGCAGGCACGCGCGGCAACTTTTGTGGGGGTCGTGCTCACCGACCCATCGCAGACGCCCATCGCGGAAGCGGAAGTCGCGATCCCCGCGCTCGAGCTGGCGGTGATGACCGATGCGACCGGCCGGTTCCGCATGCGCGATGTGGTGCCTGGCGCACATGATGTCGTCGTGCGGCGGGTAGGATACGGCCCGCTCAACACCAACATCCTGTTTCTCCCAAGCCAGACCGTTGAGAAGCGCGTGTTGCTCAGCAAGATGGTGGCGTTGGATACGATTGCCATTCGCGCGCGCGCCACCGCGGTCATTCCATCATTTGAGGAGCACCGCAAGATCGGCCTCGGCAAGTTCCTGACGCGCGAGGATCTCGCGAAGCAGGAGGGACGCAGGCTTTCGGACATCCTTACGACGATCCCGGGGCTGCAGATCATGCCGGGATACGGCAATCACGGATGGGTGATCAATACGCGCGCGACGCGCTCATTGCGTATGAGCGATGGCCTGACCGGGCAAGCGACGAGCATCACACACTCCACACTCATCTCTGACTTCGACAAGAACCTTGGCGCCAAGCCAGGGGTGTGCTATTCCCAGGTATACCTGAATCGCAGTCTGGTGTACCGCGGCTGGAACCGGCCGCCACCGGCGGCGCCCGAGCCATTATTCGACATCAATAGCATCAACCCGGCGTCGATCGAGGCCATCGAGTGGTACTCGGGCTCCTCGGAAACGCCGATGCGCTACACGGGCAACAACACGCGTTGCGGAGTGATCGTGATACACACGAGGGTCAGCCGCTGAGCGACTGACCCTCGTTCGAGACACAGGAAACGGGTCTCAGGGACGGCCGCGGCGCCCGCCTCCGCCACCAGTCGCGCCGCCGACGCCAGGTCCGCGTCCACCGCCTCCCAGCTTCTCGCGCAGCTCGTCCTCGCGCTTCGTGCGTTCGCGTTCCACCAGTTCCATGGCCGATTTCCGCTGGGTCTCGTCGAGCACCGGCAACCCGGCCTGGAAGGTGGAATCGTATCCCGTCCGGATCTCGCCGACGACACGCAGGACTTCCTGGCGTGCGATGCTCGTCCGCGCCCGCTCGAGATCGGCATCCTCGCCGGGACGTACACGCATGGCGAGACGAAGCGAATCGAGGATCTGCATCCGCGGCTTGAGCGCCTCATCCTCCTGCTTGCTGAGGTCACGCAGCGTCTTCGCCTGATCGTCGTTCAGCTTCAGGTCTTTCCGCTTCTCGACGACGATCTTGATCGCGCTGAATTCCTCGACGTCTTTCGTGGAGAACCGCGGCGCACCAGACGAGGACTTCTCGATCTCGTCCCAGTTGGCCGTCTTTTCACCGCGCGTCCGGCGCTGGGCGTCGGCGGCGGCAGGAAGGAGCAGGAGTGCAAGGACGGCGAGCTTTCGGTGTAGCATCGACGTACTCCGGGTGGGTGTATGACTGCAGGTTATAGCGGGATGTTGCCGTGCTTCTTCGGTGGATTCCTGTCGCGCTTCGTGTGGAGGGATTCGAGCGCCTCGATCAGCCGGGGACGAGTATCGCGCGGATCGATGATGTCGTCCAGATACCCCCGCCCCGCTGCGACATATGGATGGGCGAATTTCTCGCGGTATTCCAGTATCCTGGCGTCCGTCGCCGCCGCCGGGTCATCGCTCGCGGCAATCTCCTTCCGGAACAGGATCTCGACGGCGCCCTTCGGGCCCATCACGGCAATTTCCGCCGTCGGCCACGCGACGTTGTAGTCGCCCCGGATGTGCTTCGAGGACATGACGTCGTATGCTCCCCCATACGCCTTGCGCGTGATGACCGTCAGCTTGGGGACTGTGGCTTCGCAGAACGCAAACAGTAGCTTCGCCCCGTGCCGGATGATGCCACCATGCTCCTGCGCGACTCCGGGAAGGAATCCCGGCACGTCTTCGAACGTCACGATCGGGATGTTGAATGCGTCGCAGAAGCGGACGAACCGCGCGGCTTTGACGGAGGCGTTGATGTCCAGGACGCCCGCAAGCACGGCGGGCTGGTTCGCCACGATGCCGACGCTGATGCCGCCGAGATGCGCGAAGCCGCAAAGGATATTGCCCGCGTAATCCCGGTGCACCTCGTAGAAGGCGCCATCGTCGACGACACGCGTGATGACCTCGTGCATGTCGTACGGCTTGTTCGGGTTGTCGGGGACGACGTCGAGCAGCGATTCATCGCGCCGGTCTTTCGGATCGGTTCCGGCGCCACGCGGCGGGCCGTCGACGTTGTTCGACGGAATGAAGCGGAAGAGGTCGCGGATGGCCTGCAGGCAGGCGGGCTCGGAGTCCATCGCGAAGTGCGCGACCCCCGACACCGACGCATGCGTATCGGCGCCCCCGAGCGCTTCCATCGTGACATCCTCGTGTGTCACGGTCTTCACCACGTTCGGGCCGGTCACGAACATGTACGACGTCTGCCGCACCATGTAGGTGAAATCCGTGATCGCCGGTGAATAGACCGCGCCTCCAGCGCAGGGACCGAGGATCGCGGAAATCTGTGGGACGACACCAGAGGCCAGGGTGTTTCGGAGGAATATTTCCGCGTATCCACCGAGGGAGACGACACCTTCCTGGATGCGCGCTCCACCCGAGTCGTTCAACCCGATGACCGGCGCGCCATTCCGGATCGCGAGGTCCATGATCTTCACGATCTTCTCGGCGAATGCCTCGGACAGCGAACCGCCGAACACCGTGAAGTCCTGGGAGAAGACGTAGACCAGCCGGCCTTCGATGCGACCGAAGCCGGTGACGACGCCATCGCCGTAGACCTTCTGGTCCTCGAGACCGAAATCGCTCGACCGGTGCACGACGAACCGGTCGAATTCGACGAACGATCCCTCATCGAGCAGCAGGTCCAGGCGCTCGCGCGCGGACAGCTTCCCCTTCTCATGCTGCGCCTTCAGGCGCTTGGCGCCGCCTCCTGCCTCTGATTCAGCCTGGCGCTTCTGCAGCAGCTCGAGCTTGTCTCGCATGGTCATGTGGGGTCAAAAAGTAGTACGCCATTTTGCCCTTGGATACCACTACAATCGCACGGGCTCCGAGTACGGGGGTTGCAACCGTGTACAGGCAAACCTCTCGGAGACTTGGATGAGCAGGCAGATACCGCTGGATGACGATGTTCGCGCGGACCATATCGAGGACGGCGGTACGCACGAGGTCGCCCCTGACCTGGCCTACAAGCGACTCTTCCTGGTGAACGTGGTGTTCGCCGGCTTCAAGGACGCTGGCGATCAGCGCTGGGTGCTCGTCGACGCCGGAATTCCCGGCTCTGCCGGCTTGATTGCAAGGGCCGCAGCCGAACGCTTCGGCAAAAACGCGCGGCCGGCTGCAATCGTGATGACTCACGGACACTTCGATCACGTCGGCGCGCTGAAGTCGCTGGCGGAAATGTGGGACGTGCCGATCTACGCGCATCCGCACGAGCACCCCTACCTGAATGGCGAGTCGTACCCACCAGCGGATCCATCCGTGGGCGGCGGGCTGATGGCGGCGATGTCGCGCCTCTTTCCGCGAGGGCCGGTAGACGTGCGCCGCTGGCTGCGCGCGCTGCCAGACGACGGGAGCGTCCCTGGAATGCCGGGGTGGCGATGGATTCCGACTCCTGGCCACACCCCGGGACACATTTCACTGTGGCGCGACGCGGACCGCACCGTCATCGCCGGCGACGCATTCATCACGACCAAGCAGGAGTCCGCGTACGCCGTCGCGACGCAGCGTCCGGAGCTGCACGGCCCGCCGCAGTATTACACCCCGGACTGGGAAGCAGCGAAGCTCTCCGTCCGTCGACTGGCGGCATTGCAGCCGGATGTCGCGATCACCATGCACGGCCACGCGATGCGGGGTGACGAGATGACCTCTGCATTGAGCCTGCTCGCCAGCGATTTCGACACGATCGCAGTGCCGGAGCATGGCCGGTACGTGCACCGAGCTACGCTCGAAGGACAGGCAGACGCGACCTGAGTGAGGCAATAGATTTGGCGGTCTCACCTCCCCCCCCCGAGACCGCCATGCGCCTGTCCTGCCTGCTCGCCGCCGCTTTCACCGTCGTCACCACAGCCGCTGCCTCCGCGCAGCCGGCGATGGTCATCCTGGTGCGGCATGCGGAGCGCGCAGCCGCGCCACAGGCCGATCCTGTCCTGACGGACGGGGGCGCTCAGCGAGCAGTCGCGCTGAAGAAGGCGCTGGCGACGGCAGGCGTTTCCGCCGTCGTCGCGACGCAATACCAGCGCACGCAGCTCACGGCGAAACCGCTGATGGATTCCCTGGGGCTCACGCCCGTCATCGTTCGCGCGGGCAATCCGCTCCAGGCGCATCTCGACTCGGTGGCCGCAGCGGTGCGGCGTCAGGCGTCAGGATCGGTGATACTCGTCGTGGGTCACAGCAATACCATCCCCGGAATCATCGCGGCGCTGGGCGGTCCGAAGATGCCTGACCTCTGTGACGACGAGTACTCGTTCCTCTATGTGATGCACTACCCGGCGGCCGGAGCGCCACAGCTGGTGATCGCCAACTACGGCGCCGCGGACGCGCCGGGCAGCGGCGCCTGTACCCGGACCATGCGCCCGTAGCTACTGCGCGTCGCGGATGGCACGCACGTCGTACAACCGTCCGGCACGCATCACCCGCTCGACCTTTCGGAGGTCGGCGACACGCTCCGCCGGCTTCCCGTTGATGATGATGATGTCGGCGACTTTTCCGGGCGCGATGCTGCCGTACCTCGCGTCGTCCTTCATCACGCGCGCGGCACCGATCGTGGCGATGCGAAGCACTTCGTTGGCGGGAATGCCGGCACGTTCATACAACTCGAGCTCCACGTTGTAGCTGCTCCCATCGGTGCCCGCGACGATCGGAACACCCGCATCGTACAGGCGCTTGAGCATCCGCAGGTAGTTCGCGTCGAGACGCTGCGCGGTCGCATCGGCGACCTGGGGAATTCCGACCCCCGCCGCGACGGGCCCGCGCGACGACATCCAGAGGTTCCAGGTGCCATCGATGACCGTGCCGCGTTCCTTGAACAGCTGGATCATCTCGGTGACCTGCGGCCCATCCACGTCCACGTTCGGCGCGACGATCTGCGACACGGTCGAATACGCGCGCATCTGTGGGATGTAGAGCGAATCCGGAAAGAACGTGGAGAACAGGAAGGCGGCGTGATTGATCTCGTCGAAGCCGAGGCGGACGGCAGCAGGTGTGCTGAGGCCGCGCGGAACATGTCCGCTGAGTCGCATCCCGCGCTTGTGTGTTTCGTCGGCAACCGCGGGAACGAGATCCTGCTGGACGAGATTGTAGAGTTTCACCTGCTTGTAGCCAAGTGAGTCGTAGCGTGCCACCCACGCCCGTGCTTCCTTCTCCGTCGTCGCGATGGCTTCACTCGGGCCTGCCCAGTGCCCGGGGCCTTCGATGAACCCGCCGAGGATGAGTCTCGGCGCGAGGACTTCGCCCTTGTCTGCACGGTCCCGCAACTGCGTGGCGATGTCGAGGTCCGCGGCGAGATCGCGAATGGTGGTGACACCGATCGCCAGGTGGTTTGGTCCCGAGGTGCTTTGGCTGAGCAATCCGGCATGCGTATGCATGTCCCACATGCCGGGCATGACGGTCTTGTCGGTCGCGTCCACGACGACCGCACCAGCGGGGATGGCGACCGAGTCCGCGCGACCGACAGCGACGATGCGATCGCCCTGTACCACAATGGTCCGCTTCGGAAGCATGATTCCCTGCTCGCTGTCGAACAGGTTGCCATTCACGATGGCGACACTGGTCGCCGGCTTCGGAGCAACGCGTCTGGCAAGGTCTGCCCCGCGCGCGTTGCGATAGCGTATTTCGAGCGCCCGGAGCGCGGGCAGGATGTGCTCCTGGCCGCGCTTCACCGTGATGAACCACCCTGATTCACCCGCGACGAGCTCTCCGCGGTCGTCGATCCAGGCACCGAACGGGTTGCCACGCGCGCCATGGATCATCGCCAGTCGTACGCGTTGCCGGGTGTTGTCGAGCATGACGGTCGTGTCGGCAACGATCTCGACCCGCGCCGTGCCACCGGGCAGGAGATTGGCCGACCGGTCGCGCCGACCCAGGAGATAGCGCGCGAGCAGCGCCTGGTCGTATGGCGTCTGGCTTCGCAGGCGGTAGTAGCTTCCGGGGGCGAACGGTGCGCCGCGGACGGAATCGCGGACGCGCCAGAATACGGAGTCGCGCACGACTTCGAAGCGGTCGTTGGGCGCCGGGCGCGGCGTTGGCTCCGGTCCGTACAGCGGCAGCTGCCAGGTTTCCCCACCAATCACGACGCCGTTCCTCATCCGGTAGCGCGTCTCACTGCGGGGACCGCGCTGCCGATCGTAATGGTGGTACTTCACGACGACGGAATCCCCTGCACCGATCACCAGCATCTCTCCGGCGGGGCGGCCGTGATTGAGGACGACGTACGACGTGGTGTCGGCGGCGAAGACGGCAAAGAGCAGGGCGAAGCCAAGCATGCGGGTTGCTGGTGGAAGGAGATTCCAAGATAAGGAAATGCCCCGCCGTTTGGCGGGGCATTCCGGGAAGGGTGGTGCGGCGGGAGCTACTCGACCTTGAACCGCGCGGTCTGGATCGTCTTGCCGTCGTGCATGACATCGCATCGCCAGTCGCCCGCGGCCTCTTCGCCCAGGTTCTTCGAGCTATGCGTCCGCCAGGGAGAGCCGCCGATGGTCAGCTTCACCCGACCCATCTCGGTATCGCCCTTGTACCACACATGCTCTACCTCAC
>Ga0196976_1001588_pt1 | contig 10074 bp, 9 predicted proteins | sample S3v_513CmetaG_FD_148644 | JGI IMG/M metagenome (GOLD analysis project Ga0196976, IMG submission 148644) | Soil microbial communities from Anza Borrego desert, Southern California, United States - S3+v_5-13C | ecosystem: Environmental > Terrestrial > Soil > Desert | place: USA: California...
CCTTTTCCACGGCCTCCGCGTCCTGAGGAACGTCGGGCACCTGCGGCACGGTTTCCGGCATGGTCTCAAACTGCGCGGCGGCGATGCCGGTGAGCTTCGACAGGCGATCGCGCAGGACATCCACGTTGCCCTCGGCTTCGGCGACGCGCATCTGGGCGCGAGCAACAACGAGCTTCGCCCTCGAGAGATCGAGCTGTGAATCAACGCCCTCCCGCACACGCTCCTGGGTGATGAACTGTGCTTTCTGCGCGGCGGTCTCAATCTCGCGCAGGACTTTCAGCCTGCTGACCAAATTATCGAGCTCGGTGTAAGCGATGGCGGCATCGAGGATGACGGCGTTCCGCTTGTCTTCGAGGGCGAGATTGGTGGAGTTCCACTCGACCCTGGCGGCGCGAATGACGTCACGCTGAGCGAAGTTGAGCACCATAGACTGCGTGGTTATGTTGAAGAGCGATGGCGCGGTCCCGACAAGCAATTGCTGAGGCGCTCCGAAGGAGTATCCGAGGTCTGACCCAAGGCTCACGTTGGGAACAAACGCTCCCCGCTGCTCCCGGTAGGCCTGATAGGACCGACTCTGGTCGGCAAAGCCAATTGCGACTGCACCGCTCCGCTTGAGCGCGAGCTCGATGGCGCGGCGGAAGGGAACCTGCTCGGCTGACGCGGGCAGCGCAGCCAGGATGATCGTGAGAAGGGCGTAAGCGCGCGGACGATGTCGCGAGATGGGCTTCATCATGTCTCCGATCGCAGCAAATAATTTGCGCATGTACTTGAAAGGTCGAGTATAGCAACAGGCCAGAAGAGCTGGAGTGGAGAAGGCCGAGCCCACGTGGTCCAATCGCACGGAAAAGAAACTTCTCCACGCATTTGCATCCGTGAAGCCTACGCGAAGCGATGCGGCATCGAATCGGCGAGCTAAGAGCCTATCCGCTTGAGAGCCTTCTGCGCCGGGCCGTAGCCGCTGGCGAGTGACAGCGCCTGGCGATATTCCTGCGCCGCCTGCTTCTTGTCTCCGGACTTCTCGAACAATTGGCCAAGCATGTAGTGCACGCGGAAGGCGGGGTATTCGTCATCCTTCTTCGGAGCAGCCAGATAGGTACGCAATGCCTGCACGGCAGCAGGGAAGTTGCGGCCGGTTCCGAGGAGCATGTCGCCAACGTTGAAGTAATCTGCCGGACGCTTCTTTTCGGAAGCCAAGGCGCTGGCCATGGCGGCCTCGAACTCGTTCCAGCGCTTGCCCCAGGCAAAGAATCGCGCGAGCTCAAGCCATGCCCAGGAGGCGTTGCCGCTAGCGCGCACGGCATTCTTGAAATGCGTTTCCGCATCTCCCCAATTCTTTTCCTTGTTCGCGATCAGGGCTCGAATCCAGGCGGTGATCGCCGGATCGGTAGCAGCAACCTGATCAGCAAGGGCCCGGGCCTTGTCGCGTCCGCCACCCATGATTCCGGGGGCCTCGACGTAGAACTCAGCCAAAGCGCGTCGTGCCGCCTGATCATTGGGGTTCAGCTTTACGGCGCGCTCGAAAGCCGCGACAGTCTTCTTTGCCAAACCCATTGCGGAAAACGCCCCGACCCGATCAGCCCTCTCACCATAAGCGCGGCCAAGCCAGAACTGGTACAAAGCCTCGGTGGGCTTCAACTGGACGGCTTTTTCGCCGTGCTTTATCGCTGTCTCGAAATCGTCGAGGGAGTAGTAGGCTCGGCTGAGCATGTAGTACGAGTGGGCATCAGTGGGGTTCGCCGTGACGGCTGCATTCAAGGCCTTGATCGCCTCATCCATGCGGCCTGCGTTCCACAATTCCGACGGTGAAGGATCGGCGCCGAACGCGGAGCCCACCAGCAACACCGCAGCAACCAACGAACCGAGCTGCTTGAAGATCTTCATCAATGACTACTGCTCCTCGATTTTCACCGAAAGACCATCCGACATCGGCGAAGGGCTAAGAGAAGCAACCCCAAAAGTTTCGTTTGGTTGCAGACCTTCGACAACTTCGATCCGGGTCAGGTTTGAAACACCAGTCCTGATCTCGCGGCGCTTCAGGTGATTACCGTCAAGGATGTAGATGAATTTCTTCCCCTCCTCTTCGCGGATAGCTTCGCGGGGGACGGTAAGTGCGTTCGGATGCTCCGCCAAGATGATGTTCACGCCAACGTTCACATTGGGCAGCAACTTGCGGTCGTCATTGCTGAGACGACAGATGATCTCTCCAACCATGCGGCTTCCGCGGCTCACGATGGTGGCCGGAACCGAGACGAGGGTTGCGTTCCAAACCCGGCCGGGAGCGGCGTCCCATGTGATCTTTGCAGGGAGTCCTCGCTGGAGGCGTCCCACTTCAGGTTCATCAACGAACGCGCGCACCTGCATCTGGGAAAGATCCGCCATCTGCAGCATGACTTCGGTGGCACCCACATAGGAACCTGTGCGTACCGGGATGTAATAGACCGTGCCCGCGAATGGGGCGACGACGTTAGCGTTCTTCAGAGCTTCCTGTGCGTTGACGTACGCGGCGCGAGCATCGGCGAGATCGGCCTGGAATCGAGCGCGGTCTTCGTCGAAATAACGGGCCGAATTGCGCTGGTTGAGGGCGTTCAGCGAAGCGTTGGCCTGGGCGAGGCGGTCCCTGGCGGCCTGAAGCTCTGCATCGGAAGCCGCTCCGCGCTGGTGCAGTCGCTGGAACGACTCGAGATTGCGCTGTGCGGCCTGTTGTTCTGTCTGCGCCTTCACGATGTCCGCACGGCGGCCGATCAGTTCTTCCTGCGAGCCACCAGACTTGATCACCGCGAGATTAGCCTCAGCGGTGCGCACGCGCGCAAGTGCGCTGGCGGCCTGCTGGCGCATGCTCGAGTCGTCGAGCTGCAACAGGAGCTGGCCGGCCTTCACCTGGTCGCCTTCCGCTACGAGGATGCGCTTAACCAAGGACTGTCCCGCAGGTGCATAGGCGGTGAAGCTCCTGGTCGGCTCGACCCTGCCATTGGTGGTGATGGTTGAGCTGATGTTCTGTTTCTGCGGCTGCGCGACGGTGATGCGAATACGGCGGGGCCTCAGAGAAAGGAAAGCGCTCAGGAGGACGACCAGGACCAGAACCGCCGCAATGAAAATCCATTTGCGGTTCGGTGCGGCCGAGGCGTTATGGTTGTTATTAGCCATGTATGGGAAACTTGTAAGTATAACTGAACACTAGTCTTTCACCTTCAGGCCCAGAGTAGGCGAGCGCGCGGCGGAATGCAAGAGAGTGACTCCCATAGGTCATCCCGCGTGGAACCGGCTACAGCTCACCTGTGACAAATGCGCTCTGGTCATTAGATGCACTGCTCAGTCCAGAGTAGTCCACTTGTGCAAGCCCGCGGCAGCGAATTCTCATCTCACAGAAGACCATACCCATCGCGACCAGGCACGTTGCGCGATGCAACACAGGGACAAGATGCGCCTAGTTCAGTGGAAAAACGTCTTCATAAATACCTTCAACGACGTCAACAACAACCATACGCTCGCGTTCGCAGCAGGGCTATCCTACTACTTCATCATGGGCCTGTTTCCGGCGTTGATCGCGCTTGGGGCGGTCGTGACCTATCTCCCTATTCCAAATCTCTTTGACCAGATCCTCGGGGTGATGGCGCGAGTCGTGCCGCCGGACAGCATGGGCCTGATCCGGCAAATAGTTCTAGACATCATTTCGCCGAACAGGGGCAAGCTGCTGTCGTTTGGGCTGCTGGGTACGATCTGGGCGGTTTCCAGCGGCTTTGCGGCAATGATCGAGGCCCTCAACGTGGCGTACAACGTGCCGGAAACGCGGTCGATCTTGAAGACGCGCTTGATCTCGATAGGCCTTTCGTTTGCGGTAGGAACGCTGTTCCTTGCGGCGCTGATAGCGATGCTGCTGGGTCCTCAGTTTGGTGAGTGGATGGCGGACAAACTGCACGTGAGCCGGGTATACGCGATCGTCTGGCCATACCTGCGCTGGGTCATCACGATAGCGTTCATCGTCTTCGGCGTCGAGGTGCTCTATTTTGTCGCGCCCAACGTCAAGCAGCGCTTCCGCTGCACCCTTTACGGGGCGGTCATCGCGGTGGCAGCGTGGATCGGCTTGTCATACCTGCTGGGCCTCTACATCCGGCACTTCGCCAACTTCAACAAGACTTATGGGACCCTCGGCGCGGCGATCGCGCTGATGGTCTGGCTCTATTGGACGGGATTCGCGATCCTGCTGGGCGGGGAAGTGAATTCAGAGGTGTTGCAGGAGACAGGCGGGGGGAAATTGCCTCTGAAACAGCCTCCGCCACAGTCAGTCACTCCGAAGCCTGCCACCAGTGCCGACATCGCGGCCTAGCAGGCGAGCGCTGGCGAGAAGCAGGTGCTCGTCCTTTACAATAAGGCCATGCCAAAGATGAAGACCAGGCTCGGCTACACAGACGAGCATGCAGCCGCCGGTCTCGATGCGAAGCTGCCGGAGATCGAGACGTGGTCGAACCAGTATCCCGGCTACGAGATTGAGATCGATATCCCGGAATTTACGTCGGTGTGTCCGAAAACGGGGCTGCCGGATTTCGGAACATTGTGGATCCGCTACATGCCGAAGGATGATTGCTTTGAGCTGAAATCATTGAAGGAATACATGACGGCGTACAGGAACATCGGCATATTCCAGGAGAACGTGGTGAACCGCGTACTAGAGGATGTGGTACGCGCGACCAAGCCAGTGTGGTGCGAAGTTCGGGGAAAATTCAACGCGCGCGGCGGAATCGGGACGGTAGTGGAAGCACGCTGGCCAAGGCCGAAGCAATGAGCAGGATTCAGTAGCCGTCAACAGCAAGTCGATCGGAGCGGGCCGGGAGAAGTCTTGGCCCTTTCCTTTTCGTCGAGAACGACGGTTCTCAGGTATCCTCACAAGCCACTTTGTCGATTCGCTTATAGCTGATAATCCAAATCACTAGATGGCTTCCCAGAAAAACGACAAGCGCACGATATTCGGCTGGTGCATGTATGACTGGGCGAACTCGGCCTACATCACGACAGCAGTGGGGCTGCTGCCCGTTTATTTTGCGCGCGGAATCGTTGGAGAGGGTGGCATCACGATTGGCGGGACGCACGTAGCCGCCGACGCCTTGTGGGGGTTCTTTGTCGGGCTCTCGTCGTTCCTGGCATTCCTGACGGCACCCGTGCTGGGGGCAATGGCCGATTTCTCCGCGGCCAAGAAGCGATTTCTGCTGACTTTCGCCTACACGGGCTCGTTGTTCACGATCCTTCTTTACTTCTCGCGATCGGGCGACGTGTGGCGGACGATGCTGTTCTTCCTACTCGCGAACTTCTGCTTCATCAGCGCGAATGTTTTCTATGACTCGTTCCTGCCGCACATCACTACCGACGATCGAATGGACTGGGTGAGCGGGAAGGGCTACTCGTTCGGCTACTTCGGCGGGGGCCTGCAATTCGCGATCGCGCTGGCGCTGATGTCGCTGCACGAGCGGTTCGGGATTTCGCAAGGGCTGGCGGCAAGAATCGGCATTGCGACGGCGGGCATCTGGTGGGCGGGATTCACGCTCTTCACGGCACGATTGCTGCGCGAACCGGGAGTGAGGGCGGATGTGCCGGAGGAGTATCGCCGCTGGCCACGTCCGATGGCCTACGTTGCAATCGGAGTGCGTCGCACGGCCGGGACGGTGAGACGCATCGGGAAATTTCGCCAGCTCGTGTTGTTCCTTGTGGCGTTCATGCTGTACGACGACGGGATCCAGACGGTCATCAACATGGCCACGACGTATGGGACCGTCGAACTAGGATTGTCACCGACAATCCTGATGCTAACGCTGCTGATCATCCAGTTCGTGGCGATGGGCGGAGCGCTTCTGTTCAGCAGAATCGCACAGCGAGTCGGCACGAAACGCGCCATCATGGCGACGCTGGTGCTGTGGTCAGGCGTTGTGATTTACGCGTATTTCATCCGAACGGCGACGGAGTTCATGACGCTCGGAATCATCGTAGGGATTGTTCAAGGTGGGTCGCAGGCGTTGAGCAGGTCGTTCTATGGGTCCATGGTGCCGGAAGAGGCGAGCGCGGAATTCTTCGGTTTCTATACGGTTTTCACGAAATTCTCGTCAATCTGGGGGCCGTGGACGTTCGCGTTGGTGAAGCAGACGGTGGGCTCGTCGCGCACGGCAATTCTGTCGATCGTGGTTTTCTTCGTCGTTGGACTAGTTCTGCTCTATCGCGTCGATGAGACCAGGGCGCGCGAGGCGCGGACGAGCGGCGCGTTCTAGTGTTCGGGTAGCAGCGAGCGAGATGATCTGGTTCTGGTGGATATCCGGGGTGGTAGTCGGTGGGCTGTGGGCGTGGCACGTCGTCGAGGGTGGAGTTGGTATGCGGCGAGTGGCACGAATAGATCGTCCGGAGTGGGACCGGGCGCCTATGGAACCTGCGCAATCTGTGAGCCTGATCGTTCCTGCGTTAAATGAAGAGAGGACAATCGAGGCGGCATTGCGCTCGCTGATGACCATCGACTATCCGAACTACGAAGTGATCGCTGTGAACGATCGCTCGGAGGATGCGACTGGCGAGATCATGGAGCGAGTGGCGGCGGAGTCGAATGGCCGGATGCGAGTCATCCACATCTCGGAGTTACCCGCGCGATGGTTGGGGAAGACGCACGCGATGTGGAGGGCCGCGCAGGAGTCGCGAGCCGAGTGGTTGCTGTTTACGGATGCGGATGTGGTGTTCCGCCCGGACGCGTTGCGGCGCGCGGTGGCGTACGCCAAGAGCGAACGGGCCGACCATCTAGTGCTGTTTCCCACGATGGAGTTCAAGACATTCGGCGAGAAGATGGTGCTGGCGTTCTTCTCGATCATGTTTGCTTTCGGCCAGAAGGCGTGGAAGGTGGCGGACCCGAAGACGAAAGACCATGTCGGCATGGGCGCGTTCAACATGGTGCGGCGGAGCGTGTACGAGGCGATCGGGACGTACGAGCGCCTGAGGCTGGCGGTGATCGACGATATCAAGCTGGGGGAGGTCATCAAGCACAGCGGGTATCGGCAGCGGGTCGCGATGGGGTACGGACTGTTGTCGATCCACTGGGCGCCGGGCGCGTTCGGGATTCTGCACGGGCTGACGAAGAACCTTTTTGCGCAACTGCGATTCAACACGTTCTTTGCGGTGGTGGCGAACTCGGCGATGCTATTCGTGAACCTGATGCCGTTCGTGGGCGTGGCGCTGGCGCCGGGGTGGGCGAAGGCGCCGTTTGGAGTGGCGCTGCTCGTGTTGCTGATGATCTATGCGAGTTTCAGGAAGACGGCGCCGGGAATTCCGTGGTGGATGATCGTGATGCATCCGGTGGCGACCGTGCTGATGGCGTACGCGGTGGCGAGGAGTACGTTCGTGACGCTAAAGAATGGCGGGATCACGTGGCGGGGCACGAGGTACTCCCTGGAAGAGTTGAGGGAAGGGATGCGGTAGCCAGCCGCCAATCCGACGCGGTGCTCAGGGTGAGGCACGTCCGCTATTCGGTCTCGTCTTCACGATCAGGATTTCTCCGGTCGCTCGGCTTGCGGCGCTTCTCTTCAGATGAGGCGGTGGGGCGGCGTGGGGCTTTGAAGGTGCCCGCGCTGTAGCTGCCGCGCCTCGCGGAATCGAAATCCTTTGGCAGTTTCGGGACTTTTGCGTAGGGGCCGCGAAGCTGAGAGCGGTCGCGGAGAATGATCTCCGTTTGGCCTTTGTAGTCTTTCACCTTTCCGTTAATCTCGATGTCTTTGCCTTCGAGGGTACGAATGTCGCCGACGTCGCGGAGGTCGCGCGCAAAGGTGACGACAGAGAAAGGACAGGAGCGGTAGTCCTCGCAAAAGTTGAGGAACCATGTGCCGGACTCGGTCGAGGTTACCTTGAGGACGCGTCCCTTGACGCAGGCGATCTCGCCGAGTTTCTCCCGAGCTTGTTCTAATGGGACGCAGTTGCCGGCGAAGGCGCTGGTGGCGAGCAGGAGGATTGCCGCGAGATGTTTAGGCATGGGCCGTCGCGTATCGAGACTACCTTGTGGGCTCCATCTGGAGCGCATTGTTGAACCGATTGAAATAGTTAAACAGCCCGATCGCGGCAGCAAGTTCAACTATCTGACCTTCGTCGAAGTGAGCCTGGAGATCAGTCCAGAGTTTTTCGTCAACATTGTTGGAGTCGAACGTGACACGCTCGGCGAAGCGCAGCGCGACCTTTTCTTCTTCAGTGAAATCGGTGCGGTTCTCGAAATCGCCGGCGTGCTCTATCTGTTCGCGGGTGTAACCGTGGCGCTCTGCCAGAGCGCTGTGTGAGTGCAGTCAATACTCGCAGTTGTTAATCTGGCTGACGCGGACGAAGAGGAGTTCCTTGAGTTTCGTCGAGACCGTACCGGTGTTCATTACGGTGCGAAAATGGGCAATCATTGTCCGCAGATATTCGGGACGATGCGCGACGGTGCGGAACATGTTCGGCACGTTGCCGCGCTCTTTCATGTAGGTATCGAATATCTGCCTGGTTTCGCCGGTGGCTTCTTCGGGAGTAAGACGCTTGATGCGCATGAATTGCTCCTGAACTGTCGAGCGGTGCCCACTCAGCAGCACATGCAGATAGGGTAGCACCCGTTCTATTGCTTCACTCTGAGCAGCAGCCGCTTGTTGGGATCGATCACGACTTCCAGTGGCTCGCTCTTGCCGCTCCAACGGAAGTCGGTGGTCTGTTTAGAAGCCTGAATCCTGATGATCTCCATACCGCCGTCTATCCGAACGCCGAGTTCTAGCGGTATGGTGTAGACAGGCCCATGCTGCGTGAGCGTGCCACGCAGGCTCCACCCTGGGCGGGTTGGCGGATTGGTGACCTTCTGCCGGCCGCTCTCCTTAGAGAACTGGACCGATACTTCGGGGACGCCACGGCGCTCGAGCCATTGTTCGCGCCACCAACTCAGTGATGTGCCGGAGGCCTGCTCGAAGTGCCGGATGAGGTCCTGGATCGTGTAAGTGGCATTCCGGTGATTCACGAACAGCGATCGTAGTCCGCGCCGGAAGGACGCATCGCCGATGTAGTCGTGGAGGACAGCCATGAGCCAGGGGTACTTTCCGTGAACGAATTTTTGGGGCGTATTGCCGCGGAGTTCGGTGTAGAGCGGCTCCTGGTCAGAGGGCGTGGCGAGGTATTCGTTGCGGAACCGGTCAAAGACCGCGGGTAGCGGCTTGCGGCGTGACTGGCTGTAGAGGAGCTCGACATAGTCACCAAGACCTTCATTCCACTGGAATGCGCCGGGGCCGGAGCCGCGGGTGGCATATCCCCACCAGAGAAGCGAGGTCTCGTGGGCATCGTAGCCGACGCGCTCCATCTCGCGGTCGAGAAAGGGCGGGCCGTAGGCGATGTAGCCGTTGAGGGCGCGTCGTCCTCGCATGCCTGCGACGGTGACGAACGCGAACTGTTCAGCGGGGTAGTAGCCGTGAAGTTCGGTGAAAAACTTGAGGACGTCTCCGCTAGTCTCAAAGATTTGCTCGGAGAACCTGTCCTGCTCGGGGTGGAGAAGGGTAAGGATCTTGATGCCGTTGACGATCCGCTCACGGCGGACCCAGCGACGGTCAGCAAAGATGGAGAAACAGACGGTGGGCTGGGCGGTTTCAAAGACTACCCGATGAGCGCCATTGATCTCCTCAGAGCGCACCATGTGACCGGGCGCGATGACCTTCATGCCGGCGGGAAGGGTGATGGTGGTGCGAACCGGCGACCAATGGTCGTAGTCGATCGGGTAGAACCGATCAGACCAGAGGAGGAAGAGACTGTTGTCGTCAATGACGGCGGCGGATTCGTCGTGGCTCCTGGTGGGCGACCCGGTCGTGGATACGGACAGGACGACATCGTTGACCGGTTTTGCAAGTTTGATGGTCAGCAGTCGGTCTTTCGCCGTGAATTCGGCCGGAGCGTTGTTCACCTTTACGGAGTCGATCTTGTATTCATCGCCGAGCCCGAATTCGAATGTATCGAGAAGGCCGGGGTTTGCGATGCGAATCGTGGTCGCGATCCGGAGTGACTTCTGGGCGAAGTCTGGCGTGATGTTCAGCTCGTAGCGGCGGATCTTGTAGTCGGGTG
>Ga0196976_1001590_pt1 | contig 10059 bp, 9 predicted proteins | sample S3v_513CmetaG_FD_148644 | JGI IMG/M metagenome (GOLD analysis project Ga0196976, IMG submission 148644) | Soil microbial communities from Anza Borrego desert, Southern California, United States - S3+v_5-13C | ecosystem: Environmental > Terrestrial > Soil > Desert | place: USA: California...
CGGCGCAGATTCACTACTTTCCTGTCGACGTGTCCGATGCGGCACTGCAAGATGCTGCCTCGCGCATTCGCCGCCAACTCCCGGGAATTTCGGTCACGCCCACTCAACTCGACTACACGAGCGGCCTCTCCAAGCTCGGCGCTGTACCCGGACGCAAGCTGGTGATGTATATAGGTTCGAGCATCGGGAACTTCGAACCATTCGAAGCCACTGCGATATTGCGGTACATCCGGCGCATGCTACGGGGCGACGACGCACTCTTGCTCGGCACAGACATGCGCAAAGACACGGGCGTTCTCTTGCCCGCATACGACGACCCGCAGGGTGTCACGTCGCGCTTCAACAAGAACCTGCTCGTGCGCATTAATCGCGAACTGGACGGTAACTTCGATTTGTCCGCATTCGCGCACAAAGTCGTGTGGAACAGCAGCGAGTCGCGCATCGAAATGCATCTGGAGAGTTTGCAAGATCAGGTCGTCCGAATCCGCGCACTCGGCCTCACTGTGACGTTCAGCGTGGGCGAAACCATTCACACCGAGAACAGCTACAAATACACCATGCGAACGCTCTCCGCCATGGCAGCGACCGCCGGACTTTACATCGAGCGCACATGGAGCGATCCACGCCAATGGTTCACGGTTCACCGACTCCGGCCCTCCGCATCCCGCAAGACGGGCTGCTAAACGCGGCCCGCGACTTCGCGCGCTATGGCTTCGCTCATCTGAGCGGATTGCTGGGCACTGAGATCATTCGCCGCTGGAGGGAATCTGCCGAAGACGCTGTCCGGACTTCGGCGCTGCGAATCGAACGCTCAGATGCGCAGCACCGGCTCTCATATCAGGTTGTCACCGGAGAAGTCGTCGGTGAGCAGATTCCGGATTTGTATCGCTTTTACATGAGCCCGGAATTGCTGGGGATGGTGCGCGCCGTCACTGGTGAGCAGAAGGTATCTGTCTCGAACCACGAACGCTCGTCCATCAACATCAACGCACTGAGTGGTCCCGAGCACGTGTACCGCTGGCACTTCGACGCTACGCCCTACACGATGATCCTCTTCCTGACCAGTCACACCCCTGACGACGGCGGCGAGCTGAAGCTCCTGCCCTGCCCTGATCGCAAACCGCCAATCTCCATCGAAGATGCGCGGGAGATTCAGTCCATCGTTCCCCGCGCTGGTGATGCCGTTCTCATGGACGGCACGGCCTGTTACCACTCCGTGGCTCCCTTGCGCCGCGTCGTGTTGCGCCTGAGCGTGCCGATGGTGTTTCCTAATAACCCAAGATCACCCCGCCCCGATGGTCTCGACGACTATCTCTACGCTTCGTCTGTTTGATCGCCACGCGCCTTCTTTCCAGCTTGTTCAACTGTTAGCATTTCGCTACAACTCACTATGACCAGCGTTGCTTGCTCGACCGGCCTTGACCGGATTACGACAGACGTTCCTGCTCATCTGCGTGGGGCAAGAGTTGGCCTGATCGCCAACCCTGCTTCCGTCGATGCCTGTCTTGTCCACGCTTTGGACCGAATCGCAAACTGCCCTGACTTGCAACTCATAGCCGCCTTCGGCCCGCAACATGGCGCGCGCGGAGACATGCAGGACAACATGATCGAATCGGATGACGCGTTCGATTCGCGGCTGGACATCCCGGTCTTCAGCCTCTACGGCCAGCACCGCAAGCCCACACCCGAGATGTTGGCTGACGTCGACGCGTTGCTGTGTGACCTGCCCGACGTCGGTTGCCGCCCGTACACGTTCCTCTCGACCATGGTGCTCTCGATGCAAGCCTGCGCCGAGAATGGCAAACGTTTCGTCGTACTCGATCGGCCGAACCCGATCGGTGGCATCGAACTCGAAGGCAATGTGCTTGACCCGCGGTTCCGCTCTTTTATCGGACTCTACCCGCTACCGATGCGCCATGGCATGACCATGGGCGAACTCGCTGCACTCCTCAACACCGAGTACAGCATCGGCGCTGAGCTTGAGATCATCCGCATGTCGGGCTGGCAGCGTGAGCTTTATCAGGACCACACGGATTTCCCCTGGGTGCTGCCTTCTCCGAACATGCCAACCATCGACACGGCCATCGTCTATCCGGGCACGGTGCTTATCGAAGGGACAAATCTTTCCGAAGGTCGAGGCACAACACGCCCATTTGAAACCATCGGCGCGCCATTTCTCGATGCCGACTCTTTCGCCGCACGACTGAATGGATTTGACCTGCCCGGCGTGCGTTTTCGCCCAACGTGGTTCCGTCCGACGTTTGAGAAGTGGTGCGGCCAGCTCTGCGGAGGCATACAAATGCACGTCACGGACCGATTGGCATTCAGACCTTTCTTCACTGGCTTGGCAATTATCAAAACCGCGATGGAACTCGCGCCGGACGCGTTCGCGTGGCGGCAGCCGCCGTTTGAATATGAGTGGGAGAAACTGCCGATCGATATTCTCTGCGGGACAGATGCGATCCGCACAGGGCTGGAGGAGCAAGAGGACATCGCTGCACTCGAAGCTGCCTGGCAGGCTGACCTCGAAGCGTTCGCGAAGGTGCGCGAACGTTATCTGCTCTACTGAGAGTGCGTGCGCGCAGCTCGAAGCCACGCGCACGCTGGTCCGTTTTACTTGTCCTTGCGGCTTGCCGGCGGCACAATCCCGTTCATGCGCGAATAGACCACGAGCTGTCCGTAGTGGTCGAAGCCGTGCCAGGCGATCATGTTGGCTACGCCGAGCCGAGACATCTTGAAATTGCCGAACGGAAAGTTCAGCGTTTCCGTCAGGTTCTTTTCATTTACGTTCGCAATCGCCTTGTTAGCAGCCGCGAATGAATCCTTCAGGTACTGGACAATGGCGGCTTTGCCCTTGATGTTCGCCGGGCCATTCTCCATCTCCTCGTAGGTGCTGATTTTGGATGGCTCCCCGCTCAGCATCGAAGCGAACACAAAATTTCCAGCCGCAACGTGCAGCAACTGCTGGCCGAATGTGCGCACTCCCGCGAACTCGCCCTGTTTCGGTGCGAAATCGAACTTATCCTCCGGCATTGCTTCTGCCAGGCCGACAAGGTGATGCTCGATAATCTTCGTCTGCTGGCCGAGGCTTGATGCCACCGTTGGAGGCGTGGACGGTTTCGTCGAAGCTTGTGTGTCCTGTGGCTTCGCGGCTTCGGGCTTTGCGGATGCAGCATCGTTGTTCTGGGCAACAGCAGCCCCCACCAGCACCAGAACCAAAAGGAGAGAACTGAGAACTTTCATCTGCGCTCCTTCTAAGCAGCAACACGGTTGCGGAATTATACCTGCATCTCAGGCAGGGGGACGCGCCCGCCCGGGCAGGACACTTGCCGTATATTGTTCAGCACGGAGGTAAGAAAGTGGCCCGTAACATACGTCGCCTCATGCGATATACCTGCCTGTTCATCCTCGTTGCCGCGCTCTCCATCGCCGCTGCCGCACAGAAGCAGCTTACGCCCAACACGCTGACGCTCGCGGAGGGTGCGTCGCGCCCCAAGGCATCCGTCAACGACGTTGCTTGGATCACCGGCCATTGGCAGGGGACGGGACTGGGCGGTGTCTCCGAAGAATACTGGGCTCCGCCGATGGGCAATGCGATGCTCGGCATGTACAGGCTGGTGAAGAGCGATGGCGTCGCGTTCTACGAAATCCTGACGATTGCCGAAGATGCGGGAAGCATTGTGCTGCGGCTCAAGCACTTCAATCCCGACCTCACCGGATGGGAGGAGAAGGCCAAGACGGTCGACTTTCGCCTCGTCAAACTCGGCAAGAACGAGGCGTGGTTCGACGGCCTTACGTTCAAGCGCACCGGCGATCTTATGACGATCTATCTCGTCATCAAGCAGAAGGACGGCACCAACCGCGAAGAGAAATTCGAGCATCGCCTGGTCGGGAGCATGGTCAGGTGACGCTCCGCGTGACCAGCTCACGCGCTCATATCTGCTGAAAATACTCGACCATTCGTTTGCGCAGCGCCTGGTCGGGGATGCGCCCTCGGCCCGCACCCATGTTGTCCACCAGGTGTTTCGGGTTTCGGGTTGCGGGGATTGCGCACGTCACCGCAGGGTGGCCGGTGATGTACTTGAGAAAGAACTGCGCCCAGCTGGCGCAATCGATCTCGCCTGCCCACTCAGGCAGCGGTTTATTGCGCACGCGCCGGAATAGCCCTGCCTGCGCAAACGGGCGATTGATGATCACTGCCGTACCTGTATCGGCAGCCGCTGGCAGGATGCGTGCTTCGGCCTCGCGTTCCTCGATTGAATAGTTCACCTGTACGAAATCCACCCCATTTCGGATAGCGCGCTCCAACTCGTCATAGGCGCCGCTGTGGTAGTGCGTCACTCCGAGATAGCGGATTCTGCCCTCCTTCTTCCACCCACGCAGCGTATTGAGGTGTGTTGTGACATCGAGGAGGTTGTGGACCTGCATGAGATCGATCGGGTTTGCACGCAGCTTACGCATCGATTCTTCCATCTGTCGAATGCCCGACTGCCTGCCCGATGTCCATACCTTCGTGGCGATGAACAACTTCTTCTGCACCCCGAGTTCGCTGGCGAGATCGCCCACTACGGATTCCGCAGCGCCGTACATCGGTGAGCTGTCCACAACCTTCCCGCCATGCTCAACGAAGAGCCTGAGCACGTCGCGTGCGGAATCGCGTTCTGCACCGGAGCCGTCCCCGTCGAACGCAACATAGGTGCCAAGCCCGATGACAGGCAGCTTCTCTCCGCTCTTTGGGATTGCACGGTGCAGCATATCCGAGGGTGCTCCGAACACGTTCTCTCGAAGTATGCCGCATGCGCAGAGCCCACCGGCGATCAATCGCAAAGCCTCTCGGCGAGTCAGGTCGATATCCATTCGTTCCTCCTACATCAGGCGGTCAGCTTCCGTTCCGCCGGCGCGAGTTCAACCGGATGCTCTTGCGCTCGGAGGGTTTCTTGTCTCCTGCCAAGGCTCCATCCAAGAACTGCCGCGGCCAGTGCCGTTGTAGCAGCGAAAAAGGCCGTGTATAGAACACCGGCTCCAACTGCCTGAAACGCTGCCACAAGCCAGGCGCTCACCACATCCCCACCGCGAAACACAACTGTGTCGATGAAGTTCTTGGCCTTGTACTTCTCCTCACGCGAAGTGACTGTGAACAAGACCTCTCGCGCAGGCCGGAGAAGCGAGTACTCCATGGCGCGCCGGAACACCTGGAAGACCGCCAGCGTGGTCAAACTCGGCGCAATGCCCAATGCAAGGTAGCCCGCCCCGTTCAGCAACATCACCCCCGTAAGCACACCGGCAACACCAAACGTTCCAATCAGCCGGTTCGTCACAAACAACTGCGTGACTACCGTGAGTGCGTTCACGGCAAGGTCTATTTGGGCAAAGATTTGTGTTCGTTGAGCGCTCGATTCGGAACTCGCTTCCACCACTCGCGCCTGCTCGAAATAGATGACCGTTGCAAGCACCGTCAATAGAAGGACAAACGCAGCAATTCCCGCAAGATACCGCGACGAAATCGTCAGTCGCACACCGGCCCATATTGTGCCCCCAACCGCCTTCTCCTCGCCTTCGCGCTGCGGCTTGGGATGCGAAACGGCCCATCGATCAAGCCGTCCTATGCAGAACACCGCGAGGCCGAGCAGCACCGCCGCAATCAGCAGCAGGTTCGCCACGCCGACTCGGTTCACGAGAATCGCTGTAAGAGCCGGGCCGGTGATTGCGCCGATCGTTCCTCCCGCGGCGATCGGCCCGTAGAGGCGGCGCGCCTGCTCGTTGCTGAAGATGTCCGCCATGAAGCTCCAGAACACCGAGACAACGAACACGTTGAAGACACTCAGCCAGATGAAGAACGCCGCCGCCACAGCCGGTGCGTACAAGCCTGCTTCCATCACGAAGAAGAAGGCTGCGAGTTGGCCTGCGAATCCCCAATAGACGGCTGGCAACAATCGCCTTCGAGGCCAGCGCACGACCATGGCACCGAATATCGGGAGCGCGATAGCTGTTGCGACAAAGGTGCCCGTAAAGAGCCATTGAAGGTTCTCGACGCCGCTGCGGATTCCCATCTCCTCCCGGACCGGTCGCAACAGGTAGTAGCTGGAAAGTAGTGCGAAGAAGTACAGAAAGGACCAGAGCACGGCGCAGCTTTCATGCGCACGGACGCGGAAGGCGGAGGCCAGCCATGGACTCTGCGAACTGGCCGGCGTTGGTCCAGTGAACTGTTTCAATGCGCACCAACAGGCGGCACCCCGAGGACTACCCGCCTGATCGTTTGACGCACCAGCACGGCCTCAAGCCAGCGACTTTCCTTGGAAATCGTCCCCAAATGACGGATCGTTCAACGCCAGTGACGAACCGCTCGCGTAAGGGATGTGGGCGAGTACGAGGGTCCCAGCAACGCGTCGCCATTGCGGTCGTGGGGTGTTTCTACAGGCGCGCGCCTAGCGAGCTTCCTTATCTATATACCGGGAGCGGCCCAAAACGATAAGCTGCTGAGAGTTCGGACCGTGGCGCTGGCCACAAAACGATGCCATGAGAGAAGAATCGACTCAGCAGACAACTACCACATCAATCACTCCGGAAACCGGCATCGCAGAGTTCACACTGAAAGCCGTCGTAACCGGAATCATCCTCGGCCTTGTCTTCGGAGCGGCAAACGCCTACTTGGGATTGCGCGTCGGGTTGACCGTCTCGGCCTCCATCCCAGCGGCCGTCATGACCGTAGCCGTATTCCGACTGCTGCGGCGCAGCAACACGATTCTGGAAGCGAACCTCTCGCAGACCATCGGTTCGGCGTCAACATCACTGGCCAGCGGAACGATCTTCACCATCCCCGCACTTTTCATGTGGGGACTCGTTCCTCCGTTCTGGCAGGTAGCAGTGCTCGCCTATCTCGGCGCGGTACTCGGGCTGGCCGCGATGATTCCGCTGCGGCGACTGCTCATCGTGGACGCGCGGAATGAGCTGCCCTACCCCGAAGGAACAGCCTGCGCCGAAGTACTGCGCGCAACCTCTGGCTCCTCAGGTGCGAGCGGCTGGATATTCCGCGGCATTGCCGTCGGTGCTGCCGTCAAGATTGTCGTCTCCCTCTTCTATCTCCTACCGGGATCGTTGCACGTAGCACTGCCGGTTTTGCCAAAGGCGGAGCTCGCGCTTGAACTCGCTCCGGCCTTGATTGGTGTCGGGTTCATCCTCGGCTACCGCCAATCCGGGATTCTTGTTGCCGGTTCGCTGATCTCTGCTGTCGTCCTTACTCCGCTGATCGCATGGATCGGCGCTGGTCTTTCCACGCCGCTCGCACCGGAAACTACCAGGCTCCTTGCTGAAATGTCGGCTTCCGACATTTGGTCGCGCTACGTGCGATACATCGGCGCTGGAGCTGTGGCTGTGGCCGGCATCATCACTGTGGCCAAGGGACTGCCGACCATGGCGAGCGCGTTTATGGCTGTCGCGCGTGGGTTGCGTCGCGAAACGGGGACAGGTGCGAACGCGCCCATTACGCCCCCGACGGATCGTGATCTGCCCGGCTCTTTCGTAGTCGCCGCAGTGTTGGTTGTCGTACTCATCGCCGCGACGGTTCCCGGAGTGTTCGCCGGAGACATGAGCCTCGGCCAGCGTGCAGTCGCCGCGAGTGGCGTGGCTGTCTTCGGACTCATGTTCGTTGCGGTCGCTGCAAGAATCGTCGGCATCGTCGGTGTGTCGTCGCAGCCTACCTCAGGCGTGGCACTCGTCACGTTGCTCGGGATTTCGTCACTCTTCGCTGCTGCCGGTTGGGTAGATGTCGGTGCGCGAGCCGCGGTGTTGACGGTCGGAACCATCGTCGCGGTTGCCGCCTCGAAGGCCGGGGACATCTCGCAGGACCTCAAGACTGGATGGCTCGTCGGAGCGACTCCCGCCAAGCAGCAACTCGGGCAGCTGATCGGAGCGTCGTTCGCGTGCTGGGCTGTCGCGGGCACAGTCTTGCTGCTCGGCGCCGCTTACACATTCGGCTCGCAGGACATCCCCGCGCCGCAGGCAACGCTGATGAAAACGATCGTTGAGGGCGTGCTCGCCGGCGCGCTACCGTGGGGATTGGTGCTCTCCGGTGGCGGGCTGTCGATAGGCGCGATGCTGTGCGGTGTTTCGCCGCTGGCGTTCGCGATTGGTGTGTATCTGCCGCTCTCGACAATGGCCGCGATTTTCGTCGGCGGATGTATCCGCGCGCTGTGCAGTCGCGGTGCAGACTCCGGCAAGGCTTCCGGAGATCCCGGAGTGTTAGCCGCGTCGGGACTGGTTGCAGGTGAAGGATTGGCAGGTGTGCTCGTGGCTGGACTCGTTGCGGGCGGTGTGATTCCGAAGGGCATGGCCCCGCGCCTCGACGGCGTCACCGGTGTTGTCGCCGCCGTTGTTGCGCTGGTACTGGTATGTGCCCTGCTGTACCAGGCCGGGTCGAAGCGTGCCGTGGTTTCAGAGGGGTAGATTCGAGTTCGTGAGAGGAATGGATGAAGGCAGCAAGATCGCTGTTCATCGTTGTGGGTGTTGTTGCGGTCGTCGTTGGAGCGGTGTTGGTGTGGGGCAGGCTGCGCGGTCGTGAGTCGTCGCGAGCGGTGGGTGCGGTGAGCGTAGCGCAGGAACAGCAGGTTCAGCCGGAGAACGGGTCGAAGCCGGTGAATCCGGGAACTGAAGTGATCACCTGTCGGGAGAATCCGGCGGCGAGCGCTGGCGAGGTGATGGCTTCGAACTCGGGTGCGAGAGCGTTCGTGGAGGTGAAGACTTCGGCGGTCGAGAGGCAGGGTGACCAGGGAACCTGTGAAGTGGTGTGGACGCTGCACGTGGCCGCGCCAGGTTCTGAGGAGTTCAGTCCGGTTGTGATTCACCGCGAGAAGGAGGAGGTGAATCCCGAGGCGCTCGGCGGCGACAGTGCGAGGTACTACGGTGCGAGAGTGCTCGGCTGGTCAGAGGACGGTCGGAGTGTGCTGGCGCAGGCGACTGTCGCAGCGATCGAGGACTGGTTCAAGCCGGTCGTGGCGGTGTACGGGATGGAGGAGCGGAAGCTCTGGACTGCGGACCTCGAGAGGATGTTCGCTGCGCGGGTGAAGAAGGACTGCACGCTGTCGTTCGGCGTGGGTGAGTTGGTGTCGGCGGCCGAGGTGAAGGTTGATGTGCGTCCGTTCGAGTGGGTGGAGGACCAGAACTGCTTCCCAGAGTCGGGTGGGTGGGTAGTCGATGTCCGGCAGGGGACGGCGGCGCCGGCGAGGTAGCGTCAGGGTTGGCGGTTCGTGCCGCGGATGTAGTAGATGGCAATGCCGATGGCGCAGAGCACCGCGAGCACGACGAGGATGAGTACGAACGGAGTCACCGAGGGCATACGTGAGGTTTGATGCACCGGCGGGTCGGTTGGCAGTGTCGTCGGTCGGGAGTCGTTCGTCGTTGGTCGTCAGTGGGTTGTCGCTGGTGGCAGTGGGTCGGCGGCATCGCCGGGGAGATCGAAGCGGGTGCGGCGGACGTTTGAGGCGGCGATCTGGAGGGCCCAGAGGAGAAGGGTGGCCTGCTTCTGGTCGAGGCGTCCGTCGGCGAGTCCGCGGATGACCTTCATGATGGCGACCTGGATGGAGTTGGCGTCTTCAAGGAGCGGGATGCGCCGCTGCTCTTCGTACTGTTCGAGGCTGTCAGGGACGGTCTGGTGGAAGTAGCAGTGGGTGAAGCCGCGCATGGCGGGCGATCCGCAGCGCTCTCCGTTGGTCTTGATGTGTTCACAGCGTCGGCAGTTGGGATGCATGGTGGTGTATACCCCCCTCCCCCGGGGTATCTATTGGTTTCATAGATTTAGGCGTGGAGGTCTGGCTAAATCTATGAAAGCGCGATGTGGAATGTTGAAATCGGTCGGTGGCCGTAAGTCGTTAGTCGTTGGTCGATAGCTGGTGGTGTGCGATTCATCTCGAACGCAAAAAGGCGGCACGGAGCCGCTCTTTTTTTTTCCCATATTCAGTTTATCGAGTTGGTATGGGCGATTGTGACAGCGGGGCGGGAGGTTTATTTCGTTTGGCTGGTTGGAGTTGCGGGGGAGGCGGGTTCTCGAAGGGATTGACAACTAGT
>Ga0196976_1001591_pt1 | contig 10059 bp, 9 predicted proteins | sample S3v_513CmetaG_FD_148644 | JGI IMG/M metagenome (GOLD analysis project Ga0196976, IMG submission 148644) | Soil microbial communities from Anza Borrego desert, Southern California, United States - S3+v_5-13C | ecosystem: Environmental > Terrestrial > Soil > Desert | place: USA: California...
GCGCGGCGCTGCACCCGGTCGAGCAGCTCGTCGCGGTCGAGCGTGCCGCTGATGGCATTGGCGACGTCCAGCAGGGCGACGGTCAGCTCTTCGGCAACCTTGTGCTCGGTGATGTCCCGCGCCGCTCCGTAGATGCGGGTTACCCTACCCGAGGCATCGACTTCCGGCCGGCCATAGTCGCGGATCCAGCGCAGCTCACCGCTGCGAGTGACGATACGCAGCTCGGTGACGTCGTCTTGCCCGGCCAGCAGCCGCTCCAGCCGGCGCGCCATCAACGGGCGGTCGTCCGGATGGACGACATCGTTGATCCAGGTCATCTGCTGCAGATCGGCGAACGAATAGCCGGTGATTCGCGGCATCGCCTCGGTCGCCCATTCACCGGTCATCGTGCCGTCGGTGTTGACCACGATGGCGTAGGCGAAGTCCGAAGCGAGCTCGGAGACGATGCGAAAGCGTTGCTCGCTGTGTTGTAACGCCTCGGCGACGGAATCTCCGGCAGAAGGCAGCCGACCGTGCAGCAGTACGGCGGCCGTGCGGGCCGCGCCGACCGGCGAGCAGCGCACCGCCAACGCTCGCCAGCTGCGGTCGCTGTGCCTGAAGCGAATCATCACCGGCGGGGGCAGTCGGTGACGACCTGCCGCGGCAAGCTCGGCGTCGAGCAGCGACTGATCGGCGCGGTGCACCAGTCCTGCCAGCGCCCGCCCCTCCAGAGCCGCGGGTTCCCTTCCGAGAAGCAGCGACGACGATCGACTGGCGGCGCGGACGTGGCGATCCTTGCCGATGACCAGCACCAGATCTCCCGCGCTCTCGAGCAGTAGTTCGAGGAGATCGGCTCCCTGCGATCCGCCTCCAGCATTTCCCGGCACGGGCGCGCCTATAGCTCCGCAACGGCAAGCTTGTACACCACAGCCGTACAGGTCCGCGCCCCCCTTTCCCAACCTTTCCCAAAGGGGGCAGCGCCGCGAGGCGCGGGGGATTTCATGGTCCGCGCCCGCAGAGCCTAGCGAGCGGGCGGCGGCACAGCCTGCACCGCGTCGATCAGCCGCTCCGCTGTAGCGCGCTCTCCGAGCGCGCCTCCGTCGTCGGCGCAGCCTGCACGCGTTGATCAGCAGCTCGACACTGCCCGGAGATCCGTGGCCGATGGTGCCGACGCGAAAGCAATCGGTAGCGGGATACGCGAGCCTCAGGCGCGGTCGCGCAGCTGTTGCGAGCCCTCGGCCGAGGCGCAGTGGGCGCAACAGAAGATCCGGCCCTCGTCCTCGACGCCGTGACCGAGGATGCGCAAGCCGCAATGGTTACAGCTCGGCGCCATCGCCTGGATGGCGCACTCGAACGAGTCGAAGGTATGCGACTCGCCGTCTTTGGTGATCTGAAAGGGCTTGTCGTATTCGTTGCCACAGGTTTCGCATTGCAGAAGGGACATGGTGAGCTCCTGTCGGTGGTGAGTCAGGGGCATTGCCGCAAGGCTTGTGCCCAGTGGCAGCGCCTGCGGGGTTCACTTGGCTTGGTGTCATTGTGCAAGGGCTCCACGCGAAGGCCGGTTCTTCCGTCGCGTTTTACCGGCGCTTCAGCAGCGGCGGCCACTCGCGGAAATCCCCCGCGCCTTTCGGCGCTGCCCCCTTTGGGAAAGGTTGGGAAAGGGGGCGCATACTGTTGGTGTGTGGACCTGGAATTGACCTGTCGGCCAGTGAGGGCGAGCATCGGCCGATCTTCTGTGGAGGTCGCAATGGAAGAGATCAAAGTGGGCTACCACGCTTTCACCCACGACGGCGGAGAAGAGTTCGGTGCCGTGCGCGATGTCTCACCGACCCATGTCGTCGTCTACGTCGAGAACTCGGGGGATCACCACATCTCGCGTAACGCGGTCGAATCGGTGCACGCCCAGAAAGTAGTTTTCGACTGCGGCAAGCTCGACGCCGAGCTGCGGCGCGCCATCAATCACGCTCACGACGCCGAAGTGCCCGGCTTGTGAGCCTACCGCGCGTCTCTGGCCTCGCGGGCTCGCGGCGGATAGTTAGCGAGGCGATGAGCCGTGCCATATCTCCCCCGACGGCCCCTCGCCGGCCGACGTTCACCTCTCTGCATGGCGATGTCCGCGTCGACGATTACGCCTGGCTGCGCAACAAGACCGAGGCCGAGGTGATCGCGCATCTCGAGGCGGAGAATGCCTTCACCCGGGCGCGCACCCGCGGTACCGACCAGCTGCAGCGGACGCTGTTTCAGGAGATGCGCCGGCGGCTCAAGGAAACCGACCTCGACGTGCCGATTCCGCTCGACGATTGGTACTATTACTCGCGCACCGAGCGCGGCCGGCAGTATCCGATCTTTTGTCGCAAGCACGGCAAGCTCACCTCGCCGGAAGAGGTGATCCTCGATCACAATGCGCTGGCGGTCGGCCTGAAATACTGCGCCGTCGAGAGTCACGCCATCAGTCCGAACCATCGCCTGCTTGCCTACACCATCGACCTGACCGGCGATGAGCGTCTTACCTTACGCGTCAAGAATCTCGACAGCGGCGAGCTGCTCTCCGACACCATCGTCAACGTCGGCACGATTGCCTGGGCCAGCGACTCGGAGACGATCTTCTACGTCGTCCTCGACGAAGCGCACCGCCCGCACAAGGTCTACCGCCATCGTCTCGGCCAGCCCGTGGCCGAGGACGAGCTCGTCCATCACGAAAAAGACGAGGCCTTCTACGCCAGCGTCGTCACCACCCGCAGCCGCCGCTTCGTGCTGATCCACAGCCGCGCCAAGACCTCGTCGGAGGTGCGCTACCTGCCCGCCGACCGTCCTGACGGGCGTTTCCGTATTCTCCAAGCACGCCAGCCGAAGCTCGAGTATAGCGTCGATCATCACGGCGATTATTTCTTCATCGTCAACAACCACCGCGCCCGCAATTTCAAGCTCGACAAGGTTCGCATCGGCCGCACCGGGCTGAAGCACTGGCAGCCGGTGATTCCGCACCGCCGCAACATTCTCGTCGAAGATCTCGCGGCTTTCGCGGACCATCTGGTGTTGTTCGAGCGTGAGGACGGGCTCGAGCACATCCGCATCGTCGATCTGGCTGGTCGCGAAGAGCACCGCATCGCCTTCGACGAGCCGACCTATTCCGCCAGCCCCGGCCCGAATCTGCAGTTCCAAACTTCGACGGTGCGATTCATCTACACCTCACTGGTGACGCCGCAGTCGGTGTTCGACTACGACATGCGCACGCGCGCTTTGCACCTGATGAAGCGTACCGAGGTCCGCGGCGGCTACGACCCGAAGAATTATCGATCCGAGCGCATCTATGCGACCGCGAGCGACGGCAAGAAGGTCCCGATCTCGATCGTCTATCGCGCCGGCAGCCGCCGTGACGGCAGGGCGCCGATGTTGCTGACCGGCTACGGCGCCTACGGCCTCAGCCGCGACCCGAGCTTTTCGATCGCGCGCGTCAGCTTGCTCGACCGCGGTCTGATCTACGCGATCGCCCATATCCGCGGCGGCAGCGAGCTCGGCCGGGCCTGGTACGAGGACGGCAAGCTGCTCAAGAAGAAGAATACCTTCACCGACTTCATCGCCGCCGCCGAGACGCTGGTGCGCCGCCGCTACACGCGGCGCTCGAAGCTGGCGATCAACGGCGGCAGCGCCGGCGGCTTACTGATGGGCGCGGTCGCCAACATGCGTCCCGATCTCTTCGCTCTGATCGTCGCCGATGTGCCCTTCGTCGACTGCCTCAACACCATGCTCGACCCGAGCTTGCCGCTGACCGTCACCGAGTACGACGAGTGGGGCAATCCGAACGAGCCGAAGTACTACCGCTACATCAAGTCATACTCGCCCTACGAAAATGTCACGGCGCAACGCTACCCGACAATGTTGGTGACCGCCGGCTTGAACGATCCCCGCGTCGGTTACTGGGAGCCGGCGAAGTGGGTCGCCAAGCTGCGCCAGCTCAAGACGGACAACCACGAGCTCGTGCTGAAGACCGAAATGCGCAGCGGCCACTTCGGCGCGTCGGGCCGCTACGACCTGTTGAAGGAGGTAGCCTTCGAGTACGCCTACATCTTGACCCGTCTCGGGGTCGTGAAAACCGGCTGAGGCTACGGTGACTACGCTCGGCAGAGGTTGTCGTAAGGACTACGAGGGGACGCTCCGGTCCCCTCCCCCGTGAGCAGTTTTGCTCACGGGGGAGGGCTAGGGAGGGGGATGGCAAGTCCGGAGAGGCAGAGTTCCCACCCCTTCGTGCTCGTGCTCAGCGAAGCGGTGCTCGTGCTCGTAATCGATGGGGCGGTGCCCGCTGGCAGCGTCGTCTCCGCGATTACGATTACGAGCACGCGCACGAGCACGACCGGAGAGGCAGAGTTCCCACCCATTCGTGCTCGTGCTCAGCGAAGCGGTGCTCGTGCTCGTAATCGATGGGGGGGGCCGGTGCCCGCTGGCAGCGCCGTCTCCGCGATTACGAGCACGCGCACGAGCACGAACGGATGGGGTTACACTCTCTCCGCTGGAGCCTCTTCCTGGCGTTCCGTCATCCGCGTGAGCATCGACACCACCCGATGGAGCAGCCGTTTCCCGCCGACGGCCACCTCGAGTTCGATGGCGCGGCAGACGCGCAACACGTCGATCGTGGCTGCGCTTTCCATTCCTGAACCTCGCGCGATTTCGAAATACCGCTTTCTCTCCGCCGCGGAACGCTTGCCGTTGCCCTCAGCGATGTTCTGCACGATCGACTGCGATGAGCGGAGCAGTTGCCCCTTCGCGTCGCGGTAGATCGGCAGCAAGGTGCTGCAGACTTCGAAGCACCATGCCACAAACTCTAGCCCGACGCGGTAAACATCCAGCTTCTCGTGATCGAACGACGGCTGGCCAGACGATTGCGCGGCGGGAGTGTTCATGACGTTAGCGTCAGTCAATCGCGCATGTTTGGCAATGGCCGTTCTTACGTGCTCGTGCTCAGCGAAGCGGTGCTCGTGCTCGTAATCGATGGGCTGTGGCTTGCCGATCGGCAATCTCACGAGCCAGTTCTGGGCCAACGTCTATCTCGACGAGCTCGACCAATTCGCCAAGCGCGAGCTCAGATGCCGCTGGTACCTGCGCTATGTCGACGACATGATCGTGCTGGCGCACGATCCGGCCGAGCTGAGCGTCTGGAAACAGACGATCGAAGAGCATCTCGCCGCCCGGCTCGCGCTGCGGCTGCGCCCGGATCTGCCGCCAGCCTTTCGTGTAGGCCGCGGCGTGGATTTCGTCGGCTGGCGCACGCGGTGGAACCACCGCACGCCGAGGACAAGAACGGTGGCGGCATTGGATCGAAGTCTCAAGGACTTTCACCGCCGGCTGGTGACCCTGCGGCGGGACGAAGCGGAAATGATTCGCTGCACAGACCCGCCGCCGCGGCGCTGGCCGTCGCGGCCGCGGTGGACCCTCGCCCGCCTGCATTCGGTGTTGGCGTCGTACTCGGGCCACCTGCGCTACGGCGATTCGTGGCAGGATTGGTCGCGGGTGTTGGCGCAGCACGGCTGGCTGGGCGCGATGTTCCGGCTGCGGGGCTTCCGCTTGCGACGGCGCTGGCAGCTCGCGCCGATGGGTCGTGGCTTCGCGGCACAGTACCGGGCGCTACTGCGGGGCGCCGGGCCCGACATGGTGTTGTTCTGCCCGGTTGGGCGCTTCATCGAGTTGCGCGGTCCGCAGCGTCTGATCGGCGAGCGTTGGCTCGGTTTGCGGCGCACGTATCTGCCGCGCGGCGGGTTTGCGTTTGCAGTCGGGTTCCCACTGTTCTTGACGGCACGCTTCGAGCAGCGCGCTCTGCGCATCGGGTTGCGAGTTGTACTGGTGGCGCGATCACCCGCGTTCGGCATGCGCTGGTTTCCGCTGGCGGTGGTTTCCAGGTGAAAACTTTGGCGATTACGATTACGAACACGCGCGCGAGCACGAGCACGACCGAAGAAGCTAGGCGATCTGGGGCTCAGCGTGAGCCTACGCGGCCTCCGCCGCCGCGTTCCCTTTCAAACCATCGACGTTGGTACGTAGCACCTCGAGCTGCTTGTTGAGATCGTCGCGGAGCTTCTGGGCGCGCTGGTGGATTTTCTCGCCGCTGGTGCGGATGGTGTCCGCCGAGGTCATGATTTCCGCCAGCGTCTCGACCCCGCGGCTGATCCGGCGACAGGCATCTTCGATCGCGCCGAGCTCGGCCTGAACTTCGTCGCGCTGATTGCGCTCGCGGATCGCCAGGCCACGCGCCAGTGACAGGCCGGCGCAGATGACGATGTCACTCGTTTCGTCGTCGCGGTCCCACACCAAGATGATGTCCGGCCCGATGCGCGTCAGCGCCTCCAGTCCTTCGGGCGCGGTCTTCTTCGACAGCACGCCGACGCCGATCTCTGCGCCGCGGTTCTCGCGCGCCTGCGCCAGCTCCTCGACGATGCGGCGGAGGTCGTAGCCGGCGTGTTCCTTCGCTTCGATCACGACGCGCGCCCCGGGCGCGGCCGATTCGGGTCCGAGCTCGAGGACGAAATCGCCGACCTTGCAGCGCAGCAGATTGCCGACGGTGCTGCCGACGGCGCAGAGCACGTCGCCGCTGTTGCGCACCTGCTGCGCCAGCACCTCGCCGACGGCCGCCTCGAACTCCATACCGCGGCGATTGGATCGGTCGCTCTCGCTGCGGCGAGCCTGCAGCGCGGCGAGCGTGCTGCGCACCTCGGTGAAGAAGTTGCCGTTGGCGACCTTCATCTCCTCCATCAAGCCGAGAACCTGCTTGCGCAGGTGCGCCAGCGGCGAGCTCTCGTCGTCGAGCGTCAGACTGACCCGCACCTGCCTACTGGTATCCTCGACCTGCCGCACCAGGCGCGACAGCGCGCTGTCGGGCTGATCGAGCGAAAACTCCTTCTGCACCGCCAGCATGTCCTCCGCCAGCTCGCGCCGGAGCTTGCCGTTGGAGTCGCCGACGGTCAGCACCAGGCGCGACAGCGCCGAAGCGGGATCGTCGAGGCTGAACTGGCGGAGCACGTGGTCTTGCTGCTGCTTCAGGCTCGCTTCGACGGTGCTGCGCAGCTGCGCCAGCAAACCGTCGCTCTGAGTGGGCGAGAGTTGCCGCAGCAGCGGGCTGTTCTCGCCGATGTGTTGCACCAGGGTCTTCGCCAGCGAGGAAGCCTCGCCGTCGAGGTGGCGCTGCAGCACCGCTTCGAGCTCGCCATCGCGGCAGACCAGGCGCTCGACGCGCTGGGAGAAGCGACCGGTCTCGGGATCGAAATACTGGCCGATGGTCGCCCCGAGCCGCTCCATCAAGCCGGTCCCTTGTTCCGACAGCAGTGCCCGAACATTGGCGACCAGCTGCTCGGCTTCGCGACGGATCTGACTCGCGTCGACCGCGCCACTTGCCTGGCGCAGGGCCAGTACCCCGACGCGCAAAGCACCCAAGGCGTAGCGCTCGCGAGCTTCGCCCTCCGGATGCCGCATAAGCTCGGCGACGATTTCAGGATCGGCGACGCGCAGCGCCAACTCGACCACGCCCGCGGCCGAGCCCATGGCCACGCCGTTCCAACCTTCACCCACCTCCATCCACCACCTCCTGATGCGCCGCGCGCACGTCCCGTCTCTAGGCGCGGGTCGCGCCGTTCGTCAATGCGCAATCGCTGGCTGAAGTCTTCCAGGGCCCCAATCGTCGTCGCCCTCGCCCGTCGGATCGTTGACTGGCAGCGGCGCCGTGCCATCGGCAAGATCTCCGCATCGAGGACGAGGTCGACGACGAGGGCGACGACGATTGGAATTCACAGGGGCTTAAGGCGCTTCGCCGATGACCCGCCGAGACGGTGCTGCGCTAGCGGAGGGGTTGGAGTAGGGAGCGCTGATGGAAGAGCACAATCGGACGCAGAGCTTGCCGGGCATTCTCGACGCTCTGCTCAGTCGAGCCCCAGAAGCGGCTCGCAGCTATGACTCGATCGATCAGTGGTGGCCGGTGTTTCGCGACCAGCGCGCGGCGTGGAGCGAGGCCATAGATCAGGCTTTGATCGGCGGCGTGATCGCCGATCGCGTCGGCTACGCCTTTGCGGCGGGATACCAGGCGGCGCTGCGACGCATCGACCCGGCGCTGCCGCTCGATCGGATGGCTTGCTTCTCGGCCACCGAGGAGGGTGGCGGGCATCCGCGCGCGGTGCAGGCGACGCTGCTGGAGCGTGCCGACGGCAAGCTGGTGCTCAACGGCAAGAAGAAGTGGGCGACGATGTCTTCACACGGCGGCATAGCTCTCGTCGTCGCTTCGGTTGGGACCGATCCCCAGGGACGGAACCGGTTGCGGGTCGCCCGCGTCGATCTCGACAGCCCCGGGGTGCGCGTGATCGCGATGCCGCCGACGCCGTTCTCTCCCGAAGTGCCGCACCGCCGCCTGGAGCTGGTGGAGGTCGTGCTCGATCAGGAAAGCGTGCTGGCGGGTGATGGTTACGAGGATTACGTCAAACCGTTCCGCACGCTCGAGGACCTTCACGTCGGCGCGGCGATCCTGGCGTACGTATTCGCCGTGGCAGCGCGTTACCGCTGGCCGCGGCCGGAGCGCGAACAGCTGCTGCAGTTGCTGGTCAGCCTGCGCGCCTTGGCACTGGCGGATGCCAGCTCGGCGGCGGTACAGATCGCGCTCGAGGGTGTCTTCCAGGCACGTCACCAGTTGCTCGAGCGCTGCGCGCCGTACTGGCAGCAGGTCGAAGAGCCGGTACGCGAGCGCTGGCAGCGCGACATCGCCCTGAACAGCATCGCCGGCAACGTGCGAGCGCAGCGGGCGGAGCGTGCCTGGCAGATCGTCGGCTGAGGCACGAGCTCCCCAGGTGTGCGCCCTCTTTCCCAAAGGGCTGAGGCTTTCGCCGGCGAAAGCCTCAGCGCCGCTAGGCGCGAGGGATTTCTGCGTGTCGGCACGGCGCGACGCCCAGCCGCGGAGGCGCGCTCGCAGAGCGCGCGCTACAGCGTCGAGGATTGGATCACATCAGGAGGCTGAGCTGGTCGCCTGCTTGGGGTGGGCGGCGGAAGGCGGCGAGGTTGGCTGGCGGATGTGGGCGGTCCAGGCCGTAGCGCTTTACTGACAGCTTGAACAAGGCTTCGATCTGTTCGGCGTAGACGCCCTGGCCGCGCATGCGCCGGCCGAAGGTGGCGTCGCTGATGCGGCCGTCGCGGCATTCGCGAATGCGGTGCAGGACGCGCTCGCGGCGCGCCGGGTAATTGCGCTCGAGCCACTCGCCGAAAAGTTCGTCTACAGGCTTCGGCAGCCGCACCATCACCCAGCCGGCCGTGCGCGCCCCCGCCTCGGCCGCGGCCGCAAGGATCGCGGGAATCTCTTCGTCGTTCAGTCCGGGGACGATCGGGGCGGTCATCACTCCGACCGGGACGCCAGCGGAAGCCAGGGTCCTGATCGCGTCCAGGCGCCGTTCCGGCTGGGCTGCGCGCGGTTCCATCCGTCGTGCCAGCTCGTGATCGAGGCTGGTGATCGAGATCATCACCGACGCCGTACCCGCGCCCGCCATCTCGGCGAGCAGGTCGACATCGCGGCTGATCAAGGCGCTCTTGGTGATCACCGCCACCGGATTGAGAAAGTCGCGAAAGACCTCGAGGCAGGCGCGGGTGATCCCCAATCGCCGCTCGACCGGCTGGTAGCAGTCGGTGTTTCCCGAAAGAGCGACGACCTGCGGCTGCCACTTCGCCGAATGAAACGTCTTGCGCAGCAGCTGGGCCGCATCGTGTTTGACCAGGATCCGCCGTTCGAAATCGAGACCGGCGCTGAAGCTCAGATATTCGTGGCTCGGCCGGGCGTAACAATAGATGCAGCCGTGCTCGCAGCCGCGGTAGGGATTGAGACTGAAGCGAAAGCCGACGTCAGGGCTGTCGTTCTCCGCCAGGATGGTCTTGCTGCTGTCGCGATAGAGCTCGGTCGCCAGCGGCGGGTCCTCGTCGGTCGGATCGTAGGAGACGTGGAGCCGCTCGTAGCGGTTCTCGGGATTGGCGCCGGTGCCGCGCTTGGAGAGAGGGCGATCCATGATCTTCGCCGTTTCTTCTCTCACGGCCGGCTGCGGAGGACAAGGCGGTCAGGCGAGCAGGTCG
>Ga0196976_1001592_pt1 | contig 10055 bp, 10 predicted proteins | sample S3v_513CmetaG_FD_148644 | JGI IMG/M metagenome (GOLD analysis project Ga0196976, IMG submission 148644) | Soil microbial communities from Anza Borrego desert, Southern California, United States - S3+v_5-13C | ecosystem: Environmental > Terrestrial > Soil > Desert | place: USA: California...
TGCGCCACAGGGAGCTGCTGGCCCCCTTCGGCCTGGACGCCGGAGATCCGGCCTTCTGGCAGAAGGGGCTGGGCGTCATCCGCGGCTTCGTCGACGAGCTGGAGGCGGCCGGCTGACATCCCTCCGGCTGACATCCCTCCGGCTGACATTCTTGATGGAAATCAAGTAGCCCTAGTTCGGGGGTGGTTATTGTCCCTCCAGATTCTACTCCGGAGGTTCTATGACCACCCTCACCCCGCTCGCCTGGGACGCGTCCCTGGAGGTCGGCAACGCGATCATCGACGCCGACCACAAGGAAACGGTGGAACTGCTGGCCGAGGTGAACGCGGCCGACGACGCCGCCTTCCCGGCCCTGTTCGCCGCGTTCGCCCAGCACCTGCGCGACCACCTCGCCCGCGAGGAGGCGCTGATGGACCAGTACGGCTTCCCGCCGGCCCCCATCCACAAGCACGAGCACAACCGCGTGCGCCTGGAGCTGGAAGGCATCGAGAAGCGGCTGGCCGCCGGCAACCTGATGCTGGCCCGCGGCTACGCGCGCGAGGCGGTGCCGGAGTGGTTCATCAACCACAAGAACACGATGGATGCCGCCACCGCCGCCTGGATCCGCAGCCAGGGCGGCTGAAGCCGGGGCGTCCGAGGGGGCACGGGACGGCCGCGTTCAGCGCGAACAGGGGACGCCCATCGAGGAGTTCCAGGTCGTGTTGCACACGTTGCCGTCCGTCCATCGGCTGCTGGTCACCCGGACGAAGCGGGGCTTGATCCCGGTGAGGTTGGCGCCCTGCAGGCTGCAATGGTACACGACGGCGGACGACAGGTCGGCACCGGCCAGATTGGCCCCGACCAGGACGACGAAGTTCAGTCTGGCCTCCTTCAGGGTGGCGCCGACCAGGTTGACGCCGCTCCAGTCCGATTCCGACACCAGGGCTCCGGTCAGGTTGGCGCCCGCCAGATTGGCGGACCTCAGGGTGACGCCGCTCAGCGCTGCGCCGCTCAGGTCGGCCTGACGCAAGTCGGCTCCGGTCAGGTCCAGGTCGCTCAAGTGGACGCCGTTCAGCTTGGCGTTGGGACAGACCACGCGGCGGGCGGTCAGGTCGCAGCCGTTGACCTCCTGCGCGCCGGAGGGTGCGGCGAGCAGCGGCAGGGCAAGGGCGGCCAGGAGAAGTGCCACGCTTTTCGGCACGGGCATGTCGATGGTCCTTTTTTGGTGGGGATGTGCCGTCCTCCCTTGGTGTCCGGGGCGGGGCGGAAGTTCCCGGATTTTCCGCGGGGGCATCCTCCCTCCCGCCGGCCCCTTGTCGGCGGCGGGTTTCGCGCCATTCCTTTTCAGGAGACAACCGGAAGAGGATGGTTCCGCATGGCGTCGCTCCGCGTCCTGGCCTTCGCCGGGTCCCTGCGCAAAGGGTCGTTCAACCGCGCGCTGCTGCGCCTTGCCGGGGAGGTGGCGCCGAAGGACATGGATTTGCAGTCCTTCGACCTCGCCTCTATCCCGCTCTACAACGGCGACGTGGAGGCGGAGGGGCTGCCGGAATCCGTGCAGCAGTTCCGCGACCAGATCCGCGCCGCCGACGCGCTGCTGATCGTGACGCCGGAGTACAACTACTCCATCCCCGGCGTGCTGAAGAACGCCATCGACTGGGCCTCGCGCCCGCCCGCCCAGCCGTTTGCCGGCAAGCCGGTGGCCATCATGGGGGCGGGCGGCGGGCTGGGCACCGCGCGCAGCCAGTACCATTTGCGCCAGGTCTGCATGTCCCTGGACATGCACCCGCTGAACAAGCCGGAGGTCCTGGTCCGCATCGCCGAGGCCTTCGAGAAGAACGGCACCCTGAAGGACGAGGCGGTGCGCGCCAAGGTCACCGACCTGCTGGACGCGCTGCTCGCCTGGACCCGCCGCGTGCGGGGGGAAGGGTAGGGGCGGTCAGGACTGGCACTGGTGCGGGGGCTGGTTGGCGAGGATGCAGCGGTCCATCGGGTCCATGACCCGGCGCAGCGACAGGGGCCGCATGTCGGTCCACACCCGCTCGATGAAGGCCAGCACGTCCGCCTTCAGCCCCTGGAACCCGGCCGAGTTCCAGCCCAGGGGCAGATCCCGGTGGGACGGCCAGAGCGAGTATTGCCATTCGTGGTTGTATATGGCCGTGTAGATCGTGGTGTCCTCCCGGTCCGGCCATTGGGCAGCGGCGGGCAGCGACGTGGACATCATGCCCAGGGCCAGCAGCAGGGGCATCAGGATCCGCTTCATCATCATGCTTCTCTCAGGTTGGGAATTGCCTCTCTACCCCGTTTGTGACTGGCGCGCGGGAAAAGTTCCCGATGCGCCGTTCGGGGGACGGTGGAAGGCCGGGGGCGGAGGGGCTATAGTTCACCACGGAGCGCGGGAGGATCCCATGGGCAAGAGCGTCACGGCCGAAGTGGACGACGCGGTGCTGGCATCGCTGGTCGAGCGCGCGACGCGCAACGGCCGCTCCCTGGAAGAGGAAGCCGGCGCCATCCTCGCCGCCGCCGTCCGGCCGGAGCGCGCGGCGCTGGTCGAGGAATTGCGGCGGGAGCAGGACGAGTTGGCCGCCAAGTACGGCGTTCTCTCCGACAGCACGCCGCTGATCCGCGAATGGCGGGACCAGTTGGGCGGTAGATTGGGTTAAGGCGCAGCCGCAAACCCAACGTCCGTGCGTCGCGGGTGCGTTGGGTTTTCGCTGGTGCTCAACCCAACCTACGTATCCCGCCTCAGAACGCGTAGCGCAGGCCCACCTGCACGCCGTGCGCGCGCAGGCGCGCTTCGGTGCCGTCGATGTTCAGGATGCGCCAGGCGCCGCGGCGCAGGCGGGGGGCCTCGCCGGCGTGGGTCTGCATGCGGCCCAGATCCATGAAGCGGTAGGCCACGTCCAGCACCAGACCGTCGCCCAGCACGATCCCCGTGCCCGCCGTCAACTGCCACGCCAGCGAGGTGTGCCAGCCCGACGGCGTCCACACGCGCTGGTCCAGCGTGGGGAAGGACAGCTCCATCCCCTCCACCCGGTTGTAGGACAGGCCGAAGCCGCCGCCGACATACGGCTCGAACACACTCCACCGCCCGAGGTCGATGTAGCCGTTGATCATGCCGGTCAGGGTGCGGGCCTTGGCGCGCAGCGGCTCGTCGCCGGCCAGCAGGAAGCCGGACTCGCCCTCGAACCGCCAGCCGGGGCGGTAGGTGACGGTGGCGTCGAAGCGCAGCATGGGCGCCACGCGGTAGCCCACGCCGGCCCCGAACCCGACGCTGCCCTTGAAGTCGCCCGAGCCGTGGGTGGCGCAGCCGTAGAGCGGCACCCGCGTCGGGTCGGTGCCGCCGCAGTCCCAGTCGTGGAAGTCGCCCGGGCGCGACCAGTCGTGCGACAGGTCGGCGCGCAGGTACCAGCCCTGTTCGGCCGCTCCGGTTCCGCCGGCCGCCAGCAGACCCGTCGCCATCCCTGCCGCCACACCCACCAACACGCGCTTCATGATGCCCCCTGCCGGTTCAGTCGGGGCACCCTGCCCAAGCAGCGGCCGGCGGTCAACTCGGCAACCCCGGAAAAAGGAGCCGGCGCCTGCCCCAAAATTTTTCCCTCTTTGCGACGCCAAGGGGGGATAGGATGGCTTGCCGGAGAGGAAAGAGGGTTACCCCATGCGCATCGCTTGCATCTACTCGCTTGAAAGCTACACGTCCGTCGTGCGGCCGTTGCCGCACTGGAACTACTTTCCGTTCGGGCTGAGCATGATCGCGGCGGTGCTGGAGCGCGCAGGCCACACCGTGGAATGCTGGGTCATCTGCCCCGGCAGCGATCTTTCGGCGGTGGCTGACGACATTCTCGTCCGGTTCGGGGCCGAAGTGGCGGCATGCACGGCGGTGAGCACGCAGTTCCCGATCATCGAACGGTTCGCCAAGCTGCTCAAGCAGCGCTCGCCGGCCCTCCACACGATCCTGGGTGGGCATCACGCCACGCTGGCGTCGGAAGCGGCTATCGCCTCCCCCTGGATCGACACGATCTGCGTGGGCGAAGGCGATCAGGCGGTCGTGGCCTACGCCGACGCGCTGGCCGCGGGCCGGCGCCCGACCGGCATTCCGGGCCTGTGGGTCAAGGACCTGGAAACCGGCGAGATCGAAAAGACGCCGCCCGTTCCCTTCTATGCCGACCTCGATTCCCTCCCCTTCGTCAACCGCGACCACTGGAGCCGATGGGTGAACAACCCTGACCGGTCGTCGGTGATCGTGCTGGGGCGCGGCTGTCCGTTCCTGTGCACCTACTGCTCCAATCACGCGCTGAAGTCGGTGACGACCGGGAAGTTCGTGCGCTTTCGCTCGCCGGACAACGTGATGGCCGAGATCGAGCAGTTGGCCGCCGCCCTCCCGGAACTGGAGTACGTCTATCTGGAAGTCGAGACGATCGGCGCCATCCCGCGCTACGCCATGGAGTTGAGCGAGCGCCTGGCAGCCTTCAACGCTGGCCGGGAGCGGCCGGTCCGCTTCGGCACCAACCTGAGCGTCACCACGCGGCTGGTGTCCGACGCGCAGGAACTGGAACGCTTCTTGGCCGCGCTCGCGCGTGGCAACATCACGTCCGTCAACATCGGGCTGGAATCCGGGTCGGAGCGCATCCGCAACGAGATCCTGAAGCGCCCCCGATACACCAACGCGGACATCATCGCCTTCTGCCAGGCGGCGCGCCGGCACGGCATCAACGTGCACCTCTTCGTGCTGCTGGGCCTGCCGACCGAGACGCCGGCCGAGTTCGCGGAAACCGCGGCCGTCGCCCGCGACTGCCAGCCCGCCGACTTGTTCCTCTCGATCTTCTACCCCTATCCCGGCACCGACCTGTACCGGATGGCGCGCGAGATGAACCTGTTCGACCCCAGTCGCATCCGCCCCACCGCCGAACGCAGCCGCGCCTATCTGGACCTGCCCGGTTTCCCGAAGTGGCGCATCATGCTCGAGTACTCGATCTTCTATTACCGGGTGTACCGCGGTCGCTGGCCGATGACACGGATCCTGGCCTATTCGGTCCGGCAGGTGCTGAACTGCGTTCCGGCCCTGGTGTCTCTGTTCCGCTTCGCCGTCGACCGCAGCCCGCTGCTGCGCCAGGTCCGCCGGATCCTGAAGGCCCGCATCGCCGCTCCGGCCGCCTGACCGATCGGCAGGTGCCCCTGGTCGGGCGGTCCTTGCCGCCCCACCTGAACGGCATGTCGAACACCGAAGAGAACCGATTGGGCGGCCGGCTGGCGCGGTATGCGCGGGTCGGCACCGCCGTGGGCGGCCTTGCCGCCCGTTTCGCCGGGGAACGCGTGCTGGGCATCCCGCTGGAGCGCGAGCGCCACGCGGCCGAGCTGCGCGCGGCACTCGGCGGCCTCAAGGGGCCGCTGATGAAGGTGGCGCAGCTCCTGTCCACCATCCCCGACGCCCTGCCGCGCGAGTACGTGGCCGAGCTGTCGCAGCTGCAGGCCGACGCGCCGTCCATGGGCTGGCCCTTCGTCAAGCGCCGCATGGCCGCGGAGCTGGGCCCCACGTGGCAGGCGAAGTTCCGCAGCTTCGAGCGCGCGGCCGCGGCGGCGGCCTCGCTGGGGCAGGTGCATAAGGCGGTCGGGCTGGACGACCGGCGGCTGGCCTGCAAGCTGCAATACCCCGACATGGCGTCGGCCGTGGAGGCGGACCTGCGCCAGCTGCGGCTGATCTTCGCGCTGTTCGAGCGCTCGGACAGCGCCATCTCCACCACCAAGATCCACCAGGAGATTTCCGCCCGCCTGCGGGAGGAGCTGGACTATGAGCTGGAATCGCGCCACGCGTCGCTGTACCGCGCCATGCTGGCCGACACGCCCGGCGTGCACGTGCCCGCCGTGGTGCCGGAGCTGTCCACCAAGCGCCTGCTGACGCTGGAGTGGGTGGAGGGCCGCCGCATCCTCGACCACGTCGCCGACCATCCGGAGCAGCGCAACGAACTGGCGATGAACATGTTCCGGGCGTGGTACGTGCCCTTCTACTACTACGGCGTCATCCACGGCGACCCGCACCTGGGGAACTACACGGTGCGCCCGGACGGCTCCATCAACCTGCTGGATTTCGGCTGCATCCGCGTGTTCCACCCCAGCTTCGTCAAGGGTGTGATCGACCTGTACAACGCGCTGCGGGCCGAGGACGAGGAGGCGGCGGTCGAGGCCTACCGCACCTGGGGCTTCGCCAACCCGTCGAAGGAGCTGGTGTCGGTGCTGAACATCTGGGCGCGCTTCGTCTACGCCCCCATCATGGACGACCGCACCCGCAAGATCGAGGAGACCAACGCCGGCCACTACGGCCGCGAGACGGCGGAGAAGGTGCACGCCCAGCTGCGGCGCGTCGGCGGCGTCGAGGTCCCGCGCGAGTTCGTCTTCATGGACCGCGCGGCCATCGGCCTGGGCAGCGTCTTCCTGCACCTGAAGGCCGAGGTGAACTGGTACCGGCTGTTCCAGGACCTGATCAAAGACTTCGACGTCACGGCGCTGGAACAGCGGCAGACCACGGCGTTGACCCGGCACGGGGTGCCGCTGCCGGCGTGACGGACAAAGCCCCTCCCCCTTAACGGGGGAGGGGCTTCTCCTCGCGTCAGTGCGCCTCGGCCCAGCTGTCGCCGATGCCGGCTTCGGCGACCAGGGGCACGCCGAAGCTGGCGGCACCCTCCATCACCTCGCGCACGATCCGTGCGGCGGCCTCGGCCTCGGCGGCGGGGACCTCGAACAGCAGTTCGTCGTGCACCTGGAGGAGCATGCGCGCCGGGTTGCCGGCCGCCGCCAGCGCCGCCGGCACGCGGGCCATGGCGCGGCGCATCACGTCGGCCGCGGTGCCCTGGATGGGGGCGTTGATGGCCTGCCGCTCGGCAAAGGCGCGCCGCGCGGCGTTCTTGTCGTGGATGCCGGGGATGAAGCAGCGGCGGCCGAACAGCGTGCAGACATAGCCGTGCTTGCGCGCGAAGACCTTGGTCTCCTCCATCCAGCTCTTCAGCTCGTGGAAGCGCTCCAGGTAGGCCTTGATGAAGGCGTTCGCCTCGCCCGGCAGGATGCCCAGCTGGCGGCCCAGGCCGAAGCCGGAGATGCCGTAGATGATGCCGAAGTTGATCGCCTTGGCCTTGCGGCGGATCTCCGACGTCATCTGCTCCATGGGCACGCCGAAGACCTGGCTGGCGGTCATGGCGTGCACGTCGACGCCGTCGCGGAAGGCGGCCTTCAGCGCCTCGATCCCGGCCATCTCGGCGACCAGCCGTAGCTCGATCTGCGAATAGTCCACCGACAGCAGCTTGTTGCCCGGCTCGGCCACGAAGGCGCGGCGGATCTTGCGCCCCTCCTCGTTGCGCACGGGGATGTTCTGCAGGTTGGGGTCGGTGGAGCTGAGGCGGCCGGTGTTGGTCAGCGCCATGGAGAAGCTGGTGTGGATGCGGTCATTGGCATCCGCCTGCTCCTGAAGCGCGTCGGTGTAGGTGCTCTTCAGCTTGGCCAGCTGGCGCCAGTCCAGCACGCGCTGGGCGATGTCGTGGCCCTGCTCGGCCAACCCCTCCAGCACGCTGGAGTCGGTGGAATAGGCGCCGGTCTTGCCCTTCTTGCCGCCGGTCAGGCCCATCGCGTCGAACAGGATCTCGCCCAGCTGCTTGGGCGAGCCGACGTTGAAGGGGCGGGGGGCCAGCTTGTGGATCTCCGCCTCGATCTGGATCAGGCGCTCGGCGAAGTCCTGCGACAGGCGGCGGAGTTCCGCGCGGTCGATGCGCACGCCGGCCAGCTCCATGTCCGCCACCACCGGGACCAGCGGGCGCTCCAGCGTCTCGTAGACGGTCAGCATGCGGGCGTCGAGCAGCCGGGGCTTCACCACCTGCCACAGGCGCAGGGTGACGTCGGCGTCCTCGGCCGCGTAGTCGCGGGCCTTGTCCAGCTCCACCCGGTCGAAGGTGATGCGCTGCTTGCCGGTGCCGGTGACCTCGTCGTACTTGATGGTGGTGATGCCCAGCAGCAGGTCCGCCAGTTCGTCCATGCCGTGGCCGTGCGAGGCGCCTTCCAGCGCGTAGGACATCAGCATGGTGTCGTCCACCGGCGCCACGCGGACGCCGTACCGGGCGAACAGCTGCCAGTCGAACTTGAAATTGTGGCCGACCTTGAGGACTGAACCGTCTTCCAGCACGTCCTTCAGGATGGCGATGGCCTCGCCGGGCGTCAGCTGCGTCGGCTCGGCACCGCCCAGCGCCAGCTGGCCGGCACCGTGCGGGTCGACGTGGCCGACGGGGACGTAGCAGGCCAGCCCCGGCTCGGTGCTGAGCGAGATGCCGACCAGCTTGGCGGTGGCGGGGGTGAGCGAGTCCGTCTCCGTGTCCACCGCCAGCACGCCGCCTTCCAGCGCGCGTCGCACCCAGATTTTCAGGGCTTCGGCGTCCTGCACCAGTTCGTAGCGCTTCTCCACGCCGTCGAAGGTGGGGCGGGGGCGGGCGGTGCGTTCGGCGGGACTCTCGCCCCCACCCTGACCCTCCCCCGCTGGCGCAGGGGAGGGGACGGCGGCCCCCTCTCCCGCAGAGCGGGGGAGGGATGGGGAGGGGGCGGAAGCGGCCGCGCCGTCCGTCAGCTTGCCGTCCTTATGCAGCTCGTTCTCCAGCCGCGTGACGATGGAACGGAAGCCCTGGGCGCGCAGGAAATTGACCAGCTTCTCGTGGTCGGGCTCGCGGACCTTCAGCTCCTCCATGGGCTTGGGAACCGGGACGTGGTCTTCCAGCCGGACGAGGCGCTTGGAGACGCGGGCCTGCTCGGCGAAGTCGATCAGCTTCTGGCGGCGGGCGGGCTGCTTGATCTCGCCAGCGCGGGCCAGCAGGGTTTCCAGGTCGCCGTACTCCAGGATCAGCTGGGCGGCGGTCTTCACGCCGATGCCGGGCACGCCGGGGACGTTGTCGACGCTGTCGCCGGCCAGCGCCTGCACGTCGACCACCTTCTCCGGCGGCACGCCGAACTTCTCCAGCACCTCGGCCTCGGCGATCATCTTGTTCTTCAGCGGGTCGAACATGCGCACGCCGGGGCGCACCAGCTGCATCAGGTCCTTGTCGGAGGACACGATGGTGACCTCGCGTCCGGCCGCGTTGGCGAGGCGGGCGTAGGTGGCGATCAGGTCGTCGGCCTCGTACCCCTCCAGCTCCAGGCAGGGCAGGCAGAAGGCCTCCGTCGCTTCGCGGATCAGGGCGAACTGGGGCTTGAGTTCTTCCGGCGGTTCGGGGCGGTGCGCCTTGTAGTCGGGGTAGAATTCGTTGCGGAAGTTCTCGCGCTTGGAATCGAAGACCACGGCGACCGAATCCGCGTGCAGGTCGGCCAGCAGCTTCATCAGCATGTTGGCGTAGCCCATCACCGCGTTCACCGGCGTGCCGTCGGGCCGCGTCAGGATGGGGATGGCGTGGAAGGCGCGGAAGATGAACCCCGACCCGTCCACCAGGTACAGCGGGCTCCCGTCCGCCACGGGCGCGGTGGGGGAGGCGGCGTCGGCGGCAGTGGCGGCGTCGGCGGCAGTGGCGGCGTCGGCGGCGGCGGTCTGGTCGGTCATGGTCTCGTCCCTTCTTTGGGACGCTAACTTGGCGGAACCGGCGCGGAGAGTCGAGGGGGCGGAACCGCCATCCCGTCATCCTGTTGGCACGGGGACCCGGAACCCCAGGAGGGCCACCATGAGCGACAACAAGCGCAACATCGACCGGGACGACATCGGAAACCAGGACGACATCGGCAAGGGTGGGCAGCAGGCGGCGAACCCCAGCCAGGGCAACCAGTCGCCCACCGGCACCGGCAGCCACGCCGCGCACGGCCGCGAGGCGGCCGCGGAAAACGCCGACAACAAGGCCAAGGGCAACGAAGGGCGGCTGTCCGGCTACGGCAAGGGCAACACGCGGCCGGAGACGGGGCGGAACTGAGCGGCTCTTCAAGCCCCTCTCCCCTCGCGGGAGAGGGCTATCGCATCTGAGTAAAGCGCTCTCCGCCTGTTGACCTGAAGGAAGAGACCGAAGTGGCCTTTTCCTTCAGGAGACGCGCGATGCAGTCGCTCATTGAGATTTTCCGAGAGGTTCGCGATC
>Ga0196976_1001593_pt1 | contig 10046 bp, 9 predicted proteins | sample S3v_513CmetaG_FD_148644 | JGI IMG/M metagenome (GOLD analysis project Ga0196976, IMG submission 148644) | Soil microbial communities from Anza Borrego desert, Southern California, United States - S3+v_5-13C | ecosystem: Environmental > Terrestrial > Soil > Desert | place: USA: California...
GCCAGGTTCCTCGGCTTGTCCACGTCGTTCCCTCTCAGGAGGGCGGCGTGGTAGGCGAGGAGCTGGAGCGGCACCGTGCTGACCAGGGGCGACAGCACGCCGGGGAACGCCTTCATCCGGATCACGTGCACGCCTTCCCCGTCCCCGCCGATCGCCGCATCCCCGGTCGCGAGCACGTAGAGCTCGCCGCCGCGGGCGCGGACTTCCTGGAGGTTGGACTTGAGCTTGTCGAGCAGCGCGTCCCGCGGCGCGATCGCGATCACCGGCATGCGCGCGTCGACGAGCGCGAGCGGGCCGTGCTTCAGCTCGCCCGCCGCGTACGCCTCGGCATGGATGTACGAGATCTCCTTCAGCTTGAGCGCGCCTTCCATGGCGACCGGGTAATGCACGCCGCGCCCGAGGAAGAGCGCGTGCTCGCACGAGGCGAACTTTTCCGCCCACGCCTTCACCTGCGGCTCGGTGCGCAGCGCCGCGTCGATCGCGCCGGGGAGGGCGCGCAGCGCCTCGAGCAGCTCGTGTTCCCTTTCGGCGCCCAGCCTTCCGCGGAGCTTCGCGAGCGTCGAGGCAAGGACCAGGAGCGCCGTGAGCTGGGCGGTGAAGGCCTTCGTCGACGCCACGCCGATCTCGGGACCGGCGCGGGTCAGGAACTTCAGCTCCGAGGCGCGCGCCAGCGCGGACTCCGGAACATTGCAGATGGCGAGCGACCCGGCATGGCCCAGGCGCCGCGCCTGCTGCAGGGCGGCGAGCGTGTCGGCCGTCTCGCCGGACTGCGAGATGACGATCACCAGGCTCTTCGGGTTCGGCACCGTGTCGCGGTAGCGATACTCGCTCGCGATCTCCACGTTGGTGGGGATGCCGGCGAGGCCCTCGAGCCAGTAGCGCGCGACCACGCCCGCGTGGTAGCTCGTGCCGCAGGCCAGGATCAGCGCCGAATCGATCTCGGAGAAGATCCTGCGCGCGGCCACGCCGAAGACCTCGGGCACGAACTGCCGCGCATTCGTCAGGCGCTCCAGCGTCGCGGCGATCGCGGCGGGCTGCTCGAAGATCTCCTTCTGCATGTAGTGCTGGAAGTTGCCGAGCTCGAGTGCGTCGGCCTCGAGCTGGCTCACGTGGAGCGGGCGCTCCACCGTGTGGCCGCCCGCATCGACGATCGTCACGCGCTTCAGCGTCACCTCGGCGCAGTCGCCTTCCTCGAGATAGATCATGTTGCGCGTCACCTGCAGGAGCGCGGCGGTGTCCGAGGCGGCGAAGTTCTCGCCCTCGCCGATGCCGAGCAGGAGCGGCGCGCCCATCCGCGCGACCACCATCCGGTCCTTCTCCTCCGAGGCGATGACCGCGATCGCGTACGCGCCCACCAGCTCGCGCACCGCGGCCCGCACCGCTTCCATGAGGTTCTTCTTCTGAAGGAAATAATCCTGCACGAGGTGCGCTATGACCTCCGTATCCGTGTCGGACGTGAACGCATAGCCCTTCGCCGCCAGCGCGGCGCGCACTTCGTCGTGGTTCTCGATGATGCCGTTGTGCACGACCGAGATTCCGCCGCTCACGTGCGGGTGCGCGTTGCGCTCGGACGGGATGCCGTGCGTCGCCCAGCGCGTGTGGCCGATGCCGACGTGGCCCTCCAGCCGGGTCTCCTCGGCCAGCTTCTTCAGCGTGGCGACCCGCCCGAGGCTCCTCAGGCGGTGCAGGGTGCCGTTGATGACGGCGAGGCCCGCGGAGTCGTAGCCGCGGTACTCGAGGCGCTGCAGGCCCTCGATGAGGATCGGGACTACGTTGCGTTGCGCGACGGCGCCGACGATTCCGCACATGGCTTCCGGGCTCCTTGTTTCCAGTACAAGAGCGCGCCGGCGACGCCGGCGGCGAGGGCGTCGGCGAGGAAATCCGTGTACTCCGCCGAGCGCGTGGGGATGAAGGCCTGGCGCACCTCGTCGGCGAGGCCGATCGCCATCACGCCGACCACGAGGACGACCGGGCGCCGCCCGCCGGTCGCGATCCACAGCATCGCCGTGAGCGACGCGTACGCGAGGACGTGGAACACCTTGTCGAAGGGTTCCCTGAGCTCGAAGGGCAGCGAGGACAGAGAAAAGATCTGGGCCAGAAGGACGGCCGAACAGATCCAGCACCACCGGTCAATACGCATTGTCTTTCCTCAGGACGACCCAGATGGTCTTGAGAATGATCTGGAGGTCGAGCAGCGGCGTCCAGTTGCGCAGGTACTCGAGGTCGAACTGCACCCGCGCCTTCATCTTTTCCACGGTCTCGGTCTCGCCGCGGAAGCCGTTCACCTGCGCGAGGCCGGTGATGCCCGGCTTCACCTTGTGGCGGATCATGTAGCCGGGGATGAGCTTGCGGTAGAGCTCGTTGTGCGCGACCGCGTGCGGGCGCGGGCCGACGATGCTCATGCGTCCCTGCAGCACGTTGATGAACTGCGGCAGCTCGTCGAGCGAGGTCCGGCGCAGGAACGCGCCGAAGCGGGTGACGCGGCTGTCGTTGCGCGTGGCCTGGCGCACCACGTCGCCGTCCTCGGCCACCGTCATCGAGCGGAACTTGTAGACCACGATCTTGCGCCCGTCCACGCCGTAGCGGCGCTGCTTGAACAGCACCGGGCCGGGCGAGGAGAGCTTCACGCCGATCGCGATCGCCACCATGAGCGGCGAGATGAGCGCGAGGATGAGGAGCGAGAGCACGAAGTCGCTGAAGAACTTCACCGCGCCGTTGAGGCCGGTGAAGGGCGTCTCGCACACCGCGACCACCGGCAGGCCGCCGATCGAGTCCATGCGCGCCTGGATGAGGTCGAAGACGAAGATGTCGGGCACGAAGTAGATCGACGCGGTGGTGTCGCGCAGCGCGTCGAGGAGCTTCAGGATGCGCGGCTGCGAGGCCATCGGCAGCGCGATGTAGATCACGTCCACGCGGTGCGTGCGCGCGTAGTCGGCGAGGCTCTCCAGCGAGCCGAGGTTGTCGGCGGCGCTCAGGCCCGACAGGCGCTCCGGCGCGCGGTCGTCGAAGTACCCCGCGACCTTGACGCCGAGCATGCCGTCCTCGTGCAGCCGCACCGCGAGCCGGCGGCCGAGCTCGTTGGCGCCCGCGATGACCGCGACCTTCTGCAGCCCCTCGGCGGCGAGGATCTTCGGCAGCAGCAGCGGCAGGGCGCGGTGCGCCGCAAAAAGCGCCAGCGGCGTGCCGAGCGCCCAGGCCGCGAGCATGCGCGGGTCGAAGGCGTCCAGCGTCCGCGACGCCCAGCCGAGCAGGGCGAGCAGCGCCACCACCGGCAGCCAGCCCGTCACGATGTCAACGACTAGCGCGCTCGCGCGCGGGCTCGCCGCCGCGTTGGCGCTGACGAAGCTGCCGGGGAATGTCATCGCGAAGACCAGCAGGGAAAGGATGAGGCAGGCGCCGTCGAATCCGCGTCCGAGCCACGATGCGGCGACAGCCAGCGTAGCGATGGCGACCACAGGATCCACCGTCGCGCGCACGAGCCCGGCGCGGCCGGGCGGGCTGGAAGCGAGGCGGGGTGCGGCCGCATTTGCGGAAGCGGCAGGCCGCGGGCGATTTTCAGATGCAGCGAGCAAGGCCCCTGCACACTAGGCAACGCGATGTGTCAGGGGAATCGGCGGCCTAGGCACATCGGACTAGCAATGAGCCGGTCTGCCCACCTAACACATGCGTCATGTGCCCCGTCTATAGTCCCGGCGGACAGATTGTGAAGCGGCACGCCCTTCTTCGACTCCGGAATCCAAAGGCAAAAAATGCGAGTGAGCTCCATCGAATCCAGTGAAACCACGGCGCCCGGCACGCTGAACGTTCCGCCGCAGCAGGGCCCGTCCGTCATCTCGGCGCCCGGCCATGCCCACGAGGACGGCTCCTCGCAGGCCGACTTCCTGCAGATCGAGTCGATCGTCCTCAACCTGGACGCGTCGCTGCGCGTGCATGCGCGCGCGCACTTCTTCAGCTGGACGCAGGGGCTGCTGCAGAGCCTGATCCGCCACGAGCTGCTCGTGTGCACGCAGTGCCACGGCAAGCCGCCCGCGTTCCGCGCCGACGGATTCTCCATGGCCTCGCCCGAGTCGACGCAGATCTCCGAGCTCTTCGTGCGCGATTCCTCCGTCGCGCCCACGCTCCTCAAGGCGTGGGAGGAGCGGCGCTTCCAGCCGGTGGTGCTCGACGTGCGCGAGACCGCGTTCGGCTCCGGCACCTTCCAGCGCGAGCTGGAGCGCATCGGCGCGACGCAGCTCCTCTCGCACGGCGTGCACGACGCCGACGGTCGCGCCGTCTCGCTCTTCACCTTCGCCTGCCGCCCGGGCAGCATCACGCCGCGCCAGAGCTACCTCGCGCAGATTCTCGCGCCGGCGATGCACGCGGCGTGGGTGCGCACGCAGGCGACCCGCGCGCCCGGCACCGCGGACAAGGCGTCCGGCCAGAACGTGCTCACCGTGCGCGAGCAGGACATCCTGAAGTGGATCTACCTCGGCAAGTCCAACTTCGAGATCGGCGCGATCCTCAAGATCAGCCCGCTCACCGTGAAGAACCACGTGCAGAAGATCCTGCGCAAGCTCAACGTCGTGAACCGCACGCAGGCCATCGGCAAGGCCCTCGAGCTGCGCATCTTCACGCCTTCCTAGTCCTTCTCTCGACCCTGAGATCGGGGTCAGGCACCGAACTCGGCGATGCAACGCCAATGAGTTCGGTGCCTGACCCCGATCTTTTTTCGGAGCCCGTAGCCGTTCCGTGACGCATAGTCCGCTCGGCGGATCGAGCGTGCGGCGCGACGGCCCCGGGCCGTAACAGGGTGCTTCTAGCATCTCCACCTCGATGAAGCGGCTCCTCCTCCTCGCAGCCCTGTTCCTGATTCCGCTCGGCGCCACGGCGCAGCCGGTGCTGTACGCGCCGCTGCCGGCCGACAAGTCGCTCTACTCCTTCGCGGACCTCTACCGCCTGACGGTGGACGCCACGGCGCCCAACGCGGCGATGGCGGAATGGCCGCTCGCGTCGCACGCCGGCGCGCCCGAGTTCCAGATCCGCACCGTCGCCGAAGCGGCGCCGGTGCAGACGGCTTACTTCTTCTCCACCGCGTCGGTCAGCCGCCCCGAGGGGGCGCTCGTGTTCCTGGCGGGCCTGCTGGCCGCGCTCTGGGTCGCCTACCGGCGCATCGGGTACTCGATCAGGGGATGAAGGCGCGGGTTTTCGCGACCGCGCGGGTGCTGCTCCTGCCGCCGCTGCTGCTCGTGCTGGCGGGCTGCGGCGCGGAGCAGGCGAAGGATGTGTCCGCGGCGGGGAAGCTCGTCGCGAAAGTGAACGGAACCGAGATCACCATGCAACAGATGGGTCCCACGCGCACCGCGAATCCGGCGCAGGCGCTCGACCGGGTCATCGACCGCGAGCTCCTGGTCCAGCAGGCGCTCGAGGCGCGCCTGGACCGCGAGCCGCAGGTGGCGCGCGCGATCGAGGACGCGCGCCGCCAGGTGCTCGCCCAGGCGTGGCTCGAGCGCACGGCGGCCGCGCGCGCCAAGAGCACGCCCGACGAGGTGCGCGCCTTCTACGAGGAAAACCCGGCGCTGTTCGCCCAGCGGCGCATCTACAAGCTGCGCGAGCTCACCGTGGCCGGCGGCGCCGCGAATGAAGCACTGCGGATCGATCTGCTGCGCTCGGAGCTCGGCGCGGCACGCGACCTCGACGAGGTCGCCGGCTGGCTGAAGTGGCGCAACCTCGAGGTGAGCGCCGTGACCTCCACCACGCAGGCCGCGGAGCACCTGCCGCTCGGCTACCTGCCGCAGCTCGCGCGCATGAAGGAAGGCGACCTCGCGGTGTTCCCGTCCGCGGCGGCGGGCGGGGGCGCGACGGTGGTGCAGCTGGTGCACGCGCAGGAGGCGCCGCTCGCAGAGCACGACGCGGCGCCGGTGATCGAGCAGTTCCTCGCGGGAAGAAAGCGTCTGGAGCTCGCGGCGGCGGAGGTGAAGCGCCTGCGCGCCGCGGCGAGCATCGAATATGTGGGTGACTTCAAGAGGTGAGGTGCAAATGAAACGCTTGATGGCGGGTTTGATTCTTCTGCTGTTCGCATATCCGGTCTTCTCGCAGGACAAGGCGGGGCCGACGCTCGGGAGCGGCGACGCGATCCGCGTCACGGTCTTCCAGCAGCCGGACCTCACGACGGAGGCGCGCGTCTCCGAGCGCGGCACCATCGTCCTGCCGTTGGTGGGAGAAATCAAAGTGGCCGGATTGACGCAACAGCAAGCGGGCTCCGCGATCGCGGGCGAGTACAAGAAGGGCAAGTACCTGAAGAACCCGCAGGTGAGCGTGGCGCTGACCACGCTGCGCAGCCGGCAGGTCTCGGTGCTCGGCCTGGTGGCGCGGCCGGGGCGCTACGCGCTCGACGACACGAGCTCCAACCTCTCCGACGTGATCGCCGCCGCCGGCGGCATCGCCCAGGGCGGCTCGGAGACCGTGACCGTGCTGCGCAACGGCCAGACGCAGAAGGTCGACATCCTGGCGAAGAACTTCCGGCTGCAGAACGGCGACACGGTCAACGTGGAGCGCGCCCCGGTGTTCTACATCTACGGCGAGGTCGCCCGCTCCGGGGCCTACCGCCTCGAGCCGGGCATGACGGTGATGCAGGCGATCGCGGCCGGCGGCGGCATCACGCCGCGCGGCAGCGACCGGCGCCTCAAGATGCGCCGCGCCGACGAGGGCAAGGTCGTCGAGAAGGACGCCACCCTGCAGGACCCGGTGAAAGCCGACGACGTGATCTTCGTCAAAGAAGCACTTTTCTAGAAAGCCACCCATGGACCTGAACCAATTCCTCCTGGCTTTGCGCGCGCGACGCAAGGCGTTCTTCATGGTGCTGGGCGCGACGGTGCTCGCGGCCGTCGCCATCGCGCTCATCATGCCCCGCACCTACGTCGGCACCACGCAGGTGCTCGTCGACGCGCGCGACGAGCAGTCGATGAACGTCGCGATGCGCGGCATGTCGGCGCGCGAGCGGCAGGGCTACATGCAGACGCAGCTCGACCTGATCCAGAGCACGCGCGTCGCCAAGCGGGCGCTGCGCGAATCCAAGTTCCTGCAGCAGCCCGGCGTGCGCGAGGACTTCGAGCGCGCCACCGGCGGGCAGGGGACGATCGAGGACTGGGCGGCCGGCGAGGTGCTGAGGAAGCTGAAGGCCGACGCCTCGGCGAGCAACATCATCACCATCACCTACTCCACCGACGACGCGAAGCGCGCCGCCGACATGGCGAACGCGTTCGCCAAGGCCTACGTCGACACCACCCTCGAGCTGCGCACCGAGCCTTCGCGCGAGGCCGCGACCTGGTTCGAGGAGCAGCTGAAGGGCCTGCGCGCCAACGTCTCGCAGGCGCAGTCGAAGCTGACCGCGTACCAGAAGGAGAAGGGCATCTTCTCGACCGACGAGCGCGGCGACATCGAGACCACGCGCCTGGCCGAGATCTCCAACCAGCTCCTGCAGGCGCGCAACGCCACCTACGACGCGCAGACCCGCTACAAGCACGCGCAGGAGTGGCTGGCGGCGGGCGGCAACGCCTCGACCGGGGCGAACAGCGCCGACGTGCTGCCGGAGGTGATCGCCAGCGCCACGGTGCAGGCCCTGAAGGCGCAGCTCGGCACCGCCGAGGCGCGCCTGCAGCAGGCGAGCGAGTCGCTCGGGCCGAACCACCCGCAGTACCAGGCGATCCGCGCCGAGGTCGGCGCGCTGCAGAGCCGGCTCTCCGCCGAGATGAAGCGCGTCGTCGCCGGGATGAACAACGCCGCGGTCCAGGCGAGGAAGCGCGAGGAGGAGCTGCGCAACGCCTACCAGCAGCAGCAGCAGCGCATGATCCAGATGCGCGACGCGCGCGTCGAGCTCGCGGTCATGACGCGCGACGTGGAGAACGCCCAGCGCACCTACGACGCGGCGCTGCAGCGCTGGCTCACCAACAAGGTCGAGGCGCGCGCCTCCGGCACCAACCTGGCGATCCTCACGCCCGCGGTCGCGCCGCTCGAGCCGAAGAGCCCGAAAGTCGGCCTGGTGAGCGGCCTGTCGGTGCTGATCGGCGGCCTGCTCGCCGCCGGCGTGGTGTTCCTGCTCGAGTCGCTCGACCGCCGCGTGCGCTCGCGCGCCGACCTGGAGTCGCGCCTCGCGGTGCCCACGCTCGGGCGCCTCTCGAAGTGGCAGCCTTCCGGGGCGCGCCTCCTGCCCGCCGCGGCGTCCTCCGGCTCGCGCGCCTCGCGCGCGCTTCCCCATCCCTGGTAAGCGAGAAAGACCATGCTGACGAAACCCACTGACAACGTGCTGCCCCTCGACGGAACCACCCAGCGCATGACGGGGACGATGGGCGGCACCCCCGCCCGCCACATCGGCGCGATCCTGATGGACGAGGGCAAGATCACCGCGGCCGACGCGGAGCAGGTGCTGGCGCGCCAGCGCGAGCTCGGCTGGCGCTTCGGCGAGGCGGCGATCGAGCTGAACCTCATCACCGACACGGACCTGCGCCAGGCGCTCGCCAAGCAGTACGAGTTCCCCTACCTGGTCACCGGGCCGGAGGGCGTGAGCAAGGAGCTAATCGCCGCCTGGGACCCGTTCCACCCGGTGGTGGAAGAGCTGCGCGGCGTGCGCACCCAGCTCCTCATCCGCTGGTACAACCCGGACGCCGGCCGGCGCATCCTCGCCGTGTGCAGCCCCGGGCCGCGCGAAGGCCGCAGCTTCATCGCCGCGAACCTCGCGGTGGTGTTCTCGCAGCTCGGGCACCGCACGCTCCTCATGGACGCGGACTTCCGCGCCCCGCGCCAGCAGAGCATCTTCAACGTCTCGGACCGCTTCGGCCTGTCCTCGGTGCTTTCCGGGCGCGCCGACCTCTCCGCCGCGCTGCCGGTACCGGGCCTCACCGGCCTTTCCGTGCTGCCCGCCGGGCCGCTGCCGCCGAACCCGCTCGAGCTCCTGTCGCGGCCGCAGTTCGCCGCGCTGCTCGCGCGCGCGCAGCAGGAGTACGACGTGGTGCTCGTCGACACGCCGCCGGCGAGCGAGTACGCCGACGCGCAGAGCGTCGTGTTCCGCGCCGGCGACGCGCTGCTCATCTCGCGCAAGGACCAGACGCGCGTCGCGGAGACCGAGCGCGTGGTGCGCGACCTCACCGACGCGAGCGGGCGCATCGTCGGCACGCTGATGAACGCGTTCTGAGATGAAGAAGCCGGATCGCAAGTGGCTGGCCATCCTCGCCGTGCTGGCGGGGATGGCCTGGGCCGCGGGCGCTTCCTCGCACTACCACGGCGTGGCGCACCTCCAGAAAACGAAGGTACTGGGAACCTGAATGGCTCTTGCGACGACTCCGCTGAGGGAATCCGCGCAGCAGGGGATAGGCTGGGTGCTGGGCGTCACGGCGCTCGGCGGCCTCGGCGTGCTCATGGGCGGCGCGCTGGTGCTGGGCGAGCTGCAGGCGTTCTGGATCGGCCTGTCGCTCATCGCCGCCGGCGCGGTGCTCTACGACTTCCGCATCGGCGCGGTGCTCCTCATCCTGATGCTGCCGATCGGCTCGAGCGTGATCTTTCCGCGGGCGCTGTTCGGCATCAACGGCCTGAACCCGCTCAACCTGGTGCTGTTCGCCACGCTCGCGTCGTTCCTGCTGCACGGGCGCGTCCAGAAGGCGGGCGAGTTCATCCCGAGGAAGGCGCTGTGGATGTACATCGTGCCGATCCTGGTGGCGGGACTGCTGGGCGCGCGCTATGCGCACCTCGCGCATCCGGTCCTCTACGAAACGCTGGCCATCCACTTCACCGACTCGCGCGGCTACCTCATCGAGATCGTCCTCAAGCCGCTGTTCATGGTGCTGACCGCGCTGCTCATCGGCGCCGCCGTGGCGCGCTCGAACAAGCCCGAGCGCTTCCTGCTGCCGATCGGCATCGCGATGTGGATCCTCGGCTACCTGGCCATCTCGCGCGTCGCGCTGACCAGCCTTTCGCTCGCCGACATCGCCGACCCGAGGAACCGCGAGTTCTTCTCCGGCCTGGGCATGCACGCGAACGACCTCGGCCGGCTCTACGCCGTGGCGTACGGGCTGCTG